>ERZ827156.854-NODE-854-length-40270-cov-11.439363_pt1 | contig 40270 bp, 37 predicted proteins | sample MGYA00519919_ERZ827156 | MGnify/ENA primary metagenome ERZ827156 (study PRJEB31778, sample SAMEA3449269) | human gut metagenome | biome: human gut; feature: human-associated habitat; material: faeces | place: United Kingdom | collected 2010/2012 ...
CTATATCTATTTCTTCTATTTTTTTTGAATTGCAGTACCCCTTTACATATTCTAATATTATCTCTTGTTTTGCTGCTATAACATCTAAATTTTTAAAATTTATTCTTTCTAAAATAGATTCTTTTCTAAAAGTTTTTAAAAGAATATCAAAATTATATATTAATTCAAAACTATTCATACCATATTTTTCTATTAATTCTTCAATTTCAGGCTCACCATATAAATATGATTTTATCATCTCTTCTCTTGGTATTATTTCTAATATTTTTTGTAAGATGTTTTTTATTTCTTGATATGATTTATTACTTTTGGGATATTTTTGCTCTGTTAAGTATTGTGTCATTGCTTCATTGATTCCAGCTTCTACTCTGTTGTTTTTAAAGCCTATAAAAACCTTACCATTTGGCATTTTATGTGTTGAAATACAATGTAAAAATTCATGCAAAAATGTTTGATGTTCTTCTTCTGGAGTTCTCTTTTTCAATTTTATACTTTTCAAATCTGAAAAATATTCTCCTACTGTCCTGTTCTCACTATCATCCATAAACTCTATATCACAATTTAAATTTTGTTTTATTCTTTCTAATATTGTTCTTAAAAAACTTTCTTTAGAATTAGTATCTATTTTACTAGATACCGATTTTGCAAATGGTCTTGCAGCTATGTACCTAATTAATGCATAACAAGTTTTATATTCTGGTTTAACCATACTTACAGCCCTACCAGTTGATATTTTTACTGGTATATTTAAGGCAATTTTTCCTGCTACATCACTTTTATTAATGTTTGTTATTCCTTGCCCTGTCAGAATTACATTATTAATTCTAGATTTTATACCCTGGTTTGTTATGTCCTTATTTATAATTGCAAAGATTTCTTCAATTCTTGCTTCCATAATTTCTATCAGTTCAGAACTTTTTATTACTTTGCTTTTTGATTCATCTTTACATGTATTTAACATTATTTCATTGTCATTATCTATAAACGATCTTAATGCTAAACCATATTGCCTTTTTAATTTCTCTGCTTCACCTTCTGAAATATCTAATACTAATGCTATATCATGAGTTATATTATTTCCACCTAGAGGAACAGTGTTTGTATATTTAAAACTGTTTCCTTCAAATACACCTATATCTGTATTTCCTGCCCCAACATCTAATAGCATTACATTATCATATAATTCATTTTTATCTAAAACTAAATTTCTTTCTGCAAGTGTTAATGGCACTATTCCATCAATATCTAATCCTGCTTTTTTAAAAACACTATTTAATTTTCTTACATAATCTTTTTCTGCAAGTATTACTTGTGCACTCAAAGTAAATGAAGAAGCAAAACTTCCAACTGGGTCTGTTACAATTTTACCGCTATCTAGCATTACTTGATTTAATGCTACATCTATTAAAATTTTATTATCTGGTATTTCAATATCTTTAACCTGCATTATTGCATTTTGTAAATCTTTTTGAGATATTCCAGAAAATTTATCTTTTACTTCTTTTAGCACATTATTTTGAACTATGGTCACATATTTCCCAAGAATGGTTACATATGCTGAATTTATTTTTAGTTCAGTTTCATCTTCTGCTTGTTTGATAGCTTTTGAGATACTTAAACTAATATCATCCTCATCAACTATCTTGCCTTTTTTAAACCCATTGCATTTATATGAAGTACAGCATATTATTTCTATTTGTCCAAAATTGTTTACTTCGCCCATACTTAAACAAACTTTGGTGGTTCCAATGTCTATGCCTACTATGATATCACCTATTGCCAAGATAATTCCTCCATCTTTTTTTAAAACTATTTTTTCTAAACTTATATATATTACATTTTTAGACAATTGTCAATAGAATTTGTTATATTTTTGTAATATTTTTGTAATATTTTTGTAACATTTCTTTGGTGTGTTTATGTAAAATTACATCTCTTTTTCTTGAACTTCTTGAGCTTTTTTAGCTTTATGTTCTTCAATTTTCTTTGTCCATTTCTCAATATAGTATTTTCTTATTATTGTTAAATTTAAAAACATTCTTCCAACAAAAACAACTATAGCTGCTAAATATATGTCGAGATTTAATTTATTTCCTAAATATGTAAGAAGAATAGAAAGTATACTATTGCAGAAAAAACCTGAAATAAATACATTAAAATCAAATTCTTGCTTTAATACACCCGTTATTCCTCCAAACACAGAATCTAAAGCTGCAATAATTGCAATTGCTAAATAGCTTGAGTATGAATATGATATTAATGGTACATTTATCCCCACAAGTGCACCCAAAATACATCCTACTAAAATTGCTATAAAAACCATTTTTTAATCTCATCCTTTCTATTTTTAGTTTACTTCTTTAATATATTTTGTATTTAATTCACCGTCATATTTTGTAATTTTTATTTTATTTTTTCTTTCAATATCTGTTTTTATTCCTGTAGTATTTAATTGCTCGGCATAACCACCTTTTCCAAAAATACTACTTTCTAAATAGGCTTTATTTCCAATTGCTTTTATTTCATATGTATCTGTTCTTAAATACTTGCTATTTATTTTTATAGAACCTCCTACATCTGCCATATCTGTTGTATTTATAATTCTTTCATCATTTATGGAAATTGCCTCTGCTCCCGCGTCTTTTAGACTATTCACAATATAAACTAAATCAATTGAAGTAATTTCGTCAATTTTTTCGTCTTCACTTAATTCACTCTCTTCTTTTTTTCTGAAAGTAATTATTACTCCCTCTCCTTCTACATCTGTTCTTCCAAGAGCCATATTTAGATTTTCCAACTCTGTTTGTAAGGTCTCCTTTGTCTTTTCGTCAGATGTACTTTCTTCTTTGTATGTTTTAAGCGTATTTGAGGTTTCTTCATTTTTTGCTTTTACTTCTTCATATTTTGTTTTCCAATTTGCTAGCTCTTGTCTTAACTCTGCTTCTTGCATTGAATCTATATTTGATTCTTGCGATTCTTGAACTACCTTAAATTGCATAAAGATTATCATAACTAGTAAAAAACATACTAAACCTATTGTGATAATCATACTTATTTTACCTTTTTTCAATTATACTCAAGCTCCTTTCTTTACTTATTATTTAACTGTTTTTGCATATTTAAAGCTTATAACTCCTGTAAACTTAGAAATTGCTATATTAGAATTCTTTTTAAAATCGACAACTTTTCCTGAATTATTTTTAAAATATTCCAAAGTTGATCCAGGTCTATTTAATGTTGCAAGCAACTCCTGCAAACCTATTGCAGAAATTTGTATAGGAGAATTAATTTTTTTACCATTTACAACAATTACATTACCATCACATGATATTGCAGATGTTCCAACAATTCTTTCACCATTTATTGAAATTGCCTCTGCCCCTGCATTTTTCATTTCATTTACAACTTGTAAAATATTTTCAGCATGTACAAGATAATTTGATTGATCTAGTGAAGTTGGGTCTCCTTTTCCGTCTGATAAAGTTACAATAACTCCCTCACCTGTTACATCTGTATTTCCTAGTATTAAATTTGCTTGTTTTATTTGATTTTCTAAATCTGCAAGTTCTGAATTATTACTTGTTGCTCCTTCTCTTTCCTTTTCAAGCTCTTTTTCTGCTCTTTGTAAAGACGCATATTCTGCTTCATATTTTTCTTTAATTTTTAGAACTTGCGTTTTTAACTCACTTTCTGTTTGACTTAAACCAACTGTTGCTCCATTATTATTAACCGTTTTTATTTGAACATATACTGCAATTGTTAATAAAAAGCACATTATAGCTAAAATAATTGCTTCTGATTTTTTATTCAAGTAAAATCACTCCTCTCTAAAATATGGCTTAAAACCTGTCGTCATATCTTTGTTAACAAATACTTTTCCAGACTTACCCTTTTCATTTTGCAATATTTTTTGAATATAAAGCATTTTATTCGTTAAATTAGTTGTATCTCCTATATAAATTGTTTTTGCTTCACTTTCAATATATAAAACATAATCTGTATCATTTTCTGTGTTTATTTCTGTAATTATGTTATCAATGTTTATTATTTTTGCAGCTTCTGTTATTTTTAGTATTTTATTTAAAGTTTCAATATCCTTTCCTTCCAATCTGGATTTTTTCATTAAATCATCTTCTGTAATTTTTAATCCTACAATTATAGGTACATCTTTTTTTTCTGCAGACTTTTCTAATATATAACCATATTTATCAATATACACATAACTATTTATTAAATTAGTTTGATATTTCACTTCTCTTTCTGTAACTTTAATTTTTACAGTATCTGGCAAAGCTCTTTTTACTTCAACATTTTCAATGTATGAATTTTCTTTTATATTTGAAATTACTGAACTATTAAACTTGAATATATTTTCTCCTATTTTTAAACCAGATAAACTTTTAATGTTTTCAGTTTGAACCTTTGAGTTTCCCGTAACTTCTATTTTAGCAATATTAAAAATAGGTGCTGTCAAAGCAAAAATTACACTTGCTATTACAAGTAAAAAACAACTTACAAAAGTTATTAATTTAACATTATATTTATTTTTCTTTTTCTTCTTTTTATTTTTTTTATTTTTTATTTTTTCCTCTTCTTCATTTTTTGCTGGTTTTATAAAATTTACTCCAATTACTATTTCATCATTAAAATTAAATTTTTCTTTTCTTTCATTTTCTTTTTTTATATCTCTTTTATTTTCCTTTTTTATTTTTGAAGCCTTAACATGGCTCTCTTTTCCATTTATTCTTTTAGTAACAAATACTTTTTTTTCTCCTGTTGTTTCATTATCTAATTCTTCATCTGAAAAATATAGTGTTCTTCCGTCTTTGTTAATCTCCAAATTATATCACCTTCTTTTGCTTAATTATTGTACAATAAAATAAAAAAAATATCAAGAAAAGTTACTATTTTTTTATAATTTTTAGTCACAAATTTGATAAAGAATATATTTGCCTTTTGGGAAATTTTATGGTATAATAAAAATGTGAGTGCAATTTATAGCTTAATTTTTATTAAAAATTGGAGGAATTTATTATGTGGAAATTTTGGCTAATTGTTGCAGGTATATGTTTTGTTATTGAATCTTTTACTATAGGTTTTTTAGTATTTTGGTTTGGTATTGGAGCTTTAGCAGCTTTAGTTGCAAGCTTATTTATAAGCAATATTTGGATACAGTCATTAATTTTTATTATAGTATCAAGTTTGCTTTTAATATTCACTAAACCACTTGTAAAAAAATTTGTTAAAGAAAAAGATATAATACCTACAAATGTTTATAGTATAATTGGTAAAGAAGGAATTGTAGTTGAAAGTATAGACACAATAAACGGTGTGGGCAAAGTAAAAGTAAATGGTGAACTTTGGTCTGCAACTTCTTTAGAAAACATAGAAAAAGGCACTAAAGTTAAAGTACTTAAAGTAAATGGCGTAAAACTTGAAGTAGAAAAACTCTTTTCAAACTCTACTTCAAACTAAAAAATAATTTAGATTTTAATTTTTTTATATTATTTATAGAGTTTCTTATAAATATAAATATAAATATAAATATAAATTTAACTTAATTTTAATTTTAGGAGGTATTATTATGGTATTTTTAATAATTTTACTTGTAATAATAATTATTATAGCTTTAAAATCAATAAAAGTAGTTAACCAATCAGAAGTATATATTATAGAAAGACTTGGTAAATATTATAAAACAGCAGATGCAGGACTTACTTTTATATTACCTTTTATTGATAGAGTGAGCTCAGTTGTTCTTTTAAAAGAACTTACAATGGATATTCCACCACAAGGAGTTATAACTAAAGACAATGTTACAATTAACATTGATACAGTTGTATTTTATCAAATTACAGATCCAGAAAAATCTGTTTATGAAATTGCTAATTTAAAAAAAGGTATTGAATACCTTGCAATTACTACAATTCGTGATATTGTTGGTAAAATGGATCTAGATGAAACTTTTGGTTCACGTGACAACATAAACTTCCAACTTCGTTCTATATTAGATGAAGCTACAGACAAATGGGGTTGTAAAATAAATAGGGTTGAAATAAAGGATATTAATCCACCTGCAGATATTAGGGATGCAATGGAAAAACAAATGAATGCAGAACGTAACAAAAGAGCATTAATTCTAGAAGCTGAAGCTCAAAAACAATCTGATATTACAGTTGCAGAAGGTAAAAAAGCCGCTTCTATTCTAGAAGCAGAAGCAGAAAGCGAATCTAAAATAAGACGTGCTGCCGGTGAAGCTAAAGCTATTACAGAAGTTGCTGAAGCTAGAGCTAGAGAAATACAATTAATTTATGACGCAATGAAAAAAGCAGATCCAGATGAAAGACTTGTTCAAATTAAGTCTTTAGAAGCTCTTAAAGAACTTGCAAAAGGTGATGCAAATAAAATATTCATTCCATTTGAGGCAACATCTGCATTAAGTAGTTTAGGTGCTATAAAAGATGTTATAGAAAATGACAAAAAGAAGAAAAATTCATAGTTAATATGCTTTAAAACCGCTCATATAGAGCGGTTTTATTGTTAGCATAAAACTGTATTTATCTTCTATAGCAACCTCTAATGCTACCTGTTCTTCCACAATTACTTTGGTTTGGTATAATATTTCCACTTATTGTAATTGGGTCAGTATTTGTATTATTGTTACTGTCATTTCCTAAACAATTACTATTTACAGTTAATAAATCGCTAGAATTTCCATTATTACATCTACAACTTATTTTAAGTAAATTACCATTTAAATTAGAACTGTCAGAATTATTTGAACATAATGAATCATTATCTTGGTATGTTAAAACATCTGTAGAATTTGAATCATCATCACTAAAAAATCTTAAGTTAATTCTTCTTATTAATTTGACAATTAATGCTGTTACAAAAGCAATAATCGTATATATTATTATCGCAATTAAAAACTCTGCTAAATTAGTACTTGTAATAACTCCTGCTGCAAATAAAGCAAAAACAACAATTAAATATATTGCAAAAAAAGTTATTGCTACTAAAATTGGACATCTTAATACCTTTTCTAAAACTATTGCAAGAAGAATGGTTGCAAGTGGTATTGCAAAAAATATAAGTAAATTCATATATATTCTCCTTTTACCTTTTTTTATATATATTATGAATTTACTCATATAAAAGTTACTTTTTGTATTTAATTGTTAATATATAATGATTACTGTCAGCTATCATACTCTACATTTATTAAATATAAACCATTAGGTGGTAGAGTTTTTCCTGCATTTTCCCTTTTTTTGTCTAAAATTATCTGCTTAATCTCTTCTGGTTCAAGCTTTCCTAGCCCTACTTCTACTAATGTTCCGGCAATAATTCTTACCATATTATATAAAAATCCGCTTCCGCGTAAGCTCAATTACAATTCTTTTATCTTGTCTTTCAAAAACTTTTGCTTCATAAATTGTTCTCACACTGCTTTTACTACTTGTACCACTTGCTTTAAAGGCCTTAAAGTCATGTTCTCCTTCAAAAAATTTTGCAGCTTCACTCATTTTTGAAACATCTAATTTTTGAGGAATATGATACTCTAAATTTCTAAATATCGCAGAAGCTGTTTCTTGATTATTTATTACATACCTATATGTTTTCTTTTTACAACTAAGTCTGCTATGAAAACTTTCTTCTACCTCTTCAGCTTTAGTAATTCTTATTGATTTTTTTAACTTTGAATTTATTGCAATTGCAAACTTATTAATTGGAAGTTTAGAATTTGTTTTAAAATTAGCAACCTGTCCAATAGCATGTACTCCTGCATCTGTTCTTCCAGACGCATTAAGTTCTATTTTTTCTCCTGTTATTTGTTCTATTGCATTTTCTATTGTTCCTTGTATATTTAATTTATCCGGCTGTTTTTGCCAGCCATTAAAGTCTTTTCCATCATATTCTATTGTTAATTTTATGTTTCTCATTGTCACTCTCCATTCATTTTTGCGTTTTTAACTTACAAAATTTTTTATCTAATTTTAATAATTGTTCTTTTACCATTTCTTTTTTGGCTAAAACAAGTTCGCTTATATTACTTCCTAATTCTATTCGTTCAGTTATTCCTTTTAAAATTGCAACATTTTCTCTATTATGTAATTTTATAATTTTCTTTACTTGAAATAGTCTTTTATCTTCATGATATAGATTATAAACTATATCTCCTTTTTTTATCTTACTCACCAATATTTCACCTCTCCTTATTACATTATATGAGTTACTAAAAACATTGGTGAGACAATTTAAACTCAAGCTTTTGATACACTTAAATTAATTATTAAATCCATATTATCATCTTCAGCTGCTTTGTTTTTTCTTATAGCTCCACATTTTTTACATTTAAAAATAATAACATATCCTTTTTTATTATTAATTTCTAACCCTATTGGTTCAAGGTCTCCTTTACACTCTTCTTGCCTATCTCCCGGATTAATATCAACATGTTTTGAATGCAAACAATATGGACAATGATTTCTACATGAATATCCAAGTTTTTTAACCCTTTTACCACAATTTTCGCAAACAAATTCTTCATCAATTACCGTAAAATTTTTTGACATATACTAAATCTCCTAATAATCAAAATACCCTCCACCTAAAAACTCTTTTAATAAAGAATTAGCTGGTATATATTCAGATGGAATTGGTTCAAAATATTTTAACATATCTATTAAACGAACAACTTCAGCATGCTCTTTTTTATCTTTTGATATTTTCTCCAAAAGAGGCATAGCAATATCTTTAAGAGCTGCTAGCTCATAAATTAATGATGTATTAAAAATACTATCTGCTTCTTCTTGATATGGAAATATATTTTTCTCTTCTCCTCTATTTACTTTTGCCCATGTTTGTAATGTATGTTCAGCACTATAATTTCTAAATTTATAATCTCTAACTATTCTTCTAACAAGCCTAGTATCTGTTGTTGAAATTCTGTTTAATCTATCCATACTAAGTACTGTTAAAGCACTTATATATATTTTGTATTTTTGGTTTCTTGAAATTTGTGATGTTAATTTATCATTTAAACAATGAATCCCTTCTATAACAAGTATTTCATCTTCTGCTAAATGCATCGTTTTTCCTTTATACTTTTTAGTTCCAACTTTGAAATCAAACTCTGGACAATTTATTGTTTTTCCATTTAATAAATCTGTTAAATCTCTATTAAATAGTTCTATATCTATTGCTTCAATGTTTTCGAAATCATATTCTCCATTTTCATCTTTAGGTGTATTCGGTCTTTCCACAAAATAGTTATCTACTGAAATTGTAACAGGTTTTAGTCCATTTATTCTAAGCTGTAAACCTAATCTTTGAGCAAATGTAGTTTTACCAGAAGAAGAAGGTCCTGCAATCAAAACCATTTTTATAGATTTATTTGCTGCAATTTTATCTGCAATTTGAGCTATTTTTTTCTCATGCAAAGCTTCTTCTAGCATAATTAATTTTTTTATTTGCCCATTTTCTATTATTCTATTTAATTTATAAACTGTACTTACATCTAAAATTTTATGAATATCACTATATTCATTAAAAGCCCATAAAAGCTTTTTAGTTTCTTTGTATTCGGGTAAAGCAAATGGATTATTAGCACTTGGGTATCTTAATAAAAACCCATGTTCATATTTTATAAGTCCAAAAACTTTTATAATTCCTGTATTTATTGCAATATCTCCATACATGTAGTTATAATAATCCTCACAATAATACATATCTATTGTTTTATTTGTTTCTAAATCTAATTGCAATCTTCCTTTAGATGAATCTTCTTTTTTGTACAATTCTTCTGCTTCTTGTCTTGAAAAAACTTTTTTTTGTATCGGCAAATTCTTACTTACTATTTCTTTCATCTTATTTTCAACATTTTTAAGCATTTCATCTGTTATTTCCATATTTTCAACAGTACAAAACATTGCATTTGATAATTGATAATTTACTCTAATTTTTACATCTTCATATAATTCTTCAAAAGCTTTTGCCATAATATAAATTAATGTTCTTCTATAGATTCTCATTCCTCCTTTTGATGAAATATCAACTAAAGAAACAATGCCATTTTCTGTTATTACATAATCTAATCTTTTATATTCATTATTAAATTTTGCCCCTATTACTTTAAATTCATTTTTTTCAATTTCTTCTTTTAGCACTTCTTGTATAGTTGTATTTGGTGCCACTTCATACTCTTTAGAGTTATAAGTAATTTTCATAATTAATCACTTTCCTTTCATTTTACTATTATAACACAGATTTTTTTCTAGAGCTAGTCATAAATTAAAATTTATCTCATATAAATTACTAAAAAGGTTACAGTCCGCTATTATTTAGCTGTGATTTGTACATATGAGGTAAACAAGGTTGAAAAATACTTAATCTTTTTTCGACCAAGATTTGTACCTAGGAAAGGAAGGATAATTAGAATGGAAAATTTGGGATTATACCAAGACATTGCCAAAAGAACAGATGGCGACATATATGTTGGAGTTGTAGGACCTGTTAGAACTGGAAAGTCTACATTTATAAAAAAATTTATGGATTTGCTTGTAATTCCAAACATTGACAATGATTACAAAAAAGAACGTGCCAAAGATGAGCTTCCTCAAAGTGCTGGTCGGAAAAACTATAATGACAACAGAACCAAAATTTGTTCCAAATGAGGCAATTGAAATTACAATAGATAATAATTTAAAATTAAAAACACGTTTAGTAGATTGTGTTGGTTATTTAGTTCCAAATAGTATTGGTTATTTAGAAGATGATAAACCAAGGATGGTTAAAACCCCATGGTCAGATACTGAAATTCCTTTTGAAAAAGCTGCAGAAATTGGAACTAAAAAAGTTATTGAAGAACATTCTACTATAGGTATTCTAATTACAACAGACGGAAGCTTTACAGAAATTCCAAGAGAGGACTACATTAAAGCAGAAGAGCGTGTAGTTTCTGAATTAAAAGCTATAAATAAACCATTTATAATGCTTTTAAATTCTGAACATCCTGAAAATACTGAAACAATAAATTTGGCTTCAAACCTTGCAGAAAAATACCAATCAACCGTTTTACCTATAAATTGCTCTAAATTAAATATTTCTGACATAAATAATATTTTTTCTAAAATATTATATGAATTTCCTGTAAGTCAAGTAAATTTTTCTTTTCCAAGATGGATAAATGGTTTAGACTATTCACATCCATTAAGACAAGAATTATTTACAGAAATTTCAAATGCATTTGATGATATCTCTATTTTAAAAGAGGCAAGCAGATGTTGCAACAATATAAATTCTACTGAAATTATTACTAAAACAAATATTGATAATATTGAATTAGGTTCCGGAAAAGTAAATGTTTCTATTACTTTAAAAGATGATTTATTTTACAAAGTTTTAACTCAAATGACAGGAACCCAAATTTCTAATGAAGGTGATTTATTTGCAATAATAAATGATTTGTCTACAACTAAAAAGAAATATTCAAAAATTGCAGATGCTTTAGACGAAGTTAACCAAAAAGGCTATGGCATAGTCACACCTTCAATTGATGAACTTGTTCTAGATGAACCTGAAATGGTAAAACAAGGGTCTCGTTTTGGTGTAAAATTAAAAGCAACAGCTCCTTCTCTTCACATTATAAAAGCAAACATTGAAACCGAAGTTTCTCCAATTGTAGGCTCTGAAAAGCAATCTGAAGAGCTAGTAAATTACTTACTTTCTGGTTTTGAAAATGACCCACAAAAAATTTGGAATTCAAATATATTTGGAAAAAGTCTTAATGAACTTGTAAATGAAGGTCTTCAAGCAAAACTTGCTAAAATGCCAGAAGAAGCACAATTAAAACTACAAGAAACTTTAGAGCGTATTGTAAATGAAGGCTCTGGCGGATTAATTTGCATTATATTGTAAAAATTAACCTTTTAACCACCTAAAAGAACTGAATAAAACTATTCAGTTCTTTTAGGGGTATTTTCATATTCACTCTTTGTTAGGTTCTTTAAATACTTCTTTTCCGTTTTTTAAATATGCTATTCCAGAAAATACAGTTGCAATAACACATACAAGTAGCATTATTGTAGCTATAATATTAATTATATATTGTCCTGTTGTCATATAAATACTAATCGAATCATAAATTTCTTTATTTGAAGTTCTAAAAATAAATTGTCCAAAAGAAAATTTATCTATGTAACATAATATTATTGCCATCATTTGAGTTACAGTTTTAATTTTTCCCCAGTTTGAAGCTGCAATAACTTGTCCATTTGCAGTAGATGCAATTAGCCTATAACCAGAAACTACAAATTCTCTAAATATAATAATTATTGGAATCCATGCTGGAATTTTATTTGCTTCTACAAGTAAAATTAATGCTGCTAATACTAAAATTTTATCTGCAATTGGGTCAAGAAATTTACCAAAATTTGTTACTTGATTTCTTGACCTTGCAAGATATCCATCTAGTTTATCTGTAATTGAGGCTATTATAAATAGTAAGTCAATTATTAAAAATGTTATAGGAATTTCCAAAAAATCTGTATTTATATTTAAGTAAAAAACAATAACCATTATTGGTACTAATATTATTCTAAATATTGTTAATTTATTTGGCAAATTCATCATAATTCCCCTTTATTTTAAAATTTCAATTGCTTTTTTTAATTGAGTATCTTCTTCTTCTTGCACTAAATAAATACTTTTTACTGTATCTGGAAGTTTAACTTCTTCATCTGGATTTATACCAACTTTATGTATAGTTGTTCCTTTAGGTGTATAATATTCTTCTGTTGTAATTTTCAAACCACTACCATCTGAAAGTGAAAGCAAAGTTTGAATTATACCTTTTCCAAATGTTTTTGTTCCAACAATTTTTGCTCTTTCATTATCTTGCAAACTACATACTAAAATTTCAGACGCACTAGCTGAATTTTCATTTACAAGAACCACAACTGGCATATTAAAAATAGGATCTTTTTTAGCATATGTTACATCTTTATCCCCTTTATTATTTACAGTTGATATAATAGTTTTTCCTTTTTCTAAAAAGTCATCTGCAATTGTTGTTGCCTCATCAACAATTCCACCACCATTATTTCTTAAATCAATTATTAAAGATTTAGCTCCTTGTTTTTGTAAATCTTCAACTTTTGTTTTAAAATCATCTGCTGTGCCTTGGTCAAAACTTGGTAGTTTTAAATAGCCTATATTATCATTTAAAATTTTCGTAGTAATTGGGTTTGTATTTATTTTTTCTCTTTTAATATCAAATTTAAGTCTTTCCCCATTTCTTTCAATCTCTATATTAACATTTGTTCCTTCTTCACCTTTTATGTAATCTGCAATATTATCAAAATCCTTTGCGGTATATTCTTTTCCATCAACATTTACTATCATATCTCCAGCTTTTATTCCTGCTTTTTCTGCTGGACTTCCTGGTATTGGGTAATGTACAACTACACGATTACTCTCTTGATCTGCTATCATATATATACCAATTCCAACAAAATTTCCTGTAATTTCTTCTTTATATTCTTTCATTTCATCTGCAGGAATATATTCAGTATACTCGTCTCCTAGTCCTGCAACATAGCCTTTTACGGCAGAATCTTGTAATTTATCGTCCTCAATTTTATCTTTCCATAAATAATATTTGTTTATTGTTGTTTTTATTTTATTTAAATATTTATCTATATTAGAATCTGAATTTATAGTTGTTATACTTCCAATATTTTCGTTTAAGTCTATTTTTCCAGAAACTTTTTCTTTATCATCAAAATAACTATAAAGTGTAAATATCGTTATCATAAATGTTACAAATGCTGTTAAAACAATTAGCATTATGGTTTTATATACTCTATTTTTTTTATTTTCTTCCATCTATAATTTATGTAAGTACCTATTTAAGGCACTTACATATACCTCCTTTTTAATAATATATTTTTAAACCTTTTAAGGTAAATATGGTAATGGATTTACAGCTCTGTATGAGTTTGCAAGTGTTCTTACCTCAAAATGAAGGTGTGTTCCTGTTGAATTTCCTGTAGAACCTACTGTTCCTATAACTTGACCTTGTTTTACAGACTGACCTTTTGAAACCCTTCTAGAACCTGCAAGCATATGCCCATATAATGTCATTGTTCCATCATGATGATTTATTATTATATATTCTCCATAACTTTTATATTCTCCATTAGCCTTTCTCTTTGCTTCAGATACTTGAACTGTACCATCTTTTACTGCAACAACGCTTCTTCCTGCAACACCAATATTTACATCTACTCCAGTATGACCAGGATATGATGGATATGATTTTACTCTAATATTTGCCTTACTTAAACCTGCAACAGGAAATATGTAACCAGATGAACTTGGAGTACTATCTACATATGTTGGTGATGAAGAATTTCCTTTATTGCTATTTTTTTTAGCTTCTTCTCTTCTTCTTTGCTCTTCAATTGCAATTTTCTTTAATTCTTTGTCTATAGCTGCTCTATCTGCCTGCATTTCTTCAATTTCTTTTTGTGTTGCCTTTTCTTCTTGAGATAATTTACTAGCTTTTTGTTCTTTTTCCTTTTCCGCAACTTTTAAAGCTGAAGCTTTAGCTGTTTTTGTTTGTTTTGCATTATCTAAAGATTTTTTACTATTTTCTAGATCCGTTTTTTCATTTTCTATTTTTTTCTTTTCTTCTTCAACCTGTTTTAACATGTCGGTATCATATGTTGTTAGTTCAGAAACGAGATAATATTTAGAAATAAAATCTGTTAAACTTTCAGAAGAAAGAAGTACATCTAAATATGAAATATCTCCATTTTCATACATAGTAACAAGCCTATCATCTAATGCTGTTTGTTGTTTTTTGTATTCTTCTTCATCTTCTTTTATTTGTTTTTCTACATTTTTAATTTTAGTTTGTAATCCTGAAATTTGGTCATTTAAACTATCTATTTCATCTTCATAATTAGAAACTTGCTCTATTAAACTTTCAACCTCACTTAAAGTTTGTGACTTTTCTTTTTTAATATCTTCTAATTCATCTTTTGCCTCTGAAATGGAGCTATCTAAATCTGATTGTTGATTTTGCAATTTCTGTTTATCTGTTGCCACACTTATATTAGTATATGTTAACATTATTCCTATTATTAGTGTAATCACTAGTATTTTTAAATATTTTTTCATAATAATTTCCTTTCTATTTTAAATTTATCCTGTTGTGTTCTATGTTGTTTTAGTATTTACTTTAAAATTTCTTACTTTGTTTAACAAATTATTCTTCAGGTTTTGATACATAATCAAGAGGATTTGCTGGTTCTCCATTAATTCTTACTTCAAAATGTGCATGTGGTCCTGTTGAATATCCCGTCGAACCAACCTTTAATACAACATCTCCTGCTTTAACTTCTTGTCCAACTTGAGCTACAATTTGTGAACCATGTGCATATAAAGTTTGCACTCCTCCACCATGGTCTATAATAACCATGTTTCCATATGCTCCTCCATAACCTGCTTTTACAACAATTCCATTGGCTATTGCTGTAAAATCTGTTCCAACTGTTGCGCTTATATCAACTCCTGTATGTAATTTGTAAACTCCTGTAATAGGGTGAACTCTCATGCCATAATTTGAAGTTATGTTATAATGCCCATAAATTGGCCATTGCATTGCTCCACCTTTGTAATCTTCTCCAAAAGAAATTGTCATTGCCAAACTTCTTATTTCTGTTTCAATCTGATTTACTTGATTGTTGTATTCATCTATTTTAGCCTGCAAATTTTTTTCTTCATCACTTAATTTTGATATATAATTTTGTCTTAATAATTTTGTATTAGAAAGTGTAATCTTTGTTTTCTGTTCAGTTTTTCTTTCTTGCTCTAAATCTTTTTTTTGTTTATTAATTTGATTTTGTTTATTTTCTATCTGCTTTTTTTCATTTTCAACTAGTTCTAGCAAATCCATATCATAAGATGTAATTTCAGATATTAAATAGTAACTTGATATAAAGTCAGATATACTTTTTGCCCCTAATACAACATCTAAATAATTAGTGTTTTCTGTTTCATACATTGCTACTAAACGTGTATCTAATAAATTCTTTTGTTTATCATATTTTTTCTTAATTTTTTCTAAGTTTTTTTCAATTTTATTAAGTTCTTCTGTTTTTTCTGTTATTCTTCCATTAACTTCATTTAATGTTAGTTCTGCCTTTTGAATACTCTCATCTAACTTTTGTATCTGTTTTAAATTTTCTGTTAGTTCATTGTTTACATCTGTTAAATTTTGAGTACTCTCATCAATTTTTTCTTGTATATTTTGTTTTTGCTCTTGTAATTCATTTAAGTCTGCTGCATAAGAAACAAAAGTAATGGCACTTATAATCATACAAATCAATACAATTTTTCGTATTTTGCGCATTACTTTTCCCCCCTTTAAACTTTTAAATATTTTCTCATTGAAAGTGTGCTACCTAAAATACCTATACCAACACCTAATACTAAATATACAATTAATATTAAATTAAACATTTCTGAAAACTCTAGCAAGCTTAATCCTATTTTTGACAAGAAGCTTATAAAATTGACATTTTGTGCAATTAATAAATATAATGTTGCAATTATACCTAATGATATTGCACCAGAAATTAAACCAATAATTATACCCTCTACTGCAAATGGCCATCTTATAAAACCATTTGTAGCACCAACATATTTCATAATTGAAATTTCTTTTCTTCTCGCATATACTGTAAGTTTTATAATATTTGATATTATAAATACACTTACTGCAACAAGTACTGTAATAATTACATAACTTCCCAATTTCACTCCTTTAGCTATTTTTACTAAAGTAGAAATTGTTTCATTACTACTTGTTACTTTTTTTATTTGTTCCATTTGTTTAACTTCATTTATTACATTGTCTATTTTAGTTAGATCTGTAACAGTTATTATATATGAGGCAGGAAACACATTGTTTTGCTCATACCCATCTAATAAGTATGACTTTTCGCCTAATTTTTCTTTCATTTGCCCAAGTGCTTGCTCTTTTGAAATAAATTCAATTGTGTTTACACCATCTAACTCTTGAATCTTCTGTCCTATTTCTTTAGTTTCTTCATCTGTGGCATCATTTACTATATATGCTTGTATTCCTTGCTGTGATTCTACCTGTTTTATAAAATGATTAAAATTTCCAACCACAATAAAACAAATTCCAAAAAATATCATGATTACACACATTGTACCAAAAGATGTAGCTGCTTGTTTTTTGTTTTTAAAAACATTAGCAAAACCTTCTCCTATTAAATAAGTTAATATATTATATTTCATCATAACCACCTTTTTTATCATCTCTAATTATTTCGCCTTTTTCTATATGTATAACTCTTTTTTTCATTTTATCTACAATATCTTTTGCATGTGTTGCAACAACTACAGTTGTTCCTCTCATATTAATATCATTTAACAAATTCATAATATCCCATGCTGTATCTGGATCAAGGTTTCCTGTAGGCTCATCTGCAATAAGCATTGATGGATTATTAACTAAAGCTCTGGCTAAAGCAACTCTTTGTTGTTCTCCTCCTGATAATTCATTTGGGTACATTTTTGCCTTTCCACTTAAGCCAACTAATGAAAGTACCATAGGAACTTGTCTACGAATATGGCGTGGTGTTGCTCTTACTATATACATAGCATAAGCTACATTATCATAAACTGTTTTGTCTGGAAGAAGCCTAAAATCTTGAAACACCACTCCCATACTTCTTCTTAAATATGGCACTCTACTTGCTTTTAAAAAAGTTGTATCTTTTCCATTTATAATTATATTTCCACTTGTTGGTTCTTCTTCTTTTAAAATTAATTTTATTAAAGTTGATTTTCCACTTCCTGAACTTCCAACTAAAAAACAAAATTCTCCTTTTTCTATTAAAAAATTGGCATTTTTTACTGCTTTTGTACCTGTATCATATATTTTGCTTACATTTCTGAATTCTATCATTTTTACAAATTTCTCCTTTTGTTTTAAGTTTTTATCCTTCTCTATTATAATAACAGTAATTATATTTTTTTTCAAGAGAATTTACGAAAAATTTACAAAATGTTCAACAATTGCTTTATAATCAATTTTAAAAAAACTGATTAGTTCTTCTGCTTTTCCAGACTTCCCAAAAACATCATTAATTCCCATTCTTATTAATTTTTTGGGAGCTTTAGATGTTAAAACTTCAGAAATTGCAGACCCAAGTCCACCTATAACACTATGGTCTTCAATCGAGATTAACTTTTTAGTTTCATTACTACATTTTATTATCATTTCTTCATCAATAGGTTTAATAGTATGAACATCTATTACTCTTATATTAATGCCTTTTTCTTTTAATATTTCTTTAGCTTTTAAAGCTTGAAAGACTGTATCTCCAGTTGCAAATACGGCTCCATCCTCTCCATTTCCTATTTGCACCATTTTGCCAAACTCAAACTTTTGATTTTCCTCATAAATAACAGGTGTTGAAAGTCTTGAAAGTCTAACATAAACTGGCCCTCCTATTTTATAAGCTTGCTCAATCGCCCATTTTGTTTGAATATCATCAGATGGAGATAAAACTTTCATATTTGGCAAAGTTCTCATCATGCTAATATCTTCTAGCATTTGGTGTGTTGCGCCATCTTCTCCAACAGTTATTCCACTATGTGTTGCACATATTTTAACATTTAAGTTTGGATAACATACACTATTTCTAATTTGGTCATATGCTCTACCACAAGCAAAAACTGCAAATGTACTTGCAAAAGGGACTTTTCCCGTTGTTGCCATTCCTGCTGCAGTTGAAATCATATTAGCTTCTGCTATTCCACAATCAAAAAATCTATTTGGAAATCTTTTAGCAAAGCCAATAGTTTTAGTTGCAGTACTTAAATCTGCATCTAAAACAACAATATTTTCAAATTTTTCTCCTAATTTTACTAAAGTTTCTCCATAACTTTGCCTAGTAGCAATCTTTTCTTCTTTCATAAAAAAATTCTCCTCTCAATCTATCTTTTTCCATTCTCCTGAAAAAACATATTCATATTTTGTTTTATCGTCAATACAAAATTTCTTATACAAATTCTTTATATTTTTCTTGTTTAAAGTTGGGGTTATTCCATTATCTTTTACTTGCCTAAAAACTTCTGTAAAACATGCTGAAACTTTTGGGTTTAAAATAACTCTTGTTTTCTCTTTTTGCCAATATTCATATTCTGATTCCTGTTTCCAATTTTTACCACCATATATAATACTTGCAGCTAATTTGTCACATATCATTTCAGCAAAATATTTATATGGTATTACAGGAGCTGCTTCTTTGGAATACAAATCTACCCAATATTGTTCATGGTGTTTATTTCTACCTTTATGATGTAGCCATGCTCTAGAATAACCATTTAAATTCCTGCATTTTATAATTGGTGATATACTTCCATCATAATATTTTACACTTTCTATAAATTCTTCTGGCGAAAATTTAGATAAATCATGCACCAATCCTCTAAATGGTATTCCTAATTTTAAGCTTAATTTAAATACTACCCATCTATGCCTACATACAAGTTTAAAATGTTTTACTATATTTTTTACTTTTTTCATTTCTCCTATTTTTCCTTTCCTGCACCAATCAGCCTTATTCTTTCTAAAAAACATTTTTTCCTAATTATTATATATTAATTCATAAAAAAATTCAACTCTTTTTCAAGTCAGTATTATGTAAAAAAACAGCCATTATAGAGCTGTTTTTTATTAATATTTTAATTTAAAGGTTTCATTGTTGGGAATAATAACACATCTCTAATTGATACAGAATCAGTTAATAACATAACTAATCTGTCAATTCCAAGACCTAGTCCACCTGTTGGAGGCATACCATATTCTAGTGCTTGAACAAAGTCCTCATCCATCATTCCAGCTTCTTCATCTCCATTTTCTCTTGCAGCAATTTCTTCTTTAAATCTTTCATATTGGTCTATTGGATCATTTAATTCTGAAAATGCATTTCCATATTCTCTACCACAAATAAAAGCTTCAAACCTTTCTGTCAATCTTGGATCTTTTGGAGACTTTTTAGCAAGTGGAGAAATTTCAACTGGATAATCATATATAAATGTTGGCTGTACTATTGTTTTTTCAACATATTCATCAAAGAATAAACTTATTATATGACCTCTTGTTTCTTTTCCAGATGGAATTTCTATTTTTCTTTCTTTAGCTAAAGCTATAGCCTCTTCATTACTATTTATTTTATTAAAGTCAATTCCTGTAACTTCTTTTATGCTGTCTATCATACTAATTCTTTTCCATTTTCCACCAAGTTCTACTTCTACGCCTTGGTATGTTACTTTTGTAGTTCCACATACTTCTATTGCACATTTTTGAAAAATTTCTTCAGTTATATCCATCATATCATGATAATTTTCATATGCAGCATATAATTCTATTGTTGTAAATTCTGGATTATGTCTAATGTCCATTCCTTCATTTCTGAATATTCTACCCATTTCATATACTTTATCATATCCACCAACTATTAATCTTTTTAAATTTAATTCTGTTGCAATTCTTAAATACATAGGTATACCTAATGTATTGTGATGTGTTATAAATGGTCTTGCTGTTGCACCACCTGAAATTGTATTTAATACTGGTGTTTCAACTTCTAAATATCCTTTTTCATCTAATATATTTCTTATTTTGCTTATTATTCTACTTCTTTTTATGAATGTCTCTTTTACTTCTGGATTCATTATTAAATCAACATATCTTTGTCTATATCTTAAATCCACATCTTTTAATCCATGGAATTTTTCTGGTAATGGTCTTAATGATTTTGAAAGTAGTTTAACTTCTTTTGCATGAACTGAAATTTCTTCTGTTCTTGTTTTAAATACAAAACCAGTAATTCCAATAATGTCTCCAATATCCCATGTTTTAAAAGCTTTATAGCTTTCTTCTCCTAAATCATTTATACTTACATAACTTTGAATTTTTTCATCACTATCTTGAATCGTACAAAATGATGCTTTTCCCATTATTCTTTTTGCAATTATTCTTCCTGCAACTGTTACATCTTTATTCTCAAATTTTTCATAATTTGCTTTTATTTCTCCAGCTGTATTTGTTCTATCAAATTTTGTTATTTCAAATGGATTTTTTCCTTCTTTTTGTAGCTCTTCTAGCTTTTCACGTCTTATTTGCATAAGCTTATTCATTTCTAGCTCTTGGCTTACTTCTTCATTTTCTTTCATAATTAATGCATCCCTTTCCTTTTTTATGTATAGTATTATATCTCAATTTTTATAAATTGTAAAGAGTTTAGTATATGATTCAGCTAAAAAGAATAAATTTTAATTTTTCTTTAGCTTTCAATACGTTACAATTCGACAATAAAATTTTGCTACTTTTTACTTGCTTTTTTATCATTTAATGTTATAATAGTTCTTATACTCTTATAAAAATAGTAATAATAGAAAATTTATCAATTATTCAATTTACTTTAATTGTGTAAATTATAGTAATAATAGGTTTATAGATAAATCCTTTAAAAATCTAAATTTTATACAAGGAATGCTAACACATGGAAGAAGAAAGATTTAAACAAACAAAAAAAGTAGGTATTTTAGGAATTATTGGAAATATATTTCTACTTATTATAAAAGGTTGGATAGGTTTCACATCTAAAAGTCAAGCAATGATTGCAGACAGCATAAACAGTGCAGGCGATATTTTTGCTTCACTAATGACTTTTATAGGAAATAAAATTGCAAGTACACCTCAAGATAATGACCATAATTTTGGGCATGGAAAAGCAGAATATATTTTTTCTATGTTTATAGGAATTTCTATGATAATTGTAGCATTTAAACTTTTTTATGATTCAATTTCTACATTAATTTTAGGAAGCAAGCTTAAATTTTCTTTAGGCTTAATTTTAGTATGTATAACTACAATTGTAATAAAATTTTCTTTATATTTATATGCTAAAGCTTCTGCAAAAAATTATAGTAATATTCTTCTTGAAGCAAACATGAATGACCATAGAAATGACTGTATCGTTACAACTTTTACTTTAATTTCTGTTTTACTTACTTTAAAAAATATATATTGGTTCGATAGTTTAACTGGTATTGGAATATCAATTTGGATTGGCTTTACTGGAATAAAATTTTTTATTGAAAGCTATAATGTGCTAATGGATATCTCTGTTGATGAAAATACAAAAGACCTTATTTTAGATATTGTAAATAGTTACCCAGAAATAAAAAAAGTTCAAAGTATTGCATCTTCTCCTGTAGGTTATAAATACATGATTTTCATTGTTATTTGTGTTGATGGAAATATGTCCACATTTGATAGCCATAATTTAGCCGATTCTGTTGAAAAAAGTGTAAGCAATTTAGATAATGTATATAAAGCAATTATACATGTTGAACCAATGAAATCATAATAATTTAATACATTTAAAAAATCTCTTGACAATTAATAAAATGAATAATATACTAACCTTATAAAATAGAGAAAGGAATGATATGTAATGAATAACTTAATAGAAATCAGGTGGCATGGTCGTGGTGGACAGGGTGCCAAAACAGCTTCTTTACTACTTGCAGATGCTGCATTTAACACTGGAAAGTACATTCAAGGTTTTCCTGAGTATGGACCTGAAAGAATGGGTGCCCCAATCACGGCATATAACCGTATAAGCAGCACTCCTATTACAGTTCATAGCAATATTTATGAACCAGATTATGTTGTAGTTGTTGATGATACCCTATTAGAAACTGTTGATGTTACAGCAGGTTTAAAAGAAACTGGTGGTATAGTAATTAATACAACAAAAAATGAAGAATACTTAAAAAAGGCCTTAAAAGGTTATACTGGCAATATTTATACAATAGATGCTAGAAAAATTTCTATGGAAACTTTAGGAAAATATTTCCCTAACACTCCAATGTTAGCTTCAATAGTAAAAGTAACAAATATAATGACAGATGAAGAACTGATTAAAGATATGGATAGTTCTTTCAAACATAAATTTGCCAAAAAACCTGAAGTAATTGAAGGAAATATGAATGCCTTAAAAATGGCTCTTCAAGAAGTAAAAAAAATACAATAGTAAAGAAAGGATGGTTAGAATGACTAATATTAATAAAAATACCCCCATGGAAGATTTAACAATTGGTGGAAATATTTACACAGCAGGAAATGCAAAAGACTTCAAAACTGGCGACTGGAGAAGCATGAAACCAGTTTACATAGAAGAAAAATGTAAACAATGTGGTTTATGTTTCCCTGTTTGTCCTGAAAATGCAATTCCAGTAAATAAAGAATTAAAAAGAGAAGAATTTAATTTTGATTATTGTAAAGGGTGCGGTATTTGCGCAAAAGTATGCCCTTTTAAAGCGATCGAAATGAAGGAAGAAGGTGTATAAAATGAGTATAAGAGAAAGATTAAGTGGTAATGAAGCAGCAGCTACAGCTATGAAACAAATAAATCCAGATGTTGTTGCAGCATTTCCAATTACCCCATCTACAGAAATTCCACAATATTTTTCAACATTTGTTGCAAATGGTACTGTTGATACAGAATTTGTTGCAGTTGAAAGCGAACATAGTGCTATGTCAGCTTGCATTGGTGCAGAAGCTGCTGGTAGCAGAGCTATGACAGCAACATCTGCAAACGGTTTATCTTATATGTGGGAAATGATTTACATTGCATCTAGTCTTCGACTTCCTATTGTTATGAGTTTAGTTAATCGTGCTGTTTCTGGGCCATTAAATATTCATAATGACCATTCAGATGCTATGGGAGTTCGAGACAGTGGTTGGATTATGCTATTTTCTGAAAGCAATCAAGAAGCATATGATAATTTACTTATGGCTCACAGAATTGCAGAACATAAAGATGTATTATTACCTTTAATGGTTTGTCAAGATGGATTTATTACATCTCATTCTATAGAAAACATTATGCTTGAAAATGATGACGATGTAAAAAAATTTGTAGGAAAATATACTCCAGAACATTATTTATTAAATAGAAATGAACCAATTGCAATTGGTCCATTAGATTTACAAGCATATCTTTTTGAACATAAAGCTATGCAAGCAAATGCAATGAAAAAAGCAAAAGATGTTATATTAGAAGTTTCAAAAGAATTTGAAAATTGGACTGGAAGGCATTATGGTTTATTTGAAGAATACAAATTAGAAGATTGTGATGTTGCTATTGTTTGTATGAACTCTACAGCTGGTACAGCAAAATTTGTTGTAGATAATTTAAGAAATAAAGGAATTAAAGCAGGTCTTTTAAAAGTTAGAGTTTATAGACCATTCCCTGCTGAAGAAATTGCAAATGCATTAAAAAATGTAAAAGCAATTGCAGTTTTAGATAAATCTGATTCATTAAATGCTGTTGGAGGAGCTTTATTTACAGATGTAACTTCTGGTATGTATGTAAATAATGTGAATGTTCCTGCAATAAGCTATATTTATGGAATTGGAGGACGTGATGTGCCAGCATCTGAACTTAATTCTGTTTATGAAGATTTATTAGAAATAGTTAAAACTGGTAATTTAGGAAATCCTTATAGATTTTTAGGTTTAAGAACAAAGGAGGGAAAATAAAATGGCATATAATTTAAAAGAAGTAGTAGCAAATAAACCTTCTAGATTTACAGAAGGTCATAGAATGTGTGCAGGTTGTGGAGCTCCTGTAATTGCAAGACACGTATTAAGAGCTTTAAAAGAAGAAGACCATGCTGTTATATCTTGTGCAACTGGTTGTATGGAAGTATCTACTTTTACTTATCCTTATACATCTTGGACAGATTCTTTTATACATACAGCATTTGAATGCAGTGCCTCAACCTTATCTGGTGTAGAAGCTGCATATAATTCATTAAAAAAGCAAGGCAAATTACCACAAGATGAACACACTAAATTTATTGCTTTTGGTGGAGATGGCGGAACTTATGATATTGGTTTACAATCTCTTTCAGGTGCTATGGAAAGAGGTCATGATTTAACTTATGTTTGTTATGATAATGGTGCATATATGAATACAGGTATTCAACGTTCTTCTGCAACACCAAAATTTGCAGATACAACTACATCTCCTGCAGGTAAAGTTATACCTGGAAAAATGCAATCTAGAAAAGACTTAACAGAAATTTTAGCAAGTCATCATCTTCCCTATGTAGCTCAAACTATAGCTTATATGGATTTTAAAGATTTATATGAAAAATCTGAAAAAGCAATATATACAAAAGGACCAACATTTTTAAATGTTCTTTCTCCTTGTCCTCGTGGATGGGGATATGACACATCTGAACTTATGACAATAAACAAACTTGCTGTTCAAACATGTTATTGGCCTTTATATGAAGTTTCAGATGGAAAATATAAAATTACAGTTAAACCTGCAAATAAACTTCCTATTGAAGAATTTTTAAAAACTCAAAAAAGATTTAGACACATGTTTAAACCTGGAAATGAGTGGATGATAGAAGAATTTCAAAAAGAAGTTGATAGACGTTGGGAAGAACTTTTAAGATTAGAAGAAATGACAAATTAATTTAAGGTAAAAAATCTATGCCTTTGGAAAGGAACAACTATTATGAGTAAATTAATTATAAAGGATTTATATAAAAACAAAGAAAATTTTGAAAACAAAGAAATAACATTAGAAGGGTGGGTACGTACTATTAGAGATTCCAAAACTTTTGGATTTATAGAATTAAATGATGGTTCATTTTTTAAAAATGTTCAAATTGTAATTTCAGATAAATTAGATAACTTTAAAGAACTTGTAAAACTTTCAATAAGCTCTTCTATAAAAGTTACAGGAACATTTATTATTACAGAAAATTCTAAACAACCATTTGAAATACAAGCAACAAAAGTTGAAATTTTAAATTTATGTAGTAGTGACTATCCATTACAAAAAAAGAAACACTCTTTTGAATATTTAAGAACAATTTCACATCTTCGTCCACGTTCAAATACTTTTTATGCTGTATTTAGAGTTAGAAGTGTTTTATCATATGCCATTCATAAATTTTTCCAAGAAAAAGGATTTGTTTATGTTCATACACCAATTTTAACTTCAAGTGATGCAGAAGGAGCAGGAGAAATGTTTAATGTTAACTCTTTTGATTTAACAAATGTTCCAAAAACGGATGATGGACAAGTTGATTATACAAAAGACTTTTTTGGAAAACCAGCACACTTAACAGTTAGTGGACAATTAAATGTAGAAACATTTGCTGCAGCTTTTAGAAATGTTTATACATTTGGTCCAACATTTAGAGCTGAAAATTCAAATACTGTAAAACACGCTGCTGAATTTTGGATGATAGAACCAGAAATTTGTTTTGCTGATCTTAATGATGATATGGATTTAGCAGAAGAAATGATAAAATACATATTTTCTTATGTATTAGAAAATTGCCCTGAGGAAATGGAATTTTTTAATAAATTTGTAGACAATTCTTTACTTGATAGGTTAAACAATGTTATTTCTTCAGATTTTGCTAGAATAACATATACAGACGCAATAAAAGAACTTGAAAAACATAATGATAAATTTGATTTTAAAGTATCTTGGGGCATAGATTTACAAACAGAACATGAAAGATATCTATGTGAAAAAATATTTAATAAACCTGTTTTTGTTACAAACTACCCAAAAGATATAAAAGCTTTTTATATGAAACAAAATTCTGACGGTAAAACTGTTGCAGCTACAGACTTACTTGCTCCAGGAATTGGAGAAATTATTGGTGGTAGCCAAAGAGAAGAAGACTACGAAAAATTGCTAGATAGAATGAAAGAACTTAACATGGATATAGATACTTATAATTGGTATTTAGATTTAAGAAAATATGGTAGTGTCGAACATTCTGGCTTTGGTTTAGGTTTTGAAAGAGCATTAATGTACTTAACTGGTATGCAAAATATAAGAGATGTTATCCCATTCCCTAGAACACCAAAAAATTGTGAATTTTAAAATAACTTATAGATTAAGTAGATTGCTTATAGCTCTACTTAATCTATTTCTTCTATACTATCAAATGCTTTATTTATATTTTCTGATTTATATCCCTTTTTTAGTAAATATGTTTTTATTTCTTGCTCTTCTTGTTCTTTCTGCTTTTTTTGTATTATTTTTATTGCAGAATTAATCTCATATTGTGTTAATTCTTCCCTATTTTCCGAAAAATAATCTTCTAAAAGATTTCTTGACAATCCCTTCGCAATTAGTTTATATTGTAGCTCTTTTAGTGAAAGAGCTTTTAATATTTTAAAATTGTTTATCGTTCTTTCAATATATTCATCATCATCAATATATTTTGCTTCTTTAAGGTATTCAATTATATCTTCTAACATGTTTTCTTCTATATCATTTTTAAATTTTGTTCTTACCTCATTTTCTGTTCTTCTTTTATAAATTATGTATTTTAATACTTTAGTTTTATTTTTATCAAATTCTTCTAAATAGCTCATGATATCCCCTTTTCCTCTCTAATAATATTTAAATTATAGCACAGAGTACATCTGTTTGCAAGTAATATAAAAAAAACGTTGAATTTATTTTTGAAAAATTCAACGTTTTCTTTTTATTTACCATAAATTCTATTTAACAAATCTAATAATTTTACACATTCTCCATCTTCTACAACATAGCAATAACCATCTTCATCATTTTCACTAATGAGTGTATCTCCTGCAACAATAATTGGTCCCATTTTTGAAAGTTTTTTATTATAATCTTTAGAGCATGCAAAATATACTTCACGACCTATTTGAATCCAACAATGACTAGATGAACCAGCTGTCATTGGTCTGTCATATGCAATATAATCTGCAAAAACATAATTTCCATATATTTTAGTTGGATATTTTAATATATTACTTTGAACCCAACCCTTTGTTTTTCCATAAGAAATTTGTGTCCATTTAGAAAGAACTTTTACTTTTCCTTCTTTTTTTATTTTTATAACCTTTTTACCTGAATTACTAGGTGTTTTTCTAATATATGTACCAACTCTTTTAGATTTAGGTACATATCCTTGATAGCTTTTTCCTTTATATGTATATTTTACATATTCCCATTTAGAATAAACTTTAACTTGCTTATTCTTTGAAACTTTTTTAATCTTTTTAGCTTTTTTTGAAGCATTTTTTAATATATATGTACTTTTCTTTACACGTGCTGCATTTGCAGACACTATTTGATCATTAGTATTTGCAGCATTTGAAATAGGCATAATTGCTAACATTGCTAGAATAATAAGCATCACACTTGCTAATAACATTCCTGTTGTTTTTTTAGTATTCATTAATTTTCTCATCTTTTCCCCTTACTTTCTCCATTAATTACTTTATTTTTTAATTGGTTTAATGGTACCATTTTTTTCCAATAAACATTTTATCATATTTTATAAAATTTTTCAAGCTTTTTTATGTAAAACACAAAAAAAGCCCCCCGCCTTAGCCGTAAGATGCTGCCAAAATTTTTAATAACCTGCCTCTCAAAAACAGGTGGGTGCCTACCTCAATACTCCTGGGCTTCTTACTACTTTTTTAGTGTAAGCTTGCACGCCATATCAAGAGATTAGCCCCTCTTTTAACTTGTAGGTTCTAAAAATTCTGTCTACACGTACTATGCAGGGAAACTTTTTATTTCATTTTCATTATATATATAATAACATTATTTTAAGCTTTTTTCAAATTTAAAAATCTTTGTATTATATAAATTTAAGTATTAAATATTATTATATCTCTTTTTTTTATAGTTATTCTCATTTATACACTACTATTTGCCACTTGATTTTTTAAATTTTTCTACTTTCATGACAAACAAAATATATTATCTGATATTTTTCAGAAAGTATATTAATTAAATTAATTGCATTTTTTATTTTTTTCTCATCTAAATTTACAAAAGGATCATCTAAAATAATAAATGGTTCTTCATTTTTAAATAACGCTTGTATTAGGCTAAATCTCATGCATAAATAAATCAAATCTTGATAACCTGTACTAAAATACTTTAGCTCTTTATTTGAACCTTGTTCATTTATTTTTACTTCTAAATTAACATCTAGTGAAGATTTAATTTCCACTCCATTTATTAATTTAACATTTTCAACAAAACTTTTTTGCATATCTTCTAAATATCTTGAAGAAAATTGTTCTTTAGCTTTTTCTAAATATTGTTTTGTTTTAACCAAAATCTCATATTGTTCTTGCATCTTTGCAATTTCTTGTTTTATTTCTTCTAATTCAATTTCCTTATCTTGGGCTTCATCTAAATTAGTTTCTAAAAGCTCTATTTGACTTTTATTATAATTTTTTTGGTCGTTTAATTTATTTATTTCTTCTTCTATAAAGTTAATTTTTCTTTCTAATGTTGCAGAATTTTCTTCAAAACTATAGGTGGTTCTTAATTTTTGCACATTATTTTCTTTTTCAAATTCTTGCTTTATTTTTAATTTTTGTTCATAGTCTGTTTTTAATCTTTCAAATTCTTGTCTTTGGGTCTGCTTTTCTTTTTCATGTAAATTATTTAATGTATCAAGCAAATTTTCTAAATTCTCTTTTTCTTTCCTTTTTAATAAAATATTTCTTTTTTTATTTTTTGACATATTTGCTTTATATATTAATGCTACAATACAAACCAATGTAACCAAATACAAAGCTACTAATATTTTATTTGAATTTCTTACAATAGAAATAGTAGCTATAAATGCAAAAACAATAGCAATTATTCCAAGTACAATATTTATATTTTTATTTGCTTTTATAGAACTTTCAAAATTTTCAATTATACTTGCTATATTTTTCAAATTGTTTGCATTAAGCTCAATTTTACTTTCTATTTCACTTTTTTCTTGTAATTTATTTTCATATTCTTCATAAAGTCTCTTACTTTGCTCATAATTATTGTTTATATTATTATAATACTCCATTTTGGCTTTTTTTGTATCTTCTTCTATTTGTAGTTTAATCTTTTTTTGTAAAGTTTCTTTTTCTAATTCTTTTTCTTTTATTTTTTTGTTTATCTCGTAATTTTGTTTTTTTCTTTGAAGATAAGAAATTTCATCAATTTTGCTTTTTTCTAGGTCTTTTTCTATCATCGTTTTTCGTAGCATTTTTTCGTTTAACTCTCCCCTGCCTCCAGTTTTTTTGTAAGTTTTTATTGCTTCATCTAATATTTCAAATGCTTTTTTAGATGTGTTCACATCGTTTTCGCTTTCTAAAACATTACCAAGTTTAGCACTTATACTATCATTTATAGATGTTTCAACATTTTGCCCTGATATAAATGTACTTCTTTCATATGCTTCTTTATTTAATTTAAAAATTTCTTCTCCTATGTTTTGTGAAAAATCCGTACACTCTAAATTTGTTTCTAAATTATATAATTTAAAAATATCTTCATTTTCTTTTTTACCAAAAAACCTTTCTAGTTTATATTTTTTGTTATTTAACTGAAACTCAATATTTCCACCAAAAGCACCACCTTGCCATGGTTCATATTTTTTTCTGTCTATTAATTGCTTTGTGTTTCTTTTTGAATCCATACCATAAAACATAGATTTTATAAAACTTGCAAATGTTGTTTTTCCAAAACCATTTTCTTCCTTTATTGTATTTAAGCCACTTTTAAAAACATAATCGAAATTGCTTAATTTTCCAAAATTTTCTATATGACACTTTAATAATTTCAATTTAAATTACCTCCTCTCCAGAAAGGGCTTTTATTCCTGTTGTTATTATTTTTTTTGTTTCTTCTTCTGGTAAATTTTGCTCAATTACTAACCTAATAAACTCTCCTTTTAAAGAAACGTCATGTTTAAAGCTCATGTAGTCTATATTTAAAGAGGTTTCATCATATATTTTTGCAAAATAATACATAGAATTATATTTTTTTTCTAAATATGTTATGTCTCTTTCTGCTTCTAGCTCTACCTTTCCTTTTAATACTATTTTTATTAATGCTGTTTTTTCTATTTTAGTTAATTTTTCATCTATTTTCTTTTCCGTATCTATTGAGGTAAAACAACCTGAAATGTCTACTATTATTTCATATAAATGCCTACTTGCAAATGGAATAAATTGATAGTTTAATGTTTTTTCTTCTTCGTTTATATCTAACAATACAAAGCCTTTTTCTCCACATTCATCAAACCCTCTTCCTTCTAAACAACCAGAATAACAATATATTCCTCTTGAATCTAGTTTTTCTGCTTTAAATTTATGAATATGGCCTAATGCTAAATAATCTATATTTTTATTTTTTAATTTCTGCAAATTTATTGTTTCTGATTTATCTTTTTGGTCATATAAACTTTCTTGTCCATGCATTGTTACTATATTTATATTGTCTTTTTCTAAAAATAAAGTATTATATATTTCATACTCTGATTTTCCACCAAATTCTATTCCTGAAATTGTTATATTTCCATATTTGTATGTAACCCACTCTTGGTTAGTAAATAATTTTAAATTTGATGGAATTTCTTCTATTTGTTCTAAAAAACCTGCTTCATCATGATTTCCTTTTAGATATATAAAATCTATTTCAGGATTAAATTTTATTGTGTCTATTACTATATTTCTTGCTTTTTGTGTTATGTTTTTTTTGTCAAACATATCTCCTGCAATTATTATTATTTTAACATTATTTTCTACTGCATATTTTACCATATTTTGATATGTTATAAGAATTTCGTTTCTACGTTCTTTCGCCTTTTTACTATCTAAATTTGATTTCATTTTTGAATCTAAATGTAAGTCACTACAATGAATTATTTTCATATTTACAATTTTTCCTTTCTTAAAGTTTTAAAAATTATTTTTGAACTTTTTCTAGATGTTATCTTATCAAAAACGAAGAATTTTGTCAATAATTTTACAAACATTTTTTTGCAATTTGATATTTTTGGGATTTTTATGTTAAAAATGAAATAAATAATTTATTATGTAAGAAAAAATTTATAAAATACTTGCTTTTTTTACATAAATATATTACAATAATATTAATTTAGGCAATGTCCTAGATTAAAAACTGCAGAAAGGAGAGAATTTACCATGGACAATTTTGAGACTCACACTCTAGTTATAAAATCTCCGCGCAATCTGGTCACGTACGACGAAGTTTCGACGTGGCTGGCAGGCCAGCTACGTCAATGGCGCAGCTACTCAACTCATGGATGGTCAAACATACAGGAGTTCCGGTTCGTTTACGGCCGGCGGCAACAGCGTTATCGAGCAACGTTAGTTGTCGAGATTACAATCCAGGATTTATTTAATAGCTATTAGTAGAATCCTGGATAAGAAAGGAGGCGCCGTTCTGGCTCCTCCTTAAAACATTTATCGTCCTTCATTACCTTTTTTACCTGGTTGATTTTGAGTTTTAAATCCATAAATTCCAGGATATACCATATCGTATGTATGTAATAATTCATTTGTTTTTTTATCTCTCCAAACTTCTTCATAATCATATAAAATATTAGGATACATTCTTCCTAAAATACTTTTTAAAGTTTTTATTTGTTCTTCCATAGAACTTACATATTCTTTTCCATCTGTTTCTTCTACATAGTATGGAATTAAATTTACTCCGGCTTTAGCCGCTCCAAAAGCACTATTATGTCCATCTGAAAGTAAAAACATTCCATCTCTTTTTACAACAATAACAGCATTTGTTGGATTATATCCATTTTGTTCTACACTTTTTGTAACTGCATCAATTCCATGATCTACACTTTTCAAATTTTTTATCCCCTTCATACTTTGAGTTGGTAATAATATCTTCTGACTTGCCCAAGTTTTACAAACAAATAAATTAGAATTTTTTCTATCCATATTTTGAGTAATAACATCTACAATTTCAGATGGCTGAACAAAAGAAGTATTAATATTTAAATCATAATTTTCTTCATCACTTAAATCCACACCATATAATTCTTTGTACCTTTCTCTTTCGCTTTGCTTTCTTTTACTTGTAGCTTCTATGGCTTCTTCTAGTGAATTATATCTATCTTCCTCTCCTCTTGTTTTATCTTCAAAAGCTCTTGTTCCTGCAATTCTGTCAGTTGTAGTTAACCTTACTTTAAATGAATCTGGAATTACCATCCAAGCAAGCCTTGAATCTATAATATAAATTTTATCCGAATCATTTTCATTTCTAATTTTATCTCCAAATTTTTTTATGGTATTTTCTATATTTTTATCTATATCACAATCTCTTTCTTGTAAATACCTATTAAATTCTTCTATGCTCATACCTTTTTCTTCTGCTAGGTGTCTGAATATATCCCCAACAGAACATATTACAACCGTTTTACCTTGTTTTTCAAACTCTTCTTTTAATGCATTTCTTACTGTACTTTTTCCGCTTCCTGGATCTCCTGATATAGTAATTACATTTTTCATTCAATTCTCCCCTTTTTACATTTTTTCTTTTATTTCTGGATTATCTTCTAAAATTTCACTTGCTAAATCTTCTGTATTTCCAAATACTTTAACATATCCCTCTAGTGTATTTGCCTTTTCTTTCAAAAGTTCAACATCAGAATTTACATAGATTTTTGCCTTTCCTTTTCCATTTTTTGCTTCCTGAATTAAATTAGATACTGGAGAATTTCCATCAAAAGCAACAACAACGGAATTTCTTCTTTCAAATATTTCATAATTAAAACTTTTATAAATTCCAAGTTCTGAAGGATCTGGCGATACATAAATTCCTGTTAAGTCACTATTTTCTAAATTTTCTCTAATATCTTCTGAAACATATTTTGGAACAACAGCTGTAACATTAAATTTTTTGTTTAATTCTTTAGAAATATCTAGCACCGCTCTTTCATATCCTTGCATTTTGTGACCTATTAATATATAAGTACTTTTATTATCTACTTCTTCTAAAAGCTTTTTTAAAGCCTTTTTAGTAGATTCTTTAGGTATTGTTATTCTTCCTTTTGAATTGAAACTTCCTCCTGCAATTACAATTGGTGTTTTATCTTGTGGTAAACTTACTATTTTATCTTCAAAAATTTTATAAGAATTTAAGTTATTTTCTTCTCTTGAGCTTGTAGTTTCTAAATCAATATCTGCAAGATTTTTTTGCTCTTCTTCAAAAAGAGCGGTAGCAATATCTCTTCCGTTTAAAAAAGTTTCAAAATCTTGTGATTTTTCTTTAAAGTAGATTTTCCTTTGCTCTATAATTTCTTCTTCCACTTTTCTCATCTTTTCAAAATCTAATTCTGTAACATCTAATAAATTTTTCAAAGCAATTTGCTCATCTATTGTATCTATTCCATAAAACCCACATCCATCAGTTCCTTGCACACATTTTACTCCTGCGTCCAAATAACTTTTTATTGGATGATTTTTTAAATTTGTAAGATTGTTTAACCTTACATTTGAAGATAACTGAAATTCTAAAACAGTATTTAAGTCTTTCATTTTATTTATTATTCTTTTTCCTTCTTTAGAATTCAAGTCTGGCACATATAGACCATGACCCAGCCTAAATAAAGGTGCTTTTTCTCCATTTGGAACACATATTTTCATGCAATCTAATGCTTTTTCTATATTATCTTTAAAACTATCTGTTTCTCCTGCATGTAATCTTATTGTAAAGCCTTTATCTTTATAAACAGCATATCTAACAATTTCTTCTATTATGTCTGAAAAATCTGTAACATTATTTATTTCTTCTCCAATTAAATCCATTCCAACAACATATGGACTTTTAGCTAATGCTTTAATTATAGCAGGGCATTCTTTTAATTGTTCTTCTGTAAATAAAGTCCTACTAGCTGCTGCTAAATATCTTATTGAAACTCCAGTTTCTTCTTCAATTTTTGGCATTACTTCATGCATTTGAGCTAAATGCATTATTCCCATTTCACCTTTTTTTGAAAGGGTTGAATTTGCAATTTCAATATATTTTATTCCTTGTTTTTGATACTCCCTTGCAATCCACAAAAGTTTATCTTGGTATAAAGTGTTGTTTTCATATTTACTACCTTTTTTAGAATCTTCTATCATCTTTTTTAAAGTTTCTTTTATGTCATAATCTTCTAATTGCTCTATTTTGCTTAATTCTAATTTTACTCTTTCTTCTTCTCTTACCTGTTTTCCTCTAATTATTGCATATCTATATAAAAGCGTTTTTTCCAAATTAGTAAATACCGCTTGCCCGTCTTTTAAAAGTACTAAACTATTTCTTATTTTTATAATATTTTCTTCTGAATCTTTTAGATTATTTAAAATTAAATCTGCTAAATTAATCTGTGTTTCATCATTTATTTTTCTTTCTAATTTTTTTCCTGATAGGTCTGAATTAATATATATTTTTTCAATTTCTTGTCTTTTTATTTCCAATAACTTCTGTTGTTCTTTAGAAACTTTAATTCCCAATTTATTTATATAATATAGTGAATACCCTATTTGGTGTTTTATTCCTAATGCTATTAATAAATCTGGTTGTAAAATTTGGTTCAAATGTGTATGTAAATCTGTTCTAAATTTTGACTTTTTGTAAATATATGATTTTATTATTGTTTTTTCTATTGGAAGTTTATAGTCTTTTGTTTGTGCCATAAGCAATTTTATTATTGCAGGAATTTTTGCTATTCTTTCAACTTTTCCATCTGGATAAATATTTGCTATTTTTACTCCCCCAAGTCTAAATATATAAAGCTCTTGTGCTTCATCATTAATGCAAGCATATAAAGTTTCTGTAATTATTTTCATATCATTTTCATTTTTTACAGTTTTAACTCCTGCAACTTTACTTAAATTTGTTATTAAATTACCTGTGTGGTGGTTTGGTGTTTCTATAATATATGTTAATTCATCTTCATTAGATTTAAATAATTTAACTACAATATCTTTTTCTTTGTCTAGATAAAATTTAGCCATTAAATTTTTTAAATTCATACTAACCTCATTTCTCTAAAGGCTTATTACTTGCCTTTATTCAAATAATTTACATCTTAATTAAATATTTTAACATATATTTTTCAAATTGGCAATAGGTTTACGTAAAGTTGTACGCATTTCTATTTTAAAAAAAAGTGCAGCATTACCTATACTGCACTACTTTACATTCCCTACATAGAAATTAACAAACTTTTTCTTCCTGCATGTTTCCTCCTTATTTATGTTTTCAAAATTTTTTCTACTTCTTCAAAAACATCATTCATAGAACAAACTTTTCCATCTTTTGAATCTTGAATTCCTTCTTCTATTTTTTTTCTTAAATCTTTTTTATCTTTTATAATTAAATCATTTGGTGCTTTATCAATAATAGTTGTAAATTTAAGGTACTCAATATAGTCAAGTACTTTGCTATAAAGTTCTTCTGGCAATGTTTCAATTATATTATAAATCTCTTGTGTTTTCATTCAATCATCTCCTCTTTTCATTTATCACTTTATATTATAACATATGAAATGCATTTTTTATACTACTTTTTTACAATTTCATTTAATTCTTTTGCGAATTCTCTTAACAATACTGTTTTAATTGTAGTCTCTTTTCCTTTTACATAATCATTAATAATTTGCCCAAGCATTTTTAAATTTAATGCTTCAATTTTAGTAATCTCTGGATTATTATTTGCTCTATCTATAATCTTTTCTTTTATAGCAACAATATCTTCATTGCTAGCACACGATATTCTTTGAAATGCTTGATATGGGTCATAATATTTGAATATAGGTATATTCATGCATTCAGCATCAAACCTTTCATAAAATTTCTCCATTTTCATTGGAATTGACTTAAATATTTCCTCTGCTTTTTCTTTATATTCTTTTTTAAGAAGCTCTTCATTTAATTCATTAAATCTATTTATTATTTCTTCCATTTCATCTGTTTCTTCTTTAATTAATACTTTTCCAAGTTCTTCTTCTACATTTTTACAATAGCTTGAATGATTAGCCGATAAATTCATTCCATCAATAAATATTGGCATTAGAGTTTCTAAATCATAACTTATTAAATTATTTTTAGAAAAATATACAAAATATGCAAATAATTTTACAATATCAATTAATTCTATATTACCTTTTTTTACATCTTCTAATGTTTCTTGTACAATGTCAAATAATTTATCATCTTGCACCTTCCAATATTCTTCAATAAGGATTTTCTTATATGCTGGTATTTTTTTGGAATTTTCATTTTCGTTTACTTGTTCCATATCTTCTTTAAATAACTTCATATCAAAAATTCTTGTTCTAATATAATATTCAATAAATTTAAAAAATCTATAATCTGCTTTAAAATTGTAATAATAATTTCCATCAAATTCTTTTATATAAAATTGCCTATTATCCATTAAAACTCTTGAAGAAACTAATATTGATTTGTATTCTTCATTATTTTTGATATTTTTAAATTTCTCTTTTGTTATTTTTCCTGCTTTTATTTCAAAAGAAACTGCAATTGTAAATATTAACATAGTTTGCATTACTCTATTATTTGTATTTGGATATAGTCTATTTACTTCTTGAAAAATCTTTTTAAAATCATTTAAAGCATGTTTTAAAATACGCAAATTTCTTGTTCCACTTTTTTTAAATGTATTTATTATAAGCCCTGTATTTTCTCTTAAAAATCTTATTAAATCTTTATCATTTTCATATCTCATTAAAATTCCATTTATAATATAGTCAAATTGTGGGTTATATTCAAAAGTTTCTCCTATTAATTTTTCCTTAATTCTTTCATAGTCATTCGCTTTATCAAACACATGCTCAATTTTACTTTGAATTTTTTCTACCATTGGTTTGTCTGTACTGTTTAATTCACCCTGTTTATCTAGAAGATATGTTGCAATAAAAGTTTTCATTTCAACATTACTGCTTTTCATTTTAGTTGAAAGTTCCTTTTCATTACAAATAATTATTGTTTTAATATGATCATGTTCAACAAAATTATTTATATATCCTAAAATATCTATAACATCAACATTTGCTCTTTCTAGGTCATCAAAACACAACACTTTATTGTCTGTTGCAAAAAATTCTCCATAATCTATCTTATTTCCATTTGTTGTAACACCAAAAAAGTTTGCCATATCTAGTCCTGTTTTTGCATATTCTGGAATTGTATGTTTTGAATTACTATCCATATATTTTCTTAAGTTTTTGTCCATAAGTTGAGTTGTTTCTATAAATATTTTTTTACTTATTTCTTCTAAATTTGAAATTCCATATAAAGACATATAAATAGTTGTATATCTTTTACCATTTAACTTCATAGAATCTATTTTCTTCTTTATTTGGTTATTCCAAAAATAAGTTTTTCCTGAACCCCATTCTCCATTTAGCATTATTGCATAATCAGTATAATCTGAACGAACATAATCTAATATACTTTCTATTAAATCTTCCATAAACTCCTCCTTAATCCTTTGCAATAGTTAATACATCAATATTTTTAGCACCTGCTATAAAAAGCTTTTTTGCACATTCATTTACTGTTGAGCCGGTTGTAAAAACATCATCTATTATTAATATATTTTTATTTAATATTTTTTCTTTTTTCTTTATTCTATATACATTTTTTACATTTTCTTCTCTACCGCTCTTTATTTAAATTACTTTGAGCAGTATTATTTGTATATTTTATAAGCACATTTTTCTCTAATTTTATATTGTTATTTTTTGCTAGTTCCTTTGATATTAAAGTACTTTGATTATACCCTCTTTGCCTAAATCTTTTTTTGCTTATTGGAACTGGAATTATTATATCATATTTTTCCAAATTTAAATTATTTTTTTAAATTTTTCTAAAAAATTTGTAAAAATTTTATACAAATATGGTTTCTCATTAAATTTATACTTTAAGATGAGCTCTCTAATTATTCCATCATATTTGAATATATACATATGGTTTGAAAAGTATTTGTCTTCATATTTTTCAGAGCCAAAAACGGCTTTTATTTGTAATATTTTTTCACATTTTTTGCATAAATATACATTTTTGCCTTTACTACATATTCCACAAACTGGCGGATATATTAAATCAAGTAATTTTATTATTTTCATCACCTTTCTATAATGATTTTAAAATTTAGTTCTATTTTTTCAAATTCAAAACCTTTAATGCTTGTTCAATACTTTTTACTCCAACTATTTGCAAATTATATTTTTCATCTAAATATTTTTTATTATTTTCCGGAATAATACACCTTTTAAAACCTAATTTTTCCGCTTCTTTTAATCTTTTTTCAATCATATTTATTCTTCTTATTTCTCCGTGTCAAGCCAACCTCTCCCATTATTACAGTATCTTTGGGAATTGGTATATTTTTAAAACTTGAAGCACAAACACAAACAATTCCTAAATCAATAGATGGTTCATTAATTTTTATTCCACCAACCACATTTACATAAATATCTTGTCCACCAATATTCAAATTAGCTCTTTTTTCTAAAACAGCAATTAACACAGCTAATCTATTATAATCTAATCCATTTGCTGTTCTTTTTGGAATGCCAAAAACACTCAATGTAGTTAATGCTTGTAGCTCAATAAGCATGGGTCTTGTTCCTTCTATAGTTGCAATTACACATGAACCAGATGGGTTATCTTCTCTTTCAGATATTAAGATTTCAGAAGGATTGGCAATTTCTACTAATCCCTCTCCTTTCATTTCAAACATTCCAATTTCATTTGTAGAACCAAAACGGTTTTTTACACCTCGCAAAATACGGTAAGAAGCATGCCTGTCTCCTTCAAAGTACAATACTGTATCGACCATATGTTCCAGTACTCTCGGACCTGCCACCACACCTTCTTTTGTCACATGACCTACCACAAAGATGGATATATTCTCCGTCTTTGCCGTCTGCATCAGGATATTAGTAGATTCCCTTACCTGACTGACACTTCCGGGAGCACTGCTTACATCACTGTTATAAATAGTCTGGATAGAGTCAATGACTGCAACGTCCGGTTTCTCATCCCTGAGTGTCTGCTCAATGAGTTCCAGATCGGTTTCACAGAATAGCCTGATATTATCATTGAACTGGCCTATCCTGTCTGCACGGATCTTTATCTGCTTCAAAGATTCTTCGCCAGAAATGTATAATACCTTTCTGCCCTGATCCGACAGATTTTTGCATACCTGCAGAAGAATTGTGGATTTACCAATTCCCGGATCTCCGCCAATCAGGGTAAGAGAACCACGAACGATTC
>ERZ827156.860-NODE-860-length-40119-cov-12.665311_pt1 | contig 40119 bp, 36 predicted proteins | sample MGYA00519919_ERZ827156 | MGnify/ENA primary metagenome ERZ827156 (study PRJEB31778, sample SAMEA3449269) | human gut metagenome | biome: human gut; feature: human-associated habitat; material: faeces | place: United Kingdom | collected 2010/2012 ...
TTCAATGAGCCGCTGTTCAGAAGTTTTGTGATTTCCCTTTCCGTGAACGGCTTTTTCAGGGTCGAAACCGACAAGTTCAATATATTTCTTCAGAATTCCTTCAAGATATTCGATAGCGTATTCCTCCCGAATATCGAATTTCACGCCAAGTAAAGCTGTGCCGGCGTTCATGTTTTCAAGCAGCTCAGTTATTTTTGCGAAGAGCTTTATGCGATTTTTTTCGCAGCTCTTTTTCCACACCCAGCTGTATTTGCCGGCATTAGCGGATATTTTTGTTCCGTCAATGTAAACGTGGTTCAGATCCACCTGTTCCTTTTGAAATATGTATTCGTTGACATCTGCAAATATCCTGTCGATATTCTCAAGCATAGTTTTATTCATGAAATTGTCTATCGTCATGTGGCTTGGCGGCGGATTATCCTGCAACAACCACATATATCGTATGTCAGTCTTGCAGTATTTTTCGATCTCTCTTACCGACGCATATCCGTTCTCCATGAACGCAAACAGTATTATTTTCAGCAAAGTTTTCTGATCATATCTCGGACGGCCTGGCCTGCGCTCCTCAATCGTCAGGTATTTATTCAGGTCAATATGATCCATCACTTCACTGTAACTATATACCGGGTCTGAAATTTCTATTATTTTTTCAATTTCTACTGGTAATTTCAGCTGATATGCTGTATAATGTTCTTGTGGGTTTTGTTTTTGCACAATTACATTATACCACAAAAAAGGCTGCATTCTTGTTTTTTTCGGGATGCAGCCTTTTCTTTTGTTTTTTTACAGCGCCATTTTTTGATTGGGTAACCTCTAAAAATCTGCCGTGAAGGAGGTTTTTAGAGGTTACCATTGGTAAAAACCGCAAATCTCATTGACAAAACGCAGTATTTGTGCTATCATCTATATAGCATTTTATATTTTGAAAGGACGTTATAAAAATGAAGATCTATTCAGTTACCGACAAAGAATTTGCTCCTTATGGAAAGGTGCTGGGCGGCTATGACACTTCCAGCCTGCTGAAAGCGCTTGATGAAACCACGCCGCTGCCCGACGGCGTTGAGTATGTCATGAGCGAGGCTTCCCTGGAATGTACCGGGATTTTCGGTCAGCTGCAGAACAACGCATACGGTGGAATGCCGATACAGCTTGGCTGGTGCAACGGTCACAACACAAAGCTCAACTGCCTTGAGTACCACCGCGACAGCGAGCTGAACATCGGTCTGTACGATTTCATTCTGCTTGTTGCAAAGGCAGACGACATCGTTGACGGAAAGCTCGACACTTCCAGGGTAAAGGCGTTCAGGGCTAGCGCTGGTCAGGTGGTAGAAGTTTACGAAACTACCCTGCATTACGCTCCCTGCAGTGCAAAGAAGGCTGACGGCTTCAAGGTCGTCATCGCTCTCCCCAAGGGAACAAACGGTGCTATGCCGAACATCACCCCCAGAAACGAGGAAGATAAGTGGCTCAGAGCCTGCAACAAGTGGCTGCTTGCACACAAGGACGCCAGCGAAGCAAGCGACGGCGCTTACATAGGTCTTACCGGTGAGAATATCGATATCGCAGCTGACATCGACTAAATTAAAATCCCCCTGAGATAACGCATTCTCAGGGGGATTTTCTATAACTCCGAGGCGTGGCAATTACGCGGACGGGGTCGGGATAAAAAGGCTCAGCCGTATCCTGCGCCTTTTATCGTCGGTTAAGTCACTCAGCCTCGCCTCGGTGAGCATTATCGCCAGCGGAAGCGTGAAATCGTCCGGAATGCAGACTTTCAGCAGCATTTCAGTCACTTCGCTGTCAAATTCGCCAACTATGTTTTCTTCAAAATGTCTCGTTACCAGCACGATTCCTTCTGAGCGCATGTATCTGTCTATTCCATCGCTGCCGAGGGCGATGTCCTCCTTGGTGATAAGCATCATGCTGTGCCTGATGAAAGTATCGAATACACTCCCTGCTTGAGTATTTTGGCTGCGTCCAGCTTTCTGAATGCAGGGGCAGGTCTGACATACTCTCCCATATTATCACATCGTCAAGAACGCGTTTTAGAAGCCCTGCCAAGCACGAAACTGCGGAATCTCTGTGCAGCCGGTGGCAGGAACACCGCGTCGTCCTGTATCATGAAAAAGTCCCTGCTGTATGGCGGCGACGAAATTTTCAGCAGCGAGATATCCAGCTTCTGCAGCATGTCCATATACGGGACTACAGCCACGCCAAAGCCCGCGGAAACCAGCCCCGCGATGACCTCGTCCTCTTCCGTTTCGATGACTGACGCAGGCCTGCCGCCCACCTTGTCGTACATTCTGTCGATGACTTTGCGCAGACCCGAGCCTTCCGCGAAGAACACCGCGGGGTATTGCAGGGTGTCGGCAAGGTCAACGCTTTCCTGCCCGGCAAGGGGGTGGTTTTTCGGGACGATCATCACAAGCTCCTGCGACGTAACGGGAACTGCGGAAAGCCCCAGTGACGGGTCAGGCTCGGAGCAGAACACCAGGTCGAATTTTCTTTGCAGAAGCCCGTCGATAAGTTCCCCCGAAAGCCCCGAGTGAAAGCTGAACTGAATGCCGCAGTCCGGGTCGGCATTGAGGAAATGCGCAGTCAGCCCGGGAATGTAATCCACGCCCAGCGTGCGCAGAAACCCCAGCCTGACTACTCCCTCACCGCGAGCGTAACGCTGCAGCGAGCCGATACCCACATCAAGCGTATCCAGCGAGCGCTGGGCGCATTCGAGGAATTCCTCACCGAAACGCGTGAGCGTGGTGTTTCTGCCGGAGCGCTCAAACAGCGGGACGCCGAGTTCCGTTTCAAGCTGATTTATAGCGTGGCTGAGGCTCGGCTGAGAAATGCAGAGCTGTTCTGCCGCGCGGGTGTAATGCCGTATTTCGGCAAGTTTCACAAAATATCTGAGATGGTCTAAATTCATGATCATACCTCCATGGTAGCATTATAGCACATTCTATCAAAAAAATCTATCGAATTATAGAAATAATTCATTTGCAACGCGAAAATGTATGTGCTAAAATAAATCTTGTAATAGTATACAAGGAGGCACATATCATGTCTAAAGAAAAAATGCTGTTCCGTGGTGAGGCTGCACTGCCGGTCGCGCTGGTCATCGACAGCTTCGGAGTGGTCCTGATGTTGTATTCCGCTGCCGGGATATCTGCGATTTCCAGCGTTCCGTATGCGTTTTCAGAGGTGTTCCCGGCGCTTTCGCTGGGTACCTGGACATATATTTTTCAGGGACTGCTGGTGCTGTCGCTGATGATAATGCGTAAGAAATTCGTTCCATCGTACCTTTTCAGTTTCGTTGTCGGCTTTGTTTTCGGTGAACTTCTTGACCTGCACGAGCTGTGGATAAATATTCTGCCGGACGGTCTGGCATGGAGAATTGCGTGGTTCGTGATAAGCTACGTACTTCTCAGCATCGGTATCGCGATTTCCAACCGCTGCGGGCTGCCGATAGTACCGACGGATCTTTTCCCGCGGGAACTTTCCGACATCACTAAGGTCGGTTATCCTAAGATAAAGATCATCTTCGATGTCGGCTGCCTTGTCGTGACTGCGGCGCTAACATTTTTCGGGCTGGGTCACATCGAGGGACTTGGTATCGGCACGGTGCTTGCTGCATTCACCATGGGAAAGGCGGTCGGGCTGTGTGGTGATTTCCTTGACAGACATTTCCGGTTCGAGAGTTTCATGACAAGGCGGAAGTCGGCTGTTCAGCAATAATGTCCACCGTCGTTGAGGAAATGTAACGAATTTTGATTTCAGCAAGGCGCTTCATGTGGGGCTGTTCCATATGGAGCGCCTGTAATTCTGCGGTCTGCCATTCTTCGACGAGTATAACGCAGTCTGCGCTCCCGTCAGCGGGGAGGTAGTAGTCATAGCGCACGCAGCCGTTTTCCGCAGCCGATGAATATCAGACCGTAGTTCCTGTTATAGAACTTGCTGCCGAATACATTCTTGACGATGGGCGCGAATACTACCAGCAGTCCACCGAACGAGAAGCCGACCAGGCAGATGCACACGATGAAGTAGGGGAGATTATCCGCGAATGTGAGCATTATCATTGAAATTCCGTTGATGAGGAGCACCAGTATAAGCGAGTTCCAGCCCTTAAGCTTGTCGTAGATAAAGCCGAAGCCGATACGTCCGAACATGTTCGCAAGCGTCATTATGCTTACGCAGAGAGCGGCTGTCATTGCGTCCTGACCTATCTGGTTCTGTGCGATAGGAGAAGTTGCACTGACCATCATGGTGCCTGCGGCGTTCGCGAAGATGAACATGATGACCATTACCCAGAATACCGGGGTCTTTACCATGCCGGGGATATTGTAGTTCTTGGTGTTGAGCACCTTTGCCTGTTCCTCGCTGGGCTTCAAGCCTTCGGAGAGCCAGCCCTCGGGGTCCTGCATGTCTGCGAGAACAACGTCGAAGCCGTTTTCAGCGAACTTGAGCGCGTGGGACTTGCCCTGACCCATTGCGCCGCCTGTGATAAGTACTACTTTTCTTTCCATGGTGATATTCCTCCATAAAAATGTAATAAATGACCGCAAAAGAAAAGTATAAAAATAGCAGAAAAGGCTCCTGATGGCTGATGAGTTTGTGCCTTTTTTATCAACTGAAATGAAAAAGGCGCCCCATAGCGGAGCGCCTGTAAATTATCAGATAACGTTGTATTCCTTGAGTATCTTTTCGATATCCGTATCCTTTATCTTGCCGAGAAGCTTCTTAACAACGAGCTCCTTCATGAAGCCGATGTCCATGTCGGTTGCCTTCTTGCCGTCGCGGAGTTTCACGGTCGCGTCGAGCAGGGCGCGGATATCGTAAACGCTTCCCCATACCTCGGGGACGCCGCGGTCAACGTTGAGCAGGGTATAAACCGCTTCCATACCCGTGCGCATGGAGTACTCAGTGGTGAAAATGGTGTCGCGGGGGAGTTCTGCGAACTGACCCAGGAACGCGAAGTTCACAGCGCCGTCCGGAACTACCTTGGGTCTGTCCTCGATCGCACGGGGCATGAAGAACGCGTCGATATACGGCATCATAACCGGAACGGTATTTGCGGAGTGCTCAGCCATATCTCCGATCTCATTCTCAGGGACTCCGAGGTGATACAGCCATTCCATGCATATCTCCTTACCGGTGCATTCGCGCATGGGCTTCTTGATATAGTCGCCGGGCTTGTCGCTGAACAGGGCGTAAACCCATACCAGGCAGTGATCCTTGGGCTGTTCACGGAACTGCGGCTGACGGTTGATGGTCCAGCTGAGCAGCCAGGAGGAGTCCTTGACGGTGACGATACCGCCGGTTACCACCTTTCCGGTGAACGGGTCGCGCTTGCATATCTTCTTGATATAGGGGATTATGCGCTGGTCGAGGGTCTCAACGGTCGCGCTCATCCAGTTGCAGAGCTCGGGGTTGCCGCAGAACTTGTCAGGATTGCCGAAAGCAGGGTCCTGCGCAGCGATTTTGCGCCACATGTCCCAGCCGCCGCCTGCCTTGATCTCCGGACGGAATTCAGCGGGCTTGTTCTGGCTGCCCATTGTGGAATTCTCAACGCAGCCGCCGTTTGTGATGAACACAAGGTCGTTTTCAGTCAGACCGATGCTTTCTTCCTGACCGTCCCTGATGACGTCGATGCGGGTGGCAAGCTTGTGGTCGGGCTTGCTGCAGTCGAACCTGACGTTGACTACCTTAACGCCGAAGTGAAACTGCACACCGAAGCTTTCAAGGTACTTTATCATCGGCAGTATCATGGACTCATACTGGTTGTACTTGGTGAAACGCAGAGCCTTGAAATCCGGCAGGCCACCGATGTGGTGGATATAACGCTGGATATAGCGCTTCATTTCAAGGGCGCTGTGCCAGTTCTCAAATGCGAACATCGTGCGCCAGTAAAGCCAGAAATTGGAGTTCAGCACCTCGTCGTCGAAGAAGTCGGTTATCTTCTTGTCCTGCAGGTCTTCCTCAGGGGTGAAGAACAGCTTCATTATTTCCATGGCGCCCTTGTCGGAAATATCGAACTTGCCGTCCGTGTGGGCGTCCTCACCGCGGTTGACTGTCGCTCGGCAGAGGGAATAGTTGGGGTCCTCCTTGTTGAGCCAGTAGTACTCGTCAAGGACGGATACGCCCTCGGTCTCGATTGACGGAATGGAATGGAACAGATCCCACATAACCTCAAAGTGGTTGTCCATTTCACGGCCACCGCGCATTACATAGCCTACGTCCTCGTACTTCCAGCCGTCGCAGGCGCCGCCTGCAAGCTGTTCCTTTTCGAGAATGTGGACGTGCTCGCCCTTCATCTGACCGTCGCGCACGAGATAGCATGCGGCTGTGAGTGCGGCAAGTCCGCTGCCGATGATATACGCCGACTTGCTGTCAACGCCAGCCGGCTTCTTGGGTCTTGCAAATGCTTCGTAGTTTCCGCTTGAGTAGTACATATATATCCTCCTTCAGAATGCCCTGTCGGGTCGTGTTCCTTTGTTGTGATTATATTTTAACTCAGACGCGGAAAATATACAATAAACAGAATAACCACCGTGTTCAGAAATTCATCACGGTGGCAAAGCTGTATGATTTTTTATCAGAACGCCCGAAATGATAAATCACGATGTGCGGAATCTTTCCAGCGCCGCGGAAACATTCCCGTGCATCAACGTGGAAAGCCGGTCTACTAACTGTTTCGGGTCCTCTTTCATGTTGTTCTTCACCCAGTCGAGCATTACGCCGACGAATGCGTATTTGTAGAAGTTCGCGATGAATTCCTTGTCGTCCTCGCGGATGTTCATGCCGGCGGAACGTTCGTTGACAACGCCGATCAACAGGTCGTATGTCAGCTTGTAGAGGTAAATTTCAACCTGCTCCCGGCTGACTGAGCGGTAAACGTTGAGTATGAACGGCCTGTTTTCCTGCACGGCTTCGAATATCTGCAGAAATCCCTGCTGCCAGGTCTCGTAGGTTTTTTTCCCCTCGAGAGCCTTTTTGGCGTCCTCAATGCAGGACCATTCTATCAGGTCGTAAATATCCTTGAAATGGTAGTAGAATGTCATGCGGTTTATACCGCAGTCCTCGGTTATGTCGTTTATCGTTATCTTGCTGAGCGGCTTTTTTAGGAGCAGGTTCTTCAGCGAAGCCTCCAGCGCACGTTTTGTTACCTGTGACATATCAGCACCTCCGGTCGGTCATATGATAATTATATCATTTTTCATCGGAAAAATCAAGCGAAGTCTGATATTTTTGCCCCGGGGCTTGACAATCCGGAAAATAAATAGTATCATAATAAGTGCTGTGCCGACTGCTGATATACTTCCACATAAACAGATAAAGGGAAGAAGCGGGACATATACAGAACTCACAGCCAAAAACAATGTGGAGGTAAATAATGGGCAGAGAGAAACTCGGAAGCAGGCTGGGATTTATACTGCTGAGCGCGGGCTGTGCCATCGGCATAGGCAACGTGTGGAAATTCCCGTACATAGTCGGTGAGAATGGCGGAGGAATATTTGTGCTGATATACCTGATATTCCTTGCGATACTCGGCATACCGGTGCTCACCATGGAATTCTCGATAGGCAGGGCCGCGCAGAAAAGCCCGGTGAGAATGTACCAGGAGCTTGAACCCCGGGGAACAAAGTGGCATATCCACGGAAAGGTCGCGATGGCAGGCGCTTACCTGCTCATGATGTTCTACACGACAGTCGCGGGGTGGATGATAAGGTATTTTGTTTCCACTGCCACTGGTGAGATGTCCGGGCTTGACGCGGACGGGGTAGCCGGGCAGTTCAGCAATATGCTCACCGACGCGCCGATGATGATACTTTATATGGGCGTTGTGGTTTTAGCGGCAGTGCTGGTGTGCTCCATAGGGCTGAAAAACGGTCTGGAGCGCGTGACTAAGGTCATGATGCTGGCGCTCCTGGCAATAATGGTGGTGCTTGCGGTGAACAGCTTCTTCCTGCCTGGCGGTGACGCGGGTCTTGCATTCTACCTCATGCCTGATGTGCAGGAGGTGCAGAAAATCGGCATCGGAAACATCATTGTAAACGCCATGAACCAGGCGTTCTTCACGCTCAGCCTCGGAATAGGCGCGATGGCGATATTCGGCAGCTACATCGGCAAGGAAAGATCGCTGCTCGGCGAGTCTGTGAATGTCGCTCTGCTTGATACGCTGGTGGCTATCGCTTCCGGTCTGATAATATTCCCGGCATGCTTTGCGTACGGCGTTGATGTCAACAGCGGCCCCGGACTTATATTTATCACACTGCCGAATATTTTCAACAACCTGCCCATGGGGCGTCTGTGGGGAAGCTTGTTCTTCGTATTTATGTCGTTTGCGGCGCTTTCGACGGTGCTTGCGGTGTTTGAAGAGATTGTGGCATGCACCCAGGACCTTTTCGGCTGGGGCAGAAAGAAAGCCTGCATAATAAACGGAATTCTGTTATTTGTGCTTTCGCTGCCATGCTGCCTGGGCTTCAATGTTCTCGGCTTTATTCAGCCAATGGGTGAGGGAACTACCATCATGGACCTTGAGGACTTCATCGTCAGCAACCTGATACTCCCGCTTGGCTCGCTTGTCATCATACTTTTCTGCGTACTGAAGAAGGGCTGGGGCTGGGACAACTACATGAACGAGGTCAATACGGGCAGGGGACTGAAAATGAAAGGCTTCATGAGAGGATACATTACGTATGTGCTGCCGGTGCTGGTACTGGCGCTTTTCATTATCGGCATTGTGAGGACTTTCGTTCCCGCATAAAAGAACAGCGTGAGCTTGCAAAAACTCACGCTTGTTTTTTATGCATTTGTAACGCTGCGTTCCGCACGGACTTTCGCGCTGCTTCTGGCGCTGTATTCAGTCACGTTTAGTATCGTTTCGCCGTCTATCTGCAGAGCGCAGGGCTTGTCGAACTTAACGGTGACTTCATCGGCTCTCACGATGTCGATGCATTCGCTGTGCTTTACATGTTCCCCCTTGAATATCGACGGGAACACCATCAGCGTTTTCAGCTTGTTGGAGCCGTGCCAGATAACCACCGAGAATTTCCCGTCGGGAGCGTCCCTGCGCTGGTCGGGTGCTGCGATCATTCCACCACCGTAGAACCTGCCGTGCATGGTGGGAGCGATCCAGACCTTTTTGTAGCGTTTTCCTTTGCCGTCGATGACGACCGTAGCGTCTGTAGGCCTGAACGCATACAGAAGTCCCTTTATCGCGATGCTTGTGTAGTTCACGGGCTTGCCGTTCGACTTTTTTCGCATTTCATCGCCGACTTCGCAGCAGTAGCCGTCGATGCCGAAGCCGACAGCGTTGATGAAAAGCGTTTCCCGGCCGTTGACGGTGACTGAGGGCAGGTTTTCTATGTACTGGTTTATCTTAAACGGCGCCGTGCCCTTTTCCTTTCCGAGGTCGCGCAGAAAATCATTGCCGCTGCCTGCCGCGTAGTAAAGGATATCGTTTGTTATAGCGATATCCCGGGTGTCGTTCACGAACCGGTTCAGAGTTCCGTCGCCACCGCAGATTATCACCTTGTCGTCCGCATTCAGCGACGGAAAGAACTCGCTGTAGTTGATATCAGCCATGCTCCTGAATTCAAGCTCGTCCGGGCTGTAGAATTCGCGCAGCTTCTTCGACTGTTCCTCGCAGGTCTGGTTGCCCGCGAACGGGTTGTATAACGCGTATGTCATGATCGGTGTTCCTCCAGTTCGTTTTTCATAAGTCCGGCGCAATATTCGCTGAGTTCGGAAGTTTTGAGTGATCTCACTCTGTCGGCGTCGATAGTTTCAAGTATTCTGATGGTGACTACAGTCTTGCGGAGCCGTTTTATGTTCCTGAAAATATTCTCGGTGCCCTCGATGGTGGAAACAACTATCGGCTTTCCGGCTTTCTGCGCCGTCTTTAAAACTCCGCTGTGGAAGGGCAGCACCTTGCATTCCTTGCTGCGCTTTCCCTCGGGGTAAACTCCCACGGAATTTTCGGTTTCGGTGAGAAGCCTTGCAGCGCGGTACACAGTCTCCATTGCCTTTCGCGGACTTTTGCGGTCTATCGGCATAAAGCAGCAGCGGTGTATTATCCTGCCGTACATCGGAATTCTGAAGTTCTCTTTCTTGGAGATGAACGACAGCTTGTAGCGCTTGAAGACAGTCCACTGAATGATGGGGTCGTAGTTGGAACGGTGGTTGCTGATGAACAGAAAATTCCCACTGGGTGGGAACCTTTCCTCACCGATGATATTGTATCGCACGCCCAGGCACCACAGAATGAAAGTTGTGGAACCATCGAGAAGCGCCCTGTAAAATCTGCTGTCCCGGTCGTACTGTTTCTTTGTATCAACGAAAAGTCCGCAGATGAACAGGAACAGGAACAGCAGCAGGAACGGCAGAACCATTACCGCAATAACCGCGACAATTATCCACAGAATTATTTTCAATCACATCACCAGCCTTGTTTTGATGATTTAAGCACACACTGAATAAGTCGCAGCGTTACGAACGGGGCGATTTCGTTTTATTCGGTGTTACCTTAAATTATATCATATTATGCTGCAGATTTCAAGTAGGATTGACAATTCATACGCCGTGTGATATAATTGTTCTGCTGAGAGAAAGGATGGGAATGCAATGCTGTACATAATGCGCCACGGGAAAACCGACTGGAACGAGCTCCACAAACTGCAGGGCAGAACCGATATTCCGCTGAATGCAGAGGGTCGCCAGATGGCAGAAAACGCCCGTGTGGAATACGCGGACGTTCACTTTGACATATGCTATTGTTCACCGCTTGTGCGTGCGCGGGAAACGGCAGAGATATTCCTGCGCGGGAGAAACGTTCCTATAATCACTGACGACAGGCTGATGGAAATGAGTTTCGGCGTATTCGAGGGGACTGCAAACTGCTTTGTGGCTACCGACAGCGCAATAAAAACGCTGTTTCAGAAGCCTGAGGAATACACGGTGCCCGTCGAGGGAGGGGAGAGTTTCGACCAGCTTTTCGCGAGAACGGGGGAGTTCCTGAGGGAAGTAGTGGAGCCGCAGCTGGAGCAGGGAAAAGACGTGCTCATAGTCGGGCACGGCGCAATGAATTCAAGCATAGTATGTCAGGTTAGGGGGCTTCCGCTTTCGGAATTCTGGAGCGCAGGCATAGAAAACTGCAAGCTGATGAGGCTGAAATAAACATGGGTGCTGCCGTTGCTGACAGCACCTTTTTGTTTGTGTCACATTTCCGGCAGGAGTTCGTTTTTCACCGCGTCTGCGTAAGTCAGCGCGCCGGAAGCCATCGCCATAACGACGTCGTAAGCGGCGCAGAGCGACTCATGAGCCACGGCATATGCGTCAAGCACCTCGCTGGCGTGGAGTTCCGCGTCATCGGCTTCTGAAAGCGCGACTGCATATTTGAAATACACCTGGCTGCTGTTGAAGATCCCGTAGCTGCCGATTATCGAGTAGAAATTCAGCGTCGGAAACGCCTTGTTTAGTTCCGCGGAAGCTTCTTCGCTCAGTTCAGCAGTGAGCGTGAAATATATCTGCGCCAGTTCAGTGCCGCTTCCCAGCGTGACCAGCGCCATGTCTGCCAGCGCGGTGAATTCCTCGCTGCTGCCGCAGGGAATGGCAGTACGCAGCAGCTTTCCGTCCGGGTTCTCGATTATCTTCACTTTAAGTCCGGCGCTCTTTATCTCATTTTCGATTTTGCTTAATATTTCATTGCAATGTTTCTCAGTCATTATGCTCCTCCCGTGGTTTTAGGCAGGAATGGATTGCTCCTGTCATAGATTCTGTACTTCTTTGATTGTTCCAATTGATTTTCCCAGGTGTCGTTGTTTTCCATGCTGAGTTTCTCTGCTATTCCCTGCAGACTGAAGGTTTCACCTTTTCCATCTTCGTTTTCCTTTTTAGAAAGTCCAATGTCTTTCATGAAGCTAATTGTTTCCTTGTCGCCTGAATCTGCAAGCTTTTTCATTTTTGCCGCTCTGTTCATGACGATGTTGTTAAATACTTCCTTGCGCATTCCGGACTGATAACCCATAGAGCGTAAGATAATATTTTTGAATTTGTCCCACGGAGCCCAACCCTGTATTGAGGAACTGTCAGAAACTGTTGGCATTGAAAATGACGATGGAGCAATAAATCCTCTGTCTGCCTGAGCCTCCAGCGCGGGGTTTTCAGTTATCCCGTGGGAATGTACCATACCTGAACCTTGTTGTATGACATGACCCGCTTCATGCATAATGAGCTCCAGCCCCGATGGCGTATCAGGAGAATATTCACCATTGGAAATGTGTATCTCATTGCCCTTGGCATAAGCACGCTGTCCGAAATCTTCATGCAGTTGGTCATCCTCAAATATGCGTATGCCATGCATATCGGCGCCAAATATATTGTTAAGGCGGTTTTGCAGGTCTGGTGACACATGCCTTTCGTGTGAATTCAGCGAGTACAGCGCTTTTTCTGGCGACATGTGATTTTGTGCAATGCGGGTTTTAAGGGCGTTTTCCAGACCGCTGACGGAATTTTCGGAGATTTTTTGCGAATATGCAGAATTTGGCAGATGGTTGACGCAACTTTTATCACTTGTCTGCTGCTTTATATGTTCAGCAATGTTTTTTTGGTAATATAAGTTTGTATGACCATTTCTCCATTCATAGAAAGAATATGTCAGTATCGTAAAAGTGAAAGATTTCCAACCTTATATATTTATAATAGCATATTATATTATTAAAATCAAGCATTAATCAAGAACTTTTTAAGGCAATACACGTGCAAAATCCAATAAACGGTCTTTGTGCGGTATTGCCCTAAATTTTTCTGAACCTCGACGGAGAAAATCCCTCGTATCTCCTGAAAAGTTTGCAGAAATAGCTTGCGGAACAGAACCCGGTTTCCTCTGCGATATCTTCTATCGTCCTGTCGGAACCCCTTAGCAGTTCCTTTGCGGCCTGAATGCGCCTTTTCGCGATGTATTCCATCGGACGGGTGCCGAGATTGTTCCTGAACAGCAGGCAAAGGTGCTGCCTCGATACCCCGGAAACCACGCACAGGTCCTCCAGCGTTATCTGCGCAGCGTAGTTCGAGTTAATGTAGTCGATTGCTTTCATCAGCGCGGAATTCGGCGCCAGGGATATTCCCCTTGACGAAATGACGTGGTAGAACTCGATAAGAAAATCGTAAAGATAGCCGGAAGCACGATAATTCCCGAAGAAGCTGTCAGAACGTATCGCTTCATGCATTTTTCTGAAAATATGTTCCAGGTTCTTTTCATCGCTGAGCGGGTATGCGGCAGGCGCTGTCAGCCCGAAGTGTTCCAGTATCTCACCGGAAGCAGCCCCGGCTGGCACGACCCAGTGGATATCCCATATTTCCTCTTCGGCGTAGTACTCATGCGGGTACGCTGCAGGCAGGAATACAGCGGTGTGCGCGGGGACTGGTATCTTCTTTCCGTCGATGACCAGCGTGCCGCTGCCCTTGGTGCAGTAGAGTATCTGCGGATCCGGGTAGCCCTCAGGGCGTATTATATGATCCTGACAGTGCTGCTGACCCATGTTGAGCAGGTACAGCGGGAGTTCCTTTTCGGATTGCAGGATAGGGTAATCACAGAAAAACAAAAAATCACCTCTGATATTCATATCGTTACAAAATAATAATATCATGTATTGACTTATTTGTCAACAGGAACTATAATATAATCATCATGGAACATTAAAAACCGGTTTGAAAAGGGAAAATGGGGAGAGTGCACCGAATGCGATGAAAGCCGTCGCATCAGAAATTTCGCTCGTTGAAAGAAGCAGGCGGTGTGCTATACACATTTTCACTCAAACAAGGTTTTAGAGGTGACCATCAATAAGGCATGTATCTTGAAAAGGAGAACAGCATGGATATTTCAAAAATCGCGGTTCCCAGTTCGCAGAAAAGCAGAATGACTTTCCACGAGGACCCGCAGGAACTCCACGTAAACACGCTGGATAAGCACTGCTATTTCATTCCGTTTGCTCCGGGGCAGAATGCGTTCGCACCGAGGGAAATTTCCCCGCGTTTCGAACTTCTCAACGGAGAATGGGGCTTCCGGTATTACGACAGCATTATCGATCTGGAAGATGATTTTGCGTCAGTTCCGGCTGAAAAAACGATACCCGTTCCGGGTAACTGGCAGCTTTACGGTTACGACAGACCGCAATACACCAATGTCTGCTATCCGATACCGTTCGACCCGCCATATGTTCCCGACGATATTCCGGTGGGAGTGTACAGCCGCGGGTACGATTATTCCCCGGACGGAATGCGCAGGATACTTGTGTTTGAGGGCGCGGACAGCTGCCTTTATCTCTATGTCAACGGGGAATTCGCGGGGTATTCCCAGGTGTCGCACAGCGCCTCTGAATTTGACATCACGCCGTATCTCCGCTCCGGGGAAAACACAATAACCGCAGCCGTTCTGAAATGGTGCGACGGCACCTATCTTGAGGACCAGGACAAGTTCCGGCTGTCGGGAATATTCCGTGATGTGTACGTGCTTTCGCGCCCTGAAAAAAGGCTGGAGAACTACGTTATACGTACCAAAATCGCGGACGATATGCGCTCGGCTGTGGTCACATTCACGCCGCACGGAAGCCCTGCGGAAGCAACGCTAATTTCCCCGGACGGAAATCCGCTGGGCAGGCTTTCCGCAGCCGACGGTGAAACCGCTGAAATCGAGATAGCCGACCCGCAGCTGTGGTCTGCGGAAGTCCCGGCGCTGTATTCCCTGGAGATAACCGCCGGCGATGAGGCGATAGGGGAGCGCGTGGGCATAAGGAAGGTCACAGCGGAAAACGGAGTGCTCAAAATCAACGGAAGGCACGTTACATTCAAGGGCGTGAACCGGCATGACAGCTATCCCGACACCGGGTATTACGCTTCCGTCGGGCAGATGAAGCGCGACATCGAGCTTATGAAGCGCCATAACATCAACGCCGTGAGAACTTCCCACTACCCGAATTCTCCGCTGTTTTACCAGCTTTGCGACGAATACGGGCTGTATGTTATCGACGAGGCTGATCTGGAAAGCCACGGCTGCGTGGAGGTCTACAACGACCTGAAATGGACCCGCGGCTACAACGGAATTGCCCTGCTTGCCTGCGACGAGCGGTTCCGCAGTGCGATATCCGACCGTGAGGAAAGCCTTGTGAAGCGCGATATAAACCGTCCCTGTGTGGTATTCTGGTCGCTGGGCAATGAAAGCGGCTACGGCAGCAATATGCTTGCTGCTGCGGAACTCGTGAAATCCCTGGACGACACGCGGCTGGTGCATTACGAGAGCACCCATCGGCTGGACGACACCCCCACCGATATACTGGACGTGGTTTCCGGTATGTACTGGGAGTTTAAGGAAATGCGCGGTTTTCTGGAGAACAAGGAGGAACACCGACCGTTTGTGCTGTGTGAATACTGCCATGCGATGGGCAACGGACCGGGCGACCTGGAGGATTACCACAACATGTTCTATTCCAGCGAACGCTTCTGCGGCGGCTTTGTGTGGGAATGGAGCGACCATTCGTGCATTCTCGGCCACACGCCGGACGGAAAGCCGGAATACGGCTACGGCGGCGATTTTGGAGAGCGACACAACGACGGCAATTTCTGCATGGACGCCCTGACTTACCCCGACAGGACCCCGCACACCGGTCTGCTGGAGTTAAAGCAGGTGTACCGTCCGGTGCGGGTCTGCAGGCTTGAGGACGGCGATTTCGAGTTCCGCAGTTTCCTGGAATTCACGGACGCCGGGGATATGCTGGAATGCAGGTATGAGGTAACGACTGAGGACGGTGTGGTTTCAACCGGCGCTGTGGAATTTTCCATCGAGCCAATGGGCGTAACCAGGGTTACGGTGCCCGGGGCAGAAATAAACGGCAGGGAAGCTTATATCAGGTTCATATTCACTGCAAAGAAGAAAACGCTTTTCTGGGAGCCCGGCTACGAGGTTTGTTTCGATCAGGTGAAGCTGTGCGAAGCCCCGCGCGCGGAACTCCCGAAAGCAAGCGGACATGTCGAAGTTTCCGACGAGCCGCTGGAAGTCGGCGTGACTGCGGGCGCTGTGAAATATGTTTTCAGCAAGCGGAAGTCCGCATTCACATCAATATGCGTAAACGGCAGGGAATTGCTCGACCGCCCGCTGGAATTCAACTTTTTCCGCGCGCCGGTGGATAACGACGTGATGAAGGGCGACTGGTACCGCGCCCATCTGAACGACTTTACCGTGCGCAATTACGGCGTTTGCACGGAGGAAACCGAAGCAGGCGCAGAAATAACGCTTCGGCAGTCGTTCGGGTGGAGTATTCACCAGCCGTTTGCGTACATGGACGTGCGGTACGTGATATCCCCGGACGGCGCGCTCAGTATCAGCTGCAGTGCGGATATGTCCAACAAGGTGGAATTCCTGCCGCGTTTCGGCGTGAGAATGTTCCTGCCGGAGCAGTTCAGGCGGGTGGAATATTACGGCTACGGACCGTATGAAAGTTACGCTGATAAGCACCAGGCTTCCTGTGTGGGCAGGTTCACCGCAGATATTGCCGAACTCCACGAGGACTATATACGTCCCCAGGAAAACGGCTCGCACTGCGGGTGCAGGTTCATGACGATTTCCGACGGTAAGAGCACCGTCAGGTTCACTGCGCCGGAAAGCTTCTCGTTCAACGCGTCGCAGTACACCCAGGAGGAACTGGCATCAAAACGGCATAATTTCGAACTTGAGAAGTGCGGAAGCAGCGTTGTCTGCGTGGACGGCAGAATGGCAGGCGTAGGCTCAAATGCCTGCGGCCCCGCGCTGGCTGAGGAATACAGGCTCCCGCTGCCGAAGATATCCGCTGAGTACCGCATTGAGTTCAGATAACCAAAAAGCACGCTCGTTATGGGCGTGCTTTTTCCTTGCTGCTGAATTCCCTGGGGGAAGCCCCGGTCTGGCTGACGAAAGCCTTGTAAAAGTTGGAGTAGGTTGAAAATCCGCATTTGTCGCAGACTTCCTGTGGGGGAGCGCCGTTTTCCAGCAAATGCTTTGCGAGGTTCACCTTTTTCATGAGAATATACTGGTGGATAGTGGTGCGCGTGTGCTCCCGGAAGCGGTGCGACAGATAGTATTTCGACACGAAAAAGTGCGCCGAAAGTTCGTCCAGCGACGGTGCGGAAGCTATGTTCTGGTTGAGGTAAGCTATGACGTTTCCGATGAGGTCGCTGGGTTCGCTGGCGTTCCTTGCGGAATTCCGCAGTGCGCCCGCTATTTCGTCAAGTATCAGCAGAATGCACCCCTCCGCGGCATAACGGGCGTTCCCGCGGTCGGAAGCGTAGCATTCCGCAAGACGGTCGAAAAGCGCCGTCAGCCGTTTGAAGTCCCCACCGCTGAATGACGCGAGCCGGGTGTTCTTTTCCTCTGTCAGCCCGTAAATCTCGCTGATAAGGCTGCGTATTCCCTCGTTCGCCAGAAACGAGCCGTATATCCACAGAACATAGCGCTCATATGGCGCGTCGCTTTCGATTACGGGTCGGTGCAGCAGCCCCGGCTGAATGACGAGCACATCTCCTTTCGACAGGGCGTAGCTTTCGTTTTCGATGTAGTATTTCACTTTACCGTCGGCAAAGAGGTAAATTTCGCAGAAATCGTGGCTGTGGAAGTATATCGGTTTCGTGTAGCTTTCTTTATTGTGTGAAATGTGGAAATCAGTTTTCATGAACTTATTATACGGCAATATTTGAAATATTTCAAGCGTTTTTCGCAATTTCTGATATTTTATTCTGACGCCGGCTGTGATATAATCAGTACATTGAAAGGGGTTGATGTTCATGGAGCAGTATGAGCGCGAGTATTATGAAAAGCTCACTACAGCCGATAACATGATATATGACAGGTTCAGGGAAAAGGAATCGCTGAACGGTCTGTGGAAGTATGCGGTTGACCAGTACGACACCTGCATACGCCAGAAGTGGAACGAGGAAGTTTATTACGACGTCGGCGGCAATACGCTCCCGGTGGATTTCTCCTTTGACGAGTGGGAAACTATGGAGCTCCCCTGCAGCTGGAACACCGTGGACAGAATGTACAAAATATACGACGGAAGCATGGTGTTCACGCGGAAGTTCATCTATTCCCGCGAAAACGAGGGAGAGCGCGTGATACTGCGCATCGGCGCGGCGAATTATCTCTGCCGTGTGTTCCTGAACAGGCAGTATATCGGCATGCACCGCGGAGGCTCCACACCGTGCTGTTTTGACATAACGGAATATCTGCAGCACGACAACCGCATTATCCTGCAGGTGGACAGCACGCGGCGCAACGAGCAGGTACCTACCGCGAACACCGACTGGTTCAATTACGGTGGAGTTTACCGCGACATAGACCTTATCAGGGTGCCTGCGGTGCATGTGCGTGATTTCCGCGTTGCGCTGGAGCCTGACGGAACATTCCATAACATACGCGCTCGTGTTGATATGTCCCGGCCGGTGAGCGGGGAAGCAGTGCTGACTATAAGCGAACTCGGCATAAAGCAGACATTCCAGGTGGCAAACGGTTCTGGTGAGATCCTGCTTGAAGCCGCGCCGGAACTCTGGTCCCCGGAGAACCCCAGGCTGTACGATGTGGAACTCAGCTGCTGCGGCGATGAGGTGCGCGACCGCGTGGGCTTCCGCGAGATACGCGTTGACGGAATGGACATCGTGCTCAATGGCAAGCCGGTATTCCTGCGCGGGATAAGCTGCCATGAGGACAGCGTGGAGCATGGAAAGGCGCTCACCGACGAGGAGCGCCTGGAGAATATCCGCGCAGCCAAGGAGCTTGGCTGCAATTTCATGAGGGTTGCGCATTACCCGCACAGCGAGAGAATGGCGCAGCTTGCCGATGAAATGGGGCTTCTCCTGTGGGAGGAGATACCGGTTTACTGGGACATTCATTTCAGCAGCGAGGACACCTACAGCGACGCCGAAAACCAGCTGACGGAGCTGATAAAGAGAGATTACAACCGTGCAAGCGTCATAATATGGTCCGTGGGCAATGAAAATCCCGACACTGACGAACGTCTTAAATTCATGGGTGGACTTGCGCGGCGCGCTCATAGCCTGGACAGCACGAGGCTGGTTTCCGCTGCGTGCCTGGTGAATACGCAGAAGAACGCCATTGAGGACAGGCTGGAGCAGTACCTTGACGTCATCGGGCTGAACGAATACTGCGGCTGGTACACGGCGGAATGGAGCATGCTCCCGGAACTGTTCCGCAACAGCGACCCGAAAAAGCCGGTGATAATCACGGAATTCGGCGCGGACGCGCTCCCGGGGCACCGCGGAACGATAACCGACAAGGGTACCGAGGACTGCCAGGCGTATGTTTACAAGAAGCAGATAGAGAATATCCGCTGCAACAGCTACATCAGGGGCATGACGCCGTGGATACTGCACGATTTCCGCTGCCCCAGGAGAACCTCGTGGCTGCAGAATTACTATAACACCAAGGGGCTTCTTTCAGCGGACAAGAAGCACAAAAAGCTTGCATTCTATGTCCTGCAGGCATTCTATAAGGAGCTTTCCCGTTAATATCCATCGAGTACCCTGGCACGATGTCAGGGTACTTTTTTGATTTCGGCGTTTCGTGAAAAATATGTCAGTGTAAAAAAAACGCTAATTTTGCGTTAAATTGTCGAAATAGCATTTAAAATAAATTGACTTTTTAACCGTTATGTTGTATAATAGAAAGGTAAGGGCGTCAGTCTGCCGGCTGACGTATGAAAAAGTGTGTTGCTAAGGCGGCAGTGTGTTCATGTCTGCTTTATCCGGAGATGATGAACGGGACTTGGAGTTTATTTATATGAAGAAAAATGTAAGACGTTTCGGGCTTGATTTCAGGATAACTGTGACATTGTTCGTGGTTCAGCTTATTGTGTTTGCGGCATTGTTCCTGCTCATCGGGAATATGGTGCCGTCGGAGTCAAAAGGCAGGCTCGTGCTGTTTTTTCTTGCAGGAATGGCTTTTCTGACGGTGTGGGTATACCTCGTCGTGCATAATCTGATGCTCCCGCTGAAACGCGTCGAGAAAGCTGCTGAGAAGCTGGAACATATCGACCTCGGGGCGGCTGATGAAGTCGCGGACCTGGTGACAAGCCCTGATGAAGTAGGCACCATCGCCACCGCAGTCGTAGATATGAGCGCTTCCCTCAGAAACGCCACAGCCGATGTTGCGCGTATCCTGCGGGAACTTGCTGACGAAAATCTCGCAGTAGATGTAAAGCAGAACAGCCAGTATTACACCGGGGATTTCTCGGAGCTTGCAGACAGCCTAACTACCATAAAGGACAAGCTTTCCGGCGTTATCTCTGATATTTACGAGGCTGCCGACCAGGTAAGCTCCGGCTCTGGCGAAGTGGCTTCCGGTGCGCAGGTATTATCCCAGGGCGCCATTGAGCAGAGCGCTTCTGTTGAGGCGCTGGCGCACAATCTCGCGGATATGGAGCGCGGCATACAGGATAATGCGGACAGCTGCGAAAGCGCACGCGCGCTGATGGAAAAAACGTCGGTATTCGTCGAAGAAGTGAACCAGAAAATGCAGACCCTCACTGAAGCGATGAACAACATCAACGAGACTTCCGGCAAGATAAGCAACATAATCAGCACGATAGAGGATATTGCATTCCAGACGAACATACTCGCGCTGAATGCCGCTGTAGAAGCTGCAAGAGCCGGTGAAGCGGGCAAGGGGTTCGCGGTAGTGGCAGACGAGGTGAGGACGCTCGCGGGCAGGTCGGCAAAAGCGGTAGGCGACACGACGCAGCTTATCGAAAGCTCCGTGAATGCGGTGAACAGCGGCTCTGAGATAACCGAGCAGACAGCCGTATCGATGAACACCCTGAGCGAATACACGGCTTCTGTGAAGCAGATAGTTGACAGCATAACCGAGTCCTGCAGGCGTCAGAAAGATATGGTGGAGCAGATAGACAGCGACATCAGCAAGATATCCGGGGTGGTTCAGTCCAATTCTGCAACGGCTGAAGAAAGCGCTGCGGCGTCCGAGGAGCTTTCAGGTCAGGCTGAAACGCTGAAAAACCTTGTCGGCAGATTTAAGTTGAGTTAACATAATAAAAGCACCCGCAGTGATATGCAGGTGCTTTTGTTTTATGCCTTGATCGCCCAGCGCATTTTGGTGGATTTGGCGCGGCGATTTTTTACGCATTCCTCCGGGGTGGGACGAATTACGTCGCGCGCTACGTCGCTGTATACCCCTGCGCGGTGGAGTTCCTTGAACGAGCGCTTTACGAGCCTGTCCTCACCGGAGTGGAACGTGAGTATCGCGGCCCTGCCGCCGGGCGCGAGCACGTCGGGCAGCTTCTCCAGAAATGAATACAGCACCTCGAACTCGCTGTTCACATCGATGCGTATTGCCTGGAAAGTCCGCTGACAGGATTTCTTGATGATTTCCTTTTTTTCGCCTTTCGGCAGGAAGTCCAGCGCTTCGGTGATGCATTCCCTGAGCTGGGTGGTGGTACCGATGTAAACGCCCTTGTTGCGGTAGCGCATTATTGTTCTCGCTATCTGCTCGGCGTAGGGCTCGTCGGAGTTTTCAGTGAGCATTCCCACTATTTCGGCGTAGGTGAGCTCCTGCAGGCGCTCGGCGCCGCTCTTGCCCTTTTTCGGGTTCATTCTGAGGTCCAGGGGACCGTCCACCTTGTACGAAAATCCACGTTCCGGGTTGTCTATCTGCATGGAGCTTACGCCCAGGTCAGCCAGCACAAAGTTGAATTTCTTGCCGGTGTCGGCTACAACTTTGTCTATGTCCGCGAAATTCTGCAGCCTGACTGTGAGGATATCGTCCCCATAGCCGAGGTCGTTAAGGCGCTTTTTTGTCTTTTCGGACTCTATAGGGTCAACGTCAAGGGCGTAAATATGCCCGTTTCCCTCCAACTTTTCCAGCATGGCGCGGGTGTGCCCTCCGTAGCCAAGGGTGGCGTCAAGTCCTGTCTGCCCTGGCTTTATCTCGAGGAAGTCGAGTATTTCCTTTACCATGATGGAAATGTGCATGCCAGCGGGCGTGGCTCCCCGGGATATGATGTGCTCGATATCCTTTGAGTACTTTTCCGGGTTGAGTTCCTTGTATTTTTCTTCAAAGCGCTTCGGGTGCGTGCCTGAATAGCGCACCCTGCGCTTGTGCTGTGCTTCTTCGCTCATATTGTTTCCTTTCAATGTGTATTTCTTATATTTTATTATGTTTTTATGGAAATGTCAAGTACCGGCATCATATTTGGAAATCTTCATTGCATGGAAGCTGTAATATATATAACAAGTATGGAACTTATCTGCCAGCAAATCCGTTGAATTGCACAAATATGAAGCGATACGTTAGCAATGTTTCGTATCGTGCGATTTTGTTTTTGCGTTGAAATTTATTTCGCATTATGATACAATAATATTAAGAAATAAAGATTTATGTTAACATATATATTGGGTGTAGTGGTAATTGGAAAGGAACATAAAAATGGCTGGCAATGCAAAAAAAGGAGAGTGTCCTCCAGGTTCAGGCAGACAGACGTTCCTTGAGCGGACTCTCGGTGTGATCGTGAGAGAAGCGCTGTGCACCTACGGACTTGACGTCACACACGAGCTTGTGGCAAGTGATATTTACAGCTCAGATAGCCGTTGCGATACTGAGCAGCGCCGGCATTGCTGTTGAGCGCGCCGAGGACGGCAGACAGTGCGTTGATATGCTGTGTAATTTCCCGGCAGGGCATTATGACATGATACTGATGGATATACAAATGCCAATAATGGACGGCTACGAAGCGGCACGCATTATACGCAGACTCCCGGACGAGCGGCTCGCGCATATCACGATAATCGCGATGACGGCGAATGCATTCGCCGAGGACAGAAAGCGCGCTGTTTCCGCGGGAATGAACGCGCATGTTGCAAAGCCAGTCGGAATCGATACCATGCGCTCAGTTATGTCTGAGATCCTTGCCAGGCATGGCGCGTGAATAACGAAAGAGTGCACTGAAACCGGCGCACTCTTTTTAATGTGATACTGACTAAAAATTGCTGCGAAAATGCGCTTTTTTCGTCGATTTGCAGATTGATTTCCTCCTGAATTTTTTATATAATGATACCACTTGAAAAAAGGGGAAATTTCATGAAAGGCAAGAATTATCAGATGACAATGTACGCCTGTTTCATAGGGTATATCGTGCAGGCTGTAGTAAATAATTTCGTACCGCTGTTGTTTCTGACGTTTCAGAGAACGTACGACATTCCGCTAACGCAGATAACGCTGCTGATCACGCTGAATTTCGGCATTCAGCTGGTTATCGACATGCTTTCTGCGGGCTTTGTGGATAAGATTGGGTACCGGGCTTCTGTGATAATCGCGCATGTGTGCGCGGCTGCGGGGCTGGTGCTGCTGACTGTCCTGCCCGAAGCACTGCCGGACGCGTTTGCGGGGATACTTATTTCAGTATTTGTGTATGCAATAGGCGGAGGGCTTATCGAGGTTCTTGTCAGCCCTATCCTTGAAGCCTGCCCGACTGACAACAAGGAAAAGGCAATGAGCCTGCTGCATTCATTTTACTGCTGGGGACACATGGGCGTCGTGCTTATTTCCACGCTGTTCTTTACATTCTTCGGAATTGACAACTGGAAGATACTTGCCGTGTGCTGGGCTGTCGTCCCGGCGCTGAACATAATTCTTTTTGCGAAAGCGCCGATATATTCGCTGCACGAGGATGGCGAAAGCGGTCTGACATTACGTCAGCTGTTCACGCGGAAGATATTCTGGGTGATGATGCTGATGATGCTGTGCGCCGGAGCAAGCGAGCAGGCAGTCAGCCAGTGGGCTTCTACCTTTGCCGAGCAGGGGCTTGGCGTGAGCAAGACTGTAGGCGACCTTGCAGGTCCTATGGCTTTTGCGGCGCTGATGGGACTTTCGCGGCTGCTTTACGGTAAATTCGGCGACCGTCTTGATCTCGATAAATTCATGAAATTCAGCTGCCTGCTGTGCATAGCTTCATACCTCTGCATATCGCTGGTTCCGGTTCCGGTCGTGGGACTTATCGGCTGCGCGGTCTGCGGCTTTTCCGTGGGAATAATGTGGCCGGGGACGTTCAGCAAGGCTTCTGCGGCAGTCAGGGGCGGTGGAACCGCGCTGTTTGCCATGCTGGCGCTAGCGGGCGACGTAGGCTGTTCTGGTGGACCTACGCTTGCAGGGTTTGTTTCCGGCTGCTTTGACGGCAACCTCCGCGTCGGAATACTTTCCGCGATAATTTTCCCGGTACTTCTGCTGGCAGGTGTCGGGCTGACCAAAAAACTCACCAAATGAAACAAGGGCTGACAGAACACCTGCCAGCCCTTTGTTTATCTTATTTCGATGTTGTATTCCCTGAGCCAGTATTCTATCTGCAGCATGTAAGCATATATCTGCGGTAGCGTCATCAGCTGCCCGTACCAGTTCTTGGTGAATGAAGCGCCGTTGGTGTCAAGCAAATTGCGAAGCTTGTCGGCGCTGACTATTTCAGTGAGCCGACAGTCGTCGCTTGCGAGCACGGCGCGCAGCTTTCTGCTGAGAAGTTCAAGATAATCGGGGTTGTGGGTTTTGGGGTAGGGGCTTTTCTTTCGCCACAGCACGTCGTCCGGCAGAATTCCGGTCATGGCATGGCGCACAAGTCCTTTTTCGCGGCCGTTGTACGCTTTCATTTCCCAGGGAATATTATATGCGTATTCAACAATGCGGTAATCGCAGAACGGAACTCTCACTTCAAGCCCGTGAGCCATGCTCATTCGGTCTTTTCTGTCCAGCAGCGTTGCCATGAAATAATCCATATTCAGCCAGAACATTTCCCGCATACGGCGCTCATCGGGGGTGTCGCTGTCGAGGTATTCCGTCTGTGATATGCACCTGTCGTAGCTTTTACGGACAAAAGCTTCCGCTTCCGCGCCGGACATGGGGCGCTTCATGAGTTCCGCGCGTTCAGGCACCGCAGTTGACCACGGAAACCCGTCGTAATGCAGCACGTCCTTGCGATGGTACCACGGATATCCTCCAAAAATTTCGTCGGCGCATTCACCGCTCAACGCCACCGGGAAGCGCTTGCGTATTTCCCCGCAGAAAAGGTACAGCGAGCTGTCTACATCTGCCATTCCTGGCAGGTCGCGCGCACGGGTGGAAGCCTCCAGCGCGTCCGCGAGGGCAGGGGTGTCGAGGATTACGTTTGTGTGGTCCGAGCCAATGAATTCCGACATGCGGGTTATCCAGGGGGCGTCCTCGTCAGGCTGGAAGCTGCTCGCACGGAAATTCTTGTGATTGTCCTTGTAGTCTATCGACCATGTGGAAAGCTGCCGTCCATGCTGCGAGAATTCTCTTGCGGCAACGGCTGAAATAACGCTGCTGTCAAGTCCTCCCGACAGGAAGCAGCACAGCGGAACGTCGCTCACCAGCTGGCGCTTTATCGCGTCGGTGAGAAGCTCGCGTATATGTTCCGAGGTCTCCTCAAAGGTTTCTGTGTGCGGCGCCGCGTGGACTTTCCAGTACCGCGAAACGGTGAAGCTGCCGTTTGTCAGAGTTGCATAATGCGCCGGGGGTATCTCGCTTATGTCCCTGAAAACTCCGCTGCCGACCGGCTTTGCGGGGCCTATCAGCATGACTTCTGCAGCGCCGTTTTGGTCGATGACCGGTCTAACTTCGGGATTTTTCAGCAGTGCCTTTATCTCGCTCGCAAAAATTATTCCATCCCGGGAACGGCTGTAGAAAAGCGGCTTGACGCCGATTCTGTCCCGTGCCATGAACAGCGATTTACTGCGGTTGTCCCATATTGCGAATGCGAATATCCCGTTGAACATTTCCAGGCATTTCTCGCCGTATTCGATGTAAGAGTGAAGCACAACCTCCGTGTCAGAGTGTCCTTCAAAGCTTACTCCGCGCTGTTCCAGCCCGCGCCGGAGCTCCTGGGTGTTGTAAAGTTCCCCGTTGTAAACCAGCGTAAATCCGCGGCTGCTCATTGGCTGAGAGCCGTTGTCAGGGTCGATGACTGCAAGCCGACGGTGCACGAGATAGGCGTTGTCGTCTACGTATATTCCCGACGCGTCGGGTCCGCGCGGGGCGATAGCAGCGCTCATCTGCGCCATGACCGCGCTCATCTGCCGCATGTTTCTCTCATAACCTATCTGTCCTGCGATACCACACATGTCAGTTTCTCCTTTCGGTAATTACTCTTATATTTTATGCAGAAAAAATTTTTATGTGAATTTAAAAAAAGTACTTGACAAGAGCAGCACAATGTGATATATTGTATATATCGGATATGTACAATATTCACAAGGAGTACAAATGAACATAATAATAACAAACTCTGCCGGTATGCCTATCTACGACCAGATAGCCTCGCAGATAAAAGCGATGATACTTTCCGGCGAACTGAAAGAAGGGGAGCCTCTCCCGTCGATGCGTGCGCTGGCGCAGGACCTCCGCGTGAGCGTTATAACGACGAAGCGGGCGTACGAAATACTTGAGCAGGAAAAGCTCATTGAAAGCTACACGGGGCGCGGCAGCTTTGTTTCCGCGCGGGACCCTGAAATGCTGCGTGAGCAGACGCTCCGGGAGGTGGAGCAGTACCTTTCAAAGGCTGCGGAAACCGCAAAGCGCTGCGGGATAGGGTATGATGAACTTTCAGAGATACTGCGGCTATTCATGGAATGACCCCGGCACAGAGCGGGGGAGTATACCCTCTGCCTGGAACTTTGTATATATAACATGGAGGAATTGGTATGGAAAACAGCATTGAGATCAAAGGCATGACCTGCAGATATCCGTCATTCGCGCTGGAAAATATAAGCGTCAGCGTGCCCTGCGGTTCTGTCATGGGACTTATAGGCGAAAACGGGGCGGGAAAATCCACGCTGATAAAGGCGATACTGGGACTTATCCGTCCGGAGAAAGGCACGATAACTGTTCTCGGGGAGAGTTCCACAAAGCTTTCTCCAGCGGTAAAGAGCAGGATAGGCGTTGTATTCGACGAACTCCCGTTCCCGAGAGAGCTCAATGCAAAGCAGCTTGATAAGGTGCTTTGCGGAATTTTCCCGAACTGGGACAGCGCTAAATTTACAGACTACTTATCCAGTTTCGGGCTTCCCGACAATAAGAAACTCGGCAGCTTTTCCCGCGGAATGCAGATGCGCATAAGCCTTGCAGCGGCGCTTTCCCACGACCCGCAGCTGCTTGTGCTTGACGAACCTACCGGTGGGCTTGACCCGGTGGTGCGCAGCGAAATTCTCGACATGCTGCTGGAATTCATGCAGGACGAAACGCACTCCATACTTATCTCCACGCACATAACCAGCGACCTTGAGCACATTGCGGACTACATAGGCTTTATTCATCAGGGCAGGCTGATATTCTGCGAGGAGCGCAACGAACTCAAGGAAAAGCACCGTATACTGAAATGCACGGACGAGCAGCTTGCGGATATCGACCCTGCTGATATAATAGGAAAGCGCAACGGAAAGTACACCCACGAGGTGCTGACTTCCGCATTTGAGAAGTACCCTGATATCGCGCAGGATATTCCATCTATAGACGAACTTATGGTGTATTATGTGAAAGACGAGGTGTCCGCGAAATGAAAGGAATGCTGTATTCGTCGCTGCTGCGGCAGCGCGGCTTTATTCTTGGCGCGGGGATATACACGGCGGCAGCGACCGTTGTGGGTATTTTTATCATGATCCTTGGCAGATCTTTTCCGGGAATTGCGCCCACATTGGGCGTTCTGATGACGATAATGCCGGCAGTGTCGGTAGTCATTGCGCTTGAGGGCGTTGACCGCGAACTTGAAAACTCCCTTAAAACGCGTTTCGCAGATTACACCCTTGCCGCGGTAACTCCCGGGAAATTCGCGACGGCTGAGCTTTTGAAGAACCTGATACTGATGGCTTACGGTATCGCGCTTTCGCTTGTGATGTGCGTGATATTACGGGTGGCAGGGGAAGGTTTCTTTAAAATGATCATTGACGAATACTATCTGGACTGGAAATTCCTCGGTGTCATGCCGATCGCCGGGATAGCGTGCAGTCTTATAGAGTGGGTGATAATGCCGCTGGTTATCAAGTTAAAGAGCGCTGAAAAGGCAGGCATGACTGTTGGACTTATAGTAGGCGTGGTGGTTGCGATTTCGATGTCGGGGTTCGTGAACAACAATGTGCCGGGATTTGACCTTGGCGTCCTGGTGGAATTCCCTACAGTGCTGTATATTTTGGCAGCGGCGGTTCTGCTGTACGGGCTGTTTTATCTCATTCTGGAGAAGCGCATTGAAAGGGGGAATATCTGTTGAAAGGTCTTGTTTTGAAGGATCTGTACAGCGTACGGCTGCAGATATTCCTGTCGGTGCTGACTATGATACTTCCCAATATCGCGTTCACATTCCTGATCAGGGAAGAAGGCGTCGGGTTAGGCGAGGCTGAAACAGTTTTTATGGTATTCTTTTTCGGATCGCTGAATTACATCAATATCTGCCTGTTTTCATCATTCATGCTGAACACGCTTGACTCTGACGTGAACTGCGGCTGGAGCCGTATCGTGCGGACATTTCCTGTATCGGGGAATACGATGGTCATGGCTAAATTTGCCGCAACAGGTCTGGTTCTCGCAATACTCACTGGAATATCGCTGATTTTCAATATCGTGGGTTCTTTTGTGAATTCACTGCCGCTGGAACCTCTTATTGCTATTCCGGTTTGTATTGGTTTCCTGCAGGCTGCGGTGCTGTTCCCGATATTTCCGTTTGCGATGGCGCACGGAACTAAGTGCACCTCGGCATTGTATATAGTGGTTGAGATTTTGATGGTTTCACTCGCAGCGTTTGGCATTATAAATATCATGAAGCTGGAGGACTGGGGCATTATTTTAAGATGCGTGTTTTATGCGGGTTCGGTCATTCTGGCAGCAGTTTCTGCGGTAATTTCAGCTGCTTCGGGAAAGAAGGCAGTAAGAGCTGGGATATAGCTGCAGACGAGTAGTGATGTTGTATAATAAAACTTGACACCCCACCCGCAGTACGTTATGGATATTCTGTGGGAGCTGAGAAAGGAACAGGACGAACAGTGCGCCCGTATGGGCGACAAGTGGCAGTACTACGACCGTCTGTTCATCAAGTGGGACGGAAGCCCTATGAACAACAAAACTCCCTACTTCTGGTTCAAGGAGTTTTGTGAGAAGAACAGCATAAGGTTCTGCGACATTCACTCGTTAAGACACTTACACGCAAGCCGGCTCATCAATGCAGGCGTCGATGTGGTTGCGGTATCTGGAGATTTGGGACACTCACAGGTTTCAACGACAACGAACATCTACTGTCATATGTTCCAAGAAGCACAGGCAAGGACGAGCCAGGCAATCGCCGACGCATTTATCTTTGACAAAAAAGAAAAGCAGGGCGGCGAAAAAGCCGAACTCCCTGCTTAAAGACCATAAATTCAAATAAAGACCAAGACCCAAATTTCCCATAAAAGAAACAACAAACCGCAAAAGGGTTATTACTATGACCGCTATGACGATAGAACGTGCTGTTGATAACGATATTGCGTCCACCAAAATGGAGGGCTTCGCAATAACCGAAAAGCACAAGGAGCTTATTATGAAGCTTATGAAAAAGGAAATTACCTTAGAAGAAGCGCTGAAAGAGCTTAACAAAAAGGGCTGAATATGGCATATAAACTTGATGTCACAAACGCTGATCGCTATGAGTGAACTACTACTCTAATCAACAAACTTGGTATTACCGACGAAAACGAACTGAACAGCAGCGAAGCGCTTATTACTGCATACAAAGCGGCAAGCCTGATAAACTAGCCGTTGGCTGCCGATTTTGGCTTTGAGAATTACAAGGGACAGCATAGGGTTCTGTTCGAGGACTTATATGATTGGGCAGGACAGCTGAGAACGATTGCTTTGTCCAAAACCGCAACCGTTTTCACTGCTCCCGAAAGGATTGAGGAACTTGGCGGACTGATTTTCGCAAGGCTGAAAAAGCTGGATTATATCACCAAACTGCCCCGTAATGAGTTTGTAGCCGAAATCTCCGATTTGTACCACTCGCTGAATATGCTCCACACTTTCAGAGAGGGAAACGGCAGAACGGAGAGAGTTTTCTTCATTCTGCTTATCAGAAACGCAGGATATGACATTGATTACTCTACGCTCAATTCTAATCTGCTGATGATAGGGAGTATTCAAGCCGCAGGCGGGGTTACGGATACGCTTGTGAAGTTTTTTGAGGAGAATATAATAAGCCGCTGACTTGCGAGGTCGGCGGCTTATTTTGTTTAAGCGGATAGTTCCGTGGAATGAATGGACAGCAATGATAAAGCCGTGCTATTACAAGGGAGAGCGCGGGAATAAGCCATATGATCTGGAATTAATGCTGAGACTCTACCTGATACAGAATCTGTATAATTTAGCTGACGAAGCAACAGTTGCAGAAGTAACGGACGGGCTTACGGGCACGCCTGCCAGCAACGGTCTGATGGACTTGTTCGCGGAGTTCAAGCTGTTGGATACGGGAGAGCGGCTAGGGCGATTTATCGTGCAGAGGTCTGTCAGCAAAAAACATATCGGGGCGAACATTATTCTATCCCATCCTCTGCTTTCTTAATTCTAACCGCAAGATACTCTCTTGTGGGCAAATCAATTCTGAAACGTCCCTTAAAACTTCCGACATTCTCAACCGTCATGTTCCATGTGTCTATAATGTCGACGGTGTATATATTATTATCGTCAATATGATAATATCTGAATCCCGGACGCGAAATCCCGTTATAAAACAGGTGATAACCGGTTTCATCAGCTAGATTTTCATCTTCCGGAACCACACATATCTCGTCCCATTCCATGTTTTGGGGTCGCAATCCGCCGTCCGGAGCTTCCTCAAGTATTTTTCGCATAAAAGCTATTCTTTCCGGGCTGTCACCTTTAAGCTCTCCGCCATGAGACCACCATATCGCCTTATCGTCTATGTAGGTTTCGCCATGACCACCGTAGCCGCCGCGGCAAAGTGCATCCCAGAACCTCCGAACAAGCTCTTGCGGCGAAATATTCCCCCACGCATACTGAATATTTCCCTCGTATAGCATTTCGTCAATTACTATCGGTTTGCCATAGCTTTTTCTCCACTCGGATGTTCCCTCCGGAGAACGCTGAATACTGCAGTGCGTTATCCATGACTTTGTATGATCGTAAAACTGATTACCGTTATGTATTGATCGCAGGTGATCATACGGGTCGCTTTCTACGATTATCTGCGCATATCGTTCCCAGTCCTCAATGCTCTTGTTTTTTATCAGGTCATATTCATTAGCAAATGACCACCATACATTTCTGAAAGCCGAAAACCTTGCCGCCGTGTATTTCAGATAAAGTTCGTTGCACTCCGGTGTCATTGTTGAGAAGCCCCAGCGGTCATACGGGTGAAAGAGGATAATATCTGCCTCAATACCCAGCTTTTGAAGCTCGCTGATACAGTATTCAATATGCTGAAAATGCTTGGGGTTAAACCTCTCAAAATCCCAGTTGTTGCCCTTGGAATCCGGACCGTAGCCCCACACATTGTCCTCTGTGATAGCACTTCCGTCAACCGGAGTACCCTCGTATGGATAGGAGCGCGGCTCACGTGAATTGTAGCAGTAGCTTTTAGGAAATACGCAGAAACGTATCTTGTTGAACGGGGATTTTCTCAGAGTTTCAAGAGTTTGCGCGATAAGGTCATCGCTTTGCAGATTCCATACATAACAGGTCGTGCCGACAGGATAATAAGGTGTTCCGTCGGAATACTGAAAATGATATTTGTTATGTACCTTTACGCAGCCGTGATTATTTTCCGACGGCGGCGTGACAGAAAAAGTTCCTTCGTATTTCCTGTCAGAAAAATTCCCGCAGACCGTAAAATGGTATTCTTCCTCAAACGATGGCATGAATCTTACTTTGTATATTCCGTTCCCATCGTAAAAACCATTGACGGTTTTGCGCTCGGAATCGCTTTCAAATAGCGCAGTGATACTGCGTTCCAGGAATGGGTTGCCAGCGGTGGTTCCCTCAGAGTAAAACTCGAAAACGCCCCATTTTTCAACTGATTTTGTATAATTCATAACGGTTCCTCCAATGCTTTGACACATAAGCCGACGGATCACTGTGCTGATGGAATCCGTCGGCTTAGATTTTGAATATCACAGGGAATTTGATTTATGGCGCTGAATAAGTGAATGTTATTTCCAGCGTTGAAAGTATCTCATCGTCTTTGACGGTAAGAACAGTCGCGGACAGACCGGAAGTGTCGCCGTCGGCGCATCTGACGTCATCGGGGACAGATGTTACCCACTGGTTATAGAGGTTTACTCTCGTGCAGTTATCGTCGTCGGAACAGGTATATTCCTTGCCGGATAGCTCACGGACTTCGCCGTTTACCTTAACCTCATCAATAGAGATAGTATAACCCGGGAAGAACTTCTCGCCGTTGTAAATCCCGAGAGCCGAGAAAAACATTCCCCTTGCAATACCGCAATCCGAGAAATCCAGACTGACGGTGTAGGTTCCCTCACCGGTTATCTCAGCGTTGTCTGCAATGATACCCAGGGTCATATCCGTCGGGTCGTACTTGTTGCCGACACAGTACTGAACTGAATAATCAAGACTCTGGTACATTATCCATGCCACTGCGGTATCATCAGAAGCCGGAATGGATACGCTCGCCATAAATTCGTCTTCAGCCGCATTTATTGACTTGTCCATTCTCTCCCTTGCGGCAGACTGGATCTCGGAATAATCCTTGCCTTCTTCGGTCGAAGCGCGTCTGTCGCTGTACAGCCTTGCTATGTTTTCATCGGTAGTTTTTCTGAGGACCCTTTTGTAAAAATCGCTGCAGTCCCAGAGGACGGGGCAGTAATTATACAGGTCGCAGTTATCCAGAAGATTGGCGTAAAACTTATCCCTATCGTGTTTATCCGCTGCACCCATAACGGCATATTCGCCTATAACCACGCCGTATCCCTGGTCTGTGAATTTAGTCAGCATCTGAAAAAGGGAATTCTGCTCCTCGTAATCGCCGGGAGTTCCCCACTGGTTTACAGTGTTGTCACTGCAATAGTCCCACGGCGTGTAATAATGCACTGAAAGCAGAAGCTTGTCCTTTGCAGTGTCCTCCGGCATTTGGTATCTGTCATCACATGTTTTCCTGAAGTCGGTGTTGTACCCTGCGATAAGCAGGAATCTGTCTGCATTTTTGCCGCCGGTCGAACGTACCAGCTTAACAAATTCGCTGTTAATTCTGTTCGTTGTTTCGTAGCGTTCGTCCTCGCTGAGAACTCCTTCTGTTCCGGTGACTTCGCTATCGTTGAGTCTGTCGCCAAGTTCCTCATTTGCAGATTCAAATATCAGCTTGTAGGAATAATCGGAAAAATGCTCGCATATCTGCGTCCACATGGACTTATAAAGTGCCATTCCATTTTCACGAACTGCCTCGTCACCGGAGCCGAACATTCCCCACCAGCTTCCGTCCCAGTGGTCGTTCAGTATAACATACATATCAGCGTCAAGAGCATAATTGACTACCTCATCGACACGGTTCATGAGCCGCTCGTCAATGGTGTAATCTCCGCTCTCGTAATTTATGCCATTGGTCCATGCCACAGGAATGCGGAGAGTATCGAAGCCCATGGCTTTCATGTCGTCTATCATATCCCTTGTGGTGACGGGCTGTCCCCAGAGCGTTTCAAAGGAAGTGGGGTTTATCCCTGAATCCACATAGCTTTTGTGATTGTATGCCTCCAGCGTGTTGCCGAGGTTTATTCCGTTGCCCATGAGCCGGATAACCTCCGTTGCGGTAAGGTCGTTTCCGGAAACATTGTTATCCGTAATTCTAGTGGTACATCCGTTCAATAGCATTGAAATAACCAATCCTATGATTTTAACAACAGAAACACGGTTCATTGAAGATCCTCCAAAATTATGATTTTTCACCTTAATCAAGGATAAGATTACTTATTTCAAGATTGTAGGTTATTGATGTAAAGGGAACTTCCTCACCGTTTATTACGAGTGCAAAACGGTAGCCTATCCAGTCGACAGTGGTTTTTGCGGCAACTATTCCGCATTTCTTGGTGCCATAAACCACGGAACCTATCTTAGCGCCCATCCAGCCGTTAGCAAGCCCATTTGCGGATTCGCTTGACGGGTCAAGATCTGCGTTTACAGGGACTTCAACGATTCCTTTTTCCGTTTCAAGACCTATGGACTTGACATGTACCTTGTATTTCGCGTCCGGGTCAACGTTGATGAAGCCGAAGTTAAGCAACTCGCTGCCTTTTTCAAATGAGGTGGACTTCACGGAATACTCACCGTCACCGCTCATTTCGACAACTGCCGACGGACTTGGACCGGGATTTACAGCCTGCCCGGTAAGTACAAGATTTTCGTACTTTATATTGGTATCTGAGATTTTCTCCTCGGGACGGAGTTTCTCGCTGCCCTTTGTGAACTGCCACGATCTCAGTTCAATATCCGCGCCGGAAAATACCAGATAGATATTGTGATTTCTGCCGTCAAACTGACTGAATTTAGCAGAACGAACCTTAGCATAATCAGCGTTGTCAAATTCAATGAAAGATACTGCCTTGCCGGAAATGCTGTCAAGGCGAACCTCGATTCTGCCCTTGCCTTTAACATCAGCAGTGAAAGCGGAAGCGCCATAACCGAAATCCGCACCTTTTACATAGATCCATGCGCCGTCTGCCTTGCTCTTTGCGGCAGGGTCTTTACCATCGGTGTAACCTATATCGGCAGACGTGAACATAACCGCGCCGCTGTTTTTAGCGTAGGGGTCAAGAAGCTTTATCTGAGATACGCCATGACGCGTTGCGGCAGTTATAGGGATCTCTCCGTCAGCCGCATTCATCGGAAGATAATCAACCATAAGGCTGCGGAAACCTGCTGTGCCGCCTGACAGTTCTTCAAGAAGGAGCGTGTGGTGGACAATGTAGTTCGTTCCCTGATACTCGCAGAAATGCGTGTGATTGTTGGCCCAGCGCATTCCGGATTCGCCGTCGGCATTCTGACCGGCATTGTAGAAATATGCGCCCCTGTATTCCCAACTGTCTGCGTCAAGGGGAGTTTTTGTGGTCATGTATGCCATACTGCATGTAGGCGGCGCAGGAATGTCCTTGCGGTCCCAATTGCTGCGGTTCTGCCAGTCGTTGCAGTAGGTGTAATAATAGGTGCCGTCGATGTAATTCAGCTCGCTTGCCTCACAGAAATACGGGGCGTCAATAGAAACGAAGTCGCTGTCAAACGAAAGCATATCCGCGCCCAGACGTACTATCTTAGGCACATTGGTATGTATAGCACCGCCGCCGTCCGCAGGATTTCCGCCGCCAAAAGAAAGCCAGCCTGTGCCGTTTTCATCAATGCAGACGCCCGGATCGAACGGCGCAGGGCAATTCTCAAGCCCCGGCATATTCTGATAAACCAGCGGTGCGCCGAGAGGGTCAGACCACGGACCTACCGGGTCGGTGGAGGTAATAACTCCCACACCGCCGCCGCCGTTCGAGAAGTACAGATAGAAGTGCGTAAGACCGTCTTCCTCAACGCGGGAAACGATGGACGGTGCCCATGAATTTGATATCCACGGCGCTGTTTCGTCGACTTCTATCCTGCCATGGTATATCCAGTTTACCATGTCGTCTGTGGATAAAACCACCAGCGACTTTATATAGTCGTAATCATTGACGGTATCGTTTTCCGCCTGCTGGGTGTCGTTCGAGCCGTATACATACAGTCTGCCATTGTATTCGACTGCGGTGGGGTCTGCGCAGAATATATTCGGCGAAATGGGATTGGCGTTACGCTCGTCTTTGTAGACATTTCCGCTTACCTCGTCGATTATTATTCCGTTGTTAAGGCTGTCGATTATTTCCGCTTCACTCACATTGTCTACGCTGTCGGCAGAGCTTTCCGTCTGCGTAGATGAATCACCCGGGCCGTTCTGCTCGTAACAGCCGGAAACAAGCAGCATAACCACCGCACAAATCAAAGATGTTATCTTATTATTCATGGTTACTCCTTTCATTCAGCCTGCCATCTTTCGAGGCAGATGTCCTTGCTGGAAAATGCAAAATATACATTGTGAATTCCTGTTATTTTTGTTGGAAGAACCACAGGAATTTTATCAAATCCATCACTTGCGAGTTCGATCACTCCCAACGGTTCGGCATTCCTGTCATCAAGACGAAGCTCGATAACGCCCACGCCCTTTGCGGTAACGAGCAGCTTTTCTGTGCCCTTGCCGAAATCCACGCCCTTTATGTAAGTCCATGCGCCCCCTGCCAGCGACTTCACAGCCATTTTGCCGGTGGATATCTGTTCGTACCACATATCTGCGCAGGTGAACATCTCCGCACCGCTGTGAGCTTTATACGGGTCGAGCGGCTGAGTCTGCGTGACGCCTTCGCGTGTTGCCTTTGTGACGGGGAATTCCGTATCCGTGTAAGGCAGTAGATCCACGCACATACAGCGGAATCCTCCCTTTGTTTTCATGCGCTCCTGAATGTGAAGTGTGTGGTGAATAATGTACTTTGTTCCCTTATATTCGATAAGGTGGGTGTGATTGTTGCACCAGTCCATTCCGGAATCACCGGCGTTTAGGAAGAATCCGCCCCTGAACTGCCAGCTTTCCGGGTCAAGGGGAGTTTTGCTCGTCAGACAGCCCATGCTGCATATTCCCGGCGCCGGAACGTCCGTTCTGTTCCAGTTTTCTCTTGACTGCCAGTCCGTGCTGTATGTGTAGATAAAAGTTCCGTTTTCGTAGTTCAGCTCGCTTGCCTCTAAGAAATACGGAGCGTCTATCGGAACGAAATCGCTGTCAAACGAAAGCATATCCTTTCCCAGCCGCACTATCTTAGGTATATATGTGTGCAGCGTATTACTTTCAGGTGGGGTCCCTCCGCCGAACGCAAGCCAGCCTGTGCCGTTTTCGTCGAGGCATACTCCCGGGTCAAAGGGCGCAGGACAGTTTTCAAGCCCCGGCATATTCTGATAGATTAGCGGCTTTCCGAGAGGGTCGCTCCACGGTCCGAGAGGGTGTTCCGCCGTAAGCACTCCTACACCGCAGCCGCTGTTCGAAAAGTAAAGGTAAAAATGAGTTTTTCCGTCCGCCTCAACTCGGGAAGCCACGGACGGTGCCCATGAATTCACTATCCAAGGCGCAATTTTTGCGATGTCTATGAAGCCATGGTATTCCCAGTTCACCATATCGTCAGTTGACAGCATAACGATGGATTTTATGTGAACATAGTCGTTCTTTCCGTCATCGCCGACTGCCTCGTACTGCTGATGGTCGTTAGTGCCGTAAATATACAGTCTGCCGTTGTACTCAACGCCTGTCGGGTCGGCGCAGAATACATTCGGCGAAATTGGATTTGCCGTATTTTCCAGCTTGTAGCAATTTTCACTTATTTTCATTATTATCATTATCACCTCATTGTTTTTGTGCAACACCGCACAAAAACCATTTATTGGATTTTGTACGCGTCTTGATTGCATCTTTCTAGTTTGGCGCAAATAATCACATGATTGTTCAACAAACATGTTTCGTGTTGCGCCAAACTTGCATATTGCACAATACACGCACAATCTTTGCGCGGTATTGCCTTTATTTTATTATACACATTGCAAAGCAGAAATTCAATAGCGTATATTCGTTTAATCCACTTTTTAATCATAATATGCACTTTTGCTCTTGACTTTAGTGCGGAATTAAGCTATACTATAAACGGGGTGATATTATGCGCAGAAGAATAGCGGTCATTACCGCAAGAGCCGACGCGTCCGAACAGCGAGATATACTATACGGAATATTCGAAGCCGCATTCCGGAAAGACACCGATGTTGCGGTCTACTCAAACATATACAACCACTGGCAGGACGATGATCTGCTGAATTATGAGAACATAATTTACTCCCTGTTTGAGCCGGATTTATTTGACGGTGTTATTGTCACAGCCGAGGCATTCCGGGATATAACAATAATCAACGATACAATCGATAAAATAAGAGCTGCAAAAATCCCCGCCATTGTTATTGACGGGGAGATAGATGGATTTAAGAGCGTTTATTCCGACGATGAAACCGACCTGGAAAAAATGACGGAACATCTGATAACGGTTCACGGTTTCACGGACATCGACATACTGACGGGAAGCAGGGACAACGCCACTTCGCAAAAGCGTCTGAACGGCTGCAAGCGCGCATTCGGAAAGCACGGAATAAGCCTTGATAATATCAGAGTGTATTACGGGAACTTCTGGAACGATTCCGGCGAGGAACTTGCCCGGCGGTATCTCAGCGGTGAAATTCCGCGACCTCAGGCGGTGATATGCACCAACGATTCCATGGCGTTCGGGCTGTGTGATGTTCTTTCGGAGGCAGGAGTTGATATTCCCGGCGAGCTGACAGTAACGGGCTACGACCAGACCGGCGGCGACCATACCGCAGGAAGGATATATCACTATCCGCTGCTGACGACTTACCGCAGAAACCGCCGTAAAATGGGACGGGACGCTGTGGATGCTATTCTCGGCGGCAGTCCTATTCAAGACAATTCCGACAGGTTCGTAAGCGGAAACACCTGCTCCTGCGGCATCTGCCGTTCGCAGCTTTTAGATGAGCTTATCGTGGAAAAGATAGACCAGTATCACACCGTTATGAGCACCGTGGCACAGTTTTCCGGCAGGCTCACCACATCGCGTACTCTTGAGGAATACACCGGAGCGGTAAGCGAGTTTTTTTACCTGCTGCACGGCGCTGACAGGCTGTTTCTGTGCCTTGACAGCGCATGGAACAGTGAACGTTTCAACGGTGGTGAGTTCCTGTGCTGTGCGATAGGTAACGGGTATTCAGAACCTCCGATAAAGTTCAGCAGTGGCGAAACTCCCGTGCCGTTCATTACGGAGCACGATTCCCCTGTGATTTTCTATGTGAATCCCGTGTGCTTTCAGACAAGGCTTTACGGGTATACGGTGCTGGAATACAACCGCCCGGCGAGCTATGATTTCAGCTTCCGCGACTGGAACAAGACTGTTGCGGATACGCTGGAATTTCTGCGAATGAAGAATGATATCCACTATCTCACGCAATGCCAGCGGCAATCCGCACTGTATGATTCGCTGACGGGGTTCTACAATCTTCGTGAATTTGAAAGCATTGTGGAGGAAGTCGGGCATAACTTCTGCATTCAGGCGGTAAAGCTTAGTTTCCCGGACGGCGGAGAATATCTGTTTGGGGAAAACTACCGCAGCGATATAATCGCAGAAACAGCGTCAACAATAAAACGTGTATGCGCTCAGCATGAAATATGCTGCCGGACCGATGACAACACATTTCTTATCCTGTTCAAAAGGGAAAACGGAATGTTTCCTGAGAAACTGAAAATATCGCTCCACAACGAGGTTTATTCACGGCACGATGAACGGCAGGTTATTATCACATACCACAGTTCCGATAACACGCTGGTCGGAGAACTGCTCTCAGCCGTATCGCTGAATGCAGAGCACGATGTCGGTCTGATAAGCGAACGAAGAAGACTTCCGCATTATAACGAGCTTGCTGACATAAGGAACAGGATAATTTCAGTGCCTAATAAAATGCCTAAGCTTTCGGAAGTCAGCAGAAAAATGTGCGTCAGCGAGGGGTATTTCCGCTTGATTTACCGACAGTGCTTTGATGTAAGTTACAACCGCGACTGCATAAATTCAAGGGTAATGAAAGCCTGCTACTTACTATATTCTACCGCCATGAGCATTTATGCGACAGCAGTAAGCTGCGGTTACGATGATGAAAAATTCTTCTCACGGCAGTTCAGGCAGGTGACCGGATTTTCTCCGGCAGAATACAGAAAAAAGATACTGCGGTGACGGCAAGAATATTGTGATGATCAATAAACGACAGACCGAGGCGCTGTAAAAAAATAAGACTGCCATCTCAAAAATGATATAATCCCCTTAGAGTTGACACTCGAAAAAACAAAAATTCGAGACTACACTACCTGGCTGAGGAGATCCGGCAGCTGCGAAGCGAGGTAAAGCGGCTGAACAAGGAAAACAAGC
>ERZ827156.862-NODE-862-length-40113-cov-15.903115_pt1 | contig 40113 bp, 34 predicted proteins | sample MGYA00519919_ERZ827156 | MGnify/ENA primary metagenome ERZ827156 (study PRJEB31778, sample SAMEA3449269) | human gut metagenome | biome: human gut; feature: human-associated habitat; material: faeces | place: United Kingdom | collected 2010/2012 ...
CCGACCCCACGCTTAGGAGGCGTGTGCTCTATCCAGCTGAGCTACTGAGACATTTTTAAGATTTATGCAATTTTCAAGGCTCGAAGGAATCGAACAATCTGCCGCTTAGGAGGCGGTCGCTCTATCCAGCTGAGCTACGGAAACATCAACAATCAGTATTATATATCCTATGACGCCGATTGTCAAATGATTTATGCCGCAATATCAATCCAATCGGATTTCACCTGACGGATTTTTTGCTTTCTTTCGTAAAAACGCTGTTCGCGTTTTTTCTTTTTTGCTTTTTGTCTTTCGCGAATGCAGATAAAGCCGCAGGCAAGCAATGTGTATGCTGCAATTTCAAATGCGAAAAATGCCCAAAGCGTTCCGCCTGAAAATGCCATATACAGTTTAAACGGAATTGCAAGCGCCGCAAATCCCACTGCAAGTGAAATGATTGAAAGTGCCAAACCTTTTAATGCGTTTTTTATATTCATAATTAAGACCTCCTTGATTGCAAATTCATTGTAACCCGAACGGAATGATTTTGCAATATACAAGGAGGTCATAGTCCTATTTAACGGACTTAGTTGTACTCATAATAAAATGTATTAGCTATATTCAATGGTTTTAAACGATAGAAAAATTGAGAAAATTTCTTTTTAATGCCAGATTTTTCAAATTCAATATTGTTTTCGCATTTGACCGAGAGGCTGTCAACATCCTTATCGAATGTCACGGTTACCTCTTCGCCCGGCATCATGGAGAAATAGTTTTTGTCGGCGTTTGCGTCGCAGTCGATAAAAACATTGCGCGCAAACACATCAGATTTGAGCCTAACTTTATTTCCCTCGGCACACACCGCAATGTTTGCTTTTTCAAGGGTTTTGAAGTTATCGAAAATTCTTTCGTCACCTTCCCAGCACACTTTAACGGCAGTGTTTTCCTTGATTTGCTTTGAATAAATTTTGTTTATGCTGTCGCTTTTCAAATTGAATTTGAACTCGTAAATGTCGCCCTCTGTGTCGGTGATTTTAAAATCAACCGTTTTGTCGTTGAGGGTGTCGTTGATTGCATAAAAATCATTGTTTGAATATGCAACGGTAACGGGGGCGAAAAATTCTTTTGCCTTATACATAAGCGCCTTCGGCACACCCTCAAAGTCAACACCCGACCAGCTCGGACAATTCCAAACATCGTTAAATTGCCAAAATACAGAGCCGTTGCATCTGCCCTTGTTGCGTCTGAAATGGAGCGTTGCGCTTTCAATACAGTCTGCTTGCACAATTCCCGTCAAATACGGCAAATCCTCAAAATGTATCGGTGCGTCAAAACGCTCCTTTAAATAAAACATCATTTTTTCGTTGCCGCCCTCGCATTTTTGGTGGCTCATAAATGCATCCGATGCAAGGTCAAATTCACTTTCCGTTGCAAAGGTTTTGATTGCTTTCATTGACGGAAGCGACTCCAAACCGAATTCCGACAAAAATCTTGTGTATCGCTTTTCGTAGTAGTTAAGCGGCTTTAAGCCGTGCCAAACATTCCACATATGCGTGTCGCCCACGCCGTCTGCAGTGTTTTGTGAAAACGGCTTGTCACCGAGCGGAGATGACGGAATGTACGGCACCGTGAGATAATCCTTGATGTGCTCCGGCAGTTGATGATAGAAAAATTCGATATACGCTTTTATGATTTTGCTGTTTCGCGGCAGGTATGAAAACATCGCTTCTATCTCATTGTTGCCACAGTAAAGACCGAGCGACGGATGAAGCTGTTGGCGCTTTACATTTTGCTCTGCCTCATACAATACATTTTGTAAAAATTCCTCGTCATAAAACGGATACAACAGGCAAGCATAGCAAAAATCCTGCCAAATCAAAATGCCCTTTTCGTCGCATTTGGTCATCAAATATTCGTTTGCGTATGTTGCGCCGCCCCAAACACGGATTATGTTGAAATTTGATTTTACAGCCAAATCAATGTAGTAATCAACCGTCTTTTCGTCTGCCAAATCGGGAATTGCGGCAAATGGGATAAGGTTTGCACCTTTTGCAAAAATTCTTTTGCCGTTGACAACAAGCTGAAAGTTTTCTCCGTATTCGTCTTTTTTGCGGTTAAGCTCAACCGTTCTCAAACCGATTTTTTTCGTTACCGTTTCCTCGCCGTTTGACAGTTCAACGGTGTAAAGCGGCTGCTCGTTTTTTTCGTTCAAATCCCTTGTGTACCAAAGTTCGGGGTTTTGAATTTCAAACTTGCCGTCATTGCCCTTTATTTCGTCGCCGTTCGGGGCAAAAAGGGCAATTTTGTCCGCTCCGTCAGCAAAAACGGAAACAAAAGCCGTGTCACCCTCGATTTTTTGGTTTACGGCGATATTTTCAATTTTTTTGTCAAAACACTGAATTTCAACATTGCCGAGATATTTGTACGGCACGCACGGGCCCCAGTCCCATCCGAAATGGCATGCTGATTTGCGCAGATACGGCGCGCCGTTTACGCCGTTGCTGTTAGGCGGCAGGGCGTGCTTTTTTTGCATATCTTCAATGTATTTCACCGGGTCGGCAATTTCAAAACAAATAGTGTTTTCACCGTTTTTTACAAGTGATTTTATGTCCTTTTCAATCGAAATGTGCTCGTTGTTGCTCTTAAATGCAGGCTTTGAGTTGACAAAGCAGGAGCAAAGCGTGTCGATTTTGTCAACAAAAATGCGAATGTGCTTTTTTGCAATATCGTCCCCGTCAAGCGAAAACTTTGTTTCAAACGCAATGTTTTTTGAATAAACGCTTTTTACAAGCTCTTCCGGTTTCGTCATATTCAGCGGATTTTCAATCAATCCGTTTTTTATCATATTGCCGAAATCCGAGCCGGGAATATCCGCCTTGCAAATTACAGAGCCGTCGGCAGTGTCAATCATATCGTATTTTCCGTTTAAGCAGATTTTTTTCATAATTCCTCCGTTAATGTAGATTAAATGTATGAGTGTTCAACATTTATTACAAGCTGTGCCTCAGGTGCTGTTTTATACACGATAGAGGCAATGTTGCCTTTTATTTCTTCCTTGTCTGCCTTGCAGTCAAAAGGCACGACAAGGTCGAATATCAAGTTTTTATGATTTTTGCCCGACACCATTCTGAAATCGTGAAACGAGAAATCGGCGTTGTATTGATTGACAGCGTCTGCAACGATTGCTTTGTATCGGTTGACCTCTTCGTTATTGATTGTAATTGGGTCCATATGAATGCAAATGTCGATTTTCATATCGCTTGCGATTTTGTGTTCAACGTTGTCGATTGCCTCGTGTATAACATTAATGTCGCTGTCAGATGGCACTTCGGCGTGCGCCGAGGCAATTATTTTTCCGTTGCCGTAATCGTGCACAATCAAATCGTGAACGCCGATTATTAAATCGTTGCTCAAAATTTCGCTTTCTATTTGCGCTACAAGTTCCTTTGACGGGGCTTGACCCAAAATTTTGCCCGAAACATCCTTTAAAATATCAACTCCGGACAGAACTACAAAAACGGCCACGCAAACGCCGATGATTCCGTCGGCACGCGCAAAGCCGAAAACGGCGCCGATAACTATTGCAACGATTGTTGCAAATGTCGATATACAGTCGTTAATGCTGTCTTGCTTTACGGCTTTTAAATTTACATTGTTTGTCAGCTTATAAAGTTTATTGTTGAAAAATCCAACCCAAAGTTTGACAATTATTGCCGCCGTAAGCACAATTATATAAATCGGGCTGAACTTAACATCTTCGGGTGTGATGATTTTTAAAACACTGCTTTTGCCAAGCTCAAATCCCATAAGAAAAATCAAAAACGCAATTACAAGTGCCGATATGTATTCAATTCTGCCGTGGCCGAACGGGTGTTCCTTGTCACTTGCCTTGTTAGACAACTTTGTGCCTGCGATTGTCACCACGTTCGATGCCGCATCGGACAGGTTGTTTACGGCGTCAGCTGTTATTGCAACAGAATTTGAGAATGAGCCGACAATGAATTTTGCAACGCAAAGCATTATATTGCAAAAAATTCCGACAGCGCCGCTGAGTATTCCGTAAGCCTCGCGTGCCTGATTGCCCGTGTATCGTTTCTTTATAAAATTTATCAAAAGTTTTGACATTGTATCACCCTCATATACATGACAATGTGTTTCATATTATACCATTTATATATATTTTTGTATATAGCATATTCCGTTTTTTTACTGCATTTCATTTAATGTAACCGCAAAGTGAACAAAAAAATATAAAAAAACAATAAATTTTAATATAAACTATACAAATCATGTTAAAGTTATGTTACAATATCTAAGCATTAAATTTTTAGGAGAAATTTTATGAAAGAAAACTCAAAGGTGGGAAAGCTCGTCACCGAGATTAAAACCCACTGGAAAACACCGGCACCGGGGAAGTATGTCCCTTACAGAGAGTATCTTGACATTGTGTTCGGCGTAGGCAACAACTACGCCGGTTCAAAAACTCTCGAGTATTTAACTTTTGCCGCAAGCTGTTATTTGATGATGTATCATTACAAATTGCCTTATCTTTCGTTTTCTGTAATCAGCATTATCAATATGCCGCTCGGCTATATTTGGACCTTGATTTGGTGGTTTGTCTGCGACAACCTCGGTTTTCTTCCCAAAAAGACGGAGCGAAAGCTGTATATCGTATATTTCACGATGATTGCTGTCGGGCTTGGCTTGACATTCGGCAATTTTTCGGCTTTTCTCGACCCGTCAAACCGCCTTGTTCACTATCTCAATTCGCTCGAGGGCATCAGTTGCGCCTCGGCAATCAAGATTTTGGGCACAAACATACTTTACAACGGCTGGGTCGGCGCGCGTAATATCTTTTGGCGCAAAAAGCTCATTCCGAAATTCGGCAGATACAAATACGCCCTTTATTGCGACTATGTGCCAAAGGTTATTATGGTATTTGTTCTCGGTTGGGCGCCGTTTTACAACATCGGCGACACCGTTCAAAGAGTTTGGGTGGCAAACCTTTTGTTCGCCGTTTACAATGTTTTCGGCTTTGCCAACAACCTCGAAACCTGCACGCAAAATATCAGTCCCAATGTCCGTGAAAGAATTTTTGTCCGCTCGTATCCGATTAAAATTTCGCATCTTTTCAATTCGATTCTTGCGATTTTACTTCCCGTTTTCATCGGTATGTGCAAGAACGACTGGGCAGATATTGCCGTGTTTAAATACATAATTCCGATTACATTCTTTGTTTTCGCAACGCTCACAATGATTTTTGCCGGTAGGATTAAGGAAAGAATACCTCAGCCGCCGCTTGAAAAAAAGGTGCAGATTAATTTCTGGGACGGTATGTTCGGCGTAATGCGAAACAAATATAAATGGGTGCTTACTGTTGTAGGCCTGCTTGATTCGCTCGGAAACGGTATGCTCGTTTTCACAACGGTTTTGTATCTTTACACATTCCGTTTGAGCGGTCTTGCATACAGCCTTATCGTCGCACTTGTTTCGTTTGCGGGTACTCCGCCCGATTTGTTTACGCCGTATTTCATAAAGCGCTTTTCGTATAAGCAAATTATGATTTTCTATCAGCTTTCGCGCGCTGTCGGATACAGCCTCATTGTTTGTTGCTATGTTTTCCTCGGCGACAGACTCACGCTTTGCGGCGTTTTAAGCGTTATTTTGCTGTTCCTTATGGAGATGTGCAAGACCGTGCCGACGGCTGTCAGCCACGATATGGATATTCGTATCAATGACTATCAAATGTATCTTTCGGGCGAAAGACTTGAAAATTTCGCAGGCGTTTTCGGCTGGTTTACCGGTCCGATTACTTCGTTCGTCGGCCTTATTATCCCTATTTTGCTCCTCAAATACGGATTTAACAGCAATTGGGATGTATTGTTTATCGACTCGTCGAGAATAAAAATTATCGTTATTCCGATTTTGTTTGACATTGCCGGCTATCTGCTTATGACAATTCCTTATTTCTTCTGGGATTATGACGATGACAAGCAAAACAAGGTTATGGAGGTTTTGCGTCGCCGCGAGGAGGTTACGCGCAAAAAATATAACGAAGAGCACGGAATTGTTGACGATGACGAAAAAATCACCGATGACGAATCAACCCGGATGAGGTTAAGGAAACAGCGGAGGTGATGTGATGAAGCTCTTTAAAAAGAAAAGCAATTCAAATGACGATTTCCTTGCGCAGGAGGCAAAGGAGGAGGCAGCAACAGCCGCCGATTATACACTTGATATTCCAGATGATGAAATTTGGAGCTATCAGATAGAGGGGCTTCAGGCTCCGGCTATCAATAAGTCATATAAAAAAGCAACGGGCAAAAAGCTCCTCGTTATTGTGATTTTGCTTATCGCGATTTCGTGCAGCATTTTCCTCAGTGTGCGCGCCGTTCACAGAGCTGAGTTTGATTATAAACAGCTTGACGATTCGTCATATCAGCTGACAAAATATTCAAACCCCGGCGAGGCAACAGAGGTGACTGTCGATTATGTTGACGGCGACAAGTCAAAGCCGGTTTCGACAATTTATGAATATGCCTTTAACTGCGACGAAAAGCTCACCCAAATCACAATCGGCAAGGATGTTAAAAGCATAGATGCCAAAGCAATTTACAGTTGTTGGGCGCTCCAAAACATTTATGTCGATGATGATAATCCGTATTATTGCGATTTGGACGGTGTTCTTTATAATAAAGACAAAACCGAAATTATCCTTTATCCGATTGACCATGACAGGTATCTCCGCCTCCAAACAGGCTATGCCTATAAGGATAAGGACGGTGTTCAGCATTCCAAAATGGTGGACGATTCCGGCGCAGAGATGGAGGACCTTTGGGGCACAACAAATAAGTACGACGAAAAATATCTTGAAAAATACAATCAGGATGTCCGCACTTATGTTTTGCCGTCAACGGTGACAAAAATCGGCGAGCTTTCGTTTGCTTATGCCAATATCACCGATTTGTATATCCCCGAGGGTGTAAAAACGATTGAAACCATGGGCATTTTCAAGGCGGTTATCCAAAATCTTTATACATACCGCGACAGCGCCGCAACAGGCACAACATATAAAGATTCGCAAAATCTCAAGAATGTTTACAATTCTCTGCCTAACGGACTTGAATATATCGGCTCCGATGCGTTTACATATGACAGTGGGCTTACTTATATGTATATCCCCTCGTCGGTTAAGCATATCGGTCACCATGCGTTTTGGGACACCGTTACAAAAACCGACGGCAATCTCGCCGGTGTAACTGCGATAGAGGTCGAGTCGGACGAATCGACATTTAAGGAAAATGTCGAAACCGGCGACCATTGGCGACCACAGTATGACTATATGGCATTCCACAAAAATGTAGATGTCAATTATTCGGCACAAAGAAAATAATGTTTAAAATAAAAAGCTCCCCGAGGGGAGCTTTTTGCGTTTGATGTGCCGTAGGGGCGAACTGTGTTCGTCCATACGATAGTATTCGTTGAAATTTTGATGAAACACCTCGAGGACCCGCAGTGTAGGGCAAAGAAAAACACCCAAGCATTTCTGCCTGAGTGTTTGGATAGATAAAAGATTATCTTTTTGAGAACTGTACGAGCGTGAAGAAAACAGTCCGGTGGACTGTTTTTAGCGAGTGCCGCAGAGGCGCAAGCCGCGAGGACCCGCAGTGTAGGGCAAAGAAAAACACCCAAGTGTTTCCACCTGAGTGTTTGGATAGATAAAAGATTATCTTTTTGAGAACTGCGGAGCACGACGAGCGGCTTTGAGACCGTATTTCTTTCTTTCCTTCATACGAGGGTCACGAGTGAGGAAGCCTGCCTTCTTGAGTGCAGGGCGAAGATTTTCGTCATACTGAAGAAGTGCTCTTGAAAGGCCGTGACGGATAGCACCTGCCTGACCTGAAACACCGCCGCCGTTTACGCGACATACGATGTCGAACTTTTCAGCTGTGTCTGTGAGAGCGAGAGGCTGACGAACGATGAGCTTGAGTGTATCAAGACCGAAATAATCGTCGATATCTCTGCCGTTGATTGTGATTTTACCTGTGCCTGCATAAACGCGTACACGAGCTACTGATTCTTTTCTTCTGCCTGTTCCGTAGAAATAAGGATTTGATTCGTACATTAATTAAAACCTCCCTTACATTTCCCAAGTCTCAGGCTTTTGAGCCTCGTGCTTGTGGTCTGCGTTTTTATAGATTTTGCATCTTGTGAGCTGCTTTCTGCCGAGAGTTGTATCAGGAATCATTCCCTTTACGGCAAGCTGCATAGCAAAATCGCTCTTTTCTTTCATAAGTGTGCCGTACTTAACTTCCTTAAGGTTACCGATGTAGCCTGTGTGGTGCTGATAAAGCTTTTTGTTGAGCTTATCGCCTGTAAGAACTGCTTTGTCTGTGTTGATGATAATAACGAAATCGCCGCAATCTACATTTGGTGTGAAAATTGGCTTTTGCTTGCCTCTGAGAAGAGTAGCAGCCTCTGCAGCAACACGGCCGAGCGGCTTGTCTGCTGCGTCAATAACATACCACTTGCGTTCGATGTCGTCAGCTTTTGGCATAAATGTTGACATAATCAATTTCCTCCGATTAATTTTTTGAAAATCTATTTTTCATTGCCGGAATATAATAACACAGAGGGTAAAAATAGTCAATAGCGAAATTAAAATAAATTCATATTGCTCGCAAATGCTCGCTTAATCTCGCTCAATCATAGCGAAAGCTAAATTATTATTTACGAAAAGGGGGCTGTTTTATGACACCGTGTGAGCTTAATTTAAGCATCAGCGCCATTGCCTGCGCGATTGCAAGGGGCAAATCTCAGCAGGAGCTTTCGCTTTTGTCGGCGTTCTTTACACAACTCGGCGATTCGCTTGCAACAATCGCGGTTGCAAACGATTGCGCAACCGAGACCGACAACGGCAATTCAAATGTAAACAGTGCGCTTTTTTAAGTATTATATACATAATATATCCGCTGAATTTTTGCGGAGTTTAAACGGCGCGAAAAAAATTTTTTAAAAAAATCCACAAAACCTATTGACTTTGTAGGTAATGAGTGATATTATTAGACCATAACAAAGAGCAAGGCAGCACAAACGCAACGATTTGCAGCACCGCAGCCCTAAAATTTTAAGCGAGGTAAATTAAAATGGCTTTATATCAATCAGTTTCAGACACAATCGGCAACACACCGCTCGTTCGAGTTAAAAATTTTGAAAAGCATTACGGCCTTGAGGCAAATGTTTTTGCAAAGCTTGAATATTTCAATCCGGCAGGCTCGGTTAAAGACAGAATCGCAAAAGGTATAATTGATGACGCTGTTGCAACCGGCAAACTTAAGGAGGGCTCAACAATCATCGAGCCGACATCTGGCAACACAGGCATAGGCATTGCGGCATATGCGGCTACAAAGGGCTTTAAGGTTGTCATTACAATGCCCGAGTCAATGAGCGTTGAAAGAAGAAATCTTATGAAAGCATACGGTGCAGAGCTTGTTCTCACCGATGCCGCAAAGGGTATGAAGGGTGCTATCGCGAAGGCTGAAGAGCTTCACGCACAAAACCCCGATTCAATCGTCGCAGGTCAGTTTGTAAACCCTGTTAACCCGAAAGTTCATTACGAAACAACAGGTCCGGAAATCTGGAAAGATACAGAGGGCAAGGTAGACATTTTTGTTGCAGGTGTAGGCACCGGCGGAACAGTGTCGGGCGTAGGTAAATATCTCAAAGAACAAAATCCCGATGTTAAAATTGTAGCTCTCGAGCCTGAAACCTCACCCGTTCTTTCAGAGGGTAAGGCAGGCGCACACAAAATTCAGGGTATCGGTGCAGGTTTTGTGCCGGATACACTCGACACAAAGATTTATGACGAGGTACTTACAGTACCGAACGAGGCTGCATTTGAGGTTGGCGGCGAATTTCCCGGCCTTGAAGGCGCACTTGTAGGTATTTCATCGGGCGCAGCACTTTGGGGTGCAATCCAACTTGCTAAAAGACTTGAAAATAAGGGCAAGAATATCGTAGCGCTTCTTCCTGATTCGGGCGACAGATACCTTTCAACTCCACTTCTCTCAAAATAATCGTTTGAGGGCAATCAAAATACTTAAATAATATACAAACAACATAATTCCTCAGGCTCCCGCACGATAATGCATCGTGTGGGAGCCGCTTTTTATGCAAAATTTAAAATTTGGTAATAAATTTTATTTTACTTATAATAATAAATATGTTACAATTAAATATAACTGAAAGTATCTTTAAAAGGGGGAAGTTTTTGTGAAAAGGTTTTCAAAGCTTTGTATTTTGTTTTTAATGATTTTTTCTTTTGCGACAACAAGTATGCCTTACACTGCCGATGCCGCATCACAAAAATCTTCATTGAGCACAGAGCGTGCCGACCTTCAAAAAAAGCTTGCCGATATTGATAAAAAAATCAACTCTTTAAACAGCGAAAGCAAGGAAACAAAGGAATACCTTGCAGTGCTTGACGAAAAAATCGGCTATCTCAACGAGCAATACAATTTGACCAAAACCGAAATTTTCGATATTGAAAATAAGGTTGATTCGCTTGAAAAAAGCATTGACGCGAGCAATATGGAAATCGGCAATATCAATATTCAAATCGACTATGCCAAAAAGAAAATAGACAAGCTCAACAAGGATTTTGAGGACACTTATGACGAGTTTTGTCAGCGTATGCGTGCGCTGTATATCAGCGGAAACGGCACGGGCACATTGTCATTTTTGCTTTCAAGCGACGGGCTTGCACAGCTTTTTACACGATATGAAATGATTGCTTCTGTTTCAAAGTGCGACGGTGCGCTCATGAAGGAAGTAAAGACGCAGTGCGACCAAATCATTTCAACATCAAATTTGCTTAAAGAAAAGCAAACGAAACTTGATGCGTCGGTCAAAAAATTGAATGGCGACAAGGCGAGTCTTAAAACGGAAAAGGTGGATTTGCTCAAAAAGCAGGAGAGCCTTGAGGGTCAGGATAAAGAGATCAAGGCGCAGCAAAAGGAGGCAAACGCCCTTCTTATCGATCTTAATTCAAAATCGAAAGAATTCGGCGAGTTTAGGGATATTACACAAAAGGAACTTGACGAAATCGACGCTGATATCGCCGAGGCAGATAAAAAATATCCCATCAAGCCGACAACGACTACAACCACAACGAAAAAATCCACCACACAAAAGCCGACTACAACGACAAAGCATACTACAACGAAAAAGCATACTACAACGAAAAAACATACTACAACAAAAAAGCATACTACAACGAAAAAACATACAACAACAACCAAAAAAACAACAACTGCTCCGTCATCGCATCATTTAAGCCTGACATATCCGTGTCCACGCTATACAAAAATCACATGTGCATTCGGCGCATATTCGGGTCATTCGGGATGCGATTTTTCAACATACGGTCACGAGAATCAAAAAATCGTTGCCGCAGAATCGGGAACGGTAATTCTTGTCAAACTGCTTGAACGCAGTTACGGTCACTATATAGTTATTCGTCACGATAAAACAACAAAAGACGGCAAAATTGCCTATACGCTTTATGCACATAATAACGATATTATCGTGTCCGAGGGACAGCATGTTTCAAAGGGCCAGCAAATCGCATACAGCGGCACAACGGGCAATTCAACCGGTCCGCACTGCCATTTTGAGCTTCGTATCGGCGGCTCAAGTCAATCGCATGCGGTAAACCCGGCAAGATATTTGCCTTAACGCATTATCGTAACACCTGCGAAAAATCGGCAAACAAAAAGCGATTGATTTTTCACACTTTTAATTATTAATTCCACAAAAAGAGGTCCTACACTTGAAATTTAAAAATTTCAAAAAAACTTTGGCATTATTGATGTCGGTTATTGTTATTTGCACTGCGTTTTCGTTTTCCGCTTATGCCGAAGACGAAAAAACGGAATCCACCACGGCGGGCGAAACAACAACCGCCGTAAGCACCGAGCAGGCGCAAAAAACGCTTGAACAGCAACGCAGTGAGCTTGAAAAAAAGCTTGCTCAAAGCGAAAAGAAACTAAAATCATTCTCGGGTGACGCTAAGGAAACCGAGGAATACATAGATGCGCTCGACGAAAAAATCGGCTATATGAACGAGGAACTTACAGTCCTTGACAACCAAATTGCGACGGCACAGAAGAAGGCAGATGAGCTGAAAAAGCAAATCGACCCTCTTCAAAAGGAGCTTGACAAACTCGAAAAGGATTTTTCGGTTTATCAAAAGAAGTTTGATAAGCTTCAGGACGATTTCCAGACTACATATGATATGTATTGTATGCGCCTCAAGGCAATGTATGTCAGCGGTAACCAAAGTTTTGTGGAAGCGTTGCTCACATCAAACGATATTTCACAGTTTTTAAGCCGCTACGAAATGGTCAAAGCAGTTTCAAAAAGCGACGCCGACCTTATGCGTGAGGTTGACTCAAAGATGAAAGAAATTTTGACTCAGCAGGACGGACTTAACGAGAAAAAGCAGCAGGTTAACGATGCAAAGTCAAAGCTTGACGCGAAAAAAGCCGACTATGACAAGCAACAAAAAACAATTGAAAGCAATCAGGCTGAAATTGCAAAGAAAAAGGTTACTCTCTCCGAGGAGAGGGCTGAAAGTGACGCTCTGCTTGCAAAATATACCGAGCAAACTCAAATGTATACCGAGTACAGAAATGAGGACCAGGCGCTTATCGACAAGGTTGATAAGGAAATCGACGATTTGCTTGGCGGGCTTAAATCACCCGAGGAGATAACAACTGTCGATACCTCGAATAAAGATTATAAGCCATCAAGCTCATCAAGCAATAAAAGTGAGCTTTACAGCCGCAGTGATGCGGTGCTCAATTTGACATATCCTGCGCCGTCGCATTATGCGGTTTCGCAAAATTTCGGCCATTACAGAAACGGTAAGGCGCACACCGGCATTGATTTTCCTTGCCCGAAAGGCTCAAAAATCGTTGCCGCACAAAAGGGAATTGTCATCACTGTTAAGCGGCTTAATTATTCATACGGTTATTATATTATGGTTTACCACGGCACCGATTCGCGCGGAAGAAAAATCGTTACGCTTTATGCGCACAATTCGTCAATTCTTGTCAGCCCGGGTCAAACCGTTAAAAAAGGCCAAACTATTGCACGAAGCGGCTCAACCGGCAACTCAACCGGTCCGCACTGCCATTTTGAAATGATTGTTAACGGCTCAAAGGTTAACCCTAAAAATTATCTTGCAAAATAATATTATTCGATATATTTTATGAACAAAATCAATTATCAAAAGGAAACGGACAGTGTGATTGAGTCCTTGAACGGCACTGTGCCTACATTGCTTTTACACAGCTGTTGTGCGCCGTGCTCAAGCTACACGCTTGAATATCTTTCAAGGTATTTTTCAATCACAGTGTTCTATTTCAACCCAAATATTTCGCCAAAAGCGGAGTTCGACAAGCGATTTGCCGAGCAAAAGCGGCTTATCGAAACTCTGCCGTCGGAAAATAAAATTTCGCTCATTTGCGGCGACTATAATTACGATGAATTTTTGAATATTGCGCGCGGTTATGAATCAGTGCCCGAGGGCGGCGAGCGTTGTTTTCGTTGCTACAGAATGAGGCTTGAAAAAACAGCCAAGCTTGCAAAGCAAAACGGATTTGATTATTTTTGCACAACGCTTTCAATCTCTCCGCTCAAAAATTCTCAAAAAATAAACGAAATCGGCTTTGATGTTGCCGAAAAATACGGCGTTAAATGGTTGCCGTCGGATTTTAAAAAGCGTGAGGGCTACAAACGCTCAATCGAATTGAGCAGAGAATATGATCTTTACAGGCAAAATTTCTGCGGCTGCGTCTTTTCGAAATCACAAAATTGATGATTAAGGGGGAATAAAATTGAACAAACCGCTTGCGGACAGAATCAGACCGACCGAGCTTAGTGAGGTTGTCGGTCAAAGGCATTTGCTATCCCCCGGCAAGCCGCTTTATAATATGATAGAAAACGGCGAAGTGCCGAATCTCATTTTCTACGGACCTTCGGGTGTCGGAAAAACAACGGTTGCGTCGATAATTGCCGGCAAAACGAACCGTGCCCTGCGCAAACTAAACGGCACAAGCGCCTCCACGCAGGATATACGCGACATTGTTGCAGAAATTGATACCTTTACCGCGCCGAACGGCATTTTGCTCTATCTTGACGAGATTCAGTATTTCAACAAGCGCCAACAGCAAAGCCTTTTGGAATATATAGAAAACGGAAAAATCACGCTTATTGCCTCCACAACGGAAAATCCTTATTTTTATGTTTACAGCGCAATTCTTTCGCGCTCGACCGTGTTTGAGTTTAAAAGCATAGAAACCGACGATATTATTCCTGCCGTTAAACGCGGATTTGACATTCTTGCCGATGAAAATAAGGTCGAAATTGATGTTCCCGATGAGGTTTGCGGCTTGATTGCATCGGGTTGCGGCGGCGATGTGCGCAAGGCACTCAACAGCGTTGAAAATTGCTATCTTGCAACACGCCTTGCCGACGGAAAAAAGATTATCACACCCGAAACGGCGCGCGAGCTTACGCAAAAATCAGCCCTGCGATATGACAGAGACGGCGACGAGCATTACGATATTGTTTCGGCTTATCAAAAAAGTATGCGCGGTTCCGACCCTGACGCCGCACTTCACTATCTTGCCAGACTCCTTGAGGCGGGCGATTTGCCGAGCGCGTGCAGACGGCTTATGGTCTGCGCCTGCGAGGATGTCGGTCTTGCCTATCCGCAGATAATTCCGATTGTTAAGGCGGCTGTCGATGCGGCTCAAATGGTCGGTTTGCCCGAGGCGAGAATACCCCTTGCCGACGCCGTTATACTTGTTGCGACAAGCCCAAAATCAAACAGCGGCGATGCGGCAATAGGCGCCGCAATGGCTGATGTCAAGGCGGGCAAGTTCGGACCTATTCCGCGTCAGCTCCAAAACAAGCATTATGACGGCGACGATGCCAAAGTTAAGGGCCAGCACTATATTTATCCACACGATTATCCCAACCATTGGACATATCAGCAATACCTGCCCGACTCGATTAAAAACGCGCATTATTATGAGTTCGGACCGAATAAGAACGAGCAGGCAAGCAAAGCTTATTGGGATAAGATAAAAAACAGAAAATAAACAGGATTACATATGACTAAAAAACAAAGAGCCCTTGCGGCTGTTGAAATATTGAAACAGCGCTATCCCGACGCGCTGTGCTCGCTCAACGCTTCAAATCCGTTTGAGCTTTTGGTTGCCGTTCGCCTTTCGGCGCAATGCACCGATGCACGCGTCAATCTTGTCACCCCTGCGTTGTTTGCAAAATACAAAACGCTCGACGATTATGCCTCGGCAGATGTCGCGGATGTTGAAAATATCATCAAGTCGTGCGGATTTTATAAAAACAAGGCGTTGTCCATAATCGGAATGGCGCAAAAAATACGCGACGAGTTCGGCGGCAAAGTACCCGATAATATCGACGATTTGGTGACGCTTCCCGGCGTCGGCAGAAAAACGGCAAATCTTATTGTCGGCGATGTTTACGGCAAGGAGTCAATCGTTGTCGACACGCATATGATTCGCATTTCAAACAGGCTCGGTCTTGTCAGCGAAAAGGACCCTTACAAAATAGAGCTTGCGCTCAAAAAAATCATTCCGAGCGAGGAGGGCAGCGATTTTTGCCACAGAGTAGTGCTTTTCGGCAGAGATATTTGCCCTGCAAGAAAGCCGAAATGCGATATTTGCCCTATGACGGAAATTTGCAAAAAAACGGGAGTTAAATAATGGATAAAACAAATATAATTTTGATAGGTATGCCCGGCAGCGGCAAATCGACCTGCGGTGTTCTTGCGGCAAAGGGCTTGCTTAAAAATTTTTACGATACTGACCTGCTTATCCAAGGGCTTGAGAAAAAAAGACTTCAGGATATAATTGATAACGACGGTATTGATTATTTTTTGCAGGCGGAGGAAAATGCAATTCTTTCACTCAACATAGATGCAACGGTTATTGCCACGGGAGGCTCGGTTGTCTATTCCGAAAGCGCAATGCGGCATTTACAATCAATGGGCACGGTGATTTATCTTCACCTCAGCTACGAAACAATGTGCGAAAGAATAAAAAATGTTACAACAAGGGGTATCGTGCTTAAAAACGGCTCGTCACTTCTTGATATGTATAACGAAAGGCTGCCGCTTTATAATAAATACGCCGACAAGGTGATTTATTGCGACAGAAACACAGTTGAACAAACCGTCAGCGAAATTATGGCGGCTATGTCAAAAAAATAATTACTTTTGGGGAGGTATTCTTATGAAAAGAATATTGAGTGTGGTATTATCCGTAATTATGGCATTTTCTGCAATGTCCGTTTCGTTCGGCGCATATGCGTCGGAGCAGACTCGGGGCGGCGGACTTTATGACTTTATGTCGCAAAGTTCGTCCGACGGCAACGGGCTTACTGCCTATTTTGACCATAAGCTTCGCAATTCGGCAGATCCTACCGTTTTGCAAAATTCAAAATCGGTTAAATACAAAGGAACATATTATTATTCCGACGGTTATCAGCTTTATAACAGAATGCGTGTTAATATTGATAACAGAGATGAAAATATTACCTTATATTATCTTGCAGACGGCAAGTTGGGCGATACAAAGATTAAAAATACGCTCAAAAACACAATGTTCAACGCCTGCGACGCACGCATTTCAAAAACAACAACCGACGGCGACTATGCTTATTGGAATCTTTACGGATTCTCCGTTAATGATATTACATATAATAAGAGCGGCGGCAAATACTGCTATCGCATTAAGTTTAAGCTTTACTATAATGCAACAAAAGCGCAGGAGGAAATGGTAGACAAGGAGGTTGCAAAATTTGTAAACTCCGTTGACACCAAAAAACTCAGCGATTTTGATATTATGGTAAAAATCCGCAACTATATTTGTAACAATGCACAGTATGATTATGCGGCTGTCAACAACAGCGTAACACTCCAGTGGAGCAACAGGTATGCATATGCTTTTTCGGCATACGGAATTTTTTGCAGGGGCAAGGCTGTCTGCCAGGGCTATGCGCTCGCTTTCTATCGACTTGCAAAGGAACTCGGATTTGACTGCCGTTTCGTTTCGTCCGACCCGTCAGAGGGCTGTCATGCGTGGAATATAGTTAAGCTCGACGGCAAGTTCTATTTTGTCGACTGCACATGGGATGACAGCTCAAGTTACGGCGACGATTTGTTCCTCACAACATACAAGGGCATTCGCTATTATGACACAAGCAACGATGAGCATTTGCTTGATCCGACATATTACAACAACGCATATTTCAAAACGAATTATGAAAAATATTTTGCAACCGAGGAATATAATCCGTCGGCATCGGGCGTTCTTTCAACGGCAACTGCCTATGTTTCGTCAAAGTCATATTCATACACCGGCAACAATGTTACACCGGGCGTAACGGTTAAAACATCGTCGCAAACGCTCCAAAAGGGTATCGATTACACCGTTTCGTATTCAAATAATAAAGCAACCGGCTTGGCAAGTGTCAAAATCACCGGTGTCGGAAAATATGCCGGCTCGTCGGTAGTGCGCAATTTTTATATTAATCCGTCTGCAATGTCCGCTCCGACAGAAGCGGCAACAAGTGCGTCATCAATCACGCTCAAATGGTCAAAGCCGAAGAGCGGTTGCACAGGCTATTGGATTTATCAATACAAAAACGGCGCGTGGACTTGGATTAAAACAATTTCGAACCCGTCAACACTTCAGTACGAGGTGCCGAAACTCTCGGCGGCTACAACCTACAGCTTCAAAATCAAGCCGTACAAGAGGGTCAACCGCCGCAATCTTGCACCGGGTCTCAGCTCGGGATTTGTTGCTACAACACGCCCGACAGGAGTTACACTCTCGTCGCTTTCAACATCAAAAAAATCAGTTACGGTAAAGTGGAAAAAGGTTGCTTCATCGGGCTATCAGGTGCAATATTCAACCTCAAGCTCAATGAAAAAAGCTAAAAACACCTACACCAACAAAAAAACGCTTTCCAAAAAAATATCTTCGCTCAAAAAGGGCAAAAAGTATTATTTCAGAGTTCGCGCATATAAAACATATAAGGACGCATCGGGCAAAAGCCGCACACGCTACGGTTCTTGGAGCAGTAAAAAGGCAATCACCGTCAAATAATCTGCGCCGCGCGCAAAAAACTCTTGATATGCCGTGCCCAAAGTGGTATTATAGTAAAAATATTTTTATATATTAAAATTTTTAATACGGAGGATAGTATATGAAGGCTTACAACGAAAAATTTGTAAAAGAAGGACTTACATTTGACGATGTTCTTTTGATTCCGGCGGAGAGCGATGTTACACCCGATATGGTTAAGTTGCAAACAAAGCTCACAAATAAAATCACATTGAACATTCCTCTTATGACTGCCGCAATGGATACCGTTACCGAGTCGGAGATGGCAATTGCCATCGCGCGTGAGGGCGGCATCGGCGTTATTCACAAGAATATGACAATCGAAGAGCAGGCAACAGAGGTTGATAAGGTTAAAAGATCCGAAAACGGCGTTATCACAAATCCGTTTTATCTTTCACCGAATCACACAGTCGAAGATGCCGACAAACTTATGGGCAAATACAAAATCAGCGGTGTGCCGATTTGTGAAGCCGACGGCACTCTTGTAGGTATTCTTACAAACCGTGACCTTCGTTTTATGACTGATTTCAGCGCTAAAATCGCCGATGTTATGACTCCGAAATCGGAGCTTGTTACGGCTATGGCAGGCACAACTCTCGATGATGCCAAAAAAATCCTTATGAAATCAAAAATCGAAAAGCTCCCTCTTGTTGATAAGAACGGAAAGCTTACCGGTCTTGTTACAATCAAGGACATTGAAAAGGCTGTTAAATATCCAAACACTGCCCGTGACTCAAAAGACCGTTTGCTTTGTGCCGCAGCTCTCGGTGTAACGGCAGATGTTCTTGACAGAGCAAAGGCTCTTTATGATGCAGGTGTTGATGCATTCGTTCTCGACTCTGCTCACGGCCATTCAAAAAATATCCTCGCAAATGTTTCAAAAGTTAAAAACGCATTCCCCGATGTTGAGCTTATTGCAGGCAATGTTGCAACAGCAGACGCAACAGAGGCACTCATCAAGGCAGGCGCAGACGCTGTAAAAATCGGTATCGGTCCCGGCTCAATTTGCACAACACGTGTTGTTGCCGGCATCGGTGTTCCGCAAATCACGGCTATATATGATTCTGCCGAAAGAGCAGACAAATACGGTATTCCGGTTATCGCCGACGGCGGTATCAAATACTCGGGCGAAATCGTTAAGGCTCTTGCCGCAGGCGGCAGCGTAGTTATGGTCGGCTCGCTTGTTGCAGGCTGTGACGAGGCACCCGGCGAAACAGAAATTTGGCAGGGCAGACAGTTCAAAGTTTATCGCGGAATGGGCTCGCTCGGCGCAATGAACCACGGCTCGGCTGACAGATATTTCCAAAAAGGCTCGAAGAAATTTGTTCCCGAAGGCGTAGAGGGCCGTGTTCCTTACAAGGGATCTCTTTCCGACACCGTATTCCAGATGATGGGCGGTTTGCGCTCGGGTATGGGTTATGTCGGCTGTCACACAATCGCTGAGCTTCGCGACAAGGCACAGTTCATCAGAATTACAGGCGCAGGTCTTATTGAAAGCCATCCGCACGATGTTTACATCACTAAGGAAGCACCAAACTATTCAGGCAATAAATAATAATTTTTTCGGAGCGGATTGTTGTCGATTCAGGATTTTCAAATTCTTTTGTTATCGTTCAGTCCGCTCCGTTATGATTTTCGGAGCGATTCGGTATGGCAGAAAAACTCACCCGTTGGCAGAGATTTAAGCGATTTTTAAAACGAAATATGACGCCGACATGGGCAAAGCACTTTTCTTATCAGGTCGCATCGTTTATCATTTCGGTGGCGCTGATTGTCGGTGTCGGCAATTATGCAATCACAAAGTCTTATGAGGAAAGGAATTTGTCTTTTATGGACGGATTTACCATAACCGCGCACACCGGCGCATTCTCCACTGCGGATAATTCGCTCGATTCCGTCAAGGCGGCGATAAAAAACAATGTTCAGGTGTTTGAGATTGATATTCGCCTGCGCCCGAGCGGAACGGTTGTTATGGGCCACGATATTATGGTCACAAATAACGACGGCGTTCAGCTCACCGAGGCGTTTGAATTGCTTAAACCGACAAATATCCGCCTCAATCTCGATATTAAAGAAACAAAAGCGCTAAAGCCGCTTTATGATTTGATTATTCAGTATTCAATGACCGACCGTGTCTTTTTGACCGGAATTGAGCAGTCACAGGTTGACGCAGTAAAGGCAAATTGTCCGAATATTGATTATTATATCAATTGCACACCGAGCAGAATCAGAATTTTTGACGACGATTATCAAAAAAAGCTGATTGCTATGCTCCAAAAAACAGGCGCAATCGGCGTAAATTGCAAATACACATATGCATCACGCACACTTTCAAATCTTCTCCACAAAAACGGTTACAAGCTTTCGGTTTGGACAGTTGATACCGAGCGCCAAATAAAGCGCGCTCTTATCATCAAGCCGGATAATATCACTACCCACAACCCCGATATGATACAGGATGTAATAGATAATTGGGGCAAATAAAAATATGCCAATACGCAAGTATTGGCATATTTTTTTATTTCGACCTCTAAATCCCTCACCCTTATATTAATACTTTATCAGATTATACAATATCCAATCAACAATAAAAGCCTCTTGTCAAAATTTATACAATGTCGGCGAAAAGTCATTTTTGCGACAAGTGTATATGTTTGTATGATTACTTTTTTATATTGATGATTTACAATTAGTAAAAACGAATTATACAAATAGTTTTTGATGAGGTGATGATTATGTCAAAATCAAAAAAGAAAAAAGCCTTTTCAATCGGAAAGGCGGCTGTCATAATCGGTGTTCTTGTAATTCCGCTTTTATACAGCTACTTTTATCTTGAAGCCTTTTGGGACCCTTATGCTCGGCTCGACAGTGTGCCGGTTGCAGTGGTTAATCTCGATAAAGGCGCAACCATTAACGGCAAAACACGAAATGTCGGCGAAGAAATCTGCGATAATCTCAAAGAGGACGGCTCACTCAAATTCGATTTTACCGATGCCGACACGGCAAAGGACGGCGTATTAAATCAAAAATATTATGCGTCAATCACAATACCGGCCGATTTTTCGAGTAATATTTCAACCGCATCTGAAAATACAGAAAAATTGCACTCAAAAATAATTTATTCGGCAAACCAAAAGAAAAATTATCTTGCCGCGCAAATACTTGAAAATGCAATGCCAACTATCAAAGACACCGTAAATTCAAGTATCGACAAGGAAATTATTCAAACTCTTTCAGATAAATTAAACAGCGTGCCCGACCAAATGGGCGAGCTGCAGGATGGTTTGAATCAGCTTTATGACGGCTCGTCAACACTTAAGGACGGAACAAAAAAGCTTGATTCGGGTGCAACCGATTTGAAAGACGGCTCAAAAACTCTTTCAGACGGTGCCTCACAGGTTTCTGACGGCTCAACACAGCTTGATTCGGGTATTTCAAGACTTAAAAACGGCACGGATACCCTGAGTGCGGCGGCTCCGACATTGGCGCAGGGCGTCAGTGTTCTTAATCTCGGCGCATCAAAGCTCAGCAACGGCGCCGCATCGCTTAAATCGGGTGTCAGCGAATATACATCAAATGTATCAAAGGCTAGCGCAGGCTCGGCAACCGTTCAACAGGGCATTTTGGCTTACACAACAAACACAGCGACTGCATCGCAGGGTGCAAGCGACCTTTATAAGGGTGTAAAAAAGGTCAGCAGCGGTGTTGATTTAATTACATCAAATGTTAAAGACTCCATCTCAAAGCTTAATGACACCGCATCTGAGAAAAAGCTTAAAACGCTTGAAAGCGGCTCAGCGAAAGTATCAGACGGACTTAAAAATCTTGATTCGGCATATGATACAAGTATGGCAGACATTAAGCAGGCACTTATCGCATATGGTAAAACCGGTAACGAGCAATACCTTGCGGCTGCAGAAAAGGGAATTGATACAATTTCTAAAAATATTACCGCTCTTTCAAGCGGCGCAGGCGAAGTCAACGACGGTGTAAGTCTTGTTACAGGAGGCTTGCGCACGGTTAAATCAGAAACACAAACGCTTTATGCAGGATTACAACAGGCTCAGGCAGGCTTCGGCACAGAAAAGACAAAGGACACCGTTCTTTACGGCGCATATAATCTTTCGGCAGGATTGTCTGTTTTGACATCAAATAATGATACACTCAACACAGGCGCTGCAACACTTTCGGCAGGTTTGGGACAGCTTGCGGCGAACAATAACGCACTCAATTCCGGCGCATCACAGGTTGCAGACGGAGCATCACAGCTCAGCGCAGGCACCAATACGCTTAATGCAAATGTTCCGACATTGATGTCGGGTATCGGACAGCTTGCAAACGGCGCAACACAGCTTAAAACAGGCTCAACCGCATTAACTTCGGGAGCATCGCAGGTTGCCGGAGGCGCAGTTGATTTGTTCAACGGTATTGTTACTCTCAAAAACGGCACCTCATCGCTTGATTCGGGCGCAGAAGAACTTAAAGACGGCATTAAAACCGCAAAAGACGGCGTGGACGACTCCGTTGCAGATACAAACGAGCAGCTTAAAGCTCTCGACGGACTTGCCGATTATGTAGGTGATGAACCGGTTACAACCGAAACAGAGTATGTTCAGCCGGTTGAAAACTACGGCTCGGCATTTGCTCCGTACTTTATGTGTCTTTCACTTTGGGTTGGCGGATTGATGATTTTCTTCGGTATTTATCTTGACTATAAGAGAAAAATTCCGTCACTTTCAAAGGATAGCAAGTACCCTGTTCGCCGCGGTCTTGCATTCATCGGAATCAGTGCCGCTCAGGGCATAGCTCTTGCATTGATTATCAAGTTTGCACTCGGAATTGTTGTTAATAACTTTGCGCTTTTGATTGCATCGTGTATTCTTGTTTCGCTGACATTTATGGCGATAATTCAGTTCTTCCTGATGTTCACCGGTAATATAGGAAAATTTGTCGCACTCTTCTTGCTGATTCTTCAGCTTACATCGTGCGCAGGTACATTCCCGATTGAAACTCAATCAAAATTCTTTATCGTCATCAATAAATTCCTCCCGATGACATATTCAACACAACTCTTTAAAGAGGCTATCAGCGGCACGGCAGGCAGTTGGGCAGGCAAAAATGCACTTGTTCTTATCGCATTCCTCGCAGTATTTGTAATAATTACCGCAATCGGAATGGTAATCGAAAAGAAAAAGTCACAATCCGCTCCTCAGTCGCTTGAGGCATAAACAAAAAAAGCAAAAAGATGTGTCCCTTGCGGAGCACATCTTTTTTGTTGTCTTATAGGTGAAAAATAAATCTCCGATTCAACCGTTTGGGATAAAAAGCTTCGGAAAAATAAAAGTGCTCAGTGCAAGGCAAAAGTATTGGCGTAAAAATAACCTACGAGCATAACGGAAACGGTTTGTCAAGAAAGTTTCCAATCGCATATTTTGTTTGATTATTTGCTTTATATGTACTAAGATATACAGTGACGGCATATTCAAAGGCGATAAAATGAAAATTTTGATTATTCAAAAGTGAAAAGTACGGTTTGGAGGTATGAAAATGATAAACAGGTTACATTTAGCAATGATAGATTTATACGGCGCAGACGCAAAAAGGATACAGCATTTTTGCAAGGTGCACAGCTATGCAAAGCTGATAGCCGAGGCGGAAAAGGTTGATGAAAAAACTTTATTTATAATTGAGGCGGCGGCGCTCACACATGATATAGGAATTCATTTTTGTGAGGAAAAATATGGCAAATGCGACGGAAAACTGCAGGAAAAGGAAGGCCCTGCAATAGCTAAAAACCTGCTTAAAAAATTGAAATTTGATGATAAAGTGTCCGAGAGAGTGCAATTTTTGATAGCGCATCACCACACATATGATAATATAGACAAAATCGATTGGCAAATTCTTGTTGAAGCGGATTTTCTTGTTAATATGTTTGAAAACGGTGTTTCAAAATCGGCTGTTCAAAATGCATATGACAAAATTTTTAAAACCGCCGTCGGCAAAGAAATTTGCAAAAATATGTTTGGAATTTAATTTTTTTGACAAACCAATACCTTGCTTTTTTCTTTTCGTTAAAAAAATTTTTGTTTATTTTTACTGTAGACAAATGTTTTTTTGAGTGATATAATTTGGCTGATTTTGAAAGACAGGAGGCGAATTTATATGGACAGTTGTGATAATCGAAGTATCTTTGGCGATGGGCAGGAGCCGATGAGGATTGCAAGTGTCTGTATTTACTCGCTTTAATTAATATTTTTTGGCCTTATCCATCGTAGACAAAGAATATCACAACTATTGTTTTGATTGTGTGCTTTACACGATGGTTTTTTTATGCCCTTTTTTGGCGGAAACGGAGGCCTGAAATGGAAAACAAAGTATTAAAAGCTCCTAATGTTACGGATGAAATCATATCCGTAATAAGGAGCAATTTAGATAAAGATGAACTGATTGAAAAGCTTAATGACTACCACGAAAACGATATCGCTCAAAGCTTAGAGTATTTGACTAAACAAGAGCGTTTGTCGCTTTATGATATTTTGGGCGACGAGTGGGTGTCAGATATTTTGGCTTATGTCGAGGAGCCGGAGCAGTATATCGATGAGCTCGGTGTTAAAAAACTCGCCGATATTATTAATGAAATGGACTCCGACGATGCGGCGGATTTGCTTGAAAAGGTTGACGAACGCATTAAGGAAAAATTGCGCCCGAATCTTGACGATGATGTCAAGGCGGATATTCAGCTTATCAATTCGTATGATGAGGACGAAATCGGCAGTTTGATTACAACAAATTATATCTGCATTTCAAAAACACTCGATATTCGTTGTGCAATGCACGAACTTATTCGTCAGGCAGGCGATAATGATAATATTTCAACAATTTATGTAACTGATGAAAACGGCAAATTCAGCGGCGCAATTGATTTAAAGGATTTGATTATCGCAAGGCAAAACGATTCGCTTGATTCGCTTATTACATATTCATATCCGTATCTTCTTGCCGATGAAAAAATATCCGACTGTATTGAAGAAATAAAGGATTATGCCGAGGATTCGCTCCCGGTTTTGAATGGCAACAACGAAATAATCGGCATCATTACAGCGCAGGATGTTGTTGAGGCGGTTGACGATGAAATGGGCGAAGATTATGCAAAGCTTGCCGGTTTGACCGCAGAAGAAGATTTGAACGAAACAACAAGACAAAGCATAAGAAAGCGCTTGCCGTGGCTTATTATTTTGCTGGTTTTGGGAATGGCTGTTTCAAGCGTTGTCGGTGTTTTCGAGGGCGTTGTTGCAATCATTCCGATAGTTATTTGTTTTCAGTCGTTGGTTCTTGATATGGCAGGCAATGTCGGCACTCAGTCGCTCGCCGTTACAATTCGTGTGCTTATGGATGAAGAACTCGGAGCAAAGGAAAAAATCAAATTGGTGTTTAAGGAAACAAAGGTCGGAATTGCAAACGGACTGCTTTTGGGTATACTCGCGGTTGTATTTCTCGGGAGTTATATCCATTTATTTAAAGGATATGATGTCGCTCACGCATTTTTGATTTCGTTTTGTGTCGGTGTGTCACTCCTGCTTGCAATGATAATATCAAGCCTTGTCGGAACGCTTGTACCGATGTTTTTCAAAAAAATAAAAATCGACCCGGCAGTTGCGTCCGGGCCGCTTATTACAACCGTAAATGATTTACTGGCAGTTGTTATATATTATGGTTTGTCATGGGTGCTTTTGATTAATATTGCGCATATAGCGTGATTCTTTCGTCGAAACACACTCCGTGTTTAAACAATTTTGCAGAGCAAAATCGTAACAAACACTTCGTATGTTTCTCCTCTCAAAAACCGCCGTACAGTGGTGCGTCGGTTTTTGTATATGGTATGCTGCGCACACCCTCTCAGGGTTCGAGTCCCTACAACCCTAAAACAATAAAAAAAGCGAAGCAGATAAATATCTGCTTCGCTTTTTTGGTACGCGTCGTCCAAGCATATTCCGTGATTAAAATAATTGCTAAAGCAATCATTAACAATCACTTCATATGCTTCTCCTCTCAAAAACCGCCGTACAGTAGTGCGTCGGTTTTTGTATTATGGGGTTCGAGTCCCTACAACCCAAAATAATAAAATAACCGTCAGGAATAAATCCTAACGGTTATTTTGGTACGCCGGAAGGGACTCGAACCCCCGACCTACTGGTTCGTAGCCAGTCACTCTATCCAGCTGAGCTACCGGCGCATATGCAATCGCTCATCGCTTTTGCTCAAATACTATAACATATTACAGAACAAAATGCAAGCGTTTTTTGATTATTATTTGATTATTATATGATGAAAATGCGAAAATGCGTTTTCATTGAGCATATTGTTAAATTATTGCCCGATTTTTATGCTTGTTGAGCAATATTTTGCTTTTGAGCGATGTATTCCTCGAGAAATCCTGCACAGTCTGAGCAAAGATCTGCACACGGGCGCTTTTTGTAATACTGCTGAGTTCGTTTTTCGGGAGTTGGCGGTGTTTTTGCCGCCTTGTCAAGCCCTAAAAGCTCGCGGCAAATGATGGAGCCGTTTGCTTCCTTGAATTTATTTGCAACGCTCTGAACATCGCAATAAATGCTTTTTTTATTGGCAAAATCCTTTGGGTCGTTGTATCCGTAAAGCATTGAGAGCACAAATGTTGCGCCCGAAATTGTGCCGCAAACCTCTCTCATTCTGCCGATTCCGCCGCCGAATCCGCAAACAGCCCTTGCAATTTGCGCCTCGTCCATGCCGATTAAATCGGAAAAAGCCATTGCTACCGACTGTGAGCAATTATACCCCTGCAAAAAATATTCTTTTGCTTTTTCGCCGCGCGTCATTAATCCTCGCCTCCGTCTGCATTCGGAATATTGCCGCTTGTCTGTGACGGTGTGAATTTTGCTGTCAAATCAATGTTCTGTGACGCTTGGAATGAATAAGCACGGCTTGTGGACATAAGGGAATCGCCCGAATACCAGCCCTTAAATTCATATCCTTCATCGGGTGCGGCAACAACCGTTACACGCTTGCCGCTTTTGTAGCTTCCGCCGCCGCTGACAGAGCCGCCGCCCTCGCCGTCAACGCTGACCGACACCGTGTATGTCACCGGTGCGGTAGTGGTGGTTGTGGTTTGTGTAGGTGCGGTTGTTGAAGCCGTCGTGCTTTCCGTTGTAAATTTTGTTGTTGACGAATATGCTCTCGTCGAAGATGTGCTTTCGGTTTGTGATGTCGATAAAGATGAGCTTTCACTCGGCGTGTTGCTGCTCTTTTTGTGTGCAACGGCAAAAATCGTGCCCACGATTACGGCAACCAAAACAACCGATAAAACGGCTATTATTATAATTGTTTGCTGCTTTTTCTTCTTTTCCTGCTCATCATCGCCGTTAGGAGCCGGTGAACTTGTGTTTTGTGCAGGATTTGCAGAATATTCACCTTGATTTTGAGCACTTTGGGAGTAATTTTGGTATTCTCCGCCCGGCGCACTTGCCGAATTAATGTCAAACACCTGCGTTTGATTTGCGGTGTTGTTCTGCTGTTCGTGCGAAGGTTCGTCTGTTATCGGTCCTTCACCCTCGTCATAAAGCGGTGAACCGCAGTTTTGGCATATATATAAATTGTCGTCATTTTCACATCCGCAGTTTCTGCATCTCATAAAAATCCCTCGCTGTATCATGATAGTGGTATATATTATGTATAATTGTATAAAAAACTGTCTTTTTTGAATTATAACATATAATAAATTCATAAACAACTGAAAAATGTTACAATTTTTGAAAGTTTTTAATTTATTTTGAATTTTACTATTGACTTTTTGTCCGATTTATAATAAATTTAATATGTAATGTTTTCGATTTGTGTTATTTTCATTTATGAGAACATATATATCGTGAAAGGGGAACCCCAATAATGAAAAAAACAGTTAAAAAGATTTTGTGTGTAGTATTAGTTGCAGCAATTTGCGCAGCATTTGCAGGTTGTGCAAAAATGAACTATGTTACTAACGCAACCATCGGAGCTATCAACGAGATTAAGGCAGGCACTTGGAATCAAACAAAAGAGGAAGAGGGCGCTGACGAGGATAAGCCGGTTATCGACGAGCTTAAAGCAGGTACATACGGCGGCGTTGACTTCAAGACAAACGATGATGTTGCTAAGTATTATGTAGAAGCTTATAACTATACTAAGACATTAACAGCTACTTATGTTGATAAGGACGGCAAGGATTGCACTTTCTACAAATTACTCGGCGATGAGGATTTGAAAGTCGATAATATTCTTGTTGACGGTCAGAAAAACTCAACTATTAACAACCTTGTTCCGGGTATTGTTAACGGCTTGTTTAAAGCAGGCGTTTACGGCCTTGTTCCTTGTAACAACAGAGATCCTAAGCTCGACAACAACAGCGAGGGTGTTAAAGAAGGTAAGGAAAAGAATGCACATGACTACAGAACATCGACTCTCACAGGCGATGATATTCTTGCATCAAATGTTAAGGACAACAAAGACGGCACAATCACCCTTACAATTCAGCCTAAGGCAGCTGAAATGTCAATGCGTGGTGATGACTCACAGGGCAGATTCTTTGAAGTTCTCGGTGATATCGGCGGCGCAGTAAGCCAAATTACTCTTCTTACATGGGCAGAAGGCGACGCTAAGGATAACGTAAAGGTTAACTACAAAGGCGGTACGGGTACAATCAAGATTAACACTTCAACAAAGGAAATCGTTGAGGCTGATTATCAAATGAATGTTAAGGTTGCCGTTTCACACGCAAATGTAACCGTTATCAGAAATAAGAACGCTACTCTTGACATCACTTACAAAAACCACTATCCTGCATCAGCTGATTATATTTACAAATCAAAGCAAATCAAACTTAAATAATTGATTTAATAATTTCAAAGCCGTTCTGTCGAACGGCTTTGTTTTTTGTCAAATTCGATTTTTACCAAAATATATAATTGTGAACAAAATTAAAATATTATTGCCAAAGCTCGCGCTATATAGTATAATTGTTTCACTATTAAAGAACGGAGTATTTCTATGAGCGATAAAATTCCAAATATGGACTATGATGCCGACGAGGTTATCGAAAACTTCAAGTCAAAATTCAAATGGCCCACAAAATCAACGGATGTTGAGGTTGTTGTAACGCCTCCGAAACTTCCGCTTAAAATCTTGATTTCATTTTTAATCACAGCGATTGTCGGCTTCGGTGTGTATTATATGATGATTCCTGCACTCAATTTCAAATCAACCGATTTTTATGTATTTTTGCTTATCCTCATTGCTGTTTTTTGCGCATCTTTTGCAATCGTTATCGGTGCACGCAAAAAGGTTGAGCGCAGAGAGTATGCAAAGAAAAAATCTATCATACCTTTGATTATTGTCGGCGTGTTGCTTGTTGTTATGGGTGTCGGCTTTGTTGTCGGCTGCACATTGTTCAGAGCAACCGATTACAGCAATATTATGCAAGTTAAGAACAGCAATTTCTCTGAAGATTTCAAGGATATTAAATACGACGAGGTTCCTCAGCTTGACAGTGCAACGGCAGAGGCGCTTGCCGATCAGGAACTTGGCTCTCTCGATGAATATATGAGCCAGTATGTTGTATCATCTGTTTCAACTCAAATCAACTTCTCCGGTCAAATCGTCAACGCAGGCGACGGCAGAACAATCAAATTTGATAAGGACAGTCCGGTAAGGGTTGCGTATCTTGAATATGCCGATGCGTTTAAGTGGCTCAACAACACAAAACACGGTATCCCGGCGTATATGGTTATTGATGTTGTCAACCAAACTGCATATGCCGTTGACTGTGCAAAGCAGTTCGGCTCGGGAATCACATATTCTCCGTCCGAGCTTTTCAACGAAAAACTTGTTCGCCACCTTCGTTTTCAGTATCCGAGCGCTATTATGGATACTCCTAATTTCGAACTTGACGACAGCGGCCATCCGTATTGGATTACTCCGGTGCTCGACAAAACAATCGGTTTGTTCGGCGGCACAGATGTCAAGGGCGTAATCATTACCGACGCATTGAACGGTAAGAGCGAATATCACGATATTGATAAAATCAAATCAGACAAGCAATTCAACTGGATTGATGTTGTTTACAGCGAAAACCTCATCGTTCAGCAGTATAACTATCACGGCAAGCTTTCGGGCGGTTTTTGGAACTCAATTTTCTTCCAGGACGATGCAAATGTTGCATCTGACGGCAACGGCTATATTGCACTTAACGGTGATGTTTGGGTTTACACAGGCATAACCTCGCTTAAATCCGACACCTCAAACTTCGGTTTCATTCTTTGTAACCAGCGTACAAAGGAAACACGCTATTATAAAAACGGCGGTGCAAAGGAAAGCTCTGCACAAGGCTCCGCAAAAGACGCTGTTCAAAACTACGGCTACAGCCCGACCTTCCCGATACTGCTTAACATCGGCGGCAAGCCAACATACTTTATGTCGCTTTACGGTGATGATTTTACGGTTAAAGGCTATGCGTATGTTAGCCTTAACGATAAAACCATTGTCGGCTATTGCGTAATGGAGGGCGAATACAGCAAAAAGAACGCCTGCCTTAAAAAAGCAAAGGAAAACTACGAGGCGGCTCTCACCAAGAAAGGTCAAACCGTAACGGATGATGACGATTCATCGTCAAATTCATCGTCAAACGAAGCAACAACACAGCCGTCAACCGGTGATAATACTTCTTCATCAACAAGCGGCGCAACCACTGTCACAGGTGAGGTAACTGATATTAAAACAACCGTTAACAACGGCAATACGGTATTTTATCTCAAGGTCAACGGCAAATATTATTATATTACCGCTACCGAGTGTATGGATGTTCTCCTTGTTGAAAAGGGTAACACCGTAACCGTTACATTTGATAAAGATGCCGACACATTTGTTCAGGCAAAAACGGTTAAAATCAAATAAACAAGTCCTGTTTAAAAACACCGCAGACATATCGCCTGCGGTGCTTTTTTATGCTTTGGCATTTACAAAATAATGATTATGTTATATAATCAAACTGAATAATAAATTATTGCGGAAATTTTTGTTGATTTTCGGTATGGAGGGGTGATGTATGAAAAAGAGGGTTGCGGCGGCAATTGTTATTGTGATTGCGGCTGTACTGTGCATCGGCATTGGGGTATCGGCTGAAAAGGTGATTTATCCATGCGCCAAAGCAAAAGCCGTTGAATATTTGTGCGATAAATACGATGCGGATAAAAGCGAATTTAAACTTGTTGATCATCGCAACGCAGGCGCATATTGGGACGCCTCAAAGGACGAGTTTTTTCAACATTTGGCATGGAAAGATTTTGCGTTTGAGTTTGAATACAACGGCAAAAACTTTTATGTCAACCGCTGTAACGGCAAATTTTTTGACGATTATCAGCTTGATGATATAGAATTGTGGTGCACCGAATGGCTCCAAAGCAATGTTGACAAAAGCATAATCGGTGTCCAGCTGTCGGATGAAGAATTGCTGAATTATATGAATAATTGCGGAAAAGATTATGATTATACAGTTTCAAAAAATGATATAAATGATTTTTTAAACAACTATTCACACAGCGCAAAAAGCAATTATATTTTGAGTGTTTATTATTATGATGAAACCGTGGATTTGCTAAATCCGTCTGTTGACGAAAAAGCAATGACTCAAAAGCTGAAAAGCCGTCTGAATCTTGACGATAGGGTTACTGCGACATTTTTGCAATCTTCCGTTGATAAAAAAGAATATAAATCAAAGTGTTCAATGTGGTTTTTTGAAATAGCATAACTAAAAAATAAGAAGGGGAGCAATAACAATGAGATTTTTTAAAAGTTTTGTATCTATATTTTTGTCTTTAAATATTATTCTTTCGCTAATTTGTGTTTGCGAGAGAGCTGATGCCGAAACTGTCAGTGATTCTATTTCAGCTACTTATTCTGGTAATTATGATTCTAATGTGCCATTCGTTTTTGACATTTATTCTGTAAATTATAACGAAAATACATTTACCGGTCATGTTAAAATAGACGATTCAGATATGATAATATCTATAGATACAAATATTTCCGGAAAAATTACATTATATTCAAGTTACTATATATGTAATTTTTCATTTAAATATAAATGGCTTTTTACAAGCTATGATGCAGTGTTTACGATTACTGTGTTTCCGTATGAAGGGCGTGCCGTAGGTGATGGCGGTGGAGGAATGCTGATTTATAGCCAAGATTTCCCTCTTAATGGTACTGTCGATAATTCATATAATAAGTTTTTGTCATATAGTGAAAAAGATATGGAACTGTGCATGTTTTTTTCAAAGCAAATGTATGGAACAGAGGATACTGGAAATGTCAAGAATGCACTATTGATTAATAGTCCAATTTTTGATTTGTCTAAATTTAATAAAAACGATGTTTATGCAAAAAATACAAGTGACACAAGTCCAGACAATGTTTCATTTGCAATATTAAATCGAGCAAATGGAAATTCAATTGATATATTTGTTGTGATTAGAGGGACTCTTTGGGACGAATGGCAGGGAAACACTCAAATTACAGGCGATAAATATGATTCTTCTGTTACAACGCATGATAATTTCAATAAAGCGAAAGATTCGTTAAAAAATGATATATCAGACTATTACAAAAAGTATCAAGGAAAATATGAGAAGATTAATTTGATAATCACAGGTCATAGCAGAGGTGCAGCAGTGTCTAATCTCTATGCGAAAGAAGCAACCGATGTAGCTAATGGAAGTGAATTATCAAATATACCAAAATTTGATACTGTAACTGCTTATACTTTTGCCTGCCCAAATGTTGCAAAATACAATGAATCGATGAAATCATATACTAATATTTATAATTATTGGTTTAACACCGATATCGTTCCGACTGTTCCGTTGACATCTCCAATAGATGGATGGAATTATTGGAAATATGGAAGTTGTTACACTATGGACATTACATCGTTAGAAAAATGGTCTTTTGATATTGAAAAAAAGTATTTTTCTCTGTATGTTTTTGGAAACCTTAATGCGAACATAAAAAATGAATTGTCAAATGCTTTTTCTCAATGGTCAACAGTTGAAGATTACTATAACAAAAAATTTTTAATGTTGTCTTCTTCGATAGTTCCATCGCTTGATTATGTTAGTTTATATGATTTTCTTTATACGGCAACATATTTTATGACAAACTCTGTCTCAACAAAATTATTTGGTGTTAAAGCAATCAATGACGCTGTCAAAATGCCCCAATTAAAACCGCTGTTGTATTTTGCAATATCTAATTTGGGTACAATAAAAGAATCGCATCATTATGATACTTATGATAAATTTATAAATGGCGATGGTGTTACAGAAGGATATGGCGACAAATTGTTTACATATTATTCGTATAATGATGCAATAAATGAAGTGCAGACATTAAGCGCAGAGATTAAAACTTATTCAGAAAATACGGAAGGTGAAATAAAAGAATACAATAGTAACGAAATTTCAAAACTAAAAGCAATTGCAAATTATGAGAATAATAATGATGAATTAAACTGGGATTTAGATAATCCGTCAACTTGGGATGGCGTTACTTGGAGTTCTGACGGACATGTTAAAAATATAGATTTTTCATACAAATGGTTAACAGGAACCGCTGATTTTTCTGGATTTTGTTCACTGGAAACATTGAATTTATATGCTGATTTGTTTGATAAAATTGACATCTCAGGATGTTCGATTCTATCATCTTTTATTTGTAGTTATAATGATTTGAATTCAGAAAGTATCGATTTAAGTAATTGTACTAAATTGAAAGAATTTTATTGTGACGGATGCAATTTGGACACAATTGATGTATCAGCATTAACGAATTTGGAGAAACTTTCCTGTTCTTTTAACGATTTAATATCATTAAATCTTGAAAATAACGAAAAACTAAAATACATTAACTGTATTTATAATTATTTGGATGTTCACGATGGCAGTGTGTTATATACACAGCTTTCAAATTATAACAAGAATAACGGTGCATATACAAATTATTATCAACAAAAACTACCAGCGAATGCTGTTGTTGATAAGGATGAGATACAGTTGCTTAAAGATTTTGCTGAAGATAATAATGATATTTTAAATTGGCTTGATGATAATGGAGAAATTTCATTTGAAAAACTACAAAATAATGTGATGCTTGCTTTTGATGGTGAAAAGTACAGAGTCGTTACCATTGATATAAGCGGAATTGATGTTAGAGGAATTCTCGATCTTTCACAATTTGATAAGTTGAAGGTGCTCAAATGCACTGATACAAAAATTACAGGTCTTAATTTAGCCGGATGCAATGAACTTCAGGAATTATATTGTTCAAATTCGGAACTTGAGAGTTTAGTTTTTTCGCAAATAGTTGAAACTGAAAACTCAACTTTGTATGCTTTAGAATGTGAAAATAATCATTTAGATATAAATATTTTTTCTGATGATATTATAAAATATATTGAATGCAAATCAGGGTATATTTTGAAATATCGGCACCAAGTAATTAATAAAGATATTTCAAAGTTTAACGAAAGAGACTATCTTGCCCTTTGCAATTTCGCAACACAAAGAGAAAATCAAAGCGTACTAAATTGGGATTTGGATCTTCCCGGCAGTTGGGGCGAGGTTGACTGGATTTATGATTCTGCTTCAAAAGAATACAAACTTTTAGATTGTCGATTCGCAGGCTGTGATGTGGATGGTAATATAGATTTGTCATTATGTGAGAACCTTGATGTAATTGAATTTTCTGGTTCTCATGTAAGAACGGTTGCGTTGCCGGCAAATAATGATGTTTCAGCATATGAATTTTATGATTGCCCATATTTAGAAGCGGTAATAATTAACGGTGGAACAACCATTAATGAAGGTGCATTTTTAAAATGTCCTACTTTGCAAGCAGTATATGTATCGGACAGCGTAAAAAATATTCATGATAACGCTTTTGATAAATCGACAAACCTTACTATTGCAGGAAACAAAAACAGTTACGTTGAATTGTTTGCTAATAAAAACAATATTCCATTTAAAGCAGGTGCATTTTTGTGCGGTAATATCGTAACGAGAGAAAAGAAATCAGATAAAAACGACCATAATTATCCAATAAGCGAAGTCAAAATTAAAAGTGAAGATTTGGTTAATGCGGTAACGGATGAAAATGGATATTTTGTTGTATTTTCTTTAGAGGACGGTTATTTTCAATTTGTTGCAGATTATGAATATGGGTATAAGAGAACACTTACTGTGTCTATTAAAAATGCACCGATAATTGTGCCGACATCTATAAGTATGGTAAACGGTGATTGGGTTAAAGATGGGTATATTAACGGAAAGGATTTTTCAAAGTTTTTACACGCACAGCAGGGAGCCGATACTTCTATTGATTTAAAGTATTATGATATTAATAAGGATGGCATAGTGAATGATGACGATGTGAATATTGTTATGGAACTTCTTTCTTATACTCAGACAAAAGAAAATAATAATCCTTTTAATGTTAATTAACGAAAAATAAAGCGATTGCAGATTGAGTGTTAATCTGTAATCGCTTTATTTATTTTAAAAATTCTTTTACTTTTTCGATATTTTCAAGCCCGTTTTGATAGCCGAGGCGATAAATGCTTTCAAGTTTTGCCTTGTCCTTTTCGAGCGTTGGACAATTCAGCGGAGCGCTCGGTTGAATTATAAGCGCAGTGCCGTCTTTTTCACATTCGTGGACATATTGCAACTCCTCGTTATACATAACATGGCGGTTGGTAATATCCTCGCCGATGAGCGGATATTTTTTAAACATTTTTTTCAGCTTTTGCGGTGCCGCCTGTTTAACATATCCTTTGCACTGCGTTAATATGACAACCGCTTTTTGACAGCCGTCATCAAGTGCACGCTCAAGCGGAATCGAATCGGCAAGACCGCCGTCAAAATAAAGCGTGTCACCGATTTTGCACCCCTTTGTTGCTCCCGGGAGCGAACAGCTTGCCCTGATTTCCTCACAGCCTCTTTGACGCAGTGATTTAGGATAAAGATATTCCGGCTTGCCGGTTGTCGCATTCGTTACAACACAGCAGAAAACCGCGCCCGAATTTTCAAAATTATTCTGGTTCAGCGGATAAATATCGTAGCTCAACTCGTTAAAAATCCAGTCGGCGTTTAAAAACTCGCCGTTCTTGAGCATATTGCCGACACCCATATATCTTTTATCGTTTGCGTAGTTGAGCATAATGTCGTGCTGACGGTGCAACATTTTGCCCAAAAACGATGCGCCATTGCAAGAGCCTGCCGAAACGCCGATAACATAGGGAAAGGTGATATTGTTTTCAATAAAAGCGTCAAGCACGCCGCTTGTATAAATGGAGCGGTTGCCGCCGCCCTCAAGCACAAGTCCGCAACTATACATGGTTTCACATCCTTATATCTAAAAAAAGACGACATCAGTCGTCTTTTTTCTTTTTTAATCAAAATTTATTCAGCCTTTTTGGCGGGTTTCTTCTTTTTTGGTGCAGCTTTTTTCTTTGGCTCTGCCTTTTCTTCCTCGGCAGGCTGTTCAGGTTCATCCTTAACTTCGACAACCTCAATTTCATTGTCGCATTCAAAGAAATCGTTATCATCGAAATATTCCGGCTCGTCTTTAGCGGTGAGCTTCTTAATTGCTACATAAGCGGCAGCCGCAAGAGCGACCAAAGCAGCGATAGCACTGACTACTTTAAGTATTTTTTTAAAGTCCATTATACAGACCTCCTTATATTGCTAATAACATTATATATACAAAGCTAAATAAAGTCAAGAGAAAAAACAAAACTCCTGTGTTACACAGGAGTTGCTTTGTCTAAAACAATTAGTCCTTGTTAAGCTTATTAGCAAGGTTGCTCTTCTTTCTTGCTGCGCAGTTTTTGTGGATGAGGTTTTTGCTTGCAGCCTGGTCAATCTTTTTGATTGCATCGTTAACAACTGCTTCCTTGTCGTCTGCGTTAGCCTCGATTGCTGCATTAGCTTTTTTGATTGCTGTTTTAAGAGCAGAATTTCTTGCCTTATTGTTTGCAGCCTTTGTTTCGTTTACGAGAACTCTTTTCTTTGCTGATTTGATGTTTGCCATTTTTTTCACTCCTTTAACGAGAAAGATGGATATAAGGGCAGAAAATATAGTACTGCCTAATTTCTGTTTAATGCTTGAATATATTAGCACAAGTTTAAATAAAATGCAAGCATTTTTTTATTTTTGGGCATACTTTTATTGAAAATAACTCAAATTAAGGTGATTTTTATGGAAAATCGCACAGATTTGGCACTAGAATGCTTTGAATCAGCCGAAAAGACTAAACTCGACGGAGTGATTGTGAGAGAGAATAATGACGTAACCACCGTTGAGGTCACAAACGAAAACGGTGCGCTCGCGCTCGGCAAACCGAAAGGCAAATATGTCACGCTGAATGTTCAATCGTTTGTTACCGACACAAATGTTTTCGACGAACGGCTGAATGAATTTTCAAGCGTTTTGAAAACCGTCCTGCCGAAAAATGCCGCCTCCGTTCTTGTTGTCGGCGTTGGAAACGAAAATATCACTGCCGATTCCCTCGGGCCGAAAACAAACGATTATGTTTTGGCAACGCGCCACATTTTGCCCGATTTGCAAAAATCGCTTGCTGCCGATGATTTGTTTAATGTCGCCACGGTTACAACGGGTGTGCTCGGCGAAACGGGGATAGAAACAGCCGAAATTGTAAAAGGCATCGTTCGCCAAATTTCACCCGACTGCGTTATCGCTGTTGATGCGCTTGCGGCATCGTCTGCCGAAAGGCTCGGCACAACCATTCAGTTTTCGGATTCGGGCATCTCTCCCGGTTCAGGCGTAGGCAATCATCGAGACGAAATATCGAGCACAACGGTCGGTGTTCCCGTTATTGCGATTGGGATACCTACTGTTGTGAGCACCGGCGTTATAAGCGGCGACGGCAGCGACACGGCGTTTGTGACACCGCGTGAAATCGACAGAATTACCGAACAGGGCGCAAAGCTAATCGGTATGGGCATCAATGTGTGCCTTCAAAAAAGTCTTTCCGTTTCCGATTTGTCGGCGCTTGTGGGATAACCGCGAATTAAAACGCATATATATTTAATTGTATAAATTGTAGTTATATTTATATATTAATATACTTATATATGGGTGCAAAATGAAAAAGCAAATTATCGCGTTTATTTCAAATGTTGTCATAATTTTCGGTTGCGTGGGAATAGTCACAAATGTTTCCCCTTATTTTAAAAACGAAATATCATCGTTCAGCTCATCTGTTGTCGGTCTTGCAAATCCCGGTGACTCGATCGATAACGCAAAGTCAAAAATTTCCGATTATATTAATGACGATCAGTCAAACAATACTACTACCCGTGTTGAAAAAACGGTGCCGGCTATGAATGCGATAGGCTCAAAGGATAGCGATGACGATTGCGACATAACCGAAACACCGGCGGATATAGCAAAACTTATGAAAAAGGCAAAAAAGAGCGACTCTAAGGCGAAAAAACTCGGCAAAACCTCGGAGGGTGCTTATCAGGGCGGCGGAACAATAATTTCGTATAACGGCGTTGAAATTCAAAACAAAATTCCGTCCTCGTTTTACAAGCCGAATATTAAAAAATTACTTTCGCAGGGAGCGGATTTAAAAATTAAAGATAAATCAAAGCCGACAATTTTGATTTATCATTCGCACACTACGGAATCCTATTCGCTTCTCGATACGGGTTATTATACAGAAGCCGACTCGCGCTCAAACGATATTAATCGCAATATGGTGCGTGTCGGCGATGAGCTCGTCAAATATCTCGAAAAAGCAGGCTTTGTTGTTATCCACGACAAAGCCATTCACGATACCGATTACAATTCAAGCTACGATTCATCACGCGCGGTAATCGAAAAATATCTTGAAAAATATCCCTCAATTGAGGTTACGATAGATGTCCACCGCGATAGCATTACATATTCAAACAAAACAAAGGTTAAGCCGACGGCAAAAATCAACGGCAAAAAAGCGGCGCGAATGATGATCATATCCGGCTGTGAATACGGCAGGGTCGAAAATTTCCCGGATTGGGAGGATAACTTGCGCTTTGATTTAGCGGTTCAGCAAAAAATGACTTCGAGTTACAAAGGCTTGATGCGGCCGATTCTTTTCTCCGAGCGAAAATATAATATGTATGAAACTCATTCGTCCTTTTTGCTTGAAATCGGCTCTGACGGAAATACGCTTGACGAGGCGTGCTACTCCGCCAGATTGTTCGGCAAGGCTCTCGGCGAGCTTTTGAATGAAAAATATGTTGTTAAATAAGGAGTTTATTATTAAGGATATGAAAAAAGTTATTTGTATATTAATTATTTCGTCGATTGCTCTCACCGCAGGAGTGACCGTTGCATACTATAATACGAGTTCACTCGGCTATGACAATGCGAACATATTATATATAGATAATGATATTATTAGAATATTTGATATGACAATTCAATATAAAAAGATTCAAAATAAAATAGAGAAAATTAAAAAAGATATAGATAAATTCTCAATTACAATATAAAGTTAAAAAAGGCGGAATATTGGCATGAATAGCATATATAGTGTATTATTGAGCGCATATTAAGCATAACTATACTATATGTTCAGCCAAAAAGGCAAGGAACGCACGGCAAGGTATGAAGAACATAAAAGTTTTTTGAAAAAAAGTGTTGACTTTTGGTGTTGAATTTGGTATTATGGCTAAGCCGTCGAGAGAGAGGCCACTACAAAACCTCACAAAACGGCGACAAGGACCTTGAAAATTAAACAACGATGAAAAGGAACCCGATTAATAAAGAG
>ERZ827156.868-NODE-868-length-39992-cov-13.775146_pt1 | contig 39992 bp, 28 predicted proteins | sample MGYA00519919_ERZ827156 | MGnify/ENA primary metagenome ERZ827156 (study PRJEB31778, sample SAMEA3449269) | human gut metagenome | biome: human gut; feature: human-associated habitat; material: faeces | place: United Kingdom | collected 2010/2012 ...
GCTTTGACACGGTAGTAATACTTCGTGCCGGAGGCTGCGGCGCTGTTGGTGTAGCTGAGCTTCGTGGTGCTGTCGTAGTAGCTGAAGTTCACGCCGTCGGTCGAGCGGTATATCCAATATTTCGCTGCCCCGTCAACTGCGCTCCACTTGAGCTGCGGCTTGCCGTTTGTGCGGTAAATGCTCACGCTCGGTGCTGCGGGGCGGCACTGGATGCTCTTTGTGACGCTGTAGCCGGAGGCCACATCCTTGCCGCTCACGACCGCAACGGCCTTTACTTTATAATAGTAGGTCGTGCCGATCTCGGTCGACTTATTGGTGTAGCTTGTATTATTCGTCCTGTCGTAATACTTAAAGTTCTTGCCGTCTGTGGAGCGGTACACCCAATACTTTGCCGCACCGTCAACTGCGTCCCAGTAAATTTTCGGGTGGCCGGATGAAGTGGTTATCTTGAGCTCGGGGGCATCGGGTCTGAAGCTTGCATCGACTGCGCCGCAGCGGGTGCACTTACCGCCCTTGTAGCTGTGGCCGAGGGGCTGCACGAGGCTGTCCTTATAGCTGCTGCCGCAGACGGAGCACTTATGCTCGGTGTAGCCGCCGGTGAGGCAGGCAGGCTTAACAACTTTGTCGACATAGGTATGTGCCTTTAGCTCATCGTCCTTGTAATCCTTCTTCTCTGCGCCGCACTTTTTGCACTTGAGCAGGTCATAGCCGTGCTCGGAGCAGGTCGAGGAGACCGTTTTTACATAGGCGTAATCATGCCCTCCGGGAATATATTCGGTGTATTCATAGCCGCAGGGGCATAGATAGTCGATATAGCCTGTCGAGGTGCAGGTCGGCTCCTTTCCACCAATGCGAACATAGTGGCCGTCAAACGAATCGCAGTTATAGTGGATCTTCACGGTCTGCGTCTTGGGGAAGGTGCAGCCCATTGCCTCCCATGCTTCCTTTGTGCCGCCGTAGACGATGTCTGCAAGATCGGTGCAGTAATCAAAGACATTGTCGCCTATCTTGGTCACGCCTTTGGGGATGGTGACACGCTCGAGGTCGTAGCAATAGGAGAATGTCCTTTCGCCTATCTGCGTCATGCCCTTCGAGAGCACTGCGGTCTTGAGCTTAGTGCAGTATCTGAACGCAAAAATGCCGAGCTGCTCAACACTGTCGGGAAGCGTGATGCTCACGAGCTTATTGCAGCCCTTGAACGCATGGTCGCCAATGCTCTTCACCCCGTTTGCGATCGATACATCGGTCAGAGCGGTGCAGTCGTAAAATGCGCCGGTGCCGATGCTCTCAACGCTGCCCGGGACAGTTACCTTGGTCAGGTTAGAGCAGTCCTTGAATGCATGATTGCCGATGCTCGTAACGCCGTTTTCGATGACGACGCTCTTTATCTGGTAGATATACATGCCCCAAGGCTGACTTCTTCCGTGAATGGTTTCAAAAATATAATCGTCCATTTTGCCCGTGCCGGAGATGGTCAGGACGCTGTTTTCAAGCACCCATGTGAGGTCATCGCCGCAGGTGCCGCTGCGCGCCTCATCCGCCGATGCGCCCATGGGCAGCAGGCTGAATATCAGGCAAAATGCAAGAAATATACTTAAAATTTTCTTTTTCATTTTTTCCTCCTATCGTTTGTCGTAGGCTGGGTTTACTGCTTTTTTGTATCATACCAAGCCCGTTTGCGTTTTCCAATAGGCAATGTGCCGAAAAACGGGCGCAAATTTTGGCCGGAATGACGAAAATCGCTCCCCACGGGTTACATGGGGGCGATTATGTTCATTTTTTTGCGATGATGCTGACTTCGCTGCTTTGTGCGGAGTTTATGCCGGAGTTTGCGGTGCTGACGGCCTTCACCTTGTAATAATACTTGGTGTCTTTTACTGCGCCGCTGTTGATGTAGGTCAGATTGACCGTGCTGTCCCAGTAGGCGAAATTCTCGCCGTCGGTCGAACGGTAGACATAGTATTTATCCGCACCGTCGATCGCTTTCCAGCTAAGCTTCGGCTTGCCGCTCGTGGAGCTCGTGATGCTCACGGTGGGGGCGGCGAGGCGGCACTGAATGCTCACAATGTCGCTGTAGTCGGAAATCACCGTCTTGTCCTTCTGTGCGGTGACGGCCTTTACTTTATAGTAGCAGGTCGTGCCGATATCGGTCGAGGCGTTGGTGTAGCTTGTCTTGGTCGTGGTGTCGTAGTAGCTAAAATTCACGCCGTCGGTCGAGCGGTAGATCCAGTACTTCGTCATGCTGCCCTGTGAGTTCCAATAAATCCTCGGCTTGCCTGCGCAGGTCGTGATATTCACGATCGGAGTACTGGTCTCGGCACGCACGCTCACGGCGTTGCTGTAGTCAGACCGCACTTGGCTTGACGGGGACGGCTTGTATTTCGGTACGCCGTAGCCACGGATGAACCTGCCGTTTATCTCTATAGTCCTGCGGCCGACTGCGTCATCTTTGTTGTTGCCGTCGATGACCGTGACGGTCGAGCCGACGACCTTCTCTACGATGCCGACATGCCCGGGGAAGCCGGTGTTGTCGCCGTAGCCGTTATCGTCCCAGTCGAAGAAGATGATATCGCCCGGGTTCGGTATTCTTGCATCGGACTCATCCCACGAGTCAAGCTGCTTGAAAAGCCGCACCATCGAGCCGCAGCCGCACTCCTGCGGGATGATATCCGCCATGCCGGTCTTGATGGCGCAGGCCGACACGAACGCTGCGCACCACGCCTCCGTGTAGCCGAGCTTGTAGCCCCTCGGCAGCGGCTTGCGGCCGTTATAGATGTCGATTATCTCCTTGTTGCTGCCGTCGGCTTCCTTGCAGCCGAGCCAAGCTCTTGCCTGCGCAACGAGCTTTGCCGCCGTTCTGTCCAAGGCATCGCCGGTTAGCGTGTCGAGCTCGGAATTATCCGCCTTGACACGGTAGTAATAGACCTTGCCTACCTCGTAGTCCGTGTTGGTGAAGCTCGTTTTGGTCGTGTAGCCCTGATAGCTGTAGCTCTTGCCGTCAACCGAGCGGAAAACATAGTAGCCGTTTGCGCCGGCGACTGCATCCCAAGTGATATACGGCCTGCCGCCCACGGTGGTGATGCTGACGGTGGGAGCGGCAAGCGCCGTGAGAATGCTCCTTGTGCTGCTGAAGCCGGAGACGACGTTTGCCCCGTTCACCGCCTTGACACGGTAGTAGTAGGTCGTGCTGAACTGTGCGCCGGTGTTTATGTACTGCGTTCTCGTTGTCGTGTCCCAATACTTAAAATTCACGCCGTCGGTGGAGCGGTACACCCAGTACTTCACTGCACCGTCAACTGCGTTCCACGAAAGCTTGGGCTTGCCGTTTGAGCGAGTGATGCTCAGGCTCGGTGCGGCTGGGCGGCACTGCATGCTTATCGCCTCGCTGTGGTCCGAGGCCTGATCCTTGCCCTCGACGAGCCTGACCGCCTTGACCTTGTACCAATAGGTCGTGCCGATCTCGGTCGAGGTGTTGGTATAGCTTGTTTTGCTCGTTCGGTCGTAGTACTTAAAGCTGACGCCATCGGTCGAGCGGTAGAGCCAGTATTTATACACGCCGTCGACTGCGTTCCAAGCGAGCTTGGGGTGGCCGGATGCGGTGGTTATCCTGAGGACGGGCGGCTCAATGTAGCTTGCGTCCTCCAAGCCGCAGCGGGAGCACTTGCCGAGTATGTAGACATGACCGAGTGCGGGCGTTTGGCGGGTCTCGGTCAAGCCGCAGCTTTCGCATTTTCTCGTCTCAACGCCGGCCTCGGTGCAGTCGGCCTCGCTTATGACCGTCCACTCGCCGAAGCTGTGCTCGGTGCACTCGCTTTCCGCCGATGCGTTCACCGGCAGCAGCGACACGACCGTCATAAGCGCAATTATCCCACTGGTTATTCTCTTTCTCACGCCATAAATTCCCTTCATTTTTTATTCATGTCTTGCATTATATCTTCAAATCGCCCGAAGCACAACTGTCGATTTTGCAATTTTCCTGTCGAAAACGGGAAAATGCCCCCGTGCGTCAGATATAAGCCACATATAGTAGACACTTGAAAACCCGAAAAAGTTTCAAGGCTGCCTGTGGGCTCATATCCGCACGGGGGCGTTTAGGTCAATTTTCTATTTTGTTGCTTTGATGCTGACTGCGCTGCTCTGTGCGGAGTTTGCGTTGGAGTTGGATGCGCAGACGGCCTTCACCTTGTAGTAGTACTTGGTGTTTTTCTTTGCGCCGGAGTTTACATAGGTGGTCTTGGTGGTGCTGTCAAAGTAGCTGAAGTTCTTGCCGTCGGTCGAACGATAGATGTAGTACTTATCAGCACCCGTGACCGCTTTCCAAGTGAGCTTCGGCTTGCCGTTTGAGGTCGTGATGCTGACCGAGGGCTTTGCAAGCGAGGTCAGCAGGCTCTTTGTACTGCTGTTTGCGGAAACGACATTGACGCCGTTCACAACCGCAACGGCCTTGACACGGTAGTAATACTTCGTGCCGGATGCAGCGCCGGAGTTTGTGTAGCTGGTCTTGGTCGTGCTGTCAAAGTATTTGAAGTTCACGCCGTCGGTCGAGCGATATATCCAATACTTCGTTGCACCCGAAACGGCTTTCCAGCTGAGCTTGGGCTTGCCGTTTGAGCGGTTTATGCTCACGGTCGGAGCTGCGGGCTTGCACAGGATGCCCTTGGACACGCTGTAATCGGACTTAGCGCCGTTTGCGCCGATGGCCTTGACCTTATAGTAATAGGTCGAGCCGATGGCGGTCGAGTTATTGGTGTAGCTTGTCTTTGTCGTGCTGTCGTAATACTTAAAATTCTTGCCGTCGGTCGAGCGGTATATCCAATACTTCACCGCACCGTCAACTGCGTTCCAATAGATCTTCGGCTTGCCCGCCGAGGTGGTTATCTTGAGCTCGGGAGCCTTGGGTGCAGGCTTATAATTGGGGTCTGCTGCACCGCAGCGTGTGCACTTACCGTTTGCGTAGCTGTGACCGAGGGCCGCAATGTAGGCGTAGGTAGAGCTGTCACCGCAATTGCTGCACTTGCGCACTGTATAGCCGCCGGAAGTGCAGGTCGGCTGAATGACGGTGTCGGTATAATTGTGGCCTTTTATCACATCATCGTGATACTCTCGCTTTTCGTTGCCGCAGTAGCTGCACTTATAAATGTCATAGCCGTGTCTTGTGCAGGTGGGTGCCTCCGTTCTCACGAGGACATAATTGTGCTCAAGCGTGAGCGTTTCCGTGTACTCGTACCCGCAGGCGCAGCGATACTTGGCATAGCCCTCCGTAGTGCAGGTAGGCTCGGCTCTCTCTGCGAGGACATAGTGGCCGTCAAGCGTAGTGCAGTTGTAGTGGATGTTCACCGGCTGCGAATATGAATCGAATGTGTAGCCGATATCGTCCCACTCGTCCGCCGTACCGCCGAACGCAACATCTTTAAAGTCGTAGCCGCAGTCGTAGAACGCATCCTCGCCGATGCTCGTCACGCTGCTGGGGATAACAACGCCCTTGAGCTTTTGGCAGCCGTAAAACGCCCATCTTCCGAGCTTCGTCACGCCGGAGGGGATAACAACGCTTGTAAGTCCGGTGCAGTATTCGAATGCGCCGATTCCGATGCTCGTTACACTGCTGGGGATGGTCACGCTCTCGATGCCGGTGCATCCGTAAAACACATAGTCTCCTATGTTCTTTACCCCATCGGGAATGACGACGGAGGTCATGAGCTGCCCGTCAATGTACAGGTCGACATCGCCAAGAACATTGCCGCCACAGGGGTTTGCAGTATAGTAGTTGAACTTTATACCGAGCCATGAGTTTATATCGCCGGTGTAATAAACCTTTGAAATTCTGTTGCAAGAATCAAACGTCCAAGTTCCGATGGATTTTACGCCCTTGCCCAGCGTCACCGTCTCAAGTCTCTCGCACCACCAAAATGCGCCGTCATCGATGCTGGTCACGCTGTCGGGGATAACGATGCTCGTGAGACCCTTGCACCTGTAGAATGCATTTTCACCGATGGTCGTTACGCTTTCAGGGATGGTCACGCTCTTGAGAATTTGGCAGCCACCGAGCATATACCTGCTGATGCTCTTTATGTTGTCCGGAAGCTTTATGCTTCTAAGGCCGGTGCAGTACTCAAACGCTTGTTCGCCGATGCTTGTTACGCTGTTGGGAATATCGATGTTTTTAAGTCCTTCGCAATAGCTGAACGCTTTTTCCCCAATGCTTGTTACGCTGTCGGGAATATCGATGTTCTTGAGACTGGTGCATTTATTAAACGCCGAGCTTCCAATGGTTTTTATGCCCTCGCCGAGCGTTACCTCCTCAAGGCCGGTGCAATAATTAAACGCAGAACTGCCGATGCTGGTCACGCTGTCGGGTATCGTCACGCTCGCAATACTGCCGCAGCCTCCGAACGCACAGTTTCCAATGCTCGTTACGCCGTCCGGGATAACGACCGATGTTACGAGCTGACCGCCGAAGTAAAGGTTGACATTCTTATCACTGGCACCGGAAGAATAGCAAGGATTTGAGCAAGAACCTTCGAATTTTATGCCGAGCCACGAGTTTATGTCGCCGGTGTAATATACATCCGTGACATTTTCGCATCCTTCGAAAGCTGAATGGAGAAGAGTTGCTTCGATGGTCTTTACGCCCTTGCCAAGCGTTACCGTCTCAAGGCTGCTGCATCCAGCGAACGCACCGTTTTCAATGCTCTCAACACTGTCGGAGATAACAACGCTCTTGAGACTGGTGCAGTCACAAAATGTATCGTATTCGATGGTCTTAAGCCTGTTACCCAGCGTTACCGTCTCAAGACCGCTGCATCCACTAAATGCGTAGCTGCCTATGCTCTCAACACTGTCGGGTATAGATGCACCCTTAATCTCTGTGCAGCTATAGAATGCGCAGTTTCCAATGCTCGTTACTCCGTTTTCGATTACCACGCGCTCTATCGCTTCGTAGTATTCGCCCCAAGGCGCACTGGTTACCGAGCTCCCGTCCGGCTTTTTTGTGTAATATCCATATCCGTCCATCTCACCCGTGCCGGAGATGGTCAGAACGCCGTTTTCAAGCGTCCATGTGAGATTATCTCCGCAGCTGCCGCTTTCCGCCGCATCCGCCATGGCCGTGACGGGCAGCAGGCTGAATATCAGGCACACCGCAAGAAGTATGCTCAAAATTTTCTTTCTCATTGTCTCTCCTATCATTTTAAAAATTTTAACTGATTGTATCATACCAAGCCAGCCTGCCTTTTCCAATGGGCAATGTGCCGAAAAAGCGCCGAGTTTTTTGGTCATATCTACAGAAAAAGCACCGTTTCGACCTTTCGGTGAAACAGTGCTTTGATTTTTTATCTGTCCAGCGAAATGTCGCCGCCGGTCTCGATGGTCTTGCCGTCAAGCAGCAGCATCTTCTCCGCAAAAAGCCTCGAAAACCCGCTTATCACCGCCGCCGCAGTGATGAGATCCTCGGCGTTCTCGGTTGAAATGTCGGTCGTCTCCTCGTGGTCGAGGATGTCCGCCGCCGCAAGACGCACCTGATTTGTAAAATACACCGCCGCACGGCTGTGCTGCTTTGCGTAGGAGTTGTAGATATCCCGCAGCTCGTCCTCGGTGAGCCCCATGGGTATCATCGTCTGCAAAGTTGGAATACTAAGACAGTGCTTGAGTGAGCAGATCATGATAAGGTACGCAATGTGCGTGCGGTAGTAGCGCTTTTTTATCGGCTCGGGCATGATCTTTTTGCGGACATAGTTGTTCACCGTCGCCGCCGATATGAACTGCTCCTCCTTGAGCTCCGGCGGCAGGTAGTCCAGATAGCCCTTGAGCAGCGTCACTATCTGCTCCATGTAAAGCCCGATGTCCGGTATGTCCTCCCACATCGGCAGACGGTAGTTACTCAGATACCTCTCCCATCTGCGCAGCTTGGCAGCCACGAGAGCCTTGTCTAATGTCATCAAAACCACTCCTATTTCTTTCGCCTGCTATTTTAGCACACAAATAATTCGGCAGTCAATGACAAGTTTAACTTTTTAGACTTGACATAATCTTAATACCGTGATAATCTAATCTGGCAGATTAGATTGCATAAGGAGTTACTATGAGTTACCGTATTTTTACCGATACATCCGCAAACCTGTCCACAGACACGACCGAGGCGCTCGGCATCACCGTCGTCCCGCTGTCGTATATCCTCAACGGCGAGGAGTATATGTGCACCGACACCCGCAAATTCGACGGCGCCGGCTACTACGGTGCGATCAGAAAGCACGCAAGCGTCAACACCTCGCAGGTCAACCCCTTTAGATTTGAGGAGTACATGGAGCCCGCCTTGCAGGCAGGCGACGACATCTTGTATGTCGGCATGTCCTCGGGCATCAGCGGCTCATTCGCTTCGGCGAAAATGGCCATTGAACAGCTCAAGGCGAAGTACCCCGAGCGTGACCTGCGTGCCGTTGACACGCTCAGCGCCTCGCTCGCCGAGGGCATCGTTGTGCTCAAGGCGGTCGAGTATGTCAAAGCCGGCATGGATATCGACGAGATAGAGCGCAGGCTCAACGAGCTGAGCTACAGCATCTGCCAGATATTCATGGTGGACGACCTAATGCACCTGCGCCGCACCGGCAGACTGTCAAACGCCGTTGCGCTGGCAGGCTCGGTTTTGCAGATAAAGCCGCTGCTCATCGGTGACGAGCAGGGCAAGATTGTCTGCATCAAAAAGGAGCGCGGCAGACGCAGAGCCATCGAGGGGCTCGCCAAGGTGTACGAGAAATATGTCGTCAATGCCGGTGAGCACATCGTCGGCATCGCCCACGCCGACTGCGCCGAGGATGCCGAGCATCTGGCCGCCCGCCTGCGTGAGATCGCCCCGCCCAAGGATATTCTCATCGAGTGCTACGAGCCCGTGACCGGCGCCCATGTCGGCCCGGACACCCTCGCCCTCTTCTTTGTCGGCAAGCCCGGCTTCCGCTCCGACCGATAAATTTTTGTTGTTGATGTTTTGTATATAGATAATCGCCCACACATGCAGAAACTCCGGCAGTTTGAAAACTGCCGGAGTTTCAATTCGTTTTTAGGCTTTTGCTTATCGTTACTACCGTATTGAGAGATAGACAACCGTTCTGTCTTGTGCTATAATTGACGCATCAAATTTTGGAACACGAGGGCGATAACATGGCTAACGGACTTACTCCCGAGCAGACTTCGCAGCTTTCACGCAGCGGCATCAGAAAGCTCATAAAAACCTACAACGACTCCAACCAGCAGGACAAGGCGACGCTGTCGCTCATCATCGAGCAGCTCGCAAGAACCTCGCTGTACTTCATCGTCGAAAAAGACAGCGACCCCAAGACCGGCACGCTGCGCTTCGTGACGCTGTCGACCGGCGGTCAGGTGTTCATCCCGATGTTCACAGGACCTGACGATTTCGGTGCGCTCGCCGACAGGGGCAAGGCCGTGTGCCTTGAGCCGGAAAGCTACCTGCGCATGCTGCTTGAGAACAACTGCCACGCAGTCATAAACCCCTTCGGCAGCTATTTTCTGATGTGGCCGGAGTTCATAAAAAACTACCTGCTCCCGTTCACTATCGAGACAAAAGACCTCGCCCAGCAGAAAAATCTATAAGAAAAAAGGCTCACCTCTCGGTGAGCCTGTTTTTCTAGTCTAAGCCCGGCACGGTAGCACCACCCCGGACGGCTGTTGATTTAGTTTGGAAGTGCTTACTCGCTGCCTGAGAATCAAAAGCCACTCTTTCTGTAATTCAGGCGTATTCGTGTTTTAATAAGTGATTCTGAGTACACCTTTATACCCGCCGCTTTGCGTTCTCTTTATCAACAATAGCCTTTTCATCAAGCAACAGTTGATTGCTGAAAACTTTAAATCCGCTCACTCCCATTGACCCACCGTCAAGGACTCCGGCTGACGAGTAATGATCGTGATCCATAGTTCTATAGCGAATTACTTTGCCGCCAAACCGTTTTGCAATTGCGTTTGCTATTGCCTCCTTTGCCTCATAGCCGACAACATAATTATGTTCATCAAAATCATAAACATGAATTGTCCATCCATTGCGATCAATCATTAATACTTTATTAGAATTACGCCCACTGGCAAATTTCTGAGAAGGATACTTATAACTGCCGGAAGGGTAATCACAATAAATGCGCTCAAGTCCTACTCCAATGCAATACCAGTCTTTTGCATTGCGTTCAATCTCGTTCAACACATCGCTAATCAGCTCGCCACGAGCCTCTGTCAACTCTCTTTTTTCTGCGTTTTTCCATTTAATAATGTTATAAACAATAAATATTATGGCTATTAGGGTAATCAACTGATCCATATCTTTTTTACTCCGTATCAAAATATTGAACACCATCATCCACAACAAGTAAGTCCAAAAAATCTTGGCAGCGTTACAATCTGTGCAAAGTTCAGAGGATAGAAAACTTGTTATGAGATATCCCTCATTATTATAGTCTATTTAACGACTATAGTCAATATCGTGGTCACATCCTAAGATAGATTTGATATCTACTGGAGGAATGTGCATGATACGCTATACCGCCTTTTGGGAGACGCTGAAAAAGTCGGAGGAATCGACATATACGCTGATAAAAAACCACCATATTTCAAGCTCGACTATCGACAAGCTGCGCAAAAACAGGCCGCTGAACACAACGACGATAAACGACCTGTGCCGCATACTCAATTGCCGTGTGGAGGATGTAATGGAGTATGTCCCGTCGGCGGAGGATCAAATTTTATGACGCAAAAAAGGCTCACCGTGGGTGAGCCTTTTTGGTGCTTGCTGTTTAATCAATACATGCCCATGTCGCCGGCGGGAGCGGCGGGGACGGGGTTCTTCTCGGGAATGTCGGTCACGAGGCTTTCGGTGGTCAGAACCATCGAGGCGACGGATGCGGCGTTCTCAAGAGCAGAGCGGCAGACCTTGGTCGGGTCGATGATGCCCATCTTGATCATGTTGCCGTAGACATCCTTGGCTGCGTCGTAGCCGAAGTTTGCCTCGTCGCTGCCGTAGACCTTGTCAAGGATGACTGCGCCCTGCAGGCCTGCGTTTGCGGCGATCTGCATGATGGGTGCCTTCAGCGCCTTGGCTATCATGGCAGCGCCGGTCTTTTCGTCGCCCTCGAGGGTGGCAACGAGTGCGTCGGCTGCCTTGGAGGCTGCGACATATGCGCTGCCGCCGCCTGCGACGATGCCTTCCTCAACCGCTGCACGGGTGGCGTTGAGAGCGTCCTCGATGCGCAGCTTCTTTTCCTTCATCTCGGTCTCGGTGGCTGCGCCGACCTTGATGACAGCAACGCCGCCGGAGAGCTTTGCAAGGCGCTCCTGGAGCTTTTCCTTGTCATACTCGGAGGTAGTGGTCTCGATCTGAGCGCTTATCTGGCCGATACGGGCCTTGATATCCTCGGATGCGCCTGCACCGTCGACGATGACGGTGTTCTCCTTGGTGACCTTGACCTGGCGAGCCTGACCGAGCATTGCGATGTCGGCATCCTTGAGCTCCATACCGAGGTCTGCGGAAATGACCTGACCGCCGGTGAGGATGGCGATATCCTGAAGCATCTCCTTGCGTCTGTCGCCGAAGCCGGGAGCCTTTACGCAGACACAGGTGAAGGTGCCGCGGAGTTTATTAAGAATAATAGTCGCAAGAGCTTCGCCCTCGACATCCTCTGCGATGATGAGAAGCTTTCTGCCGGCCTTGACGATCTGCTCGAGCAGGGGCAGGATCTCCTGAATGTTGGTGACCTTCTTATCGGTGATGAGGATGAGAGCGTCGTCCAAAACGGCCTCCATCTTCTCGGTATCGGTGGCCATGTACGGGGACAGGTAGCCACGGTCGAACTGCATGCCCTCAACGACCTCGCTGTAGGTCTCGGCGGTCTTGGACTCCTCGATGGTGATAACGCCGTTCTGCGACACCTTCTCCATAGCCTCGGCGATAAGAGTGCCGATGACCTCGTCGCCGGAGGAGATAGCGCCTACACGGGCGATATCGCCCGAGCCGGAGACGGGCTGGGAGTTAGCTCTGATTGCGCCGACGGCGGCCTCGGTGGCCTTGGTGATGCCACGCTTCATGGTCATGGGATTTGCGCCTGCTGCGAGGTTCTTAAGGCCCTCGTTTATCATTGCCTGTGCAAGTACGGTAGCACTGGTGGTGCCGTCGCCTGCGACATCGTTTGTCTTGGTGGAGACTTCCTTTATCAGCTGAGCGCCCATGTTCTCGAACGGATCCTCAAGCTCGATCTCCTTTGCGATGGTAACGCCGTCATTGGTGATCAGCGGTGCTCCGAACTTCTTGTCGAGCACAACATTGCGGCCCTTAGGGCCGAGGGTGATCTTAACGGTATCTGCAAGCTGATTTACGCCACGCTCAATTGCCTTGCGTGCGTCTTCGCCGAAAATAATCTGTTTTGCCATGATTCAACACTCCTTATTCAACTATTGCGAGAATATCACTCTGGCGGACGATGGTATAATCAACATCGTCGAGCTTTATCTTGCTGCCGCTGTACTTGCCGACAAGGACCTTGTCGCCGACTGCGACCTCCATCTTGACCTCGTTGCCGTCAACTACGCCGCCGGGGCCTACCTCGACGACCTCATAAATTTCGGGCTTCTCCTGAGCGGAAGCGGTGAGGAAAATGCCGCTCTGGGTCTTTTCCTCGGCAGCACGCTGCACGAGCACGATCCTGTCTGCCAAAGGTTTCAGCTTCATATATATTACCTCCAAATGTTTTATACAAAAAAATTCATCGAATTAGCACTCTTTAACCCTGAGTGCTAATTCGATTATTATAATAACACACTTTTCGGATTTTGCAATAGCAAAAACACAAAAATTTTATGAATTTTTATATATATTTCGACACGAGTTTAGAATTTTTTGAGCCGGCACAAGCCGAGAAATCAAAAATACATAAATAAATCACATTTGATCATGCCGTTATACAGCTTACGCTTTTTATCGGCGGTCTTGCCGAAGGTGCGCTCAAACTCGGTGTGCGAGGACAAAAGGTACAGCTTCCAGTTTTCTGTTTTTCGCCACGCCTCGCCGAACAGGCGGTACAGCGTTTCGGCCTCCCGCTTTTCCATGATGCGCTCACCGTAGGGCGGGTTCGTGACGATAATGCCGTTTTCGGTTTTTCTGTCGAACTTTGTCGCATCCGCTTTTTCAAAGCGTACGATATCCGCAACTCCGGCACGCTCGGCGTTTTCACGGGCGATAACGAGGGCGTTGGGGTCGATATCCGCACCCACGATGCGGTAGTCACCGTGAAACTCTCTTGAGCGAGCCTCCTCACGGGCAAGGTTCCACACGCTGCCGTCAAGGCTGCGCCACGCCATTGCCGAGAAGCGGCGGTCAAGCCCGGGAGCACGGTTTTTGGCGATGAGGGCCGCCTCGATGGGGATGGTTCCGCTGCCGCAGAACGGGTCGCAGAAATCCTCCCTGCCACGGTAGCGGGAGAGCGTTACCATAGCGGCGGCCATGGTCTCCTTGAGCGGCGCTGCGTTGTGCGCCGGACGGTAGCCACGCTTGTGAAGCCCCGCTCCGGAGGTATCGATGCACAAAGACGCCACATCCTTCATTATGGAAAACTGTATCTGATATGTTTCCGCCGTCTCGTCGAACCACTCGATGCCGTACACGCTTTTTAGCCGCTCCACGACCGCCTTTTTAATTATCTTCTGGCAATCGGATACGGAAAACAGCTTCGAGTTGAGGCTGTAGCCCTTCACAGGGAAGGCGGCATCCCGGGGGATGAGCATCTCCCACGGCAGTGCCTTCGTCCTTTCAAAAAGCTCGTCGAAGCTGCGTGCTTCAAATCTGCCGAGCTCAACGAGCACCCGCTCGCCTATCCTTAGATTTATATTCGCCTTGGCGATCGCTTGAGCGCCGCCCTTAAAATACACTCTGCCGTTTTCCGAGCGCACACCGTCAAGCTTCATCCTCTTGAGCTCGTCGGCTATCGGCCCCTCAAGGCCGAGCAGGCAGGGCACGCACAGGTCAAAATTATTATTCATGCCGAAATCTCCTTTTCCAGATTAGATAATAACCGAAAACCGTTATAAAGTAAATGAAAAAATATACAACATCTTATTTTGTTTTACATTTTATTCACCTTTATTGTTTTGCTTGATGTATAATCGGTTTGTAACTATAATACCCTCGTTTGACAAGGGGGTACACGCCTGACAGCACTCGTTTTCAGCGTACTCAGAAAAGAAGTGCAAAGGTCACATGAGCAGCATCTGTTGTCAGGTGCGAAGCAGTTTTGGGAGAGATGATTTTCGTTCAGGCAAAGATAAAGCCCGACGAGCATAATGGACATATATGGGCTAGGGATTTAGCGAAGCATGAGCGGAAATCAGCCTGCCAAAACCGTGTATACCTTTGTCAATCGAGGGTAAGAAGTATCAAAATCCACCTAAGGGGGAACAATTATGAATAAAAGAGCCCTCATTGTAGAAGACGATGTCAACATCGCCGAGCTGCTGATGCTCTATCTTGAAAAGGACGGCTTTGATGTGAGCATCGCTCACGACGGCGGCAAGGGCATGGCCATGTTCAACGAGCTTAATCCCGACCTCGTGCTGCTCGATGTCATGATGCCGGTCATGGACGGCGTTCAGGTCTGCCGTGAGATACGCAAGACCTCCTCCGTGCCTATCATCATGCTCACCGCTAAGGGCGAGACCTCCGACAAGGTCACGGGTCTCGACTCGGGCGCAGACGATTATATCACCAAGCCCTTTGAGGTCAAGGAGCTGCTTGCCCGCATCCACGCAGTAATGCGCCGCACCGAGGATAACGATGCTCCCAAGGAGAAGAAGCTTTGCTATGACAAGCTCATCGTAAACCTCGATTCCTATGAGCTCATTGTAAACGGCAAAAAGGTCGATACGCCGCCTAAGGAGATGGAGCTTCTTTACCATCTCGCCGCCTCGCCGAACATCGTGTTCACGAGAAACCAGCTTCTTGACGAGGTCTGGGGCTTTGACTACTTCGGCGATTCGAGAACCGTCGATGTCCACATCAAGCGCCTGCGTGAAAAGCTCGAGGGCGTTTCCGACCAGTGGTCGCTGCAGACCGTTTGGGGCGTAGGCTATAAATTTGAAGTTGCAAGATAAATGAAAAGTATCTACTTCAGAAACTTTCTTGCCACCGCAGCTTTGGTTTTGTGCTGCTTCACCATCATCGGTGCGGCCTTCTTCTTTCTCGGGCGCAGCTACCTTATAGACAGCACCCATGACAGTATGAACGCCAGTGCCGACGAGGTCGTGCGTGCAGTCGCCGCCGTCAGCCGTGAGCAGTCGCTGTCCTCATGGAGTCTGCGCATGACGATAAGCCCCATCGCAAACAGCACCTCATGCCATATATTCATCAGTGATCAGGACGGTCTTGTACTGTCCTGTTCCGATTTGGTGCCCTACTGCGAGCACACGGGCAAAAAGCTCGATCAAACGGTGATGAACACCCTGCATGTCGAGAAAAAGCTCGACCGCCTCACCACGCTTGCGGGCTTTTACCCGGAGCAGCGCTTTGTCGTGGCAAAGCCCATCGAGACAGACGGCAGCACCATCGGCTATGTGTTCGTATCCTCTGATAACGCCGCCGTTCTCGACACATGGAAGACTTTCATCGGCGTTGCGCTCACTGTGGGCGTTGCGGTCATGCTCATTGCGATGCTCATGTCGCTGATCTTCTCGAAGAAGATGGCGGAGCCGCTCGACCAGCTCACCGTTGCATCACGAAAGTTCGCCTTGGGCGACTTTTCCGTGCGTGTGGAGAACGCCGACCGGCGGGATGACGAGATAGGCACGCTTTTAGACTCGTTCAACAACATGGCCAATAGCTTAGAGCGCTCCGACCGCAAGCGTCAGGAGCTCATTGCGAATATCTCGCACGAGCTGCGCACCCCCATGACCACGATTGCGGGCTTTGCCGACGGCATCATCGACGGCACGATACCCCGTGAGCAGGAGGATAAGTACCTGCGCAAGATAGCCGATGAGACGAGACGGCTTGCTCGCTTGGTGCGCAACATGCTCGACCTTTCGCAGGCCGAAACCAAGGCGATCGACAAGTCAAAGCGCAAGAAGTTTGACCTGTCCGAGCTTTTGCTGCAAACGCTCTTGAGCTTTGAAAGCCGGGCAAAGGATAAAAACCTCGATGTCGACCCTCAGCTTCCCGAGGATCCGATCATCGTTTTCGCCGAGCGTGACTCGATAACGCAGGTGCTGTACAATCTCACAGACAACGCCGTCAAGTTTGCCGCAGTGGGCAGCACCATCACGATAAGGCTGTATAAGCGTGACGGCAAGGCATATGTTTCTATTAAGGACAGGGGCGAGACCATCCCCGAGGATGACCTGCCGCTCATCTTCGACCGTTTCCACAAGTCCGACCGCTCCCGCAGCATGGATAAGGACGGCGTGGGGCTCGGGCTGTACCTCGTCAAGAGGATAATAAACAGCCACGACGAGGATATCGTGGTCACGAGCCGTGACGGCGTTACGGAATTTGTTTTCACACTCCCCCTTGCTTAGAAAGAGGATCTTATGAGCTGGTACGATAACAACGAAAATTGGTATAAGCCGAACTACTCGCAGCCGGCACCCGCACAGTCGGCGGTGCAGCGCCCGCAGGCAAAGCTCCCGGGCAATCGCCGCACCCGCATAATCGCACTGATACTGTGCGCAGTTTTGCTGCTCGGCGGCATCGTCTACTCCGTTCTCGAAGCCGATTGGTCGGACAGCGGGACGGACGAGGACGGCATGCCCAAAAGCTACATGACCTATTTTGAGGACTACTACTCCTCGGCGTCAAAGACCCCGTCGAGCATCAAGCTCGAAAAGGTCGCAGACCGTGGCTCACTCACACTGCAAACGGGCTCATCCGGCGCAGCGAAGCTCAGCTACAATGAGATATTCCAAAAGTGCTCGCCCTCCGTCGTCGGTATAAAGTCCTTTGACGGCAAAAACAGCGACTCGTACAGCTGGGGCAGCGGCATCGTCGTCTCCTCTGACGGCTACATTCTCACGAACACGCATGTCATTGACGAAGGCGAGCGTGCGACCGTGCAGCTTTACGACGGAACGACCTTTGACGCTAAGCTCGTCGCCGCCGACTCGCAGAGTGATGTTGCGATATTGAAGATAGAAAAAACCGGCCTCACACCGGCGGTGTTCGCAAGCTCGAAGAACATCCAAACGGGCGACGAGGTCTGCGCCATCGGCAACCCACTCAGCCCCGACTACAGTCTCACGATGACGAGCGGGATCATCTCCGCAACCAGCCGTGAGGTCAGCTACAACGGTGCCGTCATGAACCTTTTGCAGACCGACACCTCCATAAATGAGGGCAACTCCGGCGGCCCGCTTTTCAACGACTGCGGGCAGGTCATCGGCATCACAAATATGAAGATAGTGTCCAGCTTCTCGAACATCGAGGGCATCGGCTTTGCCATTCCGTCGGACACCCTGCAAAGCATCGTTGCCGCCCTCATGGACGACGGTGCGGTGTACGGCCGCTCGACCATCGGCATCACGGTCGGCCCGATAAGCGAGAAGATCGCCGAGTATTACGACATTCCCGTGGGGCTTTATGTCTCCGAGGTTCTGGATAACTCCGATGCGCAGAAGCAGGGCATCAAAAAGGGCGATATCATCGTAAAGGTCAACGGCAAGGACGCCCACTCGACCTCCGATATCGCCGAGGAAAAATCCAAGCTCGACATCGGCGATGAGATATCCTTCACCGTCTGGCGCAGCGGCTCGACCTTCGATGTCACCGTCAAGATCATGGACTCGGTGGATATCTACAATGCTAAATAAGAATAAGCTCACCCGTTTGGGTGAGCTTATTCTTATTTCAGTGAAGTTCACTTTGCCGTAGGCAAAACTTCACTTGCTCTGCGGGCAAACTTCACTTTGCGAAGCAAAACTTAACTCTATATCTGCCTAGCGGCAGATATAGCAGTGCCATTCTTCCTCGTGGAGGTGGGTGAGTATTTCAAATCCGGCGGATTTGAGGGCGGCGGCGACATCCGCTTCCCGTCCGTCGATGATGCCGGAGGTGATGAACACGGCGTCTTGCGCCATGAACGGTCGGACGAGCGGGGCAAGCGGGATTATGACATCCGAGACGATGTTTGCAAGCACGATATCGTAGCCCATGCCGAGACTTCTCCGCAGGGCGGCATCACCGATGATATCACCGGCGTAGACCTTTAATCGGTCTGCGCCGATGCCGTTTAGTGCGGCGTTATCCATGACCACATCGGGCGCTTTCGGGTCGATGTCGCAGCCGACGCAGGAGTCTGCACCCAGAACGAGCGCACCTATGCCGAGTATTCCGCTTCCGCAGCCGAGGTCGAGCACCTTTTTGCCGTCAAGGTCAAAATTTTGCAGCGCCTCAAGGCACATGCGGGTCGTCGCATGGCTGCCCGTGCCGAACATTAGCCCCGGGTCAAGGCGCAGCGGCACACGGCCGTTTAGATCCGTCTCCTCCCACTCGGGCACTACAATGAGCCTGTCGCCTATCTCGAGCGGCTTATAATACTGCTTCCAGTTATTTTCCCAGTCTGCGTCATCGACAACATTCGTCTCAAACTCAAGACCTGCGTTTTTAATCTCCTCCAGCATGGCTTCGCTGCCTTCATCAAGGTACAGCTTTATGCGGGAGACGCCGGCGTATTTATCCTCGAGCTCCCTGTCGACATAGTCCCAGTACTGGCGGTTATTTTCGAGAAACGAGCGAAAGTCCGCCTCGTTTTCGATGACATATTCGCACAGGCCGAGGGCGCTGAGCTTATCGCAGCATTCGTCGATGCCGCTTTCGGTGGTTTCGATGATGACCTCTGTATATTTCATGTTCCATCCTTAAAATTGCCCCGTCCTTGAGACGGGGCAATAAGTTTTATTTTTTTATTCGGCAGTGTTGTCGCAGATAAGACCGTAGCCGCCGTTTCTGCGGCGGTAGACGACGGAGACGGCTCCGTCTTCCTCGTCATTTCTGAACACGAAGAACTCGTGCTCAAGCAAATTCATCTGCAATATCGCTTCCTCGGGCGACATGGGCTTAATGGAGAATCGCTTGCTGCGGACGATTTTGAACTCATCATCCTCATCCTCCTCAGCAGGCGCATAGGAGGGTTTGACCTCACGCTCCAGAGCTCCTTCCCTCAGCCGCTTCTCAAGACGGGTCTTGTTCTTGCGGATCTGCCGCTCAATTGCGGCAACGCCGGAATCGACGGAGGCGTACATGTCGTTCGTAAGTTCGCTTGCCCTGTAATACAGGCCGTTGTTTTCGATGGTTATCTCGGCAAGGAAGCGGCCGCGCTCGGTGCTGAAGGTGAGGTAAGCATTGCTCTCGGTCTTAAACAACCGGTCAAGCTTTCCGACCTTGCGCTCGGCATAGGCACGCAGGTCTGCGGATGCATCCATCTTTTTCTCGGTAAAAGTGAACTTCATTTGTGTCAGCTCCTTTCTGCGTTAGCAGTGAGTTTTAAGCTAACGGAATCAAAACCGATAGCGGTTTGGATTCCGTCAGCTTATCTTCCTGCTTGTTTATAGTGTAGCATAAGTTTGGTCAAAAATAAAGTGCATTTTGTTGAAATTGCCTTAAATTTAAATAATTATTCAAAAATAATAGTGCAATTGGGCAAGGCATCCTTCAAATGGGCTATCTGATCGTCAGACAGGCCGTTCTGCTCGATGTGCAGCAGGCGCAGGTTCTTGAGCGAATACAGGGGGCTTGCGTCGCTGATGTTGTTGTCCGAAAGGTCGAGCGTTTCAAGCGTTTTGAGCTTTGAAAGCGCCGAAACGGAGGTGATGACATTGCTGCTGAGGTCAAGATGCCGCACGCTCTTAAAGCCCGAGGCCGCCGATATGTCGCTTATCCCGAGGCTCGATGCATCCACGGTCTCGGCCGTGGCGGAAAACTCCTTGCCGCCGAGCGTTATCTTCTTCGTAAGCTCCGAGTGCGTTATCTTGCAGCCGGGCAGCTTCTTTTGAAGCTTGCTCACGCCCGCTTCGGTGAGGTCGGGGTTATTTTCAAGCGACAGGCTTGCAAGGCTCGAGAGGTTATAAAGCTTCTCAAGGTCGGAGTCGGAAATGCCGGTATTTTTAAGGCCGAGTATCTTGAGGTTGCTCAGCTTTGCAAGACCCTGCGTGCCGTCAAGCTCGTTGCTGCTGAGGACAAGCTCCTTAAGCTGCTTAAGTCCCGACAGCGCCGTGACGGAGGTTATTTTGTTATCGGCAAGATTCAGATGCTCAAGCGTCGTCATGCTCATGAGCGGGCGAATGTCGCTTATCATGTTGCTCGACAGGTCGAGCACTCTGAGCTTCGGCAGGTCAAGCAGCGTGCTGATATCCCTTATGTAGTTGCCGCCAAGATCCAGCTCCTCAAGGCTCGTGCACACGGCAAGCGGGCTGAGGTCGGTTATCGAGCAGCCGCTCAGGTCAAGCTTTGTAACATCGCTCTTGAAGGTCTTGCCGCCGAGATGAACATCAACAATGTCGGTTTTTGCATCATCATTGTAGATAAGGCAGCTCGGCAGACGGGTCTTGAGATCCTTTATCTGGCTCTGACTGACCTCGATGCCGCCGATGGTGAGCATGGTAAGGCCGTTCAGGTCATAAAGCGGGGTGAAGTCCTTGATATCGTTGTTATCAAGATGCAGGGTGCGCAGAGTTTTAAGCTGCGACAGCGGGGTAATATCGGTTATCTGATTGTTGCTCAAATCGAGCGACACGAGCTTTGTGAGCGGGGTAAGGAAGCTCAGATCGTCTATCTCGTTATCCGCAAGCTTCAGGCTCGTAAGCTCCGTGAGCTTGCCGATGTCGGTCAGTCTGCCGCTGCGCATGCCCTTGCCCGACAGGTCGAGCACAGTGGTCGTTTTAATATCATATTGCGTGTCGCCTATGAGCACGACCTGTCCGCTCTCGTAGGCCTCCTTGGCCTTTTTGAGCATTTCGATGCGCTCCTTTATCGTCTCATTACCGGAGCTCGAGCTTTCTAAAATGGCGATGGCGTTAACATAGTCGAGCTTTGCCTCGTAGCACTGGCTCATCAGAAGCAGGCAGTCGTCGGTCTTGTCGATCGCCATGGCGCTGCGCAGTTTTTCAAGCGCCTCGTCATATTTGCCGTCGTAGTACAGCGACTGTGCCTGATTGTAAAGCTGCTTGTACTCACGGTCGCCGGATGAATTTTTGAGTATCAAAATGCCGGCCAACAGCAGTGCAAGCGCTGCCACAACGGCGGCGCAGATGATGATCACCTTCTTCTTGCTGCGGGTCTTGCGCTCATCCTGCGTCTCCTCGATAACACGCTTTGCCGCCTCGGACGGGCGGCGCTTGGGCGCCTTATCGGGCTCGGGGTCGGTATCGACATCCGCATCCGGCTCTTGCGTGTCCTCGGGGTCTATCACATAGCCCTCGGTCTCTCGCAATATCGCCTCGATCTCGGGATCGAGCGTTGTATCAAAAACAGGCTTTTCGTCGACGACGGTCTTTTCCTCGGCGATACGGCGAAGCTCGTTTTCTATATCGTCACGCTTGACAACGACGGTCTTTTCCTCGGTCGAAGCCAGATCATTTATCTTGTCCGTCAGTTTGCTCATGCTTTTCCTCCGTTTCCTTGGTCTCATTCGGCACAGTCTCTTTTTCCGGCACAGCCTCTTTTTCCGGCACAGGCTCCTCGTTCTGCACCAATATGTCGATTATCTCCTGCTCGTCCGGCTCGGGCTTTGAAAAATCACGCTTTTTCATCGCAAAGGTGATGAAAAACAGCGCAAGCATGATGCACAGAACCGATATCTCCGGCAGCCACTCGGCAAGACTCATGGCGTTTTCGTTTGCCAGAAATGTGTTCCTGTCCTCGACGAGGATGTGGTACACAAACGGCAGGCCGAACAGCGGCAGCAAAAGCCACTTCGTGCGGATAACGCCGAACACCGTGCCGGTGTAGAGCATCGCAACGAGAAGGTACAGCAGGATGCACAGCACCGTGTGCAGGATGCTGTCAAAGCCGAGCGCTTTAATTATAAAGAACACCACGCCTAACAGCACGGGTATCGCCGTGAGCGAGAACAGGCGCTTGCCCATGTACAAAATAATGACGATAAACAGCACATTGCACAGCACCGGCAGCGCTATCTGCGTATAGATAAACGCAGCGTCCTTATTCGCCCAGAAGCCCCAGTAGCCGAACAGCCGCAGCAACGCCGACAGGCCCATCAGCAGCGCCGACAGCTTTACAAATATATTCTTTCTGCTTACGCTGTATCTCAGTTTTTCTTTTTCCATCTTAAAAAGCCCAGTTCCCCTCTTTGAAGATAGCGACCTTTTCGCCGTTTGCGCAGGTGCCGACGATGCTAAGATCCTGCGAGCCTATCATGAAGTCCTCGTGTATCATCGAGGAGTTTATACCCATCTCACGGCACTGCTCAAGGGTGTATTTGTCGTAGTCCTTGATGCAGCCGGTAAAGCCCTCGCCGAGTGCAAGGTGGCAGGCGGCGTTTTCGTCAAACAGGGTGTTGTAAAACATAAGCTCGCTGTTTCTTATCGGGCTGTCATAGGGTACGAGAGCGCACTCGCCGAGCATGGCAGAGCCCTCGTCCATAGCGACCATGGTCTTGAGCGCATCCTCGTTTTTCTCGGCGTGAACCTCGACTACCCTGCCGTTTTCAAAGCGGATCGAAAAGTTTTCTATCATAACGCCGCGGTACGACAGCGGACGGGTTGAATACACGATGCCCTCGGCCTTGCCCTTCATGGGGCTTGTAAAGACCTCCTCGCTGGGGATGTTGGGGTTAAACTCAACTCCGGCGCCGAGAGTTTTCTCCGAACCTGCAAGGAACTGCGCCTCGGGGATGAGCTGCACCGTAAAGTCCGTGCCGTTTGAGGACGAGTAGTGCAGTGAGCGCAGGTCGAGGCTGTTTAAATAATCGCAGCGGCGCTTGAGGTCGGCGTTGTGCTCACGCCAAGCGGAAATGCCGTCGCCGTCGGCACGGGAGGTATACAGTATCGCCTCCCAAAGCTTCTCGACCGCCTCGTCCTCGGGTACACCCGGGAACACCTTCTTTGCCCACGCCCTGCCGGGCACGGCCGCAATGACCCACTGGTACTTGTTGTCCATCGAATCACGGATGGGCTTTATGACCTTCCAGCGCATCTGCACCGATTTGCCCCACTTTTCCTGATCCATGCCGTCAAGCCCGCTCGGGTCGGACGACTCAAGATATATCATCGCAGGCAGCGTCTCGGCACGGTGGAGCAGCTTCTGTCTTTCCCACTCGGCCATGGTGCCGAGGCGCTCGACGCTCTGGTACTTTACATGCAGAAGCTGAAGCGCCTGATGCGACCACTCGACACGCACCTGCGCTGCGCCCGCCTTGTAGCACTCCTCGACGATGAGCTCAACGAAGCCCGGCTGGTCGAGCTCGGCGCACACGACGACATCCTGCCCGGGCTGCACGGCAGCACCCGTGCGCACGATAAGCTCGGCATAGCCCCTTATTTTTTTTGCGTCCATATTAAAAACTTCCTCATTAACGATTTGAGATTATATTTTATGAGATTATATTTTATCATATCAATGGCAAAAATTCCACAGCTTCTTTCATATTTATTTCTTTACAAAATGTTGTTGAGTTAATACTTGATTTGTAATATAATCTGTGCATCAATGAGGTGATTTAATGCTCGGAAAACAACAATTCAGAACGATTTCTCTCGTTATCGCCGTCATCCTGCTCGTTGTCGCCTTCATGGTCGGCATCCTCAACAAATCCGATGACAAGCTTGAGCTCAGGCAGGTACAGGGCGAGTATAACGATTTCAAGGCCATTGTCGACACCCTGTCGGAAAACGACAAGAAGCTTACCGACGGCAAGGCCGAATATGACAGCGAAAAGGCGGCCTACGACGAGGACAAGGCGGCCTATGACAAGGCCGTTGCCGACTGCGATGCGCAGGAGGTCAAGTTCGATGAGGATGTCATGAGCTATAACCAAAAGCTTGCGCAGTATAATGTCACGAAGGACGCAGTTTCCTCCGGCAAGACCGCCTACAACAGCGGCAAGGCTCAGCTCGACGAGGGCTGGAAGACCGTGAACGAGGGTGAGGCACAACTCAAGGAGCTCGACAAGGCAAAGAGCGCATATAACAGCGCAAAAAGCCAGTATGACCAGAGTGCGGCGGCTTATAACAAGCTCACCAAGGCCATTTCCGATCTTGAGGATAAGGGCGTTCCCCATATCATGGCGCTCACGATGGTAAGCGCAACGACCGGTCAAATAGTCACCGATGATTCGCTCAGCGAAATGAAGTCGCAGCTCGACAGCGCAAAAAAGCAGCTGGGCACCGCAAAAGAGCAGCTCGATCAGGCCGAAAAAGCCAAGGCTCAGCTCGACAGCGCAAAGTCGCAGCTCGAGAAGGGTCAGTCGGAGCTTGACAGTGCAAAATCGCAGCTCGATGCAGGCGAAAAGCAGGTCAGCAAGCTTCAAAAGGAGATAAGCGGCGGGCAGGAAAAGCTCGATGCCGAGCAGAAGGCGCTCACCGATAAGCGAGCCGAGCTTGACAAGACCAAGGAGGAGCTGGAAGCCCGCAGCGACAAGCTCAAGGAGTACGAGACCGTTGCCGAGAAGGCTCAGCGCAGCCGTGAAAAGCTCATCGATGCAGGCTACGGCAGTGCCGAGGATGACAATGCGGCTATCCTTGCATCTGCACAGACGCATGAAAGCAAGCTGCACGGCGAGTACATGCGTGCCACCGTGTCCTACTCCGTCACATATGCTGCGTACATGCTTGCCATCGTCATTGCCATAATTGCGCTCGTGAAGCTCAAAAAGGGCAAGCTCAAGCCTGCGACAACGCTCGCAGTCGCCGCTGCCGTGCTCGGTGCCGTGAGCCTTATCGCCTCTGTCGTGTTCGGCTCTGTCCACTCGCTTGCGTTTGCCGCCGCCGTGTTCACCGCCGTCGGCGTGTGCCTGACCGAGAAACCTGAAGCAGCTTGATATTAAAGCTCCCGCAGCTTGCGGGAGCTTTGCGTTTAAAAGGATAACGATATGAAAACCGAGAAAAAGATAGTCGGCGTGATCGGCGGCATGGGGCCGCTGGCGACCGTTGACCTGTACCGAAAGATAGTCGAGCACACGCTCGCCGACTGCGATCAGGCGCATGTGCGCACGATAATTGACTCGAACACCAACATCCCCGACCGCACCGCTGCGCTGCTATCCGGCGGCGAAAGTCCCGTCCGTGAGCTTCAAAGCAGCGCTCGCCTGCTCGAGCGGGCCGGCGCTCAGGTGCTTGTCATGCCCTGCCACACGGCACATTGCTTTTATGACGAGGTGCAGGCCGCAGTGCATGTGCCGGTGCTTAACATGATACAGCTCACCGTTCAGGAGCTCAAGCGGCGGGGCGTTGCCCGGGCAGGTCTCTTGGCGACCGACGGTGCAGTGCAAAGCGGCATTTATCAGCGCCATTTTGAAGGCAGCGGCATCGAGCTTCTCCTCCCCGACCCCGATGGTCAGGCGGCGCTCATGGACATGATATACTCCGGCGTGAAAGCCGGCCGCTCAGACTACGACACGGCGGCAGTTCGCACGGTGCTGGACAGGCTCATGGACGCAGGTGCCCAGACCCTCATCCTCGGCTGCACGGAGCTTCCTCCCGCATTCGAAATGTATGATTTAGATTACCCCAACCTCGACCCCACTCTCACCCTCGCCCTCGCCGCCATCACCGCCTCCGGCGGCACGGTGAAGTGAAATAAGTCCACAATCGTCAAGAAGCAAGCGCAAACCGTGCTTGCTTCCTTTTTTGCAAAGATTTTTTAAGATATTCCCACTCCGAGTTGTTGACAGCTAATTACATGATAGGTATAATAAAAGTTGGCATTCTATAAGGTTTTTTGCAGTTTTTCTAATTATTTTATCAGAATTGCGAGTGAGGATATGGAGAGTTCTTATTACAGAAAATATGAGCCGTTTTTCGGGAAGTGGACATTCTCTAAGCTGATCGGCGAGGGCAGCTACGGCAAGGTATTTGAGATCGAGCGTGTCGATAAATACGACGGTGAGGTCTATAAGGCCGCCATGAAGGCTATCACCGTGCCGCAGAACCCGTCCGAGATAGAAACGCTCAAGGACAACGGCATGGATGACGAGAGCGTCACCGCCTATTTCAGAGGCAATGTTGACGATTTCAAAAATGAGATCAAGCTCATGTCGAAGCTCAAGGGCGAAAGCAACATAGTAAGCTACGAGGATCACGAGGTTATCCAACACGAGACCGGCATCGGCTGGGATATTCTTATTCAGATGGAGCTGCTGACCCCGCTGATGAAGTATATTGGCAACAAGAAAAGCTTTGGGCGGGACGATGTCATAAGGCTTGGCATCGATATATGCAGTGCACTTGAGCTGTGCCGTAAATTCAACATCATCCACCGTGACATAAAGCCGGAAAATATATTTGTTTCCGCAAGCGGCAACTTTAAGCTCGGCGACTTCGGCATCGCACGAACGGTCGAAAAAACGACCGGCGGCCTGTCCAAAAAGGGCACATATACCTACATGGCTCCAGAGGTCTATAAGGGCGAAAAGTACGGTCCGACCGTCGATATCTACTCTCTCGGCATCGTGCTGTACCGCTATCTCAACAACAACAGGGCTCCGTTTCTGCCCCAGCCTCCCGCTGCGATCACCTACGGCGACAATAACGCTGCACTCGCACGCAGGCTCGAGGGTGAGGCCATCCCCGCTCCCGTCAACGCCGATATCGAGCTTGCAGCCGTGGTGCTCAAGGCCTGCGCCTACAACTCCGAGGAGCGCTACTCCTCGGCAGCCGAGATGCGTGAGGATCTGGAAGCAATTCGTGACGGCAAGCCGCTTGTTCATGCAGTTATTGACAGGACACGGCCCATGCCTGCACCTACGCCCGGACCCAAACCCGATCCGCAGCCCGCACCCGACCCTATTCCCAAGCCCAAGCCTGCACAGGTAGTCGCAAAGAAAAAGAAAGCTCCGTTTATAATTGCTGCGGCTCTTCTTTTGGCGATCGGTGTAGGCTTTACGGCATTTGCTATGCACGGTTCGTCAAAAGTCCCCGCCCCCATAGCCACCGGTGAGCAGGCAGCGCAGCCGACAGCCACGGTCGAGCCGACAGACGAACCGACGGCCACCGTTGAACCGACAGCTACCGTCGAGCCGACGTCGGCTGTGATCCAAGCCAATTGGACAAAGTGGTCAAAGTCTCTGCCCAAGGATGTCAGTGGTGAGCAGTTCGTCATCGAAAAGACGACCTTCTACCGCAGCAGAAATAAGGAGACCAAGAGCTCCACAAGCTCGAAAACGCCCAGTGGCTGGAAGCTTGAAAAAACCGTTGACAGCGGCGATTTCGGCGCATGGAGCAGCTGGAGCACGACTCCCGTGTCCGCAAGCTCTACCCGCAAAGTCGAAAAAGAGACCCGCTATCGCAGCAAGGCGCTTGAGACCACGACAAGCTCGTCCTCCTCGCTGAGCGGCTGGACCTTGACCGACACCACCTATTCGTGGAGCGGTTACGGTGCATGGAGCGATTGGAGCACCTCCTATGTTTCAAGCTCCGACTCACGAAAGGTCGAGTCCAAGACCCAATACAGCTACAGAACAAAGGACACGACCAGCAGCACCTCGTCGTCCTTGAGTGGCTGGACGCAGTACGACTCCAGCGTATCCTACGGAGATTGGAGCAGCTGGAGCGACAGTGCAATAAGTCAGACCTCATCCAACGAAGTCGAGACCAGACGAGTTCAGGTTACCGCCGCACAGACCAAGTACCGCTACGGGCGCTACACCAACGGCAGCAAGGCTCATTTTAACGACAAGAAGGGCAAGGAGCTTTACGGTGGAACATGGAGGCTTCAGTATTCCGGCTGGTACACCTCCCGTCAGGCCCCGACAGCGACCAACTGGGGCTACACCAGCACCAACAACTCCATCGGCACCGGCAGATGGAACAGCAGCAAGAAGATGTACTATTGGGACAGGTATGTTGTTGACGGCAAGGCCTACTATTGGGAGGAGTCCCAGACAACCGCCGCAACATACAAGACCCAGTACAGAAGCAGAAGCAAAACCACTACCTACTACTACTACAAATGGTCCGATTGGTCGAACTACAGCGACAGCTATCAGTCCTCGTCAAGCTCAAAGGAAGTGCGCACGAGAACGGTCTACCGCTACTGCGACCGTAGCAAGATTCCTACATACCACTACGAGCGTTGGAGCGACTGGAGCAATTGGACGACCACGCCCATAAGCTCGTCAAGCACGAAAAAGGTCGAGAGCCAGGTGTTCTACCGCCACAAGGATAAGTCCAGCAAAAAGACCTACATCTACTCCCGCTGGAGCAGCTGGTCAGACTGGTCGGAGACCCCGGCATATAAGACTGACACCACCCAAGTCGAGACACAAACAATGTACCGCTATAAATCACGCTGATAAGAAAAGCCTCACGATTCGTTTGAATCGTGAGGCTTTTTGTTTATTCCTCGGAGACATGGATCTCTTTGATTGTGAAATCCTGACCGGTGAGGATGGATTTTTCAAAGCTTCCGCAGTTCGGGCAGTAGCCCTCGTGCTCGATGACATTGAAAATTTCGTCGCAGTCGTCGCACTCGGCCATGCCGGGTATGACATTCATGATGAGCTTCGTGCCCTCGAGTATCGTCCCCTCGGTCGCAACGGGATATATCTCCTCGACATACTTCGGGATGATGAGCGACAGCTCGCCGATATCCAAAACGACCTCGTCTATCTTCTTCACACCGTTCTCGGCGGCGAAGCTTTCGACCGTGCGCACGACCTGCTTTACAACACCTATCTCGTGCATATCACTTCTTGAGGAGCTTCTTTGCCACGAAGCGGCTTGCGGCTGCCGGAGCGTTGCCGACGGCGGTCATGAGCGTATTCATGTAGCTGTAAGAGGTGTGATCCATGACCTTCTCAAGGTGGATGGCGTCAAACTTGCACTTGGTGGTGCAGATGCCGCAGCCGATGCACATATCCTCGTCGACGACGACGCAGCCGCAGCCGAGGCAGCGGGCGGCTTCCTTCTTGATCTGCTCCTCGGTGAGGGTCCCGCGCAGATCCTTGAAGCTCTTCTTTGCCTCCTTGGCGGATGCACCGGCGGCCTTCTGGCGGGGTGCATTGTCAAAGCCGACTGCGTTGATGCCGAGAGTTGCGACATCCAGCGGCTTATAATCACGGTGGTCACGGCCGAGATCCTGAGTCTGGCCGGGATGTACATAGCGGTGGATGGAGATGGACGCTTCCTTGCCTGCCGCAATTGCGTCGATGGCAAACTTCGGGCCGGTGACGAGGTCGCCGCCTGCGAAAACATCCTCAACATTGGTTCTGCCGTACTCGTCGACGAGAACGGTGCCCTTTGCGCCGGTGTTGATGCCTTCGATGCCCTCAAGGTCGATCTTCTGACCGATTGCGGAGATCACGGCGGAGACCTTCATGGTCTCGAACTCGCCGGTGCCGACGGGCTTGCCGTCCTTGAGCTCCATGATCTCGACCTTGAGCTCGGCTGCCTTGCCCTCGCCGGTTATCTCGGCGGGAGCTGCGAGGAACTTGAACTTCACGCCCTCTTCGATGGCTTCCTCTATCTCGTCGTCCGCTGCGGGCATTGCGTCACGGTCACGGCGGTAGACTATCGTGGTCTTTGCGCCGAGGCGGACTGCGGCTCTTGCGACATCGATGGCGACATTGCCGCCGCCGATGACTGCGACTGCCTTGCCGATCATGGGCTTATTGCCGAGGTTGACCTCACGCAGGAAGTCGATGCCGGTGAAAACGCCTTCCATGTCGTCGCCCGGGCAGCCGACCTTTGCACCCTTGGATGCGCCGACTGCAAGGTAGATGGCCTTGAAGCCGTCCTTGCGCAGCTTATCGAGGGCGATGTCCTTGCCGACCTCAACGCCGGTCTTGAACTTCACGCCCAGATCCTTGAGCACCTTTATCTCGGCCTTGATGACATCCTTCTCGAGACGGAACGAGGGGATGCCGAGAGTGAGCATACCGCCGAGCTCCTTTTCCTTCTCGTAAACGGTGACGGGGTAGCCCTTGACGGCGAGGTAGTATGCGCAGCTCAGGCCGGCAGGGCCCGCGCCGATGACCGCTATCTTCTCCTCGTACTTTCTGCCGATCTGATTGAGAAGCTTCGGCACGAAGCGGGTCTTTGCGTCGAGATCCTTCTCGGCGATGAACTTCTTGACATCGTCGATTGCGACGGCGTCATCGATGCTCGCACGGGAGCAGGCGGCTTCGCAGGGCTTATTGCAGATGCGGCCGCAGACTGCGGGGAAGGGGTTCTCCTTCTTGATGAGCTCGAGAGCCTCGGTGTAGCGGCCCTCGCCCGCCAGCTTCAGGTAGCCCTGAACGGGGATATGGGCCGGGCATGCTGCCTTGCAGGGAGCGGTGCCGCTGGGCATAACATCGGTGCGGTTGGTGCGGTAGTTGACATTGTAGCTCTTGGGATCCCAAGGAATTTCCTTGTCGGAATGGTAAGCGTCGGAGATCTTCGGGTCGACGGTGCTGCACTTCTGACCGAGCTTGAGAGCATTGGTCTGGCAGTTTTCGACGCACTGACCGCAGGCGACGCACTTGTTCTTGTCGACCTTGGCGAGGAAGTTGGACTGTATCGACTTTGCCGAGCGGAAGTAGTTTGCGATACGCAGAGCGTAGCACGAGCAGCCGCAGCAGTTGCAGATAGCGGTGGTATCCTCAAAGCCGGGGGTCTGGTTTATCTCGTGGACAAGGCCGTTGTCCTCGGCACGCTTTAATATCTCATATGCCTCCTCCTTGGTGATAAGGCGGTGAGTGCCGAGGCGGGAGTAATTTATGGCGTTGTCGTTGAGGTACATGCACATATCCTCTTCGAGGTGGCCGCAGCCTTCGCCGATCAGGCGGCGGGAACGGCGGCAGGAGCAGGGGCCGACGGAGATGGCCGACGCCTTCTCGATAAGGGTGCGCACCTCGTCATAGGATGCGGTCTTGGAGTTGTTTTCAATGGCGCTCATGACGGGCATAACACGCATGAACATCATGCCCTGCTTGCCGTTCTGCAGAACGGGAGCGACCATTGCGATGCGGCGGCGGGTGTACTCCTCAAAGCATGCGCCGAGATCCGGGTAGCGCTCGCACTGCTCGTTGTTCGAGAGGATGCCCTCCATGATGCCGGGCACCCAAATGGGGTAGTACCAGCCGGCCTTTGCGCCGTTGAGACCCTCCATGGTGCGGCACACGCCGGCCACATTGAGCTTGTCAAGCTGCTCACGGGTCCATTCGACGCTTGCCTTGCAGCGCTTTGCAAGCTCCTCGGTGGTGCGGGGTGTGTCAAGCTTCATGTGGAGCATGACCTTGCACATATCGTCGTCGACGATAGGCTCGAGAATGCGGTACTCGGGGTCATTGTAGGTGATGCCGGTGTAGGTCAGACTTTCGAGGCTGATCTTGGTTGCCAGCTTCAGAATATTCGGTCTGTGTGCCATAATTGATCTCCTTATTATGTATTTATTTTTCTTGCAAACTAACCAACTGAACTAATGGTATAGTTATATCACAGAAAAATCGATATGTCAAACTTTTGACTGTTTCGGGAAAGCGTAAAAACACAACTGCATCAATAGATTGACGGGTGGCTGGTATTTATTAACTTTTCTTTGCTCTGCCAAAGAAAAGTTACAAAAGAAACGCAGCCAAAGGCGTTTAACCACCCTTTGGAATCCCGGTACGGGGTATCGGTGCACCGGCCGATTTATCTGCGGAGGTTTAATCCTCTGCGAGTTGCTTTCAGTGCGTCCGTTTAATGGACTGCGTCAGTTAAGTAAGTGCGAAAAGCATGCACTGCACCGATAGGTTTGTGTGCTTACTGCGTTTCAGTGCGCAGCTTGGGTCGAGGTTCGGAATTTCTGATTAGAAACAAAGCTATAGTTTAGTTTGCAACTAATGAGAAGCAATTTTGCGTTTATTGTTCTGCACATCAAGCCATGCACATGCTTGACAAGGCGGAACGGCGTTCACTCTAAGGTGTATGCACCGATGAGGGCAGCGCAGATAGACAGAATGTCGGAAAATTTTCTGTGTCGGGTTTCCAAAGGGCGGCTAAGCGCCTTTGGTTGCGTTTCTTTTGCTCCTTTTCTTTTGGCAAAACAAAGAAAAGGAGACAAATAGCAAAAAACACTCCGCATAAAAACACGGAGTGTTTGTCGTTTGAATTATCAGGGGATGATGCTGTCTTTTACGCCGCCGAGGAAGTCGCCGAGACCCTTGGAAAAGTCGCCGACGGTGTTCATGATGCCGTTGGCATCGCCCTTGTCGTAGGCATTGCCGATGTCCTTGAGCGAGCCGACGAAATCGTCCGCTGCGCCCTCGACGCCCTTTTCGACATTGTCGCCGTAGTTTTTGATGTAATCGATCTTGTCGCGGCCGTTATCCTTGCTGCCGCCGTTATTTGCGGTCGAGCCGCTGTTCGAGCCGCTGCCGCTCTTTGTCGGCTGCTTTGCGGTGCTGCTCTTGCTGCCGCTCACGGCTGCGTCATTGCTGCCGTTGACGGTCGAAGCATCGGCCGAAGTCGGCTCGGCGGTCGCCTCGGGCTGCACCGTCTCGGTCGGGGCGGGTTCGTTCTTGTCGTTGTCATCGCCGGAGCACGCCGACAGCGTAGCCGCCAGAATGACGATGAGCGCTGCAAGCACTACGAGTCCCACAACAAAAAATATGCTTTTCTTTTTGGTCTGTGCCATGTTTCCCTCCGTTTTCGGTCGACCCCCATCGACCGTATCTAAATTATTCCGGCAATTTTGTCTATTTTAGCATGCTATTTGAGTAAACGCAAGAGTTTAAAATGTATTTTATCCATTAGCTTCCATGCATTTGTTTTTAACGAGAGTGTGACGGCGACCTCGCCGAGGATGATGCCTGCGAAGGTGTCAAGAAGGAAGTGCTGCTTGACGAACACGGTGGATGCGCACACGAGCGCCGCAAACAGTCCCGACCCGATGACCACGGGCTTATCGAGCTTTGCTATCATGAAGCCGCGGAACACCATGTAGGCGAACATGCAGTGCATGGACGGGAACAGGTTCGTCGGCTGATCGGAGGCGTAAAGCTGCGCAAGCAGCCTGTCGTAATACAGGCCGCCCGCTGCCTCGGGACGGTCGATGACGGTGGGCAGAGCGATGAAGAACACTGCGCATATAAGCTCGGCTATATACAGGCCGGTGAACATTCTGAAGCACAGCTCCCGCTCCCTTGTCATGCACACGACAAGGCCGAGCATCCAGAAGATGAAGGTCGCCGTATAGATCGTGACCCACTCGGGCGCAAAAGGTATGGCATCCTCAAACGACACGGGGATGCTGTGGTGCACGGCGTTTCCGTTGATCGCCTTTGTGCCCCAATATATCGCCATGTGCAGCAGAACGGTTATTATAAGCGGCAGGTATGCGTAACTCGGAAAGAGCTTGGTTTTCTGTAAAGTCTTATCCATGGGTCTCCTTATCTCACGAATGAGGTATCAACATTAACAACGGCGAATCGCCCGGGCATCTGCGCCTCAACGGCGGCGCATATCTCGGCTTGTACCTCGTCTGCGGTCTTATCCAGTCCGCAGGGGATGACGACATCGAAAATGAGGTTTGTGTGGCTCGGTCCTGCGACCATGCGGAAATCATGCACACCGATGATATCGTCAATTCCGGCGATGACCTCCAAAAGCCTTTTGTGCTCGGCATCGACCGCCTCGTCATCGCACACGACGGGATCCATATGTATCGTGGCCTCGCAGCCGAGCTCAGATGCCAGCGTGCGCTCGACGGTATCAACGGCGTCGTGCAGCTCAAAGATATCTCCCCTGCCGTCGACCTCGGCATGCAGGCTAATCATGAGCCTGCCGGGGCCGTAATCGTGCACGACGAGGTCGTGCATACCGATTATCTCCTCACGGCTCATAACGATATCCTCTATCTTATGCACGAGCTCGGGGTCGGGCGCCTGACCGAGCAGCGGCGAGAGCGTGTCTCTCGCAACGCCGATGCCTGCCCAAAGGATAAACAGTGCAACGAGCACACCGGCATAGCCGTCAATATTCACATCAAAGAAATAGCTCACGCCCATGCTCAGTAAAACGACCGTGGTCGCAACGGAATCCGACAGGCTGTCGGTCGCCGTTGCCCGCATCGCAGACGACGAAATCTTTTTGCCGACCGAGCGGTTATACGCCGACATATAGACCTTGACGGCGATGGAAACTATCAATATCGCCGCCGGAAGCAGACCCATTTCGACGGGCTCGGGTGTTATTATCTTTTGTACCGAGCTTATGAGAAGCTCCACGCCCATGACGAGGATGAGCGCTGCAACGCACAGGCCGGAGATATACTCAAGCCTCCCGTGGCCGAAGGGGTGATCAAGGTCCGGCTTTTTGCTCGACAGATGAAAGCCCACGAGCGATATCGCCGACGAGCCTGCGTCTGACAGGTTGTTGAATGCATCGGCGGTGATGGCGATAGAGCCGGAGACTGCACCCGCAATGTACTTGCCCGCAAACAGCAGCACATTCAAAACGATGCCCAGTGCGCTGCACAGGCTGCCGTAGGCCTTCCTGACGGCGGGATCAGTCACATCGTCACGGTTTTTTATGAAAATTTTGGACAGCAGCGATACCACGGCGCATCCCTCCATCGCTCAGCGTAGTCAAAGTATTATATAACGATATTATTGAAACTTCAAGCAATGCGAAAATTTATTTGTTAATTTTATATTAAAGTCATTTTGGCATCTTGAATAAATCGGCATTTTATTATATTATGTAAAGGTATATCTGTTGAATGTGTATTATATATGGATTGGGGCAGGAGTATGCACAAACTGGCAACATTTATCGTCGACAGGCGAAAGTTAATAATGATAATTTTTGCCGTGGCGACGGTGCTTTCAATATTCACCTCGGGGCTGGTCAAGGTCAATTCCAACCTCTACACCTTCCTGCCGGAAAATTCCGAGACCCGTCAGGCGCTCGGCGTTATGGACAAGCAGTTTACGACCTACAGCACCGCAAGGATCATGGTCGAGGACATAAGCTACTCCGATGCGTTGGAGCTGTACCACGACATTGCCGCCGTTGACGGTGCGAGGTCCGTGAGCTTTGACGATTCGAGCCTGCATTACACCAAAAACCGTGCGATGTTCTCCGTCACCTTCGCAGGCGGCGACAATGACGAGGCCAGCTTAAGCGCCCTTGAGGATATAGAGGACATCCTGTCCGACTACACGGTGTACTACGACACGCAGGTCGGCTACGACCCCTCGGTGCAGATAGTAAGCGAGATGCTGGTCGTCGGCATTATAACCGTCGTCATAGTCGTTGTACTGCTGCTTGCGACCTCCCGCAGCTTTGCGGAGGTGCCGGTGCTGCTCGTGACCTTCGGTGCGGCGGCGCTTTTGCAGTTCGGCACGAACTTTTTGTTTAAGCAAATTTCCTATGTCTCCAATGCGGTGACGCTCATACTCCAGCTTGCGCTTGCCATTGACTACGCCGTCATTTTGTGCAACCGCTTCGCCGAGGAAAAGCAGCATTCCGAGCCGAGACAGGCAATGATAGACGCTCTTACAAAGGGCATACCCGAGATATCCTCCAGCAGCCTCACGACCATCGGCGGACTTACCGCCATGGCGTTCATGCAGTTCGGTCTCGGCAGCGACCTCGGGCGGGTGCTCATAAAATCGATCCTGCTTTCGATGCTGTCGGTGTTCCTTCTCATGCCGGGGCTTCTTCTGACCTTCAACAAGGCCATTGACAAGACCCGCCACCGCAGCGTCATCCCGCACATCGATTTTGCCGGCCGCTTTGCGTGGAAAACGAGGAAGATAGTCCCGCCGATACTCGCCGTTGTGCTCATCGTGTGCGGCTACTGTGCGCTGCACTGCCCGTTTTCGTATAATTACTCGGACGCAATGCCCCTTAACCTCAACGACCGGCAGCTTGCCCGTGCCGAGGTAAACGACACCTTCGGCTACAGCAACATGATGGCCGTCGTTGTCCCGACGGGCGACTATCAGGCCGAGGCGGACATGCTCAAGGAGATAGCGAAGCTTGACCATGTGACCTCCGTTCAGGGCATCGCCATAACCGAGGTGACGGGCGGCTATAAGCTCACCGACAAGCTCACGATAGACGAATTTTGCGATATCGCAGGGCTTGACGAAATGACTGCCTCGGCGCTGTTTGCCTACTACGGCGCATCGCATGACGATTACAAGCAGGTCGGCGAGGATCTGCACAATTACAAGGTGCGGATGATAGACCTGTTTTCCTTCCTGTACGAGGTCGTGGAAAAGGGCGATGTTGAGGTCACGGCCGAGCAGAAGAGCATGATAGAGGATCTTAACTCTCAGCTTTCCGATGCCAAAGCGCAGCTCCAAGGCCCCGACTACAGCCGCATGCTGGTGTACTGCGACACCGATGTGCAGTCGCAGCAGTCGTATGATCTCATCGGCCAAATTCACAACATCGCCGAAAAGTATTACGACGGCACGATATATGTCGCAGGCGACGCCACCTGCTCCCGTGACCTTGAGCAAACCTACACGAGGGATAACGCCATGGTCAGCATCCTCTCGGTCGTGTTCGTCGTCATCGTGATTTTGTTCACCTTCCGCTCGGCCGGACTTCCCGTTCTGCTCATTGCGGTCATCCAGGGCAGCATCTGGATTAACTTCACCTGGCCGTATGTGACGAACGAGCCGATATTCTTCGTCGGCTACCTCATCGTCACAGCTATACAAATGGGCGCAAATATCGACTACGCCATCGTCGTTTCAAACCGCTACATCACCCTGCGGCAGCATAACTCCAAGCGTGTGTCGATAACCGCCGCACTCAACGGCGCTCTGCCCACGCTCATCACCTCCGGCAGCATCCTTGCCATTGCGGGTCTGCTCATCGGATTTTTGTCCACCGAGGCAATTACCTCCGATATCGGTATCGCACTCGGCCGAGGCACATTCATCTCGCTGCTGCTCGTCATGTTCGTCCTGCCGCAGCTTCTCTTGTGGGGCGATAAGTTTATAAAGAAAACGACATTTGCAAAGAAAATTCATTTCCGTGTACCGCCCATCTTCGAGGATGACTTCGAGGAGGTCGCACGCAAGCATACGGCGGGCAAGTAAATCGGGGGATCGCTTGTTCGTTTACGAGAAAGGAAGAAAATAAATGAAAAGAATCGCACTGGCCGTCATCAGCATCTGCCTTGTGATCGCTTCGGTGTTCGGCTTTTTTGCCGCTGCCGCCGGTCTCGAGGATATAACAGGCATCCTGCGCAGGTCCAATCTGCAAAATGACGACATCCGTGACTCGATAGCCCTCATCTCCGAGCGCTATGACGAGATAAAGGACAAGGGCGGCGACAAGGCCGCCAAGAACTACGCCACAGCCGTTGTCACCGATAAGTACGGCAGCAGCAAGATAAGCGCCGGTCAGAAGCAGTATGACGAGGGCAAGGCGCAGCTTGACAAGGGTCAGAAGGAGTATGACGCCGCCAAGGCGCAGCTTGATAAGGGCAAGGCCGATTACGCCGCCGCCGAAAAGCTCATCGCCGAGAAGGAGCAGGAGATAGCCGATGCCGAGAAGCAGATAGCCGACGGCGAAAAGGCGATAGCCGACGGCGAAAAGCAGCTTGCCGAGGCAAAAAAGCAGCGTGACGAGGGTCAGGCGAAGCTCGACGAGGTCACGCCTATCTACAACAAGGCAAAGCCCTATTACGACAAGCTGCACGGCACGACCGGCGGCAATTACACCGAGGTCGGACTGAATATCCTGCTCCGCTCGCTCGGCTACAACAAGACCGTGACGGAGCTGTTTAACGAATACGACGCCGCAAAGCAGCAGCTGGCCGATGCCGACAGGCAGATAGCCGACGCCGAGCTTCAGCTCGAGGAGGGCAAGCAGCAGCTGGCTGACGGCAAGCAGCAGCTTGCCGCCGGTAAAGAGCAGCTCGCCGCAGGCAAGCAGCAGCTCGCCGCTGCAAAAAAGCAGCTTGACGACGGCGATGCGCAGCTTGCCGCAGGCAAGGCCAAGCTCGATGACGGTAAGGCTCAGCTTGCCGACGCTGCCGAGCAGCTTGCAGCAGGCAAGCGCAAGATGGCAAGCAACAGCGCCTCCATGGCAAACGACCTGCAGAACCTCGAAGAGATGGAGGATGCGCAGGAGATAGTCGATGCAGGCATAAAAATTCTGCTCGCAAACGACGGCATTGCCGAAAAGGTCACCGACAGAGGGGATTATGATGAGGTGCTCGCCGCCGCAAGCGCCTATGTCGAGGAGGAAGCCGACAGCGTCCAGCAGGAGCTGGCTCTGCGCCAGCAGCTTTATTCGCTGCTCAGGATACTCGCCGTCATCGGCCTTGTCGCCGGTGCGGTCGGCATCATCGTTGCGTTCCGCCCCAAGTTCCCGACGCTCGTGGCCGCACTCGTTTTCGCCTGCGCCGCCGCCCTGAGCGCCGCTGCACTGAACATTTACGGCTATGTCAACGACTACCGCTATTTTGTATACGCCCTCGAGGACGGCAGCGGCGACGGCTCGCTGCAATTTGCCGCAATGATGGCGATCTTGGTCGCAGCGCTGCTGGCGGTCATCGTCTGCATCGTCTGCACCAAGGCGTATAAGCGAGGCGTTGCGCCCGCAGCCGTGCCTGCCGGTGCCGCTCCCGCAGCGGTGAAGGCGGCAAAGCCCGAGAAAAAGGAAAAGCCCCGCCGTGTCAGAAAGACCGACGAGGACGATGACGATAACGGCTGGGGCAGCGCAGATGCAGCACCCGCAGCTCCCGCTGCGGAGGAAAAGGTCATCCGGCCCGAGCCCCCCGCCGCTCCCGATGAGCCGACCGTAGTCGACAGCGCAATCCCCGCAGACCTTGTCGCACGCATGCAGGCGCAGACCAAGCGACTGAACGAGGAAACCGAGCGCATGGAGGCCGAAGCCCGCCGCAAGGAGGAGGAGACTCGCCAGCAGGACTTTGAGGCCGCCCGCCGTGAGTACGAGGAAGCCCTCCGCAAATTCGAAGAAGCCCGCAAAAACTCCAAATGATAAGACAGCACCCCGACCTCGGGGTGCTTTTTTCATCGAAACGCCCCCGTGTCTCCACGGGGGCTTGTGGTTTATTTTGTTGCTTTGATGCTGACTGCGCTGCTCTGTGCGGAGTTTGCGTTGCTGTTGGAGGCGCAGACTGCCTTGACCTTGTAGTAGTACTTGGTGTTTTTCTTTGCACCGCTGTTTATGTAGCTCGTCTTAGTCGTGCTGTCCCAGTAGCTGAAGTTCTTACCGTCGGTCGAACGATAGACATAGTATTTGTCCGCACCCGTGACCGCTTTCCATGTAATTTTAGGCTTGCCGTTTGAGGTCGTGATGCTCACCGAGGGCTTTGCAAGCGAGGTGAACAGGCTCTTGGTGCTGCTGTTTGCGGAAACGACATTCTTGCCGTTCACGACTGCAACTGCCTTGACACGGTAGTAGTACTTCGTACCCGATGCTGCGCCGGAGTTGGTGTAGCTGGTCTTGGTCGTGCTGTCCCAATACTTGAAGTTCACGCCATCGGTAGAACGATATATCCAATACTTCGTAGCACCCGAAACGGCCTTCCAGCTCAGCTTAGGCTTGCCGTTAGAGCGATTGATGCTCACGGTCGGCGCTGCGGGCTTGCACAGAATACTCTTTGTGACGCTAAGGTCGGAGGTAGCGCCGTCTATGCCGACCGCTTTCACCTTGTAGCAGTATGTGGTGCCGACGCTCGTTGATTTATTGGTGTAGCTTGTAGATGTTGTGCTGTCGTAGTACTTGAAGTTGACCCCGTCTGTCGAGCGGTATATCCAGTACTTTACCGCTCCGTTTACTGCGTTCCAAGAGAGCTTCGGCTTGCCCGCCGAGGTGGTTATCTTGAGCTCGGG
>ERZ827156.873-NODE-873-length-39907-cov-4.278054_pt1 | contig 39907 bp, 45 predicted proteins | sample MGYA00519919_ERZ827156 | MGnify/ENA primary metagenome ERZ827156 (study PRJEB31778, sample SAMEA3449269) | human gut metagenome | biome: human gut; feature: human-associated habitat; material: faeces | place: United Kingdom | collected 2010/2012 ...
CTCCACCATCACGGAGCTCAACGAGGTGGTAGATGCGCTGAAGGTGCGGGCGGATACCTACAATGCCAAGTTGCAGGAAATGTGGCGTGTTTGTTAGGAAACAGGAATCAGTAGTACCAAAGGAGCGCAATCAGCGACGTAAAGAACAAAAGCGCCGATACTCCAGAAGACAACACACCATCAGTGATCTCCCTCCTCGTCCAGGAGAAATCGTTGCAAATGATACTTCGGTTGTTGAAGATGCCGATCACAAGGCTCCTAGGAATAATCCATCTGTCAAGACGAATCACTGGTACTTCAGCGGGAAGGAGTAGTTGTACTCCCTGAATGTGGAAAAGTGGCCATCCGCGTCCGTTCTCACACGGATCGGGAAATCGTCGTAGCGAAGAGAAGGCGTTTCCGTTTCAGTGTATGCATCACACTGTCCGTCGTGCAGCGAGATCTCGATGCATTCGTGTGCGAAGGGCTTCGAGTGAGAGGGAAGAGGGGCTCAAACCATGCAAATGTACTCAGAAGACGTCATGTTGAAGATAGGGGTGCACAACGAACCGTTGACAGATATCGTTGAGCCGGACTCTCTCATGACGATGGTGTAATTGGTGACAAATGACGGATTGGCAACAATTCGCGTGGAATTGTACCAGACATCGCTGGAGGGAGTGGAGTAATACTCGTACTGCGCCGCGGAAGCGAAAGCGCCAATGAGAAGAAAAGACGGAATGAATGAAAGCATGTGAAAAGAAAAGTGTTGAGCATGCAGTCCTCAGGCGCAGACGAGGATGGGATCCATTCTCCATCACAGGGGATCCCTAGGGGATATAGTATTCATCCATGATTGGCCATTGCTATTGGATACATCCTGTACACTGAAAATGCGTGAAAACGATAGTTACAATCATTGATGGCACAGCACTTCCAATCTCCTCCCAGCACCTACATGTTTGATTTCCATTTCACAGACATTAACAATCCAACAATGATAGATGGAGCCGTGCAAAATACCCCCCATTTCGAAATCCGAAATCGGTCGGAATTGAGGAGCCAATTGAAATCCATAGTCTTACATTCGATTGACCGGGAACATGTCTCTAACGAAGGAAAGCAGAAGGGTAGAGGAGATGTCGCGGGAGATTGAGGGAATTCTGAAGGGACATGTGTAAGGAGCGGTGGTTTGCTCGTGATTCCCAGATATAACGATATGATGGACAAATCAATCCAATTCGTCAAGACGCATCTGGAGTATGCTAAGGGAGACGATTACGAAGTTCGCGAGTACTTGACGAGAGAACTGAGTGATTTCATCAACAGCGGTAGGAGCGTTTCAGTGGGGTGGTTATTGGATTAGATTTGGATTGGGTTGTGAATAATCTGGTGTCTTTGCGGAGAGACTTCCTGGTATACTTCTATTCTTTCTGTGTGATTGTAGGTGACTGATAATCGTGCCAGCAACTCGAGATACTCAAGGAGTCGCTCGTCTTCTCGAAATGACCGTCACTCCCAAGACCCCAGTCGAAGCAACCGCCGCTCGCAGTCCCGCTCGTGGTCCAACCAGGACAGATACTCGCGAAGCCGCTCTCGCAGCTACTCTCGCTCCCCCTCGGGATCGCGTCGCCGCTCGAACTCCCGCTACACGAAGCGATCAAGAAGCCGCTCCGGCAGCCGTCGCCGCGACAACCAGTACCGCTACGACAATCAGCGCGATGAAGGAAGAGTAATGGTATAATCGTGCACTCATGCATAGCGAAACGACAAACAGAACCAGCGCTGTGGTTCAGCCGATTGGGCGTCACGCATAGATGGCAATCGCAATTACAACAACCGCAACGACTACAACAAGCAGTCGATGAGCCAGGAGTCGATCAACCGGATCCTGCAGGAGCTGATGTCGCGCATGCAGGGTGGGCAGCTCTCCGACGCCTCCAGCAGTAAGTGCGACGCGTGTGTTTGAAGCGCAGACCAGACGAGCCTGTCGCAGCTGGTGAGCGAGGGCAAGGAGGCCAAGAGTGGGCGCCGCGCCGGCGACTGACCCGTAGACGAGAAGAACCAGGAGAACTGCATCAAGGTGATGTTCATCGCGAAGAAGAACATGAACGTACGCCCGCGGCGCAGCCTTACTTGCAGATCATGGCGCTGTGCAGCCACTTCAAGCGCTTCGGCAACATCAACACCGTCACCGTGGGAATGTTCCGCCGTGCTGACGCGTAGCTGCACCCCGAGTCCAACTCCGCCATCGTGGAGTTCTCCACGCCCGCGGAGGCGAAGAAGGCGCTGGAGGCGGACATCCCCGTGCTGAACGATCGTTTCACGGAGGTGCACGCGTGCTCCGCGCGCACGGAGGCCAACACGCCCGCGACGGAAGCGGAGGCGGCGAAGCCCGCGGCGGAGAGCAGCAAGAAGCAGGACGAGGTGAACAAGAAGCTGGACCTGATCCGGCAGCGGCAGCTGGTGCAGCTGCAGGAGCTGAAGAGCAAGCGCACGGGCATCGCGCGGTACCTGGCGATCCTGAAGCAGTACGCGCTGCTTTGGGAGCGGTGCAAGGACGAGTCGCGCATCCCGCACGAGGAGAAGCTACGCAGCGTGTCGCAGCGCATCTTCGCCGACGCGCAGGACGTGTACCGCCTGGTCAAGAGCGGCATCGAGCGCGTCGCCGAGGCACAGCGGCCCGCTGATGCGTCTGCTGATGCGTCTGCTGATGCGTCTGCTCAGCCCGCTCAGCCCGCTCAGCCTGCGCAGACCGCGGGAGAAGGGGCACAGGCGGGTCAGGCATCGGCGGTGGTGGACAACGACGAGCGGGCGAAGAGCGAGCTGCAGAAGACGCTGGACGAGGTGAACGACGCGGTGCACTCGACGGCGGTGAGCGAGGAGATCAGCAAGGCGTCGATGGACATCATGGCGCGCATGCTGGAGGAGAGCGCCAAGGAAATGGACATCCAGCGCAGGGCCTTCTCCGGCTTCCGCGGCAGGGGCCGTGGCAGAGGCCGCGCGCGCGGCAGGGCCTACCACTACACGCCGCGCCAGCGGGCGGACACGTCGAAGCTGACGCTGGACCTCCGCCCGAACGTGGTGTACATAAAGGAGACGGCGGGCGTGAAGGAGGAGGACCTGAAGAACGCGCTGAAGAACTGCGTGGGCGTGCGCGACGTGAAGATGGAGGGCAGCGACGTGAAGGTGGTCTTCGAGAAGCACTGGCAGGCGAATAAAGTGGTCACAAACGGCGTGAAGGTGGAGGACAAGGTGCTGATGCCGATTCTCAGCAAGGAGCCCTACGAGGCTCCTCCTCCACTCCCCGCTGCTGCGCCTGCTGCGCCTGCTGCTACGCCTGCTTCAACGGCTGCTCCGGCACCTGCTCCAGCACCGGAAGCTACGCCTGCAGTGCCTGCTGCCAATACAGCCCCCGCTCAGCCGTAAGTCGAGTCGTCCGTGTAGATGTTGGGTTCATTCCTTTCTGCTGTTGGTTGAACAAACAAAGGAAACAGCACTTAGTTCAACTTCTCAAGCTCCTTAATGCGCTCGATGATGGCGATCTTGTTGACGTCCAGCACCTCTCCGGCGACAATATAGTTATCCATGATCTCGTAGACCTTGTAGAAATTGTAGATGATGTCCATCTCGCAGACGCTCTTGAAATACATATCCAGCGTCTCGACGAGGAAATGGATCGTCTCCAAAGTCAGCAGCTCGTTATCGTTAATATCCACAGCCACGGTGAAGAACAATCCAGCATAACGTCTGGTAATTAGTTTGTAAGTGCTGAATTCGATGAAGTTTGTCACCTTCGCGTCTCTCGTGGACACCAGCTTGTGAATTTCATTCTCCAGGCGAGATTGCTCCTCGAACTCCACGGGGATGTACCACTTCGACAGTCTGGTCTTGCCCTGCTTGTTTTGAAGAAGGAGGTATCGGATCATGGAAATGCTCTCTATAGAACGTACAAATGGGCATTCTCACCTCACCCGCACAGTGTGGGATCCTTATTGATTATCAACAAACACTGAACAACGCCGCAGATCTTCGTTGGTGGGAATTCCGCCCAATGAGCAATGATAGCGCCTATTTGGAAATGGAGAATGGCTTGAAATGCGCAAAACACCACGCCACCGCCTAGGAGCGGGGAATGAAGTGGATTCTGCTCGTTACTCCTCTCTCCCGTCCTTACCCCAATCGCTGCGAGGGATCCTTCGGGATATCCGCAAACAGGTGGTGCTTTTCAAAGCAGCCCCTCGTATTCCTTCCCACCACAATCTACGTCACATCGCCATAAAATAGAGTACTTCGATGCGCTTGCCCCGCATATTCTCGAAGTACTGGGCCATTTGCTTAAGATCGTGGAACGTCTTCATCGTCAGATCACCAAACGCGATCAGCCGGTCGCAGTCCTCGATGCCGCACATCTCCGCCACACTGCCCTCCGCCACAGATCGCACAGAGCCGAAGTACTCCTCCGTATCCGACCAGTCCTCAGTCATCGCCTGTTCCTTCTCGAACAGATGAACGGCGTTGAGCAGTGGGTCGTCCTTGGGATTGTTCTCGTTCACAACCTCGCCTGGAGACTGCGCAAGAGACTCGTGTTTCTCGCGGTCGTCCGCATTCTCCTCTTCATGCTCGTTTTTGATTTCCTCAAATGCGCTGTATGTCAAATCCATTAGTCTGTTGTTCAGTTCCTCGTAATCCGTTCGGAGCAAAGCCAGCTCGTGTCGGAGCTCACGAATCTACATGAAAGGCAAAACAAATAACAACGGTGAAGATATCCACATCATCTCGGGGATAGCCATCCGCATCAAGGAGGTTTCCAGTGAGACCAACGGGCTCCTTTCCATCTCCACCTACAGTTGATGCGAGTATGGGAACAAAACGGGGTTGGGTTAGGTACGCGATAATCTCCTTCATTCGCTTTTCCATTTGCGCCCTCTTTCCGAAAGCAGCGTCCAGCTCTTTTCGGGACATTCACGACTTTCAAAGTGAGCGGAGAGGACACCCCCACACTCCCCAAACTTTTGTATTCAAGAGGGCAATCGCGCATTCTTTCGCGTTTGGCACAATGACTACTCTGAAGCAGAAGGCCTTCGTTCAGCTGACCGAGTGGAAGGAAAAGCTGCTCGCCTTGTCATCCGCACCTGTAGCCACGATCCTGTACATTCACCGTAGAGTACTCCGTTTTCAACGATCTGTGAAGAATACAACGATGCGTTTCTCTCCCTATTCTCATCAGTGCTTCCAGAGTCGCTCGCTTTCATGACGGACGAAGAGAAGGAAGTGTATGTGTACGGATTCATCTGCCACCCGGCGTTGCTGTCCTCCTTTCCCTTCTCCTGCCTAATGACTGTGATTCAGTCCAAGCTGGCAGTGCCGTCTCAAAAGGGCTTGTCCCCTATGTATATTCACATGCTCAAAAGACTCCTCTCCCAACGTGCCAATGCCATCATCGAGGAGATCACAAGCGCACAACACTCTACTGGCGTAGAGCAGATCCTACAGTCCGAGCATAACGCGGATGTGGCCAACGCGCTCCTCCACACGCCGGACATCATCTGCAATGCGCTGTCCTCCTCCCCCGCGTTCTTCCTCCCCAGCACCTTCTACCGCTGGCTGGCCGACAAGCTGCTCCGCGTCTTCCTCGGCTTCCCGGAGGACCGCGACGCCTCCCTCTACGCCACGTTGGTAGCTCGCTACTGCCTGCTGGGCCTGACGCGGACGCTGAGTGCCAGCCTGTACGACCTGCTCCTCCTGCTGGACCGGAAGAAGGAGCCATCGCGCGAGGACCGTCTGCTGCTGCTGGACCGCGCTTCGATCCTGCGGAGCCTTCGGCAGTTCGTGGGGTTCCTCCCGGAGCTGCGCTTCGGCGAGTTCGTGTCGGAGGTGTTGTCTCTCCATTTCGCTGCAGAGCCGCCCGTTGCCCCGTGCATCTCCTCTCACACGCAGGTTCGCTTCGCGCTGCTGCATACACTCCTCTTCTCCTCGCTCTCGCCCGCACAGGCGCAGCGCCTCGCCTCTGTGATCGTGCGCGTGGAGTTCCCTCTGGCTCCTCTTCTGTCCTTCCTTCGCTCGCTGTACGCCGTCGACACCCGCTCCACCGCCGCCTACACCTCCCTTCTCTCCTACACCGTCCTCTCCTCGCTCTTCACCGCGCTCGCCTCCTCCTCCTTCGCACAACACTTCGCCTCCTCCCACCAGCTCTATCTCGCCTCGCTCTCCTTCTGCTGCGTCCACTCTTCTCTCCTCTTCCTCTCCTTCGCACCGCCCAACACCAATCCGCTTCTCACCACACTCATGCAAGCCATCTCCAATCGCCTCGGAGAAGGAACGGAGCCCTTCAGACAACGCATCATCGGAATGGCAAAAGAAGTCGCCGTTTTGATCCAGCCCGAATCCCACTATGACTGGCCCACTACCGATCTGTCCGAATTAGTCGCGATTTGTGACAGAAAGGAGGAAGAAACGGAAACTCCCGCGGAAGAGGCTTCGGAATTGCCGCCAGTTTCTTGCCCCGACGAAGAGAGGCCAAAAGAATCCTTGATTTTGGGTGTGGATGAGAAGAAGCCGAAACAATCCTCGATTATGGACATGGATGAGGAGATTGATGTGTTCGCAGAAGAACAGGCCTATTTGGAGCGGGCATTCTTGCCCGAAACAGAGGACTCTTCCGCCATTCCAGAAAACGAGGTCATTTCTGAGGATGAGGACGACGAGTTCTTGCCGTACGATCTGACGGAGCCGACGACCCACGCTGCGCTGAGCAAGGAGTACCATTTCCTGCAGGAGCCCCTGCCGGACTTCGCGGACGAGGACGCGGCGGTGCGTCTCCACGCGTGGAAGTCCCTGCAACGGCTGAGCGTGGAGCAGGGCGAGGCGGCGACGGCGGAGGACGTGGCGGCGGTGCTGCGCGTGGTGTTGGCGTTCGAGGAGATGCAGGGCGACGAGGCCTTTTGGGAGGAGTTCCAGACGCTGGTGGCGACGCTGCTGTTCCTTCGCAGCGAGGCGGGCATGGCGTGCGTGCTGGAGTTCGTGAAGAAGAACGGCCGCAGCAACCTCACCGTCGTGAAGTGCGCCGCGCTGCTGCAGGCCATCCAGGCTGCCGTGCGGATGCTCGCACGCGGCCGGCTCGACGCAAAGGAGGAGCCGCCGCCCGCCGCGCAGCCGCCCGTGGTGCTGACGGGCGCCGTGGAGGAAGACGGGCTGCTGCGCGTGGCGAACACCAAGTACCGGCCCTCCTTCTATCGCAGCAAGCTGGCGGCGCAGGAGAAGGCATCCGAGCCACAGAGGGCACCGGGCGAGCCCATAAACCGGTTCACGGAGAACGCGCGCTTCTTCCTGCGGCCGCTGGTGGCGTGGGCGCTGCGCGTGCCGCCGCGACACGAGACGTCCATCGCCTTCCTGTTGGCGACGCTGGCTGTGGTTTGCTCGGGCGCGGTGCTGGCGGCGGAGGTGGACGCGACCTACCGGGACCTGTGCGCGGTGATGCTGCGTTACCGTTTCCACCGCAACGTGGCGATCCGACGCGCGGTGCTAGAGCTGTTCCTGGCGCTGACGAAGTACAGCGGGAGTCTGTGTGTGGACGCGCAGTGCGCGGAGTTCCAGAGCCGAGAGCGCGTGAGAGCGTGGATGGAGAGCATCGGCTATAACGACACGGACGACATCTGCCGCGCCTTCGCCTCGTCGATCCTGCAGCAACTCAAGGACTGGTTTCTTTGTTGCAACAAACACAACACTTCCCTTCCGTCAACAGTTCCTCCATCGTCAGACCCACCTGCTTGCACAGCTCCTCGATCTCCCCGTACATCACGTTGAACTCCTCCACCTCGCGGTTCATCTCCTCCACCTTCGCGTTCTTCTCCTCCACGTACTCCTTCAGCCGCAGCTCGATCGCCTCCGCCAGCACGTTCTTTCGCTTGTCCACCTCCTCCATGGTCGCCGCCACGGCGTCGAACGCCTTCTGCTTCATCTCCACCACCTTCCTCGCCTTCCTCATCGCTCTACACTTCACACGCCCCTCTCACCCCCACTTTTCGCACACACGGATGTCGTAGTCCGCTTCAAACACGCACTCCTCCTCCTCGATCGCTCGAATCTGCCGCTGCAGCTTCTTCTTCTGTCCGCCCATGCCCCAGCCCACATTGATGGAGTCCAACAACACAGCCAGCGCCTCTGCCTTGCGCTCCACCTGCTCGATCATCTCGTCCGGGTCTGGGAGGACCGGTTTGTCGTTCACCACGGGGAGCATATTGTCGAAGATGACCCGAAGCCGCTGCCCGTCCTCGATGTCCGCCGAGAACTCGTCGTCGTTTTCGAAGAAGGACACGACGTCCACGACGCGCGCGGGCTTCTTCTCCGTCTCCTCCGCCATGGGCGTTAAGAAGACGCCGATGCGCTGAGCCACGCTCAGATAATCGTCGTCCGTGCTGAGATAGAGCTTCTCGCGCTTCTCAAACCGCGACAGCGACGGCGTAGGGGGCGTTACACTGTCGAACGTGAATAGCGAATCGGAGGCGGTGGAGGGTGTGGCGGAAATCCCGTCGAAAATGGACACTGCGGGGTTCTGCGAAGACAGCGAGCGACGGAGCGAGCGCTGCCCCTGGAGAGACGAGGTGCGCAGCGAGGAGCGGCGGCGCACGACGGGCGAGTTGGAGGTGGTGAAGATGGAGTTGATCGTCTGGTTCAGCGGCGTCGCGCCGGGGCGCAGCTTCGGCCGGATGGGCAGCGATGCAGGTTGTGTGGTTGGAGTGGTAGAGACAGAGAATGGGTCCGGTATGGTTCCCTTCTCTGCTGCGAAGGGATCGTGCAGGGCCTCTTGGGCCGGTGTGAGAGAGCCAGGCGGGTTCTCTTCCTTCTTCACTGCAGCAAAGGGATCAGTCAACTCCTCTTCCTTCTTAAACGGATCGTGCAACTCTTCTGTCTTCTCACTCATAGCAAACATGTCTTCTTTGTTCTCTTCCTTTGGTGCAGCAAACGGGTCCACCAGCACTTCCTTCTTGCTTCCAAAAGGATCAGCCAACTCCTCTTCCTTCTTCTCACCTCCAAATGGATCATTCAACACTTCCTCCTTCTCACTCTTAGAAGGACCACTTGGGTTGTCCTCCTTCTGCTCCTTGACCGAAGCGAACGGGTCACTCAACCCTTCCTCCTTTTCTTCCTTTGTTGCAGCAAACGGGTCACTCAATTCTGCCCCCTTCTTCTCTCCAAAGGGATCAGAGAGACCCTCCTCCTTCTTCTCGTTCATAGCAAACAGGTCTTGTTTGTTCTCTTTCTTTGCTGCAGCAAACGGATCATTCAGCACTTCTTCCTTCTTCTCATTCATGGCAAACATGTCTTTTCTATCCTCTTTCTTCACAGCAGCATACGGATCAGTCAACCCTTCTTCCTTCTCCACCTCTTCTTTCTTCTCTCCTCTAAATGGATCACTTAATCCTTCTTCCTTCTTAAACGGATCACTCAACACCTCTTCCTTTTCACCAACAGGAACAGATAACTCTTCTTTCTTCTCATCTACTGCAAGCATATCCTGTTTGTTCTCTTTTGCTGCAGCAAAAGGGTCACTCAATCCTTCTTCCTTCTTACATCCAAACGGGTCCTGCAAAGCCTCCTTCTCTTCCGCGAAGGGATCGTGCAGTTTCTCCTTATCACTAAAGGGATCGGGCAACTCCTCCTCCTTCTTCTCTCCTCCAAAAGGATCAACCAATTCCTCCTTCTCATCCATTGCAAACATGCCTTTGTTCTCTTTCTTCACAGCAGCAAACGGGTCACTCAACACCTCCTCCTTCTTCTCACCCTTAATTGAAACACTCGACTCTTCCTCCTTCGGTTCCGCAGCAAACGGGTCTTCCAACTCCTCATTCTCTCCAGAAAAAGGGTCGTTTTCCGCCTTGTCATCGGCGAACGGGTCCACGAGTCCCTCCTCCTCCTTCTCGCCTCCGAATGGCTCCGCAGTCTCCTCTTCTTCCTTGGGAGGCTGAGACGGCGTGGTAGCAGGCCAGATGATCGCCTTTGATGGTGTCAACGGAGGAAGGGGGAATGGAAGCTTCACCGGCATAACAGGGACTCTCCCCAAGTTACTGATGAGGTGCATGTTCCGCTTCACTGCGGGCGATTCCAGAGTGAGCACCTTCTCGGGGATTGGAATGGTGTAGTTGATGGTCATTCCGTATCCGTAATTGGGGGGAGGTTGCGCTCCATGAGCCCCATTCCCCTGTTGCGGCTGGGCAGCAGACTGCATAGCAGATGCGTCTATACGTCACTATCCCTATTGTCAGCATACTCGAAGGAATTTGGCCCCTGCTTGCTGTGTTTCCGTTGATTACGCCAGACTTTTGAGCTGGCTTCCTTTTGTTCCCCTTGTTGTTATTGTAACGCTCTAGCCAATTAGAAATGACTGTTTCTCACTACGAGGCATGGATCAAGCAAATGGTCGAAGAAAAAGCGTAGCAAAAGTGGGAGGCTCAATAGCAACTACAAAAGCGTTAGAAACAGACCAAAGCGGAGAGAATCCAGACGGATCGACGAATCCCTTACGTATAGGAATATAGAAACCCCACTCTTCGAAACGTTTCTCGAGAAATGCGCTAGACGACCGAAAGAATGATAGGCACGCCACTCCGCCGGGAGTTTCATTCCCGTGTTGCTTCCGCAAACAAACAGACGAACCAAAAACAGCTACTCACTATCAGAAACACGGTCATACAGCAAGAGAAGGGGCTGAAACCGTAGTTGAGAGCAATACGAATTCAACTCGTCAAAGGTGTCGATGGCGACAGTCCACGCGAGGGTGTAGAGCTCGTAGCACTTCATCGTGCTGTTCCAGCTAATCACGGTCTCGCCGTTCTCCTTGTTCCGCACCAGAATGGACTTCAATCGGTATGACTCCTTCGCCGTCGGACTGATGTCTGATAGATGAATCTACCCATCACGCCGCCCTCACGCCTCCACAGTTTCGGGGATGCCGCAGAAGGTCAGGTCCTTCTCGCTCGTGGGGAAGGTGGTGGACCAGGAGAAGCGAATCAACAGCACCTGCGGGCACGGCGCCTCGATGGCCAGCCGCGCCTCCTTCGCCTTGTGGCACGTGGGGCACTCCGCCTCGAAGGGCAGGAGCGACTGGCGCACGAACTGCGAGAAGGCGCGCTGCACGCACTGCGTCCGCAGGATGGTCTCGGCGATGGCGGAGGGCTGCGCGGGCAGCGCGGCGAGCTTCTGTGTGATGAAGGCGTGATAGAAGGCGCCCTGGAACGGGATCCAGATAGTGCTCTTGTTCTGCACCGCGGGTTCCGCCGTGCAGTCGCAGTGGAGTGTCTAGAGGTGAGTGAGGCGGTGCGACGCGACGAAGGAGTAGTGGAAGGCGGTGGAGGTGTGGACGGCGCAGGCGCAGCGCATGTAGTCGACGATGGAGGTGGACGGTGTGCTGAGGCTGTTCATGTCGTGGTGCAGGTTCACCAGCAGGAAGTCCAGTGCGTCCTCCGTGGAGTGCGGTGAAGGAGCCTCCGGCGAGGGTGGGAAAGGATATGCCAAACTGCTGGTACTTGTTGAGGAGGTTGTTCGCCAGGAACTCCTGTGAGATCGCCACCAGCACCTTGCTCGCCTTGCTCAGGCTCGCGCTCTCCACGATCGCCGCCACCTCCGGCGCCAGCGCGCTCAGCACCTCCACCTCGCTCTTGCCCGCGCCCAGCTGCGGCGCCACCTGCAGCACCATGTACACCGGCTGGATCGACGGCGACATCGACGGCAGTGTCGCGCTCTCTGGCGACGCGGGCTTCGACGGCGACGGCGTGGGCGTGCTGTGCGCGGCGTGGCTGGCGGCGACGGCGTCGGCGCAGGAAAGGAGGAGCTGGCGGAGCGCGGGCGAGGAAAGCAGCCAGAAGACGGCGTAGCCGAAGAAGAAGTTCATCTTGATGGTGTCGGCGACGTTCTCCGCGAGGCAGGGCTCCATGCGGCTGTACAGGCTGCGCACGCGCGGGTCCTCGATGGAGTCCTGCAGGAACCGGAACGACTCGGGCAGCGCGATGTGCCTCTGCGAGGACTGAGCCGTCTGCGTGCTCTGCGTGCTCTGGGCGTTCTGCGCTGTCTGCGTGCTCTGCGCCGACTGCATCGCTCGCATAGTCTGCAGGTTCTGGTAGGCTTGCGCCGTCTGGGCGGCCTGCGCGGCCTGAGCAGCCTGGGAAGCGGGCTGCGAACCGACGACAGTGTAGGGGTAGATGGCGTTCATGTAGGGGATCACGTTGGCGGAGTACATCGTCGGCGACAGCTGCAGCGCCGGGATGGACGGCGACGACGGTAGCGTGCTGTGAGGCGTGCTGCCTCGTGTGCTGTGCGGCGTGCTGCCCCGTGTGCTGTGAGGCGTGGCGACGGAGGTCTTCTGCACAGTGTGCACCGTCTCGGGGCCGCCGCTCTCGGCGAGGTGCTCGTGCGCGTCGTTGGCGGGCTCCTCCAGGATGTAGTTCTCCTCGTTCACGGAGGAGGCGTCGCTCCCGTACGCGTCCTCGTGCGCCACGAAGTGCGACAGCGACGACGGCTTCAGCTCCCACTCGCCGTGCCGCCCCTGCCCCTGCACCGCGCGACCGTACGCACCCTGCAGACCACGCGCCTCTGCAGACTCGCGGCTGATGGCTTCGCGACTGATGGCTTCGCGACTGACAGGTTCGCGACTGATGGTCTCACGACTGACAGGTTCGCGACTGACGGCTTCACGATTGACAGGTTCGCGACTGGGGACGACGCGCGTGGCGAGGTCGTGCTGGAGCGCGTAGCGGCGCAGCTCCTCGCACACCATCAGCCCGAAGCAGTACTCGCCCAGGAAGCGGTTCTATGCGTCAGCCCCCGCGCACGCCGCCACTCGGTTCCACCGACCCACGCGCTCCTGGTACTTGGCGATCTCCTCGCGCAACAGCACCTGCTGCCGCTCCATGAAGCTCTCCAGACTCTCGTCTGTGCGGTGGCTGCGGCGGTCCACGAAGAGCCCCAGCGTGCCCGCGCACGGCTTGTATTTCTCCCGGAAGTTGGAGTAGAAGTTCAGCGTGCTCTTGTGGAAGATCACCTCCAACACGCACAGGTAGTCCGCCTTCTCGAACGGTGTCCCGCTCAGCGTTCTACGCGTCAGCGGCTCCGGCGGCGCGCACCCGTCGCGGCTGGCCATGATCTCTTCGATGTCATCGCTCGTCGTGCACGACAGAAACACCTCGTACTTCTGGAACGCGGTGGAGTCGATGCGGTCCTTGTTCTTCATCAGCGCGTCGAACGCCTCCGGCTTGCGCGTGAGCAGCGCGTTCTCCAGCAGCTTGGACTTGCGCACGTCGCGAAAGAACTCCGAGGCGACGGCGTAGCAGAAGGTAAGGATCATGTCGTTCTTCTCCAGCAGCTCCTCGCAGCTGGCAGCGGCCTTTGCGTTGTTCCCGCAGCTGGCGACGAAGCCGAACACCGCCTGGATGACGGGGCGGAAGCGCGGGTAGCACAGGAACAGCTGCGCCATCGGCTTCTTGCAGAGCAGCGTGCAGAAGGCCTTGAGGATTCCCACGCACAGCATCTGCAGGTCGCGCGTGATCTGCCCCGACATGCGCAGGATCGACTCCGCCAGCGCCAGCCGCACCGCCTGCGCGTTGCACAGCTTCAGGTGCAGCCTACGCCTAAGCGCGCCGCCGCGCACTCACCAGTCGGAGGCGCACGCCTCGTCCGAGTAGGTCGTGTTCGCCAGGAACTGCGTGAACTCCGCGTTGTACGTCCCCAGGTCCGTCGCCAGCATGCTCAGCGGCGCCGCGGGGCTCTTGTCGCACGCGATCGGCGCCAGCAGGCGGTTCAGCGGCTTGCCCACCTTCAGCAGCAGCGGCGTATCGTCCTCTTCCGTCGCCACCTGCAGCGTGTTGGCGGCCGTCATGCCCGACTCGCCCGGCGACACCACCGTGAACGTCTCCGCGAACTCGTGCGCACCGATTGCGTACGGATTGCCGTGGTTGGTGGTGGAGACGAGGTCGCTGCTGCTACGTGTCACACCGCCCACGCGCGCCCACTAGCGGTTGCAGCAGTACCGACAGTAGACGCTGTTGGCGTTGGCGCTCTTGTAGATGTGTGTGATGGCGCAGTGCGCGCAGTCGCAAGCGGCCGTGTTGGTGTGGTTGTACAGCGTGCTCTGCGCGTGACGGAGGAGGCAAACACCCACGTTCAGGTAGTCCAGGTAGAACTCCTGCGCCACCTGCTGCTTGTACAGCGCGAACGCCTTGTCGCGGCCCACCTTCGGCATCTCGCTCACTACGCGTGAGTCCGCGGCGCGGCGCCCACAGGGACTGCAGACCATGTGTGCAGCTGACGACGGCGGCGCCAGCGAGGTCCCGCCATGGAAGGCGATGAACCGAATGACGGTGAAGAGCCACATGATGTACTATGCGTGAGAGCAGGGCGCTGATGGTACGCTCTGCAGCACGGGCACGTCGTAGCACTCGGCGCGGTAACACTCTACCAGCAGCGCGTCGTAGCGGGGGCTGTCCACGTTGAAGCTACGGGTCAGGCGGGCGCGCAGCGGGCACGGAGGGCGGCTGGTGAAGTGCTCGTCGTAGGCGCGGCAGAGCAGCTGCGTCAGACGGTGGTCGTTCTTGTACTGCGGGTCAGAGCAGAAGGGCGATCGAACAAGGGACTCTTGGGGTAGCGCAATATATTGGATCTTCGGGTCGAAGGGCAGGGTCGACCGGAACTACGATAAACGCACATCCACGCGCCTACCACGATGCTGAGATTCCGCCGTGCGGGACGCACAGCGCCCAGCGTGTCAATCATCCGCGTGACGAGGCTATTCGTTAGACAGCGCCTTCTCGCCCACGCGCGCAGATGCTCCGGGTTCACGCCCATGACAACGGCGCCGTCCTTGAGGCGGAAGCCCTCGGAGATGCGCGTGGCGGCGGAGGGCGTGGCGGTGCGGTCACAGAGCGACTCCGCGTCGGGCGTCACGTTCAGCACGGAGTTGTCGTAGATAAAGTACAGCACCGAAAAGGCAGCGGCCACGCGCGCGGGGACTGCGGGCGCTATGCGTAAGGCGGGCGAGGCGGCGGCACAGCGCAGGACGGCGGCGAACGCGGACCGGATGTCTCCCCAGGCTAAAAGAGGAAAAGTGAAGAGTTGGAGATAGGCGACGTTGAGCAGGAGCTTGTCCACGGGCGTGACGCCGAAGGTGAGGCTGGGCCGCAGCAGCAGGCTGGTGGCGGGGAGGCAGATGGAGGTCAGGAGATAGACTTCGGCGAGAATCCCGGTGATTTCGGTGATGCTAGCACTGAGGGAGAAACAAGACGCGAACAAGCTGTAGGATTTGCACTCGGAGAGGATGAAGCTCACGATGTCGAGACCGCTCTTTATCACTTGCAGGGGAACGGGGTGCGCCTCGTTCAGGGTGTGGAGGAGCCGATCAATCTGACTCACGAGGGAAGGAAAGTTCTGCGCGTGAGGTGTCTCGCTCACAAACACATTGCCCATCGTCTTCATGATCGAGGAATACACTTTGGAGGACGGAGATACGATAGAATACAACTCCTACTCATGAACCGTGCAAAACGCGAGCTTACGCAAATGAACTTTTTAAACTCTTCCACTTTGGATATATGTAGGATACTTTTCACGTCTCCCTGCCAATTTGCCTTGTAGGGCATCGAATACGCCTAACAATAATGCAAATAGAGTGCCTGGACCAATAGCACGAGGAGACGAGATCGGCACATCGAAACAGAGTTGTCTGGCCGGAGCTTGCCCTGGGAACTCTTTCTGTCGAGTTTATTCATTCCAGTCCTTACAAACTCTATTCGTTATCCCGGAGAACCCAATGCGCTCACCCATTTTTGAGTTGCGTTCGAAATGACTAATCCACTGAGAGGTATTGTCCAATTGGATATCCAACTTCCATATGGTATCGATAACAGGACGCTCATACTCCTCTAGCAGTGATTGAGGCATTGCTAGATTCAATCTGGGCGCTATAGTGAATTCCCTCCTTTTCCAGAAAACCGGCCGATTTCCCGTCGGTCCTAACCAAATCAATCACCCTAGTGCACTCTTTTCCAGATGTGACATGATGGAGAGAGCTCATTCCCAGAAGAGGAGGACAGGGAGTGACAATTCCGGAATGAGCACGCTTTCTCGCGTTGTGTGTTGCTGGCAATGCGCAATGGAAAGATCCTCACCCTTTGCACTACCAAAATCCGTCCTCGACAACCCTGGCATGATTGAGGAGTGAAACAAACAGGAATCAATGAGAAGACTGAAAATTGGAAAATGGAGTGTGGAGGAAGTGATACAGCTTTTCCGCATCCACGGGTCTCATCACCGTCTTCAGTTCCTCCAAAGACCACGCGCAGATGTCGCTCAGCTTGTTGATTCGTCTGAAAATCGCATAGGCGTTATCGATGTTCATTCCCGGGAAGGACAGGAGCAGATCGATCATGTCCACATCGCTCTTGTTTCCATTCAGGTACGACTCTTCCGGCGCACTCATCACCTTCTCCAGAGTAGGTTCCTGCTTGCCCTTCTTGATCAGCTCGAACATCTTGCACGAGCTGTTGTCCTGAAAAGACCACAGAATCCGCATCGTCGGGTAGCTCCGCATCAGAATCACCAGCTTCACCGCAGTCCGCGTGATCTCGCCGCTGCGCCGGAACAGCCCGAAGTGTCGCTTGCCCATCTCGATCAGTAGCAGCGGGTACGCGTAGAGCCGCGTCATCTGCTCCATCTGCTTCTGCAGGCGCCCGTGGTTCAGCGAGTTCACCAGGTCCTGGAAGGACTTGCGCTCCACGCCGATCGACGGCGTCAGCACGTAGTCGCAGATCTCCAGCGTGTATGGCAGCAGCCGGAACCCATACCGGTACAGTGCCGCCGGCAGCTCCGCCTTGAACTCGCGCGAGTCTATGATGATCGTGTGCGGTCCAGTCGCTGCCTTCGCGCCGGCCGTTAGTGTGGCGTTGGTGTTAGCCGTGAGTGTGGCGTTGGTTCCAGCCGGGAGTGCTGCATTCACACTACCACTATTGTTGAAGACAGCGTTGGCAGCGTCGCGGGTGGAGGCGGTGGTCTGGAGGTGGCTGGGCCTAGGCGTGACGACTGCACCTTGCCCGGACGTGTCGGCCCACTTCCGCATGTGGACCACGCGGTTGCGCGCCTCGATCAGCCGCTTGAAGCCGCTCACCTCGCGCTGCAGCTCCTGATCGTAGTTCCGCTGCTCGAAGCCCTCGTAGCAGTAGAAGTACATGTGCTCCACGCCCGCGCCCTTCATCCGCGCATGGTACATCTACGCTCGACGCCTCGTCTCACACCCACCTCCGCCTGCCGCACGGCCACCAGGTTGGCGTCCACCACCACCACCACCGACGGGCTGTGCGAGGAGAAGGGGTTCAGCAGCGAGCCCGCCGACGCGCACGGCGTGAGGAACAGCCGCAGGTGGGGAAGCCGCTCTACGCTCGCACTCGCCACTCACTCCTACCCACGCGCAGCTCGATGCAGCTCTCGCCCGAGTCCAGCGTCTCGGTGACTTGCTGGTACCCCACACACCGTCGCAGCCAGCGCTCCTCGCGGCCCGGCTCGAACCGCGCCAGCCGCGCCTGTACCTTCTTCAGCAGGGCGCGCTCGGCGGCGCAGGAGGCAGGCGCGAGGGCAATGTGGCGGGCCAGCGCGCGGCGCAGCATGGCGGGCATGTAGAGCGGAGGGTCCACCAGGAAGTTGTGGAGCTCCAGCATGGACTTGGCGTTCATCACGTGCAGCAGCACGCGCTTCTCCGCCACTGTCGCTCGGTCCAGCTGGCCCAGCACTCTCTCCAGCTCCTTCCACTTCAACGGAGGCTCCAGCCAGCCGTCCGTATTGTTGTCGTCATTCTCACCAGTCTTATCACCAGTCTTATCACCACCATCACTTTTGTCACCATCATCATCACTCTTATCACTATCCCCATTCTTACTCCCTTCATCACCCTTCTCACCATCTCCACTCTTCTCACGCTGCGGCGGCTGGAAGACGGCGTCGTGGACCGTCTTGACCAGTAGCTCCGCCTCGCGGCACTGCATCCAGTACGCCTCGCTGCTCTGTCCGCTGCGCACCGCCTGGTACAGCTCCTCCAGCCGCTGGTACACCGTCACCAGCGAGTAGTAGTTCACGGCGCGCGACAGCCGCGCCAGCACCGTCAGCTCGTTCAGCAGGTCCGCCGCCTTGGGGCTGTAGCCCTCGCCGTGCGCCGCGAGGTCCTTGGAGACGAGCATGGGGAAGGCGGGCTGCAGGCAGTAGTCCACGGTGAGCACCTCGTTCATGTCGCAGTGCAGGAGGTGGAGCTCGCGGATGATGTGGCCCAGGAGGAGCTCGATGCACGACTGCGTGACCTAGGCGTGAGGGGTGCGGATGGAGCCTGCCAGCATCCACTCGTTGTAGGAGAAGGTGCACTCCTCCACCGATAGGGGATAGCTAGGGATGAAGCGCGATTGCACTCAGGGACCTGTTGAGCGATGCGATCACCGTGTCTCGGTTGCGGGGGTACAGAAAGAGGTAAGGAACGGTCAGCTCGTTCAAAAACGAAGAGAGCTGGGGAAATGCGGTGCAGCAGGCGTTGGCGTTGTCGCTGAAGCACTTCACGAAGCCGTGGCAACGGTGACGGAACAGCAGCAGACAGAAGAGCTCCACACAACCGGGGGAGAGACGATGCGCGTCGAAGACGAGAATGCCCGCCACCTTGTCACAGGGAAGGTGGTTCTGCAAGAAATCAAGCTGGAGGATCATGGAGGAAATCATGAACACTCCCCCCTCTTTGTACAATGCCTTTCTGTCCTTCGCACTTCCCGACTGATTGTCAGTACAATAGAGAATAGGAAAACTTTGGACGTGATTTCCTTGGGGAAAAGGGCGGCATCGAGAGTCATCGACTTCAGTTCGGCATCAATGAGAAGTCTCTACTCGTTAGACGCTTCGCATGCTCAAATGAGCTACGTTTTCCACGTTGAGGACAAATACGATGTCGTGCGATGTGTTGCACTTCATCGCATAGTATTTGATAAATCGGGCAAACAGCTATTCTTTATCAACAAAAAGAAGCATGTCACTTCGCGATACCCGCACTCTCGCGAAAGGACGACGAGGCCATCGTCCACGATGAGGTCACGCACCGCCTGCTTCAAGAAGTCCATCGCCAAATTCCGGGTTGATTTGTTCTGATTCTTCTCTACACTTTCAAATAGTACTTGTGGCAGTAACTCTATTCAATTCCCGTAGAGACGGGGTGAATGAGATCTGAGCATGATGATCACCAATAGTGCGACCATCGTGGAAAAGAGGGTGGAGGGAGTCAAACAAAATGATCGCCGATATCAACAGCGAGGAGTATCGAAAGAGTAAACGCCAGATAACCGCGACAAATGATGATTCCCTGTTGGAACGCTAGAAAAGGAGCCATGGAGCACTATGATTGTTCTCCTCCTCATCAAAAGAGCGAGGATGGACAGTCCTCCTCTTGGAATAGCGGGAGCAGTGCGGGAGCGACTCTGGAGGGGATGGACGTGAATCGAATCATGGAGGATAATATACCCTTGTCTTATCTCTATTCTCCGAACATTCAGGGTCTGTTGTGGGATCCTTCCTCATTGTCGCACGCGGTGGTTCCCCCGCTCTCATCAGGTGATCAGAGGAACGAGAAGAGGGAGGCACCTTCATACTTGCCGCTGGTGTCGAATAAGAGGTCGTATGTCCCGGACAACATCTACGAGGCGTTGCAGCAGACGACCATCCCTTCGGTTCCCCAGCAGGATCCTGCTGATGCAGATGGCGAAGCAACAGCGTGTCCAATTGTTCCCGTGATTGATTTCTTTTCTAACGGTGTCTTTTTCTACGACAGTGGAAATGCTCCAGTACAGGAAGAGGCCCCTCATCCCAGCGCTCCCCACTATGATTTTGGCATCTCAGTTGTCCCTCACGAAGAAGAGGATTACTCTTCTGACGAGGAAGTGGTGTATTCAGATGAAGGAGACCTGCAGCCAACGGAGAGAGGTAATGTGAAGTGTCGTACTTTGTAGGTGTTGATCGTATCGTTGATGTGTAGGGAGGGATACGCGTGCCCGATTTGCTACGAGTCCCCTGTATCTCCAGTGTCGACGATTTGTGGGCATGTATTCTGTGAGAAGTGCATGAAGAGATTGTTTAGGGTTGGGATGTGGGGAGCGTGTGATGCGTAGATGAAGCGGTATAAATGGAAATGTCCCCAATGCAGACGTTATTTGCGAAATACCGATTATCATCCTCTTTACCTGCCATAGAATGTGTTTTACTCACCAGTTTGTATTTGTTCCTTTACCTTGTCATTTTGTCGTGTTTGTGTTTTCTGCATCAATTCGCTCGGATAACCGCGGGATTGCGTCATTGCGGATTGTCAAATCACAAAACTCATTCTTTCTACCTGCAGCACGTCCCATGGAAAAGTACAATGAAGGGAGATCCTCTCGTCAGCGTGCCTCCTCCTTATTCGATGCTTCCCCTGATGTGAGAAGAATCGACTCCGGTTTATCCACAGCACTATACAATCATCGACAAGTCGAGGGAAACGTACTTCCTCAAGTTAGAGCACATGAACAGTCTCGTCGGGCTTTCGCCCCATCCTCATCCCTAGAAGCACAGAAGCGAGAGTTCTGCTCGTTCTGAGCGTTTGGCGCAGGTTCGAGAGAAACCGGCGTCTTTTGACAGACCACGAATGCGGTCTCCGTCCATCAAAGTTAGCGCATCGTAGTGAATGCTTTCCGCGTTCATCGATAGAAACGGTCCGAATGGATTCGCATCGTCTTCTCGTGGTTTCACGGAGGATATGGCGTTTTTCGCGCATGTAAACGGTACCTACTACGTTGTGGGAAGAATGGAAGAGGATCACTCCACATCCGATGCCGTGCCGCTTCGATCTCCTGCTGATGCCTAGTTCGTTCCTCCTCATAAGCTCCCGTATGAAGCGGGTGATTGTTTTTCCTTCTCTGACTAGTCCATCTTCCTATCTTGTTTTTTTCTTGGATGTGGAGTCGTTCCATCCCATGTGTTTGTTGAGAAAGATACGCCCGATGGGCACAATTCGTTTATCCTCCATGCAAGACTCACCCATCATCCTAATTGCGGGTCAGGAGAAGTGTGGAAAGAGTAGCATCGTCGATGTCGTCTTCAAGCGGATGTCGGTGTATAAGACCTTCTTCCTGGATACGACGTCCTCGTTGAAGAAGTACACCTCGGACAAGAACCCCCTGCTGGAGTATAACATTTGGGAGCTTCCCAGCGACATGAATGAAGTCAGAGATGAGATGAAGAATATCAAGCCATATATCAGCAACGTTGCGATTCTAATCTACGTTTTTAGTCTCGAAGTACGTCCCAGCCCTCTCCCCCTCATTTGTAGAATTCGAACAGCAAATTCAACAATTTTTCGAATGTCCCGATCAACGGACTGATCGAACTCCTATCGATGCTGTCGGGGGCCACGAATCTGCACCTGTCCGTGTTCTTCCACAAATCGGATATGTCTCTGACAACGGAACAGCAAAACAGTAGGGGCGATGATGGTTGATTAAGGGACAGCTTACCAGAAGTGGATCCAGACCAGCATCTCGGACTACCTTCAGGAGAGTGATATGGACATCACCACCAACTTCTGCCGCACGTCGATTTACGACACGTCGATCTTTGATGGCATCAGCAAGTGCGTGCAGCACATCCTCCCCCGTCGCTCCAGCGTGCAGAACCTGCTGAACTCGCTCTCCCAGAGCTGCAGCATGGAGAAGGTGTATTTGTTCGACACTTTCAGCAAGCTGTGCATTGCAATGGACAGCACGCCGAACGAATCGAGTCTGTACGAGCTGTGCAGCGACAGCATCGACGTGGTGTTCGAGCTGGTGAACATCTACAGCACCCTGGGAGAATCGTCGGACATGCCGAGCATGGGCACACTGGGCGAGCAGATCGCGGAATCGGAGCAGCTGTCGACGTCCTCGCCAATCACGTCGTCGATTGTGTAGGAGTGTGAGTGTGAGTGGACGGTAGATTGGAGAAGGCGAAGAGGAAGTACATGCTGTACTTCTATCAGGCGATCCGCAACATCGCGTGCGTGTGCGTGATTCGCGAGGAGAACTTCGACAAGATGGGTCTGATCGAATACAACCTGAGTCGCGTGTCGAGCTGTCTGAAGGAGCTGTACAAGCAGGACGACTGGTCTCTTTGTTCAACAAACACGCCAGAAAGAGGGCAAGGAGCCACACTCCAACAGCTCCTTGATCATTAAAGGACTCGTGATCTACGCCTCACTCCTCCTCCACGCACCCACATTCAACTTGTCATGCAGCAACTGCGCCACCGCGTTGGCGTCCTCCACACGCTTGCTTCGCACCAGCGCCAGCACGAATTGCTTCGCCTCCAGCGTCGAGTACACCTTCTCCTTCTTCACGCACCGCTCCACCACCGCCTTCACCGCCTCCACCCCTAGACTGCTCACGCCCGCGCGTAGCAGCTCTCTCACGCGCTCGTCACGGCTGTGCAGCGCCGCGCCGTACAGCGACACCACCGCCTTCTCGCGCTCCTACGCTTACAGCCGCGCACTACGATCACCTCAGTGGAGAGAGAGGGGAGCTCGCGCGTGAAGGCAGTTGTTTCCGCCGCCGCCAGTCCGTCCCACGCGCCGCTGGCCACGCGCTCCAGGAAAGGGACAGAAATCGGGCGGTTTTCGTTCTCTTTGCAGATTTGCTCCAATTCGTGCACGGTGTCCTTGGAGAGCGCAAGAGGTGAGTTCGCCTCCATGTAGCGAAGAAAGCCGCGGATGATGTCGGCATGTCCATTCTGCTTCAGCGTCTTCACGATCGGTTGGACTTTCGACTGCTCGATGGGAATGTTGCATGCGATCAGTTGCGACCACGTGCTCGAATCCACGTTTTTGCAGCCAATGGCAGCAAACTAGGAATCAGCAACACAGATGACAACAACATGAAGGAACAACTCATCCATCACGATTCCGCTGAGGATGGGGCTCTTGGCGATGAATGCGACGAAGGGTGACAGATCCTCCGGTTTATTGAATCGCTTCGTCAGGAGCGCTCGCGTCAATGCTCGCATTGTTGTGGAATCGCTGCTGTCATAGGTGATGGAGAGATTCCTAATCGTCAGCGTTATTACGGAGGAGCACCGCTCAACGAAGTACTCGAATGATTTCGTGATGTACGGCAGAAACTGGGAGTGGTTTCGTGTCGGAGCGATTAGCACGATGTAGTTATACAAATCGTAAACGGAAACGTGCCGCTTGGCCTGGGACAGGGAGACGATGCGCTTGCTCAGGATGGGGAGCATCTTCGGGGCGGGGAGTTCCTTCGGATTGGCGAGGCGGAGAATCGTGATGATCATCTCGGAGTCGCAAGCCGCCGGAAGGGACAGTGCCTGGTGAACGGCCTTCAGGGACAGGTGGTGGCCCTGGATAAGCATCTCCTTCGCAATCGTCAGGCACACTCGTTCATTCTCCATCGACCGCAGCAGGGAGAGGAAAAACTTCTCGCAGACGACTCCACTAATGGGACAACGATTCTTGGTCAGGAAGAAGTATAGGGAGCGGATCGCAGCGAGATTGTACGATCGGCAGTACTGATCAATCACTTCCGCCGTAACGACGTCTGCGTAACCGAAGACTTCGTAGTATCGGTTGTAGATGACGGGGAGCAGGTCGTTGGCTTGATAGTCGCCCGCCTTCTTTAGCAGCTGCACAAGCACCGTCGTGGGGAGGGAGGCCGGCGTCTGAAAGATGACATCCAGGTTTTGTCGAAGAGAGTCAGGCGAGTTGATTGCGCCTAACGTTTTTGACAGATCTGCGATGCTCTAGTCATTACCGCCCATGCGCACAGGAATACGGTAGAAGTAGGGGAGGAAAGGCCGTTCCCAACTGGTTGTGTTGAAAACAGTCTTAACGGAGTGCGCCGTGCTCTACCGAATGAGAACATACCATGTTACTCACAGAGGGAGGGAGAAACAGGCAATTCCTGCTCTGCACGGACTTCCTCGGAGGAGCGGAGCGTAAGCGACTGCTGTTCGTCTTTCGAGCACCTTGGAAAGAGTAGGTCGTATCATCAAACAAACAGTGAGTTCATTTCCGCTTTTGCTTCTTTCCCCGCTTTATCTCCTTCCGCTTCTCTTTTCTGTCCTTCTGCTGCTTGTAGTACGCGAGGAGGATCTTCTGATTGGCGATTTCCTCTTGGGACAGTCTACTGGTTAGCCACGCCGACAGCGCACCACCCCTCCCACGCCAGATCATCGTCGATTGCCATCGCCGCCGCCACCTGGACATCTTCTTCCTCCTCCGTGGATTCCTCAAAGAGGCTCGACATCGGAGACGGGCGGCCCTTCTCCAGGACGGTGCTCACCACCGCTCCCTTCTTCACCACCGTGAACCCGGTCTCCTCCTCCTTCTTCGCCTCTTCCTTCTTCTCCTCTTTCACCACGGGTGCCGCCACTGGCGTCGTCTTCGTCTTCTTCTTTTTCTTCTTTGCCGCGCCTGCCTTCGTCGTTTGCGTCTCACCACTGTTAGCGGTGGTGTTCACAGTGTTATTAGCAGCGTTGTTCTCATTGCTGTTCGCAGTGTTGCTAACAGTGACGCTGGCTGTGCCCACTGCGTCCTGCTCGCACAGCCACTGCAGACGCTGTTGCACCTCCTCGCTCGCCGGCCACGCCACGCGCCGCAGGGCCCTCGCCACGCGCACGTACGCCGCGAATTCCTCCTACGCCTTAGCACCGGCCCGCACGCCCACTGCCAGCTCCTGCCGCGACACCACCGTCACCGCGTCGTCCAACCGCACAGCGCGCGTCCGCAGTGCCGCCACTGTCTGGCCCGCCTTCTCGATGCGCTTCCGCAATGCTCGCACGCGTCGGAACACGCGCTCCAATGTTGCTTCCTGCGCCGTTACTGTCTCCATCACCGCCTCAGCCACCTCTTCCGTCTTAGCCACCTCCCCAGAAGGGTTGAGGAGCCGTGCGGGGAGGGAGGCGACAGCAGCGAGGTCCTGCAGGGCGGTGGGGAAGAAGAAGAGCAGCTCAGTGATGTTGACCGCCACCAGCTCCAGCAGCGCCGCCATCAGCACAGCAGAACCGCGGGCCTGCACATCACACCTCTCCCCGTGACCCACCTTCGCCAGCGCCATGCCGCGCACCAGACTGCGCAGCGGCAAATCGGTGCGCACGCGTGCGGCGCACAGCTCCACCAGCGTTGTGGGCGTGCGTGGCACGGCGCGCGGGACGCAGCGCAGCAGCTTGCAGAAGACGCCACGCTGCGCATCGGTCGCCAGCACCTCCACGTGGCCGCCCAGCGCGTCCAGCCGGCCGTCGGCGTCCATGGGCCCGCAGACGGCGGCCTTGCGCGCGCCGAGGAAGAAGCTACGCTTCAGACGGTTCAGCGCGCCTACGCATGCCCCTGCGCGGTGTGGACGATGCAGCCGCCCGGCACGGAGGCCACGCGACAGACGGTCTACGCATGAGACGAGACGGCGAGGCGCACGCGCGAGGGCAGCAGCGCGAAGATGCAACCCGGGTCAAGCGACGCGGGGAAGAGCGCGCGGGCGGCGGGGGTACGGTCGCCGCGCGCGTCGAGGTAGAAGTAGGCGAAGAGCTGGCCGCTGTCGGTGAGCAGCGTGTCGAAGCCCTCGTGGCAGGCGAGCTGCGCCACGCGCAGCTGCAAGAAGTACAGCGTGTTCACGCGCGCCGTGCGAGCCGTATCAGTACTGCTGGCACTGCCAGTGCTGCGGTAGGAGGGGAAGAAGAAGACGCCGGCGGCACAGGCGTAGGCGGAGTGGTCGCCGTGCACGGCCGCGTGGGTCACGTTTGAGGCCAGCAGCTGCGGCGCGGCGACGAACGGCGCGGCATAGCCGGGCAGCTGGCCGCAGGCGTTCTCGCCCCAGCCGAAGAGGTCGCCCGCGGCGGTGAGCGCCAGGCTGTGGGCGGCGCCGCAGAGCACCTGTGAGACGGTAGATAGGACGGGCAGCGGTGTGAAGTGAAGCGATGTGTCGAGGTACTGGGTGCGGCCCTGCAGCACGCCCTCGGAGCCCGCGGCGAACACGCGGCCCGACTGGGTGAGGAGGAGGGCGTGGCGGTTGCCGAGCGAGGCGGAGAGAACGGACTCGGGGAGGGAGATGGCGTGAATGCTGACGGCGCCGAGACGGGCGTGACCGAGGAAGGCGGTGTGGTTGTTGACGAAGAGACACAGCTTTGAGTTGACGGCGAACGACTGGATCTAGAGGGAAAGAGAGGAAAGGGCGGGGACATTGCGGTAGGTGGCGTTGAACTGCGCCAAATTCTGGGCGAACTGCTTGGTGGCGCTGCTCTGCGTCGAGGGAGAGGGGATATAGAGAAGACTATCGTACTCGAGATGGGGCTGCTCGAACAGGGAAAAGCGACTCATGAGATAGTTTGCAACAGCGCCAGAAGGGGCTTTCTGGAGGAGGAGAAGGAGAGCTAGAAGTGAGGAGGGAGTGTTAGGAGGACCGCGCATGCTGCGGTGCTCATAGGCAATGGCGATGGAGTCGAAGTTCACCTGAGCATGAGTAGCAGAGAGAAAGCGTGCATAGCCCTCGTTCGCCAGATTCTCGCTCTGGTGCAGAAGAAAGTTGAGAATGCTGACAGCGTCGTATTTTGCTAGCGAATGAAACACGAAGAAGAGAGGAATACCCGCCAGCTGGAAGAGTCCCTGGTCGTAGCCATCTGTGCACTGCTCTGGAGCCACCCCGTTGGCCACGAGATAGGTATTCAGGGAATCGACATCGTCCCGACGGATGATCGCGACAACGTCGTCCTTGTCCCCGATGTGCTCTTTCAGGAGTGCAGTGAACGACCGGAAGCAGGAATCCGCATTCATGAAAGAAACAGCTCACACAACAATAGACTACTCTGCAATGATGCCCTCCTCCATCATGGAGGACTTCACGTTGAAGAAGAAACAGTTCTTCCACTCCACCACCCTACGCGTCACCGCTGCCACCCACACCTACCCTCCTCTGCCCTTCGCCTTCAGCAATCCATACAGAGTGCTTCCGCCGATGAAGGGCTTGTCCATCACCACCTCCACCACGTGCCATTTGGGGTGCACGGCCACTACGTAGCCGCAGCTGCCGAAGGGGATGTCGTTGCCGCCGATGATCACCACGCGATTGCCGATCACCGGGATGATCTTCATCGCGTCCGTCACGGACTCGTCCACCCGCGTGCGCTCCCAGAAGGCGACGAGGTCGGGCGAGCAGGTGACGCGGACATCGCAGCTGCTGTCCATGTCCTGGACGATAGCGCCAGTCTGCTGCAGGAGATCCGCGTGCTTCTCTAGACAGCAGACGGTGGCCATGTCCGCCATGACGTCCTTGAGGTGGGGCATGTCCTCGACGAAGTCCGTCACCGCCTTCAGCATGAAGTCGCGGTCCACCAGGTCCGCCAGGCTGTCCGGCGTGTCGAAGTCGCGCATGCGCGCGAACAGGTCGGGGAAGGTCTGGCGGTACTGGTTCAGGATCTTCAGCGCGTCCGCGGAGAAGCACAGGTCGCCGCTCCGCGACGGCGTGAAGCCCAGCGCGCTGGTGCGCACGGCCAGCGGGCAGAAGGGCAGCGGCTCCTCGTAGTTCTCCGAGTACTCCGTGGTGAGCACGCGGCACTGGCAGTACTCTACGTGTCACACGCCACCCGCTCACCCACTGGGAATCACGCGCGTGCGGTCGTGGAAGTGCAGGCCGATGTCGCCGCGGAAGGTGCCGCGGTCGTAGACGCGGTAGCTTCCCGTGATGCGCAGCACCGCCTCCAGCGGGATCTGCAGCAGGCGGCGCAGCGTCTCGCAGCTGTACCACCTCTCCTCCTTCGCGCTGCGCAGCACCTCCGTGCCCGTCGCGATGCCCGGCACCACGCGCATCAGGCGCAGCGTCACGGCGGACGCCGTCACCTTCTCGCACACGCCAAACGCGCCCTGCAGCGGCCGGCCCTCGTGCACGTTGGTGCCGAGGAACACGCAGGGCGTGCCGGGCGCGAGGCGCTCGGTGAGAGGCCGGTCCATCAGGGCGAGCGAGTCGAAGTAGAGGGAGCTGGCGGGCGTGACGAGCTGCAGCGGGTACAGCAGCGTGTCCGCCGCGTAGCGGTACACCGGCGTGTGGGTGCTGCGGCGTCGCTCCACGCCCAGAATTGGGGCGATTTCGGCCAGGATGCAGCAGTCGTGGATGTCGAGCCCGCCGAGCCCGATGACGTTGGGGCGGCCGCGCAGCGCCTCGTCGGGCATGCGGTCGAACAGCCCAGAATAATCGCGCGCCTGGTCGGCGGTGAGGGGCGACACGACGAAGACGCCGCTGGCGTTGGGCGAGGTTACGACGTGGTAGTTGCGCGTCCAGAGACCCTTGATGATGGCGTAGCGCGTCATGCCGTAGGGGTAGGTGACCAGCCGATCGCGGCAGTTGCGCGCGAGCGCCTGGAGCAGCCGGACGGTGACCTGCGCGGGCTGCACGCGCGAGGGGATGGTGACGACCAGCGTGGCGTGCTTGCTCGCGCGGCCCGTGGCGACGATCTCCACGTTCTCCTCGCGCACCGCCTTGTCCTTCAGATGGATAAGCATGTTGCCGCGCAGCGGCGCCAGCTGCAGCACCGTCTCCTGCGGGGCCTGCGGCGGCGGGATCTGGAAGACGTAGGAGACGCAGTGGTTGGGTTCGATCTTGCCGAAGAGCGTGGTGGCGAAGGGGAAGAGCACGGTGCCCTTCTTCTGCGGCGAGTAGCAGTAGAGCCGCGCGGGCTTGAAGGCGTTGCGGCGGCGCTCCTCGGCGGTGAGCTTGGCGTCGCAGCCCCAGGCGACGATGGCGTCGCGCATGCGCTGCTCGTCGGTGAAGGGGATGAGGTTGACGCCCTCCCAGGGGTTCTTCTTGTTGTTCATGTCGATACTGAAGGACGGCGGGTAGAACTCGATGATGGGCGAGGCCGCGTCCAGCACCAGCGGCCGGTACGACGGCGGGAGGATGGCGGCGCTCTGCGGCGGAAGACAGCCCAGCTGCTGGAGGAAGGGCGAGAAGGGCGCGTCGAGCGAGAAGGGCTGGAAGTGCCTGCGCGTGAGAAGAGGCGCGAAGCGGTACATATCGTAGGTGGCGAGATCGCTGGCGAGCGGCGCGTAGTGGTAGGGGTAGTACCAGCTCCAGGACTGCACGCCGCGGTAGTAGTAGAAGAGGATCCACTGCACGCCCTCGTAGTAGCGCTTGCAGACGTCGTCCAGCACCGCCTGGTCGTCTAGGTGGGAGAGGAGAGGCGCGGGCTACGCGGCAGGCGCAGGTTGAGCTTGCTGAAGTAGTAGTGCTTGTGGATGTCGCAGTAGTCCGCGTGGCCCAGCACCGTCTCCATGTACGTCTCCGACTTGATCAGCGGCAGCCCGCCCGGCACTGCGCGCTCGGGATGCGGGTCCTACGCGTGATATGACTGTAAGAAGGGAACGGGTGGCGAGGACTGGCGCTGCTCGAAGCGCGAGGGGCGTTGGGGACGGTTCTGCTGCGCCTCCTCCTCGGCCTTGCGCGTGGCGAAGACCTCCTCCTCGCCCTTGCCGATGAGGCCGAAGAGCGCCTTGAGCACGGGCAGCACGGGGCGGGCGTCCTCGACGAGGAAGGCGTGCAGGGAGGAGATGACGGTCCTATGATTAAGGCGCGGTGCGGGACGCACTGGTAGGTGTTGATGATGTACTGCACGCTACCCTCGTTGATGTCGAGCGAGGGCAGCTCGGGGAGGAAGTCGTCGCCCAGCAGGATCATAAGGCAGACGAAGTCGTCGAGCAGCCGCTCCTTGTCGTACTCCTTCATCCAGGAGCAGTCGGCAGGCGTGAGGTCGTGGAGGAGGTACTCGCGCAGCATGCCCACGTGGAGGATCTCCCACTCGCTCTAGGGGTGAAGCGGCAGAGGCGGGGGAACCTTGGAGTAGGCGCGATCGCCGACATTCTCGTTCTTCATGTAGGAGATGAAGGAGATGAGCTCGCGCAGCTGGATGATGTTGGTGTCGTGCAGCGAGAGCGAGAGGAGGATCAGGTCGGCGTCCAGGCCGTAGATGCAGTGGCGCTCCTTGTTGTTGTAGCCCGGACTGGTGCGGAGACTGCGGATGAAGGCCATGATCTTGTGCTCTCCCTCACCGGGATCGCTGTGGGAGGAGTAGAGCACCTTGGTGTCGCGCCACAGAGGGTCCTCGGAGATTTTCTTCTCGATGAAGTACTCGAGGATCTTGTCCACCTTCGCCATGAACTCCGTTCCGGGCGTGATGCAGTTCGAGTCGAAGGACTCCCCGTGGTAGTCCATCTTGTCCTTCTCGCTCTGAGCGTCGATAGCGGCGCGGAATCGGCGCGAGCGCTGCTGATTTAGTTTGGCACGCGGAGCCACGCCGTCCACTGCCATGAAAAGAAGCTTCTTGGGTCTGATTTGCTTGAAGATATGAGAGATGTAGCCCATAATGTACTCGGCGATGGTTTCCTCGGAGCGGACGCCAATCTCGACGGAATCGCCATGCGTCGCGTTGTGGATCACTCCGTTGAGGTCCAGGTACAGGTAGTCGCACTCCGGCAAGTACTGGGGAGAAGTGACGATTTCGTTGATTAGAGGGTATCTCTCGGACAAGTACCGGTAGAACTTCGGAATACCCATTTCTTACGGCAAAAGGATGATGATTGTGATCTTGTGTAAATGGGTGTCTATGCAGCGTCTCTACACCCGGGACTTGAAAGAACCGGTTATAAGTGTGGAGGTGGAGTGGAGTATGGGAACCCTCTTGCCACCCGCTTTCGCACAGGAGGATGACTGCAGTTGCTGTCGCGGAATATGGGGTCGATGGGACTGTCTTCTAGAAAAATGCAGAATCTGTAGCTCTCAGAATACACCTCGTGTACGAGAGAAGACGGTGAGTAGAACCTATACGGAGAACGAGACGTCTGGATACACTCTGGAAGGGGACATCCTTTCAGACGAGCATCTCACGTCGCTGGATGGGTTTGCACTATCGTGTTCTCCACGACGGCGAAGAGGGAGCGCAGATCCCTGCGGGGGTACACAATTGGTTTTGCGAGAAAGCCGCTCCCCGTGATGTCCCGTGCAATTCGCACCCACGACGACAGGGACGAGGCGGCTTCATCTCCGGAACGTTCTAGAAAAATGCACTTGGAAGGAGCAATAACCGCGGGAGAGAATCGTGGAAACGGGAGTCTGAACAAGATCTTCATATTATTTTTGTAAGCTTCTGTTTTGGTATTTGAAATCATGTCTGTGACTCTTCCTGCGTGGGTGGCTCTCGGATTGCGTGACGTGTAGTTATTGCGAAGAAATGCTGAAGGTTCTTCCCGACCCCAAGAACGTCTGGAAGTACATGCTCGCCGTGACCCAGATTCCTCGTGGATCCAACAAGGGTGACGAGATGTGGCGCCACATCAAGGTGCGCAACTTCCTGAAGGAGCAGGCTGAGAAGCTCGGCTGCGAGACCTACGTCGACAAGGGCGAGAACCTGATCGTCAGAAAGGCCGCTTCCCCCGGCTGCGAGGACAAGCCCGTGGTCTGCCTGCAGTGCCATATGGATATGGTGGTCCAGAAGAACGATGACGTGAACATCAACTTCGACACGGATCCTCTGACCCCCCGCATTGTGGACAACAAGTGGCTGATGGCCACCGGTACTTCTCTGGGTGCCGATAACGGTATTGGTATTGCCACCTGCTTCGCCATTCTGGAGGACAAGACCCTGAAGCACGGTCCTCTGGAGGTGCTGGTCACTCGTGATGAGGAGACGGGTCTGTACGGTGCTGCCAACCTCGAGGCTGGTGTGCTGAAGGCCAAGTACATGATCAACGTCGACTCCGAGGAGGAGAACGCCGTGTGCGTCGGTTGCGCTGGTGGCTTCAACGTCATCATGACCCTGAAGACCCCTCGTGCTGCTGCTGAGGGCGAAGTGAAGAGAGTGATTACTCTGAACAACTTCTGCGGTGGTCACTCTGGCTGCGATATTGGTCTCGGCCGCGCCAACCCCCTGCACGTGATGGGCCGCCTGCTGAAGGCTTGCTGCTGCCCTTACCGCCTGGTCTCCGTGGACTGCGGTACTGCCCACAACGCCATTCCCCGCAAGTGCGTGGTCGGTGTGGCCGTGCCCGCTGAGAAGGCCGAGTGCTTCGAGAAGTGCATGAACAAGCACTGGGAGGAGTTCGTGAAGGAGTACCACCTGATCGAGAAGAACGCCACCATGGAGATCAAGGAGTGCAACTGCGAGAAGACCCCCATGACCGCTGAGGCCACCGCCAAGTTCGTGAACTTCATCAACGTGTATCCTTTCGCCGTGATGAGATACTCTCCTTCCGTGAAGGGTGACATCGAGACCTCCACCACTCTGGCCATCGCCCACATGAAGGACGACGACACCATCGAGTTCACCGCCTCGACCCGCTCCTTCGCCCAGAGCCAGCTGGATATGATGTACAACAAGATCCGCTGCATCTGCGAGATGGGAGGCCTGACTGTGTCTGAGAGATACGGAGCGTAAGTAGTTTGCTGATTTCTATTCGTGGTACTGCCAGTCGGTGCTGGGAATCCGAGTTAGCGCAAAGCGTGCAATAACGCGGAATGATGATGTGTGCTTGTCATTGTTGTGTCGTGAATGCCATACTCACCCCCTCTAGTTACCCCGGCTGGGAGCCCAACATGGAGTCTCCTCTGACCAAGGACGTCGTGGCTGCCTACACTGAGGCTACGGGTCGTGCTCCTCGCGTGTACGCCATTCACGCTGGTCTGGAGTGCGGTCTGTTCATGGCCAAGTATCCTCACCTGGATTGCACTTCCATTGGCCCCGAGCTGCAGCACCCTCACAGCCCCGAGGAGAGACTTCTGATCGATTCCATTCCTCGTTTCTGGAAGGCTCTGACCCTCGCTCTCGAGAAGCTTGCTAACTAAATGCCTACAGTCGCGCTGTTTGTAACAAACACTACCACAGCACTAGTCGAACGAGAAGTGGATGCCCATCTTCTCCAGGTTGACGGACTCCGACGCGGCGATCAGTAGCGCCAAAAAGGCCTTCAGCGGCTGGATCGACTCCACGAACTGTAAGGTACTACGCCTCACGCCCTCGCTCGAGCCCCACTCCTTGGTGTGCATCATCGACGGGGAAACGCAGATACAGATGTTGTCCACCGTCATCTTGTTGACGGAGCTGTAGTGGGAAAGCTCCGACCACACGTGGCACACGTACAGCAACGTGTAGCGGTTCACCTCGGGGAACTGGCACAGCAGCTCGTACGCCTTCGCCGGGTCGCCCGTCTTGTTCACCTGGCAGATCGCCGGCAGGAAGGAGGCGGGCACCAGGCGCTCGCCGGAGAAGCCGAAGCAGGAGGTCATCAGCGAGGTCAGCTCCTTGAAGCCCTGCACCGACTGGATGCAGTCGTAGTCGCCCTACGGCTCACGCCCGCCGCGCGGCCCCACGTTGCGCACCTTTTGCTTCAGCACCGCGCCCTGCTCCTTCGAGCCGCACTGGCGGAACACGCCCTCCTCCAGGTGCGCCTTCACGCGCGCCAGCGCCTCCGCGATCGCCACGAACACCTTCAGCACCGGCGGGTGCGGCTTCGCGTGCGGGCGCAGCCACTCCAGCGCCGCCTGCAGCGACTCCGGCATGTTCGCTTGGAGCGCCGCCTGCAACGTGACTTGCGGCGTCTGCTGTGTCTGCTGTGTCTGCTGTGCTTGCTGTGCTTGCTGTGCTTGCTGTGCTTGCATTGCTTGCGATGCCTGCGCAGACGACAGAAGAGTTGTCTGAGGAGAACTCTGAAGAGAACCCCGTCGTGAGGTGCCAGAGACGCCAGCGTTGCCAGCATTGGACAGGGCGGGCGACTCGAAGTCGAAGCAGACGGCGTCGAGGCGGTCGTCGCGCTTCTCCACGAACTGGATGAAGGAGGCGTGCAGCGCGTCCGCCAGCGGCAGCAAGTGCGGACACTTCATCCGCACGTCCTCGTAGCTCTCGCAGCCGCGCGCCCACTCCGCATCCGCCGCCGACGGCGCGAAGGAGGCCCAGATGAGCCGCGCTTCCTCGCGCTTCCACTCGAGACACAGGTCCAGCACGTTCAGCATCACGTTGCGACGCTCCGCCGTGTCGAAGAGCAGGTCCAGCGCGTGGCTGCACCTCCGCGTCACCAGCGAGATGCACCGGCCTTGGATCGACGACTGCTCGTACTCCAGCAGCATCGCCGGCGGCGCGTCCGTGATGTGCTACGCCTCACCCGCCCGCGCCGCGCCCACCTCCACCGCGTCGATGCTCACGCGCTGCGAGCCGCACATCAGGCAGTCCACGAACGGGCCCAGCGCCATGCGCGCCGGCGCGTAGGCGCGCGTCAGCGGCGTCTTCGCCATCACGAGGTTCTCCTTGCGGAACAGGAACAGCGGGTGCTCCACCGTCACCGGCAGCTTGTGGCGGCTGCACCCGTACGTGTTGGTACGCGGCAGGATGCCGAAGGCGAACATGACCTCCGCCGTGCGCTCCAGCGCCGCCACGTTCTCCACGGTGTACTCGTAGGACGTGACCTCGCCCAGAGCCGGGCGGATGCCCGAGTACAACAGCACCTTGTAGTTCTCGATGGCGGCGACAGTGGGGTCCTCGGGAAGGAAGGGCTCGCGGCCGTGCACGGAGACGCTGCGCAGCAGGGCGGCGACGCACCGCGTCACCATGTCCATGTGGATGTGCTCGTCGAAGAAGAGCCGCTTGGGCAGCACCATGATCACGCAGTACTTCGCGAAGATCTCCTCGTCGTTGTTGAAGCGCCAGCGGCCCTGGAACAAAAAGAACTGCCACGCCAGCCGCAGCAGGAACAGCGTCGTGTCGCGGTACAGCGGCGGCAGGCGCAGCACGCACTGGTACGCCGCCTCGTCGTCCGTCTGCGCCGCGGCGATCAGCTGCTGCAGGTACTGCACCGGCATGATGCCGCCCTCCACACACTGCAGCCACTCGTGCAGCAGCGTCAGCAGCACCACCGGGTCCTTCTCCGTCGCCAGCGCCGCGAAGTCGCCCTACACGTGACGCTTTACCATGGGGCCTGCTTGGAACACGCGTTCGCGCAGCACCGAGGAGTAGTCGATCGGGCGCATGCTGTCAAAGCAGAAGAACGCGTGCGTGCGCGCCAGAGCCGCCGTCAGGTGGAGCAGCAGATATGGCACGTTGTGCGTCGGCACGCGGTCTAGAGGTCATGCTGCCGCGCGACGACATACAGTCCATGGAGATGTTGAAGGGGAGGCGGTCCTCGATGGGCTTCTCACGCTCGGCGACGAAGGACAAGAAGGAGTCGTTGATCATCTTGATCACTTTCTTCACCAGCGTCTGGTCGCCCAGCTCCTCCAGCTCCTCGAGGTCCTCCTGCGTGCGGACGGAGGCGAAGAGGCGCCGGTCCTCCACGTCCAGCTTGGAAATCATGGAGGTGATCAGCGTGAAGCCCGTCTCGCGATACCAGCGGAACAGCACCTTCAGGTACATGGTCCAGCGATTGCGCTCCGCCACCAGATCGCATTGCAGCATCATGGACCGCTTGTTGGCGAAGACGATCACGATCACCGGCTGCTTCTTCTCCGTCTCGTTCAGCTCGATGCCCATCACCTCGCTCAGGCCCACCTCCTCCTCGATCTCCTCGCCCTGCCGGCTGAACACCAGCTTGTCCAGGCTGGGCGCCACGCGCATGCAGCGCGCCTTCTGCGAGCGCATGTTCGTCGTGCGGCGGGCGAACTGCGCGCCGCGCAGGAACAGCGTCAGGATCGACGCGCCGTCGTTGGCCATGTTGTACGCGTCCGCGTGCACGCGCTCCACAGTACTGCCAAACCGCTGCTGCGCGGGGAACACCAGGTTGTAGTGGAACTGCAGGTCCGCCAGCGTCTCGTGGCGGATCTGCTGCGCCAGCGTCACGTCCACGCAAGACTGCTGGAGGGTCTCCTGCATCGCCTGCTCCAGGCGCGCCTGGCTGAGCTGGAAGTCGCGCTGCTGCCCCGTGATCACCTGGAACGCGTTCACCTTCAGCCCCACCAACTACCCCTCAGTTCTCGACCCACGCCCCACCTGCACGTCGTTGGCGAGCAGCGCCCTGCAGATGTAGTACACCACGTAGGGGTACAGGTTGTAGGAGGGCAGCTTCACCGTCAGCAGGTAGGTCAGCAGCTCCCAGCCGCGCTTCTCGCTCGCCTGCAACATGTTGGCGGTGGTCTGCTTCATCAGGAAGCAGTAGCACTCGTCGCACAGGTTCACATTCTTCTGCAGGTACTGCTGCAGGCGGTCCAGCAGCGACGACGGGTTGCCCGCGATCGGCAGGTCGCGCATGTACATCATCACCAGCTTCTCCGCCTCCAGCGCGTCGCGCGCGTCCGCCGTCGGCAGGTTGAGCAGCGGCGCGGCGGGCGCGTGCGGCGAGTAGTTGAACAGCTCAGAATCCGTCTGGCGGGTGTGTTTGCTGCGCGTGAAGTACATGAGCGCGTACTGCGAGAAGGGGAAGCAGAAGGGCAGCGGCGCCTGTTCCAGCGCCTTGTAGATGGCGTCGTTGGAGAGGATGCGCAGGAACGGGCGGTGGATGTTCTCCACGTTGGTGGCGTTGTACTGCACCACGGACTAGGCGTGAGCCACCTCGCGCAGGGCCACGGCGATGCTGAGCGGGTTCTCCGGCGCGTTGACAGAACCGTCTATGAGTGAGGCGATGGGTGTGAGGGTACGGAGCACGCTAATGGACTCGCCGTCGCGCGAGTCGTTGTAGTAGAGCATCTTGATCTCGCGTTCCTGCGAATGAAAGAGGGGAGGCGGATGCACATTCAAGATGCCGAATTGCTCGAGTTGGGTCGTGTAGATCTTGACGCCGTCCTCGATCTCGGAGAGGATAGATAGATGGTCGGTGAGCGGGATGCGGTACTTCTGGCGAATCGACTCGATGGAGGTGATGTCTTCCTTGGTGATCGTCTCTTGCGCTAAAACGGTCTCTAGATAGATGCGGTAAAACAGGAAGAACATTTCCTCCGCAGAAACGTCTACAGCTCAGATGCACAGGAAGCCGGCAACGATCACTCAATTCCGATGCCATTTGACGGATACTCACTCCTGAACTGGATGTGCTACCTGTTACACTGCATGGAAACGATAACCGTAGAAACTCAGAGCTGATTCTACCCATCACCCTCTCTCTCCAATCCTACCTCACGGAACGATGCAATGCCGCTGACGAACGATGACTGATTGCATCACGGCGGCAGCTCTTTCGCAGATCCTGGGAAATGGCACTCAGAGAGGAAGAGAGCTTCCGCTTCGTGGCAGGCGTGATCGGTTTTAGGCATGTGGCAGGAATATACCCCGACTTCCCAGAATCAGTTACACCCGCGCACCATCCATTATCCGTTGCTCGGAGAACATGAAGAATTTCGTCCTTCTCCACGGATATTTCGTTTGCACTTTTTCCTTGATAATCCTTCACCGCTTTAGCGAACTAGTCCTCAATGCAGTATCCACGCTGTTACATAATTTCGAATTGTTGTGTCATTCCTTTCCTCCATATTGGAAGGGGCTTGATCCTGAACTCCTTGCGGGAGCTTCCAGTGGGCTTCCCGCGTCATCTTGTTGTAGTAATACACACGGTTTGACTCTGGATCAACACACTTCACGTATGTTATCTGGATACTCATGATTACTACGCGATTCCGGTGTTTCGCCAGAATCCAAAAAACGGTGTTGTTTCGTTGAATCCGCCATTTCGGACCGTTTTTGGAACTATTGCATTGGGATCCTCGCGCATGATTTCTCGCACTTCCTAGACATTTTCACACACTGTCGATGCAATACCACTGTTTTTAGGGATAACACAATCACTCAGAGAATCACTTGGTTTCATCCTACCTGTTGTCGTACGTGGTCGTTTCGTTTCCATGCCCAAGTTTAAGGCGAAAAGGCCGCGAACGATTCGAAAACGGATTCAAGTCCCCAAATCGAAGCGAAAGCAACATTATGTATCCCAAAATCACTGTAGCGTCTAATGAACGCGATTCATCCAAAGATCACCATGATCACTCTCCATGCAGCGAGTACTGTCGCCGTATTTCAAGCTTGTTATGCTTACCAGTAGTGCTCCAAAAGAATGGGTTTGGAATGACTTCTCTGTACGTGGAAAAGGAAGACACTCTTCACGGCAGTTTTGACGGCATTCTCCTGGGACTCCACCTGCTGCTCAACTCGAAAGCGTTTATCGAATTCCTCTGCTCTCTTCGACACTTCATCTTTGCCTCCAACGCGTCCAAACGCTGCTACTTCACCATCGTCCTCTCCTCTGTCTTGCGGGGTCTGAATTCTTCTGCTTCATTAGGAGTAGACATCGCCATGGCATCCTCTTCCTTTCCTTCGCGCTATGCCTGCAACCGGTTCATTCACTACATCCGCAAATGGATTCCTGCACTACGTCAGGACTCTGTAACCCTATCTGCCTTCGTTTCATCCCTGATGCAGTGCATCGACAAGGAGGCAGAGGCCATGAATCGCTACGCATTCAAGGTGTGGTGCGGCCACTCCCTCCTTCCCCAGGCCGAGTCGAAGGACTGTGAATCCGTGCTTCCCATTTCATCTCCTAGTTCAGCCGCTGGTCAACCCCTTTCGCTCTCTGAGTCCCACAACACAGTCTACGCAAATCGTTCTCCATCCCATGTACTCTCTTCCCCTCCCCATTCGTGTGCGGGAAGTCGAATGGCGCGACATACTCTCCGCCCATCCCGTCGTCTCGCCCTTGAACACTCCAGAACTCAACGTTTCCTATGCACTCGCTTCTCAGCACATCGCCGCCTCCTTCGCATTCTCCCTTCTCTTGGTGTGTAACCCCCACTCGGAATCCTTCACACTCCCGCCCTTCCTTTTCCTTCAGGATTCTGACGGAAGGGTCGTCGGCTACTCCATTCGCACTGTCGTCTCCTCGGATAACGGATCGTGGACTGTATCCAAGCGGATCTACCCCAGCAAGCGGAATGGCCGGATCTATGACGTCCATGCGAATGGCTGGTGGATTACCCTAGAGAATGGATCTGTGAAGTCAACGGAGTGGATGTGGGTGCGGAGGCAAAGGCCAGCGCTTCTGCACTACGAAAGGGTTGTTCATTAGTCTTTTATTCCGCTGTTTGTTCAACGCAGAATTCGGGACTCTTTTTGCCAGCATTCATCTTCATGAAAAGAAGCGCTCCTGCTCCAGTTCGACTCGCATCCAACTATGCCCGTACTTTGAATCTCCTCCGCTGTGATAACGTGTAGTACAGCGACAGCATTAAGGTAATCCGGGGAATCTTGATCCTGGACGAGGAAGGAAATGCCATCACAAAGAAGTACTACACAAACGACTTTCCGACGGCCGAGGCGCAGCAGGCCTTCGAGCAGAAGATCTTCAAGAAGTACAAGCCGAACACAACAAAGGACGACAACAGTAGCGCAGACAATTCCATTTCAATTCATAGCAACGATCGGTATCCTTGATCGCTACATCGTCGTGGGCAAAGCCGGAAGCGACTGCTTCGTGTTCTTCTACGGGTCCGAGAACGAGAATGAAATGATCCTGCTGACGGCGATGGACGGCTTCTTCGAGGCGCTGAAGCTGATGCTGAAGTGCGGCCGGACCGATCTGCTCATGTGTAGAGATAAAGTCGAGCGTAACGAAATGCTGAAGAAGATGCCGTCTCTCTTCCTTCTGATGGATGAGCTGTGTGACACGGGGTTACTCTCTCACCTCCTCCTGACGCGTAGTGTACTAAAGGAGATTGATGCGGGCGTTTTGCTGCGCAACGTGGAAATGAGACTCAAGTAGTGATTCCGTTGTTTGTTCCAGCCGATCGAGTCACGAGTGTGGCAACAAACAGTCCCTTCCTCAGAAGCGAGCTGTTCCAGCCGATCGAGTCGCAAATGTGGCAACAAACAGTCCCTTCCGCGGAAGCAAGCTTACTCTCTGGCAGCCATAGCAGCC
>ERZ827156.875-NODE-875-length-39856-cov-4.896661_pt1 | contig 39856 bp, 28 predicted proteins | sample MGYA00519919_ERZ827156 | MGnify/ENA primary metagenome ERZ827156 (study PRJEB31778, sample SAMEA3449269) | human gut metagenome | biome: human gut; feature: human-associated habitat; material: faeces | place: United Kingdom | collected 2010/2012 ...
GAGTTTCCAATTTCATTTATTTAAGCCATTTTATTTTTCATGCGTAACTACTACACTAAAAAAGGCCGTTTCATGCCAAAAGTGGCGAGAACGACCCATTTGTAAGCGATGTTTTCAAAGAATGTAAATTAGAATCCAACTACATTTAAGACTGCTGCAATAGCCCAAATAGCTGCCATAATTAAGTTTAATACTTTACTAAATTTCTTATCACTTAAGTAAGCTAAAGTAATACTGTATAAACATATTATTTGCAAACAATATACGCTACATTTTCAACAGTAATATGATTTTGAATACCAACAACATTTTGAATAGCTTCTATTTCTTCCCTTACTTCGTTTGGTATCTCAATATAATTGAAAATCCAAGTTTTTACATTTAAATTTTGTTTTGAAAGCATATCATTTACATCATTACAATACACTACATTTTTATTGAGTCCAGCATCCGTTTCACCTTTTAAAATTGGATACCAATTCATATAAAATGAAGGATTTTTGGCCATAATCATCATTGTACCATCATCATCCATCATGTTTTTTAATACTGTAATATATTTTTCAAATTCATCCTTTTGAATAACTGTACTATCCAATACGATAAAATCAAATTTAATAGATTTAAACGGATTATTCTCGATATCAAAATAATGTTCTATATTCACTCCTTCTAAATGAGTAGATATAGTCGCACATGAAACTGTGTTATTTAAGCCATAAAATTCAAATTGAGGATATAAATAAGCAGCATGAAGAATAGCAGCTCCTAGATCACTTTTAACCACCAATATTTTAGCATTATCTTTCTTAATTTCTTTAATTTGATTTAAATAAAATGCTACATTTGTTTCAGAGTGAGTAAAACAATAGAAACCGTTATCTTCCTGAAAATTATATTTTTCTACTAATTTATTATAATTTTTCATTAATATCCCGCTATAATCCACTTTTTTAAATGATACAGTTCCTAAATGAATTATGAAAGAATTGTAGACTAATACATTTTGATAATTTTCTTTTAAGATACGTAACGATATATCATCATCTTCAAAGTTACCTGGAAAAAATCTTTCATCTAAATAACCAACTTTTTCTAGTACATGTCGTTTAATTAATACCGCAAAAGCCACCAACATCAGTTTAATTTCATTTCTTTTATTTACGATATTATTCTTTAAACCAAATTCTTTTAATTCATCAATAGAATCACTTTTAAATACAGATTGTAAATTAGCACAATTGTTTGTCACAGAACCTGCAGACCCATAATTGTCTTTTTCATACAATCCCATACGCAATGTATATAAACTATTGGCACAAAGTATCGTGTCATTATTTAATAAGAAAATATCATTCTCTTTCTTTGAGGCTTTGATTCCAATATTACAACCACCAGGAAAACCTGCATTAAAATCATTTTCTACCAATACGATATCATCTTGTTGTCTAAGATATGCAACACTATCGTCTTGTGAATTATTATCTACAATCACAATTTCTCTTGCCGATTCAGGTGTTGTTTCTCGAATACTTTCAATACATTGTTGCGTTAATTGACGATTATTGTAGCTTAATATGACAATTGATGCTGGTTCTACTTTACCTTGACGATATGTGATTTCATCTAGCTTATTTTGAATTTCTATTTTAACGAGTTCATCATGACAATAAAATAGTGCATTCTCATATGTTAAATAGGCTTGTTTTAAATTCACATTTTCTAAATATTTGCCATATTCTAAATATCCTTTATAATCCAATGGATTCTCTTTTATTTTTTCTAACATAACTCTCCCTCAAGAAAAAGGCTTAGATTTTATTCTAAGCCTTAAAAACCAACTACGTTTAAGATGGCTGCAATAGCCCAAATAGCTGCCATTAAACCATTTATAATTTTACCGAACTTTTTATCGCTCATATAAACCAACGCAAGGCTATATAAACAACAAATAACTTCTAAAACAATAATAACCATCAATGTGTTAAATGTACTAAACATAAATCTCTTCCCTTCTAAATATTTCTATAATCTTGCACATTTTGTGTCATTGCCACATTACGTTGTCTTTCTAGATTTAAATCTAAATGGGATGCATCAAGAATAACACGGATCATATCTTGATAATTGTTCGCATCAAAGACAAAATCTGGCAATACATACTTACGATTATGAATCGTTTGATTAAACCCAAGAATCAACAGGTTATGTAAGAATGCTTCTTTAGTGGCATCTACGATTTCATTTTCATAATTGATATCTAAAAAATAATCGCATGTGTTAAACAAATTCAGTATTTCACTCGCCTTGCATCCTGGATACAAGTGTACATTATCATATTTTTCAAAAGACATCAACTTTTGTGACATTTCTGTTAATGCACAAACATGAAATTTCATATTTGGCATACTCACAACTAGTTCATTCAATTTTTCAATACGGTCTGAATTTGTACAAATTAAAATATTATTTGTGTGTTGATTCTCTTTTTCAAAATTGTAGACAAAACCAAGTGGTTTCACAATATCCCTATTTGCCCCTAATTCAATAAGCTTTTCATACGCCTCTTTTTTCTGAACAAAAATCTTAGAAGTTCGTCTAGAATTACCATCTAGAATTACCTGCATATTGCCAGGAATATCTTCTCTATAACCCTCTTGCCAGAACAATACATCACTATGTTCTCGATCTTCTAAGCTTTCCGATACAAAGAATGGATTGGATAAGGAGTTATAGAATAGTCTTGTTGGATATATATCTAATTCAGTAAATAAATGCTTCGCAAATTCCACTTTATTCTTAAAGATATATACTTTATCATTTTGATTTAAAATAATGTCATGTGTGACAAAGTTTTCAACCACTTTTTCATTGCCAGACATATCATAATAACTACGAGATACTAGCTGACCTTTTTTATTAAAAATTGTCTTGGCATACATGAAACCATCTTGATTATAATGATCACTTACACGAACAACATGCGTATCATCATACCAATCTACAATCTTCACAAGTCTTTTATGTAAAGGAGAAGCGAAAAAAATCTTACCTCTTTCATGATTTAAATCAAAGACTTGACCACCCGTATTACTCGCCTTGATTTCCCAATAATCCGGTACATCAATTTGATTGAAATAGCGTGCTTTACCGCCCTCTTTTTTACCACAATAATACGTATAAATACTTGTCACATCATCTGGTAAAAAGCCTTCATCGCTAAAAGTGAAAACCGGACCATCAAAGCCAGAAGTTCTAAAGCTTTGATACAACATTTGACTCTCTTCATCAAAATTTTCTAATAATAAAACTGGAGTTTCTAACATACAGCTTCCCTCCATTTTTCTTGTACGTTACAAGTTAAGAAATCCTTAGCTACTTCATAAGATACTTCGTGACATTTCCCAAGATCTTGTTTAAATAAATCCACAATACCTTTTCTTAAAGCCTCAATCTTATCCTTATCCTCTTCAGGTAAAGATATTAAATAGCCATTTCCACCATTTCGAATAAATGTTGGATTTCCATAACGAACATCAAACCCAACAATTGGTAGTCCTCCACCAACCGCTTCCATTAAAGTAAGTCCAAAACCCTCACTTGTACTTCCGGCAATATAAGCCTCGTAGTTTTGATAAACTTCACTCAAATCATGTTGACCCATTAAGTGAATATAACTCGATGCATTATTCTCTCGAATAATATTTTCAAGTTTTTCTCTTTCGCCACCAACACCATAGATATCCAAAGATAATTCAGGCACTTCACTACGAGCTTGAATGACAGCCTTACAAATCCAATCCACATGTTTTTCACTAGCTAATCGACTTGCCGTAATTAAAGAATAAGGTTTACGAGTAGAACTAGGATATTTAAGTTCTGGTAAAGATCCCACTGGAATTGTATATATACAAGGTGTTACACCATAATATTTTTCAAATTGTTGAATCATCAAATCACTTTGAGCTTGTGTTGAACAAATATAGAAATCAATATGTTTATGCATATTAAATTCATATTCATAGAAATTATTCCATAAAATGTAATCGTCATTTGTATCCTTTTCACTAAAGTGATCCGCATGTACGACTGTACCCACTCTTGCCGGCTTACAATTCATAATAATTGATTGACCAATATCTGTAGAACGATCAATTAATACTACATCATCTTTCGTTAAATGTAATTGAGATACCATATATCCCACAAATTCTTCTTTTGAACAAAGAATCTTATCCTTAAACTTATACATCACACGATCATCATCAATGATTTCTTCATAGGCAACACTGCCATTTTCATTAAAGAAACGACGATGATATAAATGAGCCTTATTATCTAATGGTGCATAATATTCTGAATACACACGTCCATATGTAAAATAATCCTTTCGAATCAAAAATCCATTGGAAACCATTTCAACACGATGCACAAAATCATCATGATCATTGACCATATAAGCTGTATAAAAGTTATTACTTCCACCAAACACATAACGGCAAATCTTACCTTCTCTTTTTTTTGTATAATTTAAATCTGTAAATGTCTTTTCTAAATCACTCAACGTATATGTAACAGGTGCTGTTTTAAAATCCGTAAAGAACGTATATAGCCAAATGACTTCCGAATCTTCAAAACCAATATTCTTCGTCATATGTTCCATATTTTCAGAAGGAAACATATCTGTAAATACAAACTTAGCATCGACACCAATATTACGAAACATTTTAGCACGGTAGATCTGGGCATATTCAACACCACTACTTGCCCAGCCAATGCCTAAATTAAAATTATAAATCATAACCCTAAAAACTCCTTTCCTTAAGGATACAATATAATCATTTCATTGTCTTTACCAAATGAAACTTCTCCCAATAAAATATTACGAATCATCGCTTTTTTTATGGATTTTTCCATATCTCTAAAAGAAAGTCTTGCCTCCCTTTGGTATTCATATAAAAGATTACGCTGAGCCGTAGAACGACCAGAAATGGCTGCCTGTAACTGCTGCAAGTAGTCCACTTCTTCAATCCAACCATCATCCAAGGCTTTTAATGTACAAAGACGACAATATTCAGAAAAACGATTTCCCAACACTTGTTTCTTATCTTTAAATGCCATATCTGCATACTGTTTCAAATATTCTTTTTTATTGGCAGAAGAAATAGATAATTCTTTCAGTCGATACGACAAATTATCTAAGATATAACGATACAAAACACGATCATCCATCTTTTTATGTTCTTTTACATATTCATCTATATTCTGCTTATAAATTTGAATCAAGACATTCTCATCCAAGCTCTTTCCATCCAACAAATCATTTCTTGTCTTATACATAATCGTTCTTTGACGCTGCATAACACTATCATAATCCACTGAACTTTTTCTTTGGAAAACACTCGACTCATCTTTAATTTTCTGTGAACGATTGATTAATTTCTTAATACGATGCTTAGAAATATATCTTCCTTTATCAATATACTTCTCTAAGAAATCCTCACCTAAAACCGTACATACATCATCCTCTAATGAAGTATAGAAAATGGATACGCCTGGCTCTCCCTGACGTCCTGCACGACCTCTTGCCTGTCTTTCATCACGTGTATTACTCATTCGACCAATTCCTAATACACATAAACCCCCAAGTTCTTTAACACCCGGACCCAAATGAATATCTGTACCACGACCAGCCATACTTGTAGCCACTGTCACGACATTTTTTTGACCAGCCTCTTTAATAATTTCCGCTTCCCAGAACGCATTATTTGCATTCAAAACACTATGCTCAATATTTTCTTGAACCAATAATTTCGACAACATTTCCGTATCCGAAATCAAAGACGCAATTAATAATACAGGCTGTCCAGTTTTATGTCTTCTTACAGTTTCTTGAATAACCGCATCAAACTGTTCTTCGCTCGTTTTAAAATACTTGTCCGGCATATCTTTACGAATCATTGGCTTACGCGGAGGAATCACAACAACTCTTTTATTATAGACTTCTAAAAGCTCTTCTTTGCCATCTTTGATTGTACCACTCATACCTGACATCTTCGGAAATAAATTAAATAAGTTTTGATATGTAATAGAAGCAACCGAACGCTGCTCTTGACTTAACTTCAAATGTTCCTTTTCTTCAATAGCCTGGTGAGACCCACCACGAAGTTTCATTCCCTTCATTTTACGACCCGTACTCTTATCTAATAGAACAATTTCACCCTCATCTGTTGCGACATAGTCAATATCTTTTTCTAATAAGAAATGGGCACGTAAAGCTAAGACAATATGTCTTAAAATATCAAAGTTTTCTTTACTATATAAATTTTCAATACGGAAATAACGCTTCGCATATTCAATTCCTTTATTGGTCAACCATACCTTTTTATCCTCAATTTCATAGTGAACATCTTCTACTAGTGTCGTCACAAAAAAGTCAGTTATTCCATATAAATTGGATTGAACACGAGGAGAACCCGAAATAACTAGAGGCATACTTGCACTATCTAATAAAACAGAATCCGCCTCATCAATAATCACAAAGTAAAAATCTCGCATAAAACAATCTTCTTTTGACTGTACTAAGTTATTTAATAAGTAATCAAATCCAAGTGCACCATGCGTTGTATATACTATATCCGCATTATAGACATCCTTTTTTGAATCATTGTCTAACTTTTCATTTGTATCACGCTTTACACCTGCTTCTACACTCAAACCTAAAAACTTATAAACCTGACCCATCTCTTCAGCATCACGAATGGCCAAATATTCATTGGCTGTTACTAAAATACTACTTTTACCAGTCAATCCATTTAAGTACATAGGCATCGTTGCCGTTAAAGTTTTTCCTTCACCCGTATTCATTTCACATAAATAGCACAAATGAAGTGCAATACCACCTAAAATCTGTACATCATAAGGAAACATACCTAATACACGATAATCGGCTTCACAACATACCGCAAACGCTTCAGGAAGAAGATCATCCGTAGTTTCACCTTCAGCCAATCTTCTTTTAAACTCATTTGTCTTATTTTTTAATTCATAATCACTAAGTTCTTTAACCTTTTTACACTCCTCTTTGACTTTACCCAAAAGAAAGTGTAATCTCTTATCAATTTTATTCATTTTACCCTTCCTTTTCTGTAATCACAAAAGAATGAAAATGCATCTTCGTACCACCTGCATTAATTAATTGCACTCGATAGCTATATGTCTTTAAAGGACACTTAAAATCCATTTCCGGTTCACGAATAATTAGTGTACCCGCCTCATTTTCATAACGATCATAAAATACCATTCGTATTAAATACGATTCAAAATCACTCATATTTACTTGAATATGATAAGAACTCTCCCCATCAATAATTGGTAAAGATGGTTCTGTTCTCATCATTTGATAATTTACTTTGGAATACCATTCTTTAATAATCGTTCCAGGAGGCATCAATTCATTTTCAAATTCAATATCTTCACGAGAATGAAACCAAATCTTTGAACCATATAAATACGTTCCAAACGTATCTTCATTCCATACGACTTTCCATGCCTTATTCTTCATTTGGTTCACCTCGATTAAAATCTGATTTTAAAATATCATCATATTGATTTTTAAACCACGCAACAATACTATATGTATCATCATTATGTCGTCCATGAATACCTTTACCAATCACTTGAACACCCACATCATCAATATGAGAAATCAAACGATCATAGGCCGTCATGTCATAATCATCTTCTAACATATAAGAAATAATAAATTTAGTTTGAGACCAATCCGTTTGATCAAACAAATCCCAAAAACGATGATTCAATGAATCAATTGACTTTAAACTAATATCTCCGAAATTCTTCACCAAAACATCTAAAGAAGTAGGAAAACCTCCAGGTCTTGAAATACGCTCATTTCTAGCTATATCGCCTAAACTAGCCAATGGTTTACCTAATAAAATTGCATGTGGTCTTAATTTACAACCATTATATAAAGCTCCAAACGTTCCCATAGAAAGTCCAGATAAAATCAATTGTGAACGATCAAAACCTAATTGTTTCAAACAATCTTGAATACCAGACACAATAAGGTTCTCATATTCTTTATCACCCAAATAGAAAGCTCCACCTTCCAATCTTGATTCAGAAATCAATAAGAATGGTGCTCCCATATTACGCATCATATAGAAACCTTCAAAACCTTCCTGCGTTTTATATCCACTAAAATATACATTTAAAGGTGGTTTCATATCCCCTGGATCAAAGTACATAAAGACTTCTTCACGTTTGGATGTAACCTTACGGATTCCTCCAGGTAAAAAAGAACCATATTCTTTACGTGAATGACGATCATGTAAACCAACAATTTTTAATTTACCCTTACCCTTTGCGAATAGAGAAATAAATACAGGACCATCTATCTTATCATTACTTAAATGAATAATCGAACTTAAATCTTTTTCTGAATAAATCCAGCGATTCTGTAAGGCTGAAAGTGACCCACCTTCAAACTGTTCAATTTTCACCTCAATCGAAACCGACTCATCCTTTTCGTATTCTAACCATAAATCTAAAATTTGACCTTTAAATAGAGGAATATTATATCTCCAATACGCCACTTGGTAAAAGTCATCCCCATAATCACCATCTAATTCAACACCTGAAAATCCATTCCAGAAAACACTGCCTTTAAAGCTTTGCGAAATTGATAGATTTTGAGGGGCAAATTTCTCACCATAGGTATAAGAATAGAAAAGCTGTATATCCTTATCAATAAATTTTTGTAGAGAATTCATATCTACGTATTTTGCCATTCTAGAAGCATAGATCCATTTTGTCCAACCCTTCAATTCAACTGAATCTAGTACAAACATTGTATAAGCACGAATCTTCTTTAGTAAGATATATGCCTCTTCTTTATTGACACAACGACTTAAAACACATACATCATAACCACGTTCTGTAGCTTCTTCTAAATCGTCTACATAATTCCAATCCACAAAGTCAGGAATATGAAGTGTTAAACTTAAATCTTCATTTCCAACTTGTAAAACACTAATCTTGTTCAACTTGCTTCATAACTCCCTTCCACTTACGAATTAAACTTGCCGTATTATATTCCTTTCCTAATTCATAAGAATAAATCATACACTTATTCCAATTCGTAATATTATCTAAATAATACTTTAAGCCATTCAATACTTCAGATACTTCTTTGACAATAAAACCATTCTTTCCATCATGCACATATTGTGTATTAAAAGAAACAATTTGTGGAATGGCACTACTAATACATGAAATCTGTAAATATAAATCTGGACGTGATGTTACATCCACCATAATACGCTGTTCACGTATACATTTAGAAATACTCAATTCATCCACACATTGATCTACGAAGAATTTGATTGGAACTTTCTTTTCTTCGTCCAAATCAAACTCAGCCTTATCATTCGTCTCTTTACGAGCCAATCTTTCATCTAGTCCATTTACTTTTAGTACTTCTTTCGTAAAATTCAAAACCGAATCAACACGATCCCAATTCGCATTTCGCGTAAAGAAATGAACACGAGCTGTTTCATTCATTTCAAAATAGGATGCAAATAAAACAATCAATTCTTCAAATTTAGATTGTTCAATCGTATCAATAGGAACCAAAATATTTTGAACCGTTAATTGTTGACTAATCCCAAAATCCGCACGCGTATCAAAAGGTGTAATATCTACAATTGGTAGTTTCTTTTCTGCATAATCTTCCAATAAAGAAATCTTATGTTTTGAATCCACAATACAATAGTTCGTATTTTGAATCAAAGACTTCAATTCAGGATCCTCAAATAATTCCAAACGATTTTGATAAAAAGATAAGATTGTCTTACGCTTCTCAAACAATTTTTCTAACATATCATGATGTAGTACATGCATAGCCAAACAGAAAATATCATCTGTTGAAGTCATTTCATCTAAATATGTTGAAAATACTTCTTCAATCAATGATTCCATGGAATCATAGCTCAAATGATCAAACTTAAATCTGTTATTATCAATCAGATAAAATGGATTCTCAGAATTGATTTCAATATGCCCATCCTCAAAGAAATGACACATTTTCCAATTCCCTTTTCCATCAAGATATTGTTCATAAATTGGTTGATTATTTTCGTAAATAATAGTAACAGATAAAAATCCACGATCATCATAAATATTTTTTCGAACCATAACTTCAGATTGAAATAAAAACACTTCAATCATATTTCCATCTTCCCCAAAGTGTACTTCCGCATATTTCATATTATTTACATAAGCCACAATACAAAATGGTGTGTAGACAAATTCCGTATGGTCTGGCCACATCAAATCATGATATGAAAGAATATCTACTTTTGTACGTCTAATTTCTTGTATCGCATCAAAACAAGACCAATATGGTGCATGGAATACACTTTGTCTATGAAGAAAATGCCTAAAGTTAGGACTATGCGATAAATTCAAGATTTTATAATCCATAATATCATTACGGTTAAACATCTGAATCTGTTTAACACTATCATCAAATTCAGTTACTGCACGACGCACATAAAAATATTGTTCATTTTCTTTATATTCATTTCCATGATACCAGGAAGGTACAAAATACATCATAAATACTACCCCCTAAATAAATGGCTTATATGAATCAAAGTCACGATAAGCACGAATTTCTAAATAAATACTACAAATAAATCCTGAAAGCATCATAAATGTAGTTGGAAGCATGGCAACAGATGCATCTACAATGCCTTTATACTGTAAATACATACATAGTGCTAAACATGCACACATGATGCCTCCACTTAAACAACTCAATATTAAAACCCATTTACGAATATATCGACGTGTAGGCTTACCTGCAGGAACATTCTCTATACAATCCCCCGCTTGTAGAAGGTTATCCGATAAATCTTTTGGATTCACAAATAATAAGCTTAATAGAATGGTAAACACAAACATCATGACTACATATACACGCATACCAAATAATGTAGACATATTTAAATTCTTATATAAAAAATTAATAATTTCTGATTTATGATAATGATGAATCAAAGCCACAATCAATTGTGGAATCATAAAAATTGCAGAACCAAACATCAACGCCATAAATCCTACAGGATTGTATTTAATAGACATATAATTCTTTTCGGCATGCACATTATGCACAGAAACTCTTTGAACAGGTATTCTTTTCTCATGCATTTCCATAAAGATCATAATTATGACCATCACAAAAGAAATAGCTAGAGGAATCATTAACGCGTCAAGAGAAGATTTCATTAATATTCCAACTAAAGTTTCTGTCATATTCACAATAATAATTGGCGCAAATCCACCCACACCATACTTTTGATTTTTCATTAATAAATATTGTGCAATACTTGCCCCGGCCATCAATTCAAATATAACTACTAGAATACTCATTAGACTACGATCAACATATTTTAAACCAAGAGCATAAAAAACAGATTGAACCAACGCAACAATAAAAGTAATGGACGTAATCCAATAATTCATTGCCTTAGGTGACGTACGAGCCTTTGCCTCTTTTGAGCGTACCGCAAATAAAATCATTACAATTAAACTCGCCGTAATATAAGGTGAAATCCCCAAACTCATAACATAACATTGTTTATTTGATCCATTTACTGCAAGGGATAATACAGCCCCTAAATCCAACCCTAAATTATCATAAGCACTCATATCAATTCCGTTCAATGGAATTCTATGACAAACAAAATAAATTAAAATAATAACAATTGAAAAAAGACATCGATTTCTAACCAAATGCGTCTTTTCCTTCATAAATACCACTCCCTAAAAAAATAACAGCAACTAAAAGTTAGTTACTGTTATTTTATCATTATTTCATCTTTTTATCTTTAGATTCTTCTTTTTCTTTCTCTTTTTCTTCTTTACGACGCTTACGTGTCTCATTAGAAGAAATTAAAGCACCAACAATTGGAATCCAAGACCACCATACTCTATGAGCAACATCCAATGTTGACTTAGGCATCTTTTCTTTTTCGATTGATTCTTCTTTTGCCTTAGGAGTTACATCATCCTCTACAACTTCTTCCTCACTAACTCTTGGAGCTACTTGTAAAGGAGCACGAGTATCAACTACAACCTGACGATAAGCTGTTCCACCACCCGCAGTACTTGTAGCAACACTAGTTGCGTAACTTACTGATGTAGAAGCACTTTCACTACTTGCTGTAGATTCACTGTCGCTCAATGAAACTGATATGCTTTCTGATTCAGAAGTACTTAGAGATTCAGATTCACTTGAAGAAACTGATTCACTATCGCTCAATGAAGCTGATGTGCTTTCCAATCCAGATGTTGATTGACTCTCACTTACTGAAGTTGAAGTTGACTGACTTTCACTTACAGATGTTGAAGTACTTTGACTCTCACTTACTGACGTTGAAGTGCTCTGGCTTTCACTTACTGAAGTTGAAGTGCTTTGACTCTCACTTACAGATGTTGAAGTACTTTGACTTTCACTTACTGAAGTTGAAGTACTCTGGCTTTCACTTACTGAAGTTGAAGTTGACTGACTTTCACTGACACTTGTTGAAGTGCTTTGACTCTCACTTACTGAAGTTGAAGTACTCTGACTTTCACTGACACTTGTTGAAGTGCTTTGACTATTTAATAAACTTTTTGAAATTTCTATGCTTTCTAATAACGAATGACTATTGCTTCTTGATGCAATATCAGAATTTACTAATGAAAGACTTTTTGATTTTGAAAGGCTATCTGAAGTATCAACATTAGATTTGCTATTAGAATTGCTGATTGATAAGCTTAAACTTTCGCTCTTACTTTGACTATTCTTTATAGAGTCACTCTTATGTCTACTTTGTTTTTCAGAAACACTTGTAAATTGACTTCTTTGTTGATCATACTTTGTTTGTTGTTTTTCAAAATCTTTAATAGAGAAATATGATTTACCTTTAATAGTTGTAGAGCTATTTGCATCAATATTTAAATCATCCTGTACTTGTCCAAAATATGGAAATTCTTGGTTATTGTCATCTATTGTTTTCTTTACAGTAAATGTATACTCATTACCTTTATATTTAAATTTTATTGTACTTCCATTCTCAGATATAATGTCATCTTTACTAAAAGATCCTATTTCTTTGAAATTAGGAGAATAATATGCACCAAAATATCTATTATCTTTCTCTGAAAAATATGCATGAATTTTTCCATCTGTATCTTCATAATAATAGAACTTACTTCCATGATTACCCCAACTTTCATCGCTATAGATTGGTGCTTTTTCAATAACCATAATTTGAACCATTTTTGATGGATCAGTTTTTTCATATGGAGTATATTCATATAAAATATTACCATTCTTATCAGTCTCAGGTTTACCATCAGAGCCTATTTTTTCTTGTACCGCAACCCAATCGAAATATCCTGTGTAAATTTTATTATCTTCTGTCTGATATTTAACAAAAAAGTTATTTCTATAATAATTAACACTTGTAGTAGAGTTACCATTATTATCAGAATATACACCGTTATTATTATATTGAGTACTTATCTCCGTAACCTTACCAACACCATATTTTTGGAAGAAATTATATTGAGCTAAATACTTAGCTAATTCGTCAGCTTTTTTACGATAAGCATCATTTTGATACGCACCATTTAAATAATGGTGATTATCTTTAATTGCATTCTGTCGAATTTCTTCTAATTCTCGCTTAGCATTATTGATATTATAAATCAAATCTTCTAAAGTTTGATTCTTTTGAGATTCAAAAGATTCAGAAGCACTTGTAAATTCTTTTGATAAACTTACTGATTCACTTATATAAGTAGAGGCTTCTGCAGACGTACTTAAAGATGTACTTGTTGAAAGACTTGCAGAATCAGACTTATTAAATTCTTCTGTACTATCACTTGTTGAAAGAGATTCAGAAACCATTTCACTTTCTGCTCCACTTCCAGAAATACTTTCACTAGAAATTTGTGATCCTACTTTTGAAATAGATCCTGATACAGAACCGGATACAGAACCGGATACAGATAAAGATGCATCTTCTTGTTCAGCATAATTTTCTCTAACAGGTTTTACTTGTTCGGTCTCATCAACAGTCATAATATTTTGTTCATTATTAAAGAAACTTGCAACACGTTTTGCAAATCCATTTTCTTGATTTGTTTGAACAGTATTACCTTCAACTGCAGAAGTTTCAACAGCTCCTTCACTTTCAAAACTACTAGTTTCTGATTTAGATTGAGATAAAGATTCTGTTGTTGATTCAGAAACAGATTGAGATTCAATAATTTGTTCTTCTGATTGTGAACCCACAACACCTTGTTCATTTTCAGCAGCATAAACAGCATTGTTACCTGCAAAAATAGTTCCGCCACCAACAACAGCACCAGCAGCAGCCATTCCTTTTAAAAGATTGTTCGATTTTTTTCTTCTTATATTCTTTTTCTTTTTCGACATTCTATTCATTCCTTCCCAAAAAACTTTTATATTTCTATATAGCCCATAAATTAGAAATAAAAAAAATCAAGCAGAGTACACAAAAAGATGCACTCTTCCCTTACTAGGTTTAATAGTAAACGGAAAGCTTGATTTATTCAAGTAAAAAACACGATTTCTAACCAATTTTTTTAAAAAAATCTACATTCGTTAATATGCATGAACATATATTGAAATAAGTATAGAAACAATATAACCAGTATGCTAACCAGAGTTATATTTAGATAAACTCATCTAGTCCAAAGCCATGATTGTATCTACAAATAATTTCTTAGTAAAATAGCCATTATTTATTAAATATTGTACATGTTTTAAATTCGAAACCATCTGATTATAATTATCTTCTGTACAATTTTGAATCATCTCATCCGCCTCTTCTAGACTTGAGACTACAAATCCTATTCTTTTTTCTTTCACAAAATCTGCATTTGATAAATAATCAGGAACTATAACCGGAATACCTGCTGATAAATAAGAAGCTAACTTATACGAACAATTCATCTTATAATACACTTTTTCATCTTTGGAATCTTCTGAAGTTCCCCAAACCAATCCAAAACCACCTTTAGATAATTCCAACAATAATTCTGGTTTATTTAGCCATCCCCCGAAATGTACCTTGGAATAATCATAATCCGGTTGATGAACACCAAAACAATACAATGGAGTATTACATTTCCAATCTTGAATATAAGGAAATCTTGAAACACCTCCTAAAAAATAGAGTTTTTTTTCAAAAGAAGGTGTATGTAAATCCATATGCACATTAAAATCCCACATCTTCTGTACTACATATTTCTTAACAGTTAACCCTTCCTCTACAAGTCTTTGATACATTCTTTCAGAAGGAACAATCACCACTTCAGCTTTATTGTACATATTAATAAAATAAGGCATTAGAAAATAATTGTTTTCAAATTGAATCGGAGGAACGTCCTGAATAAAAAATACGACTCTTCCTCCATATGCCTTTATTTTATCAACTAAACCATTATCCCAATCCACTCCATTCCATGTTGGCGATTGAAAAATAACGACATCTCCAGGCGTAACTCTAGCTATAATCCCATCATATCGTGAAGATAATTCATTTTTTGGCTCATCTTCATATATATACGCATACAATCCGATTTCACTATCACTTAAATCCTTTAAGATATCCATTACTTCATGTTGCGATTGTAAAACTGTACTCATACCACTAAATCCATAAACATTTGTCACATGTATCCTCATAACATTTTTCTCCACTTCTCACTAATTTTTGTTTCTAAAAATTCATTCGCAATTTTATAAGAATATTCCTTAAAATCATTGAGTTTTTTATAATCTGCAAAGACTCTAATTATTTTTGAAGCAATACTCTTTACCAATTCATTTTCATACTCTTTTGTGCAATCATAATTATAATCTATCAAATAGCCATTTTTACCATTCTCTATAAAAGTAGTATTCCCATATGGTACATTTAAACCAATCAAAGCACATCCAGATGATATTGCTTCTAATAACGTTAATCCAAACGTTTCAAAATTTGATGTTGTAATATATAATTCATAATTTTGGTATACTTCATCTAAACATTGAAATCCCATAAATTGAATATAATCAGATGCATTATTATTTTGAATAATTTGCATTAATTCCCTTTGTAAAGAAAAATCATCTTCTCCATATATATCTAATGATATATCATCATCTATTTTATGCGCTTCAATAACAGCTCGTATTAATAAATCAATCCTTTTACCTCTAACAATTCGCGATGCTGTGATAATTGATTTACGTTTTCTGTTACTTGATACACGCAATCCATCAACAGAACCTACAGGAATTACATTTATTCTTGGAATATCATATTTGTATTGTGTAAGCACATTGATTAAATCACTCTTTTGACTTTCAGTTGATACCACAAAAGAATCAATATATTTTGAATATTTAAACCAAAAATAGTATTCAAAATTTAAAAATAATGCATACGGAGATTGATTCGGTTTAAAATAATGCCCTGAATGAATTACACAAATTATTTTACAAGGTAATCTTTTTTCTAGTATTACATGATTAAACCTTAAATCAAATGCTCGATCTAAGATAAAAGTATCTTTCTTAGACAATTTTAACATATCGAAGAATAAATCTAACATATCATAGTGATTCAGCTTTTCTCCATTATTAAGAAAATAATCATTCCCAATTTGCTCAAAACAAATCTCCCCATTTTCCTTATAAAAAGATCTTTTTACTAATTTTGCATAAAGACTCCCATTTTCATTTTTTGCAGTAATATAGTAATCTGAACAAACTAATCCACCAGAATAAAATTCTTTCTTTAGTAAACAATTTTCTTTAAAATATAGCACCTTATAGAAATGACTTTGATCAAAAGGCAATGTATGAATCTCACACATCAAATAACCATCATTCCAAAACTGTATACTATTTTCTAAATGCACCATTTCAGACACATTCATATCTGCTTGAATTCTTTGTATCATAGATTCAGTATTATCAGTAAAATTAAAACAATCTCTTCCCGTTAACTTTAAATGCGGATTAATCATTTTATTTACAGGAATACCAACATTTTTATATAGCATAATATCTCTCATATCAGGGAATTCAGTAAATACATATTTACTATCTAATCCGATTTGATCATACATTTTTTCTCGGTACCCTTGAGCATTGTCTATACCATTTGGGCTAAATCCCACTAATAAATTAAATACATATACTGACATAATTTACCCTTTCATAAAGCTTTCTACATATTGAACCAATTCTCTATAAGAATAAAATACATTCGTTTTATAATTTGTGTTCACTAAAAAAGCCTCGTTTTGATGATGAATAGTTAAAATTTCTTTATTGTTGTCCGTGTAAAATGATGTCATCAACAAACCCATATTTTGATCATAATACTCTGAAAAAAACTTCAATCCATATAGATCATAATAATCCGTTTTATAATTAAAACCATTATCTAACCATTCTACTTTATGAACATTTCTTTTAATTACTGGTTCTTTAAAAAATATACTTGCCTTTTTCTCACCATGATACAGGATTTGTCCATAATCATCTTGTGGAAAAACATACCAGAACTCTGGAATATCTAAATTGTTATAAAACAAATCCGAGTATTCATGCTGATATTTATTATAATGATTAATTAGTGCTCTATACGGAGATAAAACAGTATTCTGTCCATCTTCATGTCCAAAAATATATTCATTATCTTGTAAATCATCAAATTCATCTTTATAACATTCTTCCAATAATAATTTCATACTTTGCAACCCCATTAATTAAAATAAATATAAAATATGCTAATATCTATCAAATAAATCCACCATCATAAACAGAGAAGAATCTCGCGACGACAAAAAAATCTTCTTCATTTTTAAATCCAAGTTCTTCTAAATTTTGTATTGCCGTATAATTATCAGATTCATATAGCACAAAAATAATTAAAGGACCATTTTCTTCTTTAAGAACCTCTAAATCCTTACAAGGTAGAATATCACCATCCTGATTATATGATTGTTTCATCACTCTGTAATCATCTTCACCCAATTTTATTGAATTATATAATTTTCTAAACATAAAATTTTCTTCACCATAAAAAATATGTTTTACCCCTGGTATAGTTAAACGATACACCATCCTCTCATATTGATAAATACGATCGTTTAATCTATTTATACATTCACTTAATCTTTTTTCACTTTCAACGTTTGCCCAAGGCGTTTTATTCAAAATCTTGAAATATTCAACATCAACTTTATGTCCACTATATAAAATTACAGTTGTTCCAGCATAATGATATATGCAATCATCTAATTCTTTATTGTTTTCAAATCTTACGATACATACATAAACATTCCACTTATCATCTAATATTAATATAGAGTTTCTACAAACTACATTTAGCGCATCCTGATCAAACAAATCAGACTTAGGATGTTCAATCAAATAATCAATACTTGCTTTTTTCAAATTTATAGTTGTTCTTATTTTATTCAAATTAAGCACAACAACCCCAGCATTTATATACTTACCTCTATCTACTAATCCATGCACTACTGGATACGGATTTTCAGTATTACGATACGTTCCATAATCTCTAACACCAGCAACGCAATAGTTAGAAACATCAATATCCCATAATCCTTTTATGTCTCGATTCACCAATAAATCGGCATCTAAATAAATGATTTTATTCAAATTTGGAAGAATTTCTGGCAACATCAATCTAAACATTGTTCCAACAGTAAATCGATGCAGCCTGTCTTCCACATCATCGAATATTGAAGTATCAATAAAATGAAATTGTATACTATCTCCTTTTTGGTGTGCTACTTGTTTAAGTTTTCTCTTGTTTTCTTCACTCACAGTCTCATCATGCAAAATATGGAAACAAATTCTAGAATCCGTATGCTCAAGTATAGACTGCATTACAGTACCAACCCAAACACTATAATGACCATCCTTATCATGTAGTCCAAATCCAATATGAATAATATCCTCATCCTGTTCATTTAATACAGATTCTTCTAATTGATCTACTGCATCTATTAAATACTTTTTGATATAGAAATCTGAAGATAAAATATTTGATGAATTTGAAATCATTGAAAATTCGTAGTTAATATTCTTCTTATAGAAAACATTGGAATAATTATTTTCCTTCAAATAAACATGTACCTCATTATTTGTCGGCATGATCAAATCAGCAGCATTTAATACATACTCATATTCAATTGCTTGATGTAAAAGAATACAAACCTTTGTATTATAAGCCTTGATTTTATTGATAAGTAAATTATCATAATACTCACCATTTCCAGTAGGTAATTGTACAAACACCAGATCATTGTATTGAAGTGATGAAATAATCCCATCCAAACGCTTTGATAATTCACTCTCTGTATCTGTACTCACATCAAAATTAAAGATTCCCATTTCTTTAAAACCCAATGCATGCCCTGCATCCGCATATAGATTTTGTTTCTTCTTTAATTCCTGATCTTGTATAAACCCATAAATATTTGTTATATGTACATTCATTACCCTTTACCCCTCATAAAAAAATGGACATGTCCTTAAACACATCCATTTTATCACACTATTCAATTAAGGTGACTCCCACTTTCCAGATCTGATTCAAGAAATTTAGATTCAATGTAGCCAAACGATTATGCTTATCATACTTAATAATATAATCATCCATATTTACAAGTGGACCTCTTGTCACATGAATCTTATTGTTGAGTAATACACCATAAGACATACGAAGAATCTTCTTGTCATCCATCAACATCGTAAGAATACGAATCTCTTCATCTGTTAATGCAGAAATATCCTCTTTATATTTTAATTCATGAATAAAAACACTCTCCAAAGGAAACTTTCTAAAAATACGATCCACTTCTACTTGTGACAATTTACTCACCACAAATACATAGCCACCGAATAAAGTTCGCAATTGAATCTGTTTAGAAACCCTATGATAAAACTCCATCTTAGGACTAAACGCAAAAATACCCTCGTTTTCATTCAAGTATTTACATACTTCCTCTTCCTTAGAACGTATGGTCAATAATACATACCAATGTTCATCCAAATTCATATATAAAACCCTTTCATTTCCTATAATAAAAGTATAAAGTGGTTAGTTAGCTATGTCAAATCAATTAAAACGGTAAATCAATCTCTGGTTCTTCTTCAAAAGTCGGTAAATTCTCTAAATCTAATTCTTCAAATTTTTCATAATCAAAATAAGCATCATCCAATTCAAGATTCCAATTCATACAATAACTATATACATAATCCTTTTGTTTGTCTGTCAAACCACGTAGTAGTTCATCAAGCGCTTCTTCCTGCTCCAACTCATCCCACCAACGCGTATCATACGCACTATGACCAGATTCCACCCACATTTCAACTCGCTCTTTCTCTTTCTTTGTGAGCTTATGCTTTTTTTTAAACTTCTTTAATTCATCCATACGGATTCTATATTTACTTTTCTTTTTCATACACAAAAAAATAAGGGTACACACTAAGTATACCCTAATATCTACTATAAACTTTTCAATTCTTCTGTAATCGCATTGATTGCTTCATCAACTTTAGAAGCATCCTTACCACCGGCTTGAGCCATATCTGGCTTTCCACCACCATTACCAGAACAAATTTGAGCTGCTTTCTTAACCAATTGACCCGCATGTACACCAGCCTTAACAGCCTCTTTACCTGCACCAGATACAAAGACAACCTTTTCTCCATTAGTGTTAACGAAGAATACAACCATCTTGTCATCACTAGCCTTTAAGTTAGAAACAATATCCTTCAATGCACCTGCATCCATTCCAGAAACAGATTTAATCAATACATTGACTTTTCCAAAATCTTTAGCCTCAGTAGCCCACTCTTTAGACTTCAAAGTAAAGATTTGGTTCTTCAAGTTATCGATTTCTTTCTGCATATCATGCATAGTCTTATATGCAGCCTCAACCTTTGTATCAATATTCTTAATACCCTTTTGTTTAGCACTATCTGCAATATTCTCTAACATAGTATGTTCTTGTGCAAAATCTTGGTAAGCCGCAAATTTAGTCTTAGCCGTAATACGACGAGAATCTGAACCAATACTTTCCTCACTAATGATCTTGCATAGACCAATCTGAGCTGTGTTTTCTACGTGACATCCAGCACAGAATTCCTTAGATACATCACCCATTGTTACAACACGAACTGTATCTCCATACTTCTCATCAAATAATGCAGTGGCACCAGACTTTTTAGCCTCTTCAATAGGCATTACTTCTTTCGTTACTGGATATGCCGCACTAATATATTCATTCACAATACGTTCTACTTCAGCCAATTGTTCAGCCGTAACTTTTTCATAGTGATTGAAGTCAAAACGCAAATATTCAGGACAATTATAAGAACCAGCCTGGTGAATATGATCACCCAATACCTTAACTAAAGCCGACTGCAACAAGTGTGTACAAGAATGGTTTGCCGTAGTTGCCAAACGATCTTTGACATTGACTTCACCATGTAAAGACATACCCTTTTCTAATACACCACTATTGATTTTAACTGTGTGAATATGCTGTTTATTACGCGTCTTTTGAACATCCAATACCTCTACTTCTACACCATCCGCCGTAAATGTTCCCTTATCGGCAACCTGTCCACCACTTTCTGCATAGAAACAAGTTTCATCTAAAATGATCATACCTTCATCTTCTAATGAATCAACCATTTTACCTTCTGCATTAAATAACGCAATAATCTTACCATCACAAGTCAAGTGATCATAACCAATAAATTCACTAGGCTCATTGAAGTTCATCAACTCTTCGTTTTGAGACGCAAAAGAATCCTTTACATTACGCGCATTACGAGCACGCTCTTTTTGTTTGTTCATCTCTGCATCAAACTCATCATGACTTACTGTAATACCACTTTCTTCAGCAATTTCTTGTGTCAATTCAAATGGGAATCCATATGTATCATACAATTTGAAGACAACTTCACCACTCAACTTACCATCCTTAGCCTTGCTGATTTCTTCGTCTAGTAATGCCTGACCAACCTTTAAAGTCTTTTTGAAAGTTTCTTCTTCCACTTTAATCAATTTTTGATTAAACTCAACATGCTCCTGTAAGTATGGATAGAAATCCTCCATTAAATCCGCAACAACAGGAACTAGTTTATATAAGAATGGTTCATCCAAACCTAATTTTAAACCATAACGAACTGCACGACGAAGAACACGACGAAGTACATAACCACGACCACTATTTGAGAAGTTAGCACCATCACTCAATGCGAAAGTTACTGTACGAACGTGGTCCGCAATAACACGGTAAGCCATCTTATATTCACCTTCATAAGGATGTTTCGCCATAGCTTCTGTTGCACGAATAATAGGCAAGAATAAATCCGTATCAAAGTTTGTTTCTCCATCCTGAACTAAGGCTACCAAACGCTCAAGACCCATACCTGTATCAATATTCTTCTGAGGAAGTTCCTTATAATCTTTACGATCAATACTTGGATCACAATCATATTGAGAGAATACGACATTCCATACTTCTACATAACGATCATTTTCCATTTCATCAAAGAATAATTTTTCTCCCAATCCCTCAGGATCATATTTTTCCCCACGATCAAAGAAAATTTCACTGTCAGGTCCACCAGGTCCCTTACCAATTTCCCAGAAGTTATCATTTGTCTTTAAAATATGACTAGGGTCTACACCACAAATTGTAGTCCATACTTCATAAGCACGTGCATCATCTGTATATACAGACACATACAATCTGTCCTTATCAATACCCATCCATTCTTCGCTTGTTAAAAATTCCCACGCAAACTGAATCGCTTCATCCTTGAAATAATCTCCAATCGAGAAGTTTCCTAACATTTCAAAGAAAGTGTGGTGACGAGCTGTACGACCTACATTTTCAATATCATTTGTACGAATTGATTTCTGCGCATTCGCAATACGATTTGAAGCCGGTTTTTCACTACCATCAAAATATTTCTTCAAGGCCGCAACACCCGCATTGATCCACAATAATGTTGGGTCATTGTGCGGAATCAAACTTGCGCCCGGCTCAATCATATGCCCTTTAGATTTAAAATAATCCAAGAACATCTGACGAATCTGATTACCAGTTAATTGTTTCATCTTTTCTTTCCTCCAATAAAAAAACGCTCCTATTTCTAGGAACGTATAATTACGCGGTACCATCCTAGTTCATTTTTCAAAAATCGAAAAATGCCCTCAATTCACTCGTTAACGCCGACTACGTTTCAACTCCAAAGTAGCTTCAAACTAAAAGACTCGAAGAGCTTTCACCAAACGCCCTCTCTCTATACACAAGAATTTTTAATTCTACTTATCTTCTTCACTGTCGAATCGATAAAATTTTAACACTCTTTCCATATTTCTGCAAGACGAATCACACCATCTAACATCAATTCTTTACTCATACTCGCAAAAGACAATCCAATACGCCCATTTGAAATACTAATTGCGACACTATTCGATTCACACAAATCCCTAAAGCGTGATACATCCACATCTAAATTTAACCAATACGCCATATACGTTTCATCCAAAATATACGAACAACCCATATGCGTATCAATCAATTTCTTTAAATACAAATGCTTCTCCTTATACTCACGAACAAGCTTTCTTAAATGCTTCTGCAAATACCCATCCACAATATACTGCGTAAAAGCCACCTGCTCAATTTTACTCGTCGTCGGACCAAAATAAGAAGCACTATACTTATGCATATACTCCTCATTTAAAATCATATACCCAATACGAAGACTCGGTAACAATAGTCTTGAAAACGAAGAAAAATAAATCACATTCTTACTTTTTGAACACAACGAAGTCTTGATTTTAGAAGCATACACAAGCTCCCCATTATAATCATCCTCAAGAATCAAAACATTCTCTAAAGAAACCAATTCCTCACGAATTCTTTCACTCATAGACTGTCTATCAGACGTAAAACAAGTTGTATTCACATAGACAACATCCACATTCAACCTTTGAATATCCTTCACAAAAGAATTTGGATTTAAATATTCCACATGAAAACCATACGACAAAAACACCTGCTTCGCCTGATCATCCACTAAAGTACTTAAACCAATCACCTTTGACTTATCCAACATTCCACAAAATATATACAACAAAGACTGATAGTTTGAACCAATCACCATCTGTTCAGGAAAACACAAAATATTCCGATTCTGATACACATACTTACATAGAGCCTGCCTTAATCCATACTCACCCTGTGCTAGACCATAACTTGACATCAAACGCTTATCATTCAACACCGACTTCATATATCGTTTCCAAATCGTCGTTTCAAAAGAATCAAAAGAAACCGACTGAATCCGAAAATCATAATCATACGATTTTTCTTTATGACTCGAAGAATAATCCAAAATTTCCTGATGCAGTAAGATACGCTCCGGATTCATACTCACCACATACCCCACTTTTTCTTGACTTGAAATAAACCCATCCAAAACCAACTTATTATACGCATTTTCCACCGTGGTCTTAGACACATTCATCTTCTTTACACATTCACGAATCGAATCCACACGATCCCCATACTTTAAGATCCCAGAAAGAATCGATTCCTTATACATTTCATAAATTACCTGATACTTTTTCATCAACTGTCCCCTATTTATTTTTTATTATTGTATATTTTTTTATATACAGAAACAAGTATAATAGTCACTAAGTTACAGAAAGAAGGAAAGATTATGAAAAACAAACAAACATACGAAATCGTACTCACTGGACTAGGTATGGCACTTGTATTTGTCGCAACCATGTTCATCAAAGTACCAAACGCATTAGACGGATACTTCAATCTAGGAGACGGATTCATCCTATTATTCGCAAGCTTTTTAAATCCATTTGAAAGCTTCTTGATTGGAGGCTTAGGAAGCGCACTAGCCGATGTAGCCGGAGGATACGGCCACTACTTCTTCTTTACCCTAATCATCAAAGGACTAGAAGCTATCGTAGTATCCCTACTTATGAAAAAATACTCTAAACCGAAACAAATCTCAAGCTACGTATTGGGATCTGTCATTATGGTATTTGGATACTTCATTGCCAAATACATATTAAAAGGAAGCTGGATCGTAGCCGCTAGTGAAATTCCAGCCAACGTAGTACAAGGAGTTGCAGGTATTGTGATTGCACTTATTGCTTATCCAATGGTAAAGAAAATCGTACAAGATAAATTAAATTAAAAGAGAAATCAAAATCGATTTCCCTTTTTTATTTACATCGAACTGTCACTCTATTTTTCGCATCCAAAGTACACGTAAATAAAGTCAAAGGATAATCCGAAGAAGTCATATCCTCAACACTATCCGGCGTTAAAGTTTCAATTAAAACAACACGATATTCAAAATGATTTCCAAGTGCATCCGTAAATACGACCTGACTACCCGGATCTAAACTATGAATTCTTCCAAAATGAAACCAAGAATTATGTGCCGCAATCACCATATTCCCCTTATATACACTACCCGAATATCGACAAGGCGCTTGTTTCATTAATGAATAGTTAAATGTACTTGTCACTGGAAGCTTAATATCCAAAGAAGGAATCTCAATCGTTCCAATACAAGATAAACCATCCAGTTCTACTTCAGGCATATCCATATCTGGATCTAGAATAACATCATGATCCAAATCATTCTTCAAATTATAGGCAGCCAATATCTTTTCTTCACTCTTCTTAGCCCGAAACGTATCATACACATTAAATAAAGCCAAGCCTAAGGCCAGTACAACACAGATACAGCCAATATATTTTAAAACTTGCTTACGCATATACATCCTAGTCCCACAAACAATAATACGGGTACAGGCCACCACAACTGACCTGTCAAAGGAAGATTTGATTCTGATTTCTTAGAATCTTTAACATGAACCAAACTATTCTTTAACACAATATGATCCCCTTCTCGATAAGAACTTACACTATATCCAGAAGGAACACTTGTCTCAACACAACTCCACCTCATATCACCCGATAAATCATTCCAAGCATATGTCCAATGATTTTTTTCACTTAATACCTGATGATCTACGACCTTGCCATCCCCAAGTAAATCTACACCAATAAAACTTGGACGATTCTTCTTGTCGTCATCCTTCCATACTTTTTGAACACGCAAAGAAGTCGTTTCAACTCTAGGCTCATACTTTAATTCAACATCACAATCTTTATCCACATACACAACAGAAACCGACATTGTATAATCCGCATTATCTAAAGCCTTCACTAAATAAACACCTTTCGATAAATGAGAAAATAAAGCCTTGCCATCTGAATCTGACTTAACTTCATCATCCCATTCAATCTTATCACGATCAATATAATCACCAAGAATATTCCAATCCTTTGAAACCGAATAGGATTTAAAAGCACCTACCAAATTATAATCTGCATCCGCCACACGATATAAACGAACATCTATATTTGAAGCTGGGCAAGTCACTGTTAAACTCGAATAATCACTTGCGAAAACAGGAGTACATACAAGAACAAAAAGAAATATACACAATACACTACGAATTATTTTTTTCACGTCCTTTTAACCTCCATATCTTCGAAACAATAATACCAACCAACAACAATACAACACCAACACAAGAAGCCACCACTAAAGTATCCACTCTAGCTGCATCTGAAGTAATATTCGATTCATCATACAAACTATCTACCACACGATGACCACGAACCATCAAGCGCTGCGTATTAATACCATACGGCGTACACGTAAGTAACGTACAAAGATCTTTACCTTCTTCAATCTCTAAAGGACCATAATCCTCAGGCTCTACAACCGAAATCTTATCTACCTCATACGCCAAAACCTTGCCATACACATGCAGATAAAATAAATCCCCCTTTTCAAGACGATTAATATCCGTAAACAAACGAGCACTCGGAAGCCCTCTATGACCAGAAATAACACAATGCGTACTACTACCACCAACAGGAAGTGAAGACCCCTCTAAATGACCAACACCCACCTGTAAAACAGAATCATCCACACTATGATAAATAGCTAGCTTACAACGGATCTCAGGTATCGTGATATATCCCATCATACCCGTACCATCCGCATTTAATAGACTCTTATATAAGCTAAGATCTGAATCACTTGGAGTAAAACGACCACTATTAGAAACCAACCCAGTATTATAGGAAATAGCCGAATCTATCGCAGCCTGCTTATTCTTGTCATCCATCTTCTCTATCTTTTCAGAATAATTCGCAACAACAGCCGTTTGATGTTTAGAATTCCAATAATTACTCACCGTCGGATACAACAATAAGGAAAGTCCCGTAATAAAAACAAGCACTGCAATAATTGTCGTTATATGTTTTCTCATCTTACAACCCTCTCCCTATCATCAATCGAAAATCAATTATTTACCCTTTACTCTTCTTTTAGTAACTAATACAACACCAGAACCCAATACTAATGCTCCACCAATCAAGTAGATCATTGTAGTACCAGCACCACCTGTACTTGGTAGTACTGTTCCTGATTTGTTCTCTACTTCAACTGGATCAGCATTTGCATCATCAACTTTAACATTACCATCATTATCAATCACTACAGTTACTGGATTTTTTAATTTATTATATCCTGCAGGTTGTTTAGTTTCTGTCAAATAATAAATACCTGCACTTAAACCCTTAATTGTAAATTTACCTGATTTATTTGTTTTAATACTTGCATCACCTGTATTAGCAACACGATAAACATCGCCGTTAATTTCATCTGTTTTTTCACTTGCAAAATTAATCGTATTCGTTTCCCCATCTTTTTTTAAGGTAAATACTGCACCAGCAAGACCATCTTTTTTTGTATTATCAGTTTTATTTTCAGTATACTTAAACACATTCATCTCAAACGTTTTTGTGGTTGTAATTGAATGATTACTTTCACTATCTACACCATATGTTAGATACGTTTCATTAGTATTTCCTGCTCCACCAATAACTGCAGCATCTGTTAGAGTTGCAGAATACATTACAAGTAAAGTATAATCTTTATCTTCAAATCTTTTTAGAAACGCTTCAGAGAACTTTATTGTAAATCCATCTGTTGTTTCAGTAAAAATAAAATCAGTACCAAATGTTAATGTTTTATGATTGTCTTTTGTAATTAAAACCTGTTTATCATTGGCAGCATTTAATTTTTGGTTAAGTTTTAATCCCGCTGACATTTTATCGTGTAACACATAACTTTGTGCACCTTTTTTTACATTAACAACTGTATTAAAAGTGATAACATCACCAATGCTGGCATTGTTTGTTGTTTTACCATTATCAAATGTCTTACTCACTGAAGGCACATCATTCTTTTCATCGATTGTTACATTTGGTTGTGATGATGAAAGACTACAAAGAGTTCCAACACTTGAATCTAATAAATAATAACCTAAGGCTAAACCTGTGTCTGTAATAGAAGTTTGGCCTTCTGAAGTAGTATAAGTCTTCGTTGGCTTTAATGTTTTAGAATTAGCATATTCAAGCGCTTTTTGTGCAAATTCGCGTAACTTATCTTCAGCATCCATACCTTCTTTAAATGATATATACCCATTTTCATTATTTTGCATATAAGCGTCACCTTCACCATCGTTTTTAAAGAAATCTTCCCATCCTGTTGCTATTGTATAGGAATAATTATCACCACTAAAACTCTCTAAATCCAAAATCTTATAAAGTTTATATGTTTGATTTTTCTTAACTTTGTTAATCGTTAAGGTTCCAGTTGTCTCTAGCGATGCTCCTTCATTAGCTTTTACGTTACAACTCATTGATACTACCATCATAAACGCAAACATAATGGCAGCAATCTTCTTAATTAGTTTCATTTCTTTCTCCTATTCTTTGATTTGTCATTTAAATGATTCTTTTTATTTATATTTGTCAGAACTATCAAGCTTGCTAAAACCAACATTGCGCCTGATATTCTGTAAAGCAGGGATCCATACCCACCTGTGGAAGGTAGTATTTTTGTACGGCTTCTGTTTGTAACTGTTACCGTTTGTCCGTTTGTTGCAGCATTTGTAGATTCATCTTCCGTTTTATAATCTACTGTATACTGCAATTTATTAATTGTTACTTCTTTTGAAGTATCAACAATCGGTTTATTATCATCACCTATTTCAAAAACATAATAAGTTTTACTCAAATCTAGATTAATAAACTTCACTGATTTTTCTTGTGTGTCACCCGCATTATAGGTAATTGTTTTCGTTTGTATTGGATCACCATTACCTTGTGCATTCTCATATAATCCAAATTTATATATTCCGCTTACAGGATTAGTTGATTTTCCTGCCGCATCATTTATAAATGCTTTTTTAACAACTATTCCCTTTTGTGAGTTATAGACTACAAGATTAAAATCCGTAGATGAATATGCTATTATGTATCTATTCTTATCTTGCTTTTTAAAATAATCTATATATTTCTGTACATCCTCTGAATTCTCATTACCAGATTTTTTTACACAAATTATGTAATAAGAATTTTCATTCTCAATATAGCCTTCTGGTGTTTTTGTTTCTTTTACTTCATAAATTTTATTGTAATTTGTAATGTATGAAGAAGCTACTTTGTAAATTCCATCAACTGTTACACCGCTCGTTTTCTTTTCCGGTTTAACTCGATGTATCGTATTTCCAGTTAATTCACATTCATAAACTTCAAAATTCACACCATTCATAACTTTTGAATTATCTTGGTCTATTTTCTTAATTGTTAATTGAGGATTTGCGGTACTACCTGTACTTCCACCTGCATTCAAACTATATTTAAATTTTTGGATTATATCATTCTTTCCACCTTTATCGGCATAAGATTTCCAATAAACCTTATTAGAAACTGTAACTTCTGTTTCTGGTGCTTCTTTTACTGTTACAGTATATTTAATAATCACTTTCTTTCCATTTGGAATAGAAATTTCTAAAACTTTAGTATTAGGATTATATGGTTTTTCAATTGGTACTTCATTCCCATTTTCATCAGTAGCTTTTATGGTTGTAGCATCCAATTCTAAGTTATTGCCTAATTCATCGACTAAAGTTAGCTTATCTCCATCATTCAATGGAAGCTTTTGTCCTAAGGTATTTGCAGTAATTGTATACTCAATCGTTTGTTTATTTAATGTTTCAGGATGAGTCTTGTCCAAACAATTATTTTTTATTGTTGCCGTATTACTAGCTGTATCTATTTCAGTTGAACCATTCTCACTTAGAAGTGTAACTTTATTAGTGAAATCTTTTTCTTCTCCACCAAGTAGAACTTCCTTGTCTGTTACTCGACAAACAACCTGTACATCCACTGAATATGTATCGCGCTCTTTTCCAGCCACAAATTCACCTAACTGAATTAGGGCTTGTTTTTTATTTTCATTGTAATAGTAAATTGTTTGTTGATTTGAATCTCCATTATCATTCTTTGTTGTATTTCTCTGTGGCTTCCAATCACCACTCAAACCTTCAATAGTTTTTGATTGAACTGCTCCTGCATGATCTCCATGCCATTTAATTCGGATATACGCTAGTTCCATACCATTTGGAATATCTTCTAAAACACGGTAATCTCCTTTTAAATCACCAGCATAATTTACTTTAAACGCCCATGCTATATAAGCACCCTTACTTTTAGATAGATTTAATAAATCCCTACAAATCTTACTTGGATCCGCTTCACCTGAATTAGTCTTATCAGCACCTACTGTAATAGTAGATACAGTGTTACCATCATACGTAAATGTTTGACCTAACTCTTTAAGGATATTGGAACCACCATAAAGCGCTTGACTTGCACTATTACATTCTTTAAATTCTTGGTCCTTAGAATCTTTCATTAAGACCTGATTTTTATAAGTGAATGTCGCTCGATATGCTACTGGCAGACTTTGAGGTTCTGTCCTTATCACAATGTAGAGATCTCCATCTGTTCCTAATGAAATTGTTTCTTTTGCCGTTAAAGTCAATTCACTCTTATTGCCTGTTCCACTAAAATTTTTACTATTGCCAAATTCTGTATCAAATAAATCCGATTTATTTTTTAATCCCTTATTTGCATCTAAGAAATCCTTAAAGCTTGCATAAGAATTTATATTCTGATCTGGTTTTCCCTGATAAATCCCTGCAATTGAATCATTATGTAAGTAAGAATCTATTAAATTCGTATCTTTTGAAATTGCATCCTGAATCTTTGTACCTTCTCGAATTGCTGATCCTTTTACTTGAATAACCCAATAAAACTTTCCATTCTTCCATGAAGTAGCATTCTCCTGTGGTTTTTCATAATACCAAGCACTCTTATTCACACTCAAAGAATAATGACCATTTACTTGAATGGTTTGTGAAGAACTAACATCATTAAATGTAAATGTCCCGTCATCTCCAACAACATTTCCATTTATTGTAAATGTATTTTTTACCGTAACATTTCCAACCTGACTTAAATCATCTGTCTTGGCATAATACTCAAATCGATATCCATCCTTATTTTTGCTCCATCCAATCTGAGATAGCTTTAATTCAAATTCTTGTTGATTATCAATTTTCACCCATTTCGATTCTTGGTCTTCATACACATTTGTATTTTCATTGTATTTTAAAGACGTTATTTTCACATAGCCAACATAATGCATAATGTTCGAACCCAGCACATCCTTTAATGTAGCATCCGTTACATTAAATTGATTCATTGTTTGATTCACATTAACAGTATACTTATAGCTTCCGGCTGGCACTTGAAATGAATCCACTGAAGAATCCTTCTCGTAACTATCATTCTTTTTCACATAGATTTCTGAGCTGTTCATGGAAATCGTTTGATCTTTGTCAGTTACATTTTCTTCTTTTTTCTTTTCAACCCATTTGTATTCCTTTAAATCCACTTGAGTCCACCATTTATTTAAAATACTATCATTATCGGCATCTTTTGCGTTATCCGCATTATTTATATAACGATTATAAATCGTTACTTGATCTGATTGCATAGCCGCATATACTTCTGGTTTTACTTTTAACTTATAGGTTACATAATATTGATCACCTGGATATATCGTAAGCGGTTCTGAGTCACTGCCTGTTACTCTAAATCGTTTTGGATTTCCATCTGTTTCCCATTCAACTTTATATTTTGATTTAGCTACCGTTTCATCTTTGTTATTTTTTATTCGATGCAATTCTACAGAATCTTTATCATAAGAAATATATGGAAGCATCTTGTTATCTGTATATATATCGCCATAGTTTAAATAGTCCATAAAGACAAAATTCTTTAATGGATAATTACTAGGTGAATTTAGATTAAATTCCAATTTATATTGAATAATATAATTTCCTTCTTTATCCTTTGTATACTTCTTTCCATTAGTTTCTACCACACTCTTAGGCATTGTATAAGTTGCATTAGGAGTAAACGTTTTTTCAAATTGACCCTTAGAATAAGTGGTCTCACCTTTTTTTGTAAAGGCCGAAGCTTTATTTGTGATAGGTTGACCATTTAGTCTCTGATTGTCGCTTAACTTCACAAAATATGTCAATGTGCGGCTTTCATTTGGAGCTAATGTATCAATTGACCATACTAAGCTTCCTGGTTGTTTAATACTTGAAACATTTTCAACTTCTGTAGGAATCTCATTTTCTGAAATTGGCTGATTCGTTAAATAAACCTTTCCTACAACAGATGTTGTTTTTGTTTCATATGGATTTTGACCATTAGAAGCCGCTTCAAGTGCCGTTGGCTTATTTGAAATATTACCCATATAAGAAACGAGTTGACCATTATTTGTGAATTGATCGACTACATATACATTTTTACTTCCATCTTTACCAGCTGTTACAGTAATTGAATATCGAATATAATCATTATTATTTTCTTTAGATACCTTTTTATCTACTTTAACATCGCCAAATTTTTCTAAATAATCTTGTCCATAATTTAAGTTGATTTCTCCATCTGGCTTTGTATATTTTATGGTTCCATCATTTTTATTTAATTCGTTTAAATTAATTTCACCCTCCACAAAAAAACTTCCATCGAGTGTCGCATTCTCAACTAAACTATTAAAAAATTCATCAGTGTAGGTGACAATTGCTTTCCCATTTTCAACATGGATAGTTCCAATTTGATTATTGCTACTATCTGTGATTGGTCTATCAGTAGTATCTATCATGCGAAAAAAATCAGGTAGCTTATAACTAAAAGAACCACCATATGTATTTTTCAACTCACTCGCATTAATATTTTTAAAATTCACGGTAATTTTTAAATATCTCGAATCTGGTGTAAGTGTTCCATTTGAAATACCTGGATTATTTTTATTATCAGTTACTGTAACGGAATCAATTCGGTCTGTACTATTTAATACAAACGGTGTCTTTGTAGTTGTTTCTTCTCCATTGCCAGTATCTAGCTCTTTATTAGATGTTCCATCATCTTGATTCTCTACTGTTTCTACTTCATCACTAGACTCTGTTGTATCCGGCTGCACAGTTTCTTCAGGCTCATTCAATACTTCATTCTCTACAGGCTGTTCTTCTTCCTTTTCGTAACAATCTTCAGTATGTTGATGTTCTTCTTTATCACACACTAACTCGTCATCTTGATAACACTCTTCAGTATGAGTATGCTCTTCCATTCCACAAATGGTCTTACCCTCTAAAGTAATGGCAGGAAGAGTCAGTGCATAAACCACGCAAAAAACAACCACGCAAGAAAGGGCTAAAGTGATTCTTTTCCATTTCTTTAACCGTGCTTTATCCTTAAGTAGTTTTTTTATATAATCCGAAACCATACTCTCTCACCTACTTTACACTTCCTATTTGATCAAAAGGCCAAATTCTAAAAATAATCTGCCCCTCTATTTGTTCTTTCGAAATATCTCCAATTGCTCTACTTCTAGAATCTATAGAAGTATCCCTATTATCACCCATTAAAAACCAATGTGATTCAGACACCTGGTGTGGTAAATCAATATCACAATTTCCTAAAGCTTTTTCATTAAGATACTTTTCATCTAATGCTTTTCCATCCACACTCACATTGCCATTCACATCAATATCGACCCATTGACCAGGACCTGCAATAACGCGTTTTACCAACAACTTATTTCCCTGCCAAAAAGCTACAATATCTCCCGACTGTAAATCTGTATTCTTTACAGAAACAACATACTGCCCCTGTTCTAAAGTAGGAGACATACTATAGCCATAAATAGATAATACGGGCATCCATAAAGTAGCTACTAAAACAGAAATGGCAGCTACTACAACCAATATACCAATCGTCCCCTTTAAAGTCTTACGATATACAGCCCTATCCCTTAATCGCTTCTGCTCCGATTCTATTTCTTCCATTGTTAAATCATTTGAATTTGTAGTATCCTTTTTCATCTCGCAAATGACATCCACCAACTCACTACGACTCAAATGCTTTAAATCTTTCTTCTCCATATCTAACCCCTATATTTATTGGTAGCGCTTACTTCAAGTTAGTAAAAAAAAGTCTACCTTGTAAACTTGTAAACCACTTTAGTAAAAAAATATTGCACAAATTATCAATAATGTATTCATAAATACATCAAATATCCCTTACCTATCAAGCATTTTAAGATTTACTAACTTTTGGTAATCTACATATTACGCGCCTTACAATCATTTTTCAAATACCTAAATTACGATGGTTATATTTATTTTGTGTTTAATATTTTATATCCTATGTATTTACTTACATATTATACTTTTTGGTTATATATGCGTCCCCCCCCCCCGAAATAAACTCGATTAAAAAGTGCAACAGAATTATTAAAATGTGCAAAAGAAAAACAGAATTCATTACGAATCCTGTCATTTCCTATAATTCAATTGTAAGGTATTTTAAACCACCATATTTAACTTGATAACGATAAATATTATACATAAGCTCTAACCACTCTGTATCTGTAATCTGGTTATTGCCAATACAATCAATCAACATGTTTTCAGATTTTTTTAAACACTCCATATTCTGAACCCACTTTTTATAATTTTTACTATTCGGCTCTAGTGCCATGTCTATGAGATCATCATACTTCTCATTTACAGCCTTATATATAACTCGAATATTCTCAATTGTAGGCTTTTCGATAGTATCAATGTAATCAAAAAATCTCATATATATTACCACTCCTTTGCATCGAACTATCCACATTATAAACCACACAATTATACCTTGTATAGAAAAAAGTGTCCATTAAGACACTTTTTTGAATATGTTTATGATTTGATTTTCCAATACAATCACATCAATTGGCTTAGAAATATGCCCATTCATACCTGCTTTGATTGCCATTTTCTTATCTTCCTCAAACGCATTAGCCGTCATAGCTAGAATTGGAATACTTGCCTTTTTTACATTCTCAAATTGACGAATTCTTCTCGTCGCCTCATACCCATTCATATTTGGCATTTGAATATCCATCAAAATTAAATCATACAAATCTGCATCCACTTCAGATAAACGATTTACACAAGCTAAACCATCCTCAACACGATCCAATATTAAACCACTCTGTTCAAGTATGGCCATCGCAATCTCGGCATTTAATTCATTATCTTCCACAAGTAAAACACGTTTGCCTTCTAAGATGGATTTTTCATCCAAAACATCCAATTCTTGATTCCATTCTATAGAATCCGCATCCGCTATTTTATGCTCAAAAGTAAGAGTGAAACAAGTACCTTCACCAATTTTACTCTTTACACAAATATCTCCATCCATCATATCCACAAGATTCTTGACAATCGCCATACCTAGACCTGTACCCGACACTTTTCCAATCGTTGTATTGTATTCTCTAGAAAAAGAATCAAATAAAGTTGGAAGATAATCTTCACTCATGCCAATACCCGTATCTTTGATTTGCGTTTGAATTCTCACATAACCCGACCTTGCACAATCAAGTTCCTTGACATCAATCGCAATATGACCACCATCAGGCGTATACTTAAACGCATTGCCCACAAGATTCATTAAGATTTCACGAACCTTAAAACCATCCCACAACACATGTGTATGATCCACATCTACACTCGTTGTAAATACGATATTCTTTTCTTGTGCACTCGACTCGAATACGTTCTCGATTTCTTCGACTACAAGCCCGATTTGCTCGGCTCTTTCTTCGACAACCATCTTACCACTCTCAATACGCGCCATATCCAGCACATTATTAATGATGGAAAGTAATAGCTTACCACTCTGTTCTATCTTATTTTGATAATCTACTAAGATTGGATCTGTCAAGTACTGCTTCATCAACTCGTTGTAGCCAAGAATCACATTCATAGGCGTACGAATATCATGCGACATATTGTTTAAGAAATCCGTCTTCGCCTTATTCGCCTCTTCCGCCACAATATATGCCTCTTTTAATTTTGCCTCCTGCATACGTTCCTTCTTGATCAAATCATCAATGTTTCTTGTACCAATCACTGCCACACGACTACGATCCTTTTTATAAACATACGCAATACGTGTCTGATGATAAATAATACGATCACCCGTTTTAAATTCATAGGTCATTGAAAAATCATCTTGATTTGAACATAACGCATCTAACGAAAGCTGATCTAAGAAATTTTCACGACTTTCATCCGTCACAATCTCATCGGCATAAGCTGGCAATAATTCACACCACTGATTTCCATATTTACGACAAAAATCCGCAATACGCTTACCATTCTCACCCACTTCACGATAGGAAAAGATTTGACCACTATCCAACTCCAACAATAATACGGAAAAATATTCTTTACCAAGACCCTCAATAATCTCTCTTTGAAGTTCTAATACTTTTTCCCTCTTTACAATTTCATCAATTGGACGAAAACCCATTATAATCTTAAAATGATTCAAATCCTCATATAGAAATACTGCCCTTGCCCCTAAATTCGAAATTCCATTCTCATCCGGAAGAATTTGAAAATGCCATTCCAAAGAACCCCTTTCCTTTAATGTACGCATTAAAGACCCATTTGATAAAATATCCATATAATTTGGACAAGAATCCTTCATCAGTACATTATCATAGAAATAATTTAAACTCTCACTATAACTATCCCAATTCATTTCAGCACAACCCGCATCCTGCTTAATCACTTCCACGGTATCTTGTTTCAAGTCACAAAGCACTAAAGAAGTATAATCCATAGTCAAAGCCGATAAGATATTATTCTTTTCCTTTTCACGAATAAACTCTGTCACATCCGAAATATGTCCATGCAGTATAGAATTCTCCTCTATCTCTACACTCTCACTTACATAGTGATATCCATCTTTTCCTAACAAACGAAAGACAGAATGAAATAGATCAAGATTACGATCTTCTGGATGTACCATATTCATTAATTTATTATCAAATCGAGCTTCAATCTCTTCTTTTGACCAACCAAAAATCTCTTGAAATTTTAAACTCACATATAAAAAGGGATATCCATCCTCCAATGAACACCGATGATATCCACCGATACGCCCACACACTTCTTGAATTGTCAAATCATTATCTATTATCTTCATAAAAAATCCCCTAATATCTATAACTCTATCAAACTCTCAATCCTATTTCAATTCACTAAAAACTATGGTTATATTCCCATTAAATAAAAGTAAACTAATTTGACTATATAGTAACATAAATTACGTTCAAGTTAGATGTATGCGTTTACACTCAATTAAAAAGTACAAATTATACTAAAAAGTGCAAATAAAAAAGGTACATAAAATACCTTAATTGCTTCTACGCTTTTTACGACTATGAATATTCTTAGATACACTACGAATATTTAAAATTGGAGCCAAGAAAATGATAATTGGATAGATTTCCAAACGACCAATCAACATCGCAAAAGATAAGACAATCTTAGAAAAATCCGAGAACATGGAAAAGTTTCCCATTGGACCACAAAGGCCAAATCCTGGACCTACATTACCAATACAAGTCATAACGGATGTAACTGTTGTCTCAAAATCAAAGTTATTAAATGAAACCAAGAACAACAACACACCAACAATAATAATGAAACTACAAAAATAAGCCATAATCTGATTGACTACTTCTGTATCCACTACCTTACCATCCATTGTGATAGCTTCTACTTTTTGTGGATGTAGTAACTTTTGAATATCCAATTTGATTTTCTTCACAATAATCAAAAGACGACTTACCTTAACACCACCACCAGTCGAACCAGCACTCGCACCACAGACTGTTAATAAGAAGAGGATCATCTTACTAAGTTGTGGCCAGACACTATAATCACAACTCGAATATCCCGTTGTCGTTATAATTGAACCCACTTGAAAACTTGCCAAACGAATGGATTTGAATACATCAAAATTATACATAGATAAAATATTCAATGTGATACAAATAATTGAGAATAGAATAATACCTAAATATGCACGCAACTCTTCATTTTTAAAGACCTGTTTGAAATCTTTGATTAATAAAAAGTAATACATATTAAAGTTCACACCAAATAAAATCATGAAAATCGTTATGATCACTTCATAATACGCATTGTTGTAGGCACCAATACTCGTGTTTTTAATCGCAAAACCACCGGTACCAGCCGTACCAAACGTATTACATAACGCATCAAACAAGGGCATCTTGCCAATCAATAGTAAAATGACCTGAATGATAGTCAATCCCATATACATGGTATATAAAATCATAGCGGACTGACGCATACGAGGCACCAATTTACCAATCGTAGGACCCGGTGCTTCGGCACGCATGATATGCATATCACGATCATTTGACTTTGGAAGTAAGGCCAAAATGAAAACCAAGATACCCATACCACCAATCCAGTGCGTAAAGCTACGCCAGAAGAGTGTAGCATGCTTCAAATTCTCAACTTCCGTTAAAATACTTGAACCTGTCGTTGTAAATCCAGACACAGCTTCAAAGAAACAATCCACAAAAGAAGGAATTTCACCCGACAAGTAGAATGGTAATCCACCAAAGAAAGAAACAACGATCCAGGCAATACCTACCGCAAGCATTCCGTCTTTGGCAAAATAAGAATTCGTTCTCGACTTTTTACGCGTTAAACCATATCCTAAAACCAAACAAATCCCAATTACGATCAAGTAAGAATCATATAATCCTTCTTGATAAATCAAATCCACAATGACCGGCAACACCATTAAACAGGCCTGCGCAATAAGCACCATACCCAATACATTACCAATCATAGTCCAGTTGAGTTTATGTATATTATGCTTAAGATAGTAAATCATTGATATCCCTCAATCCTGCAACCTTACTAATGATGATTACTGTATCCGATAGTTGAATACGCGTATCCCCAGTTGCCACTTTAGAAACACCTTTATGTGTTACATACGCAATGATAATACCCTTACGAATATTTAGATCCTTAATTGGCACATCAATAAAACGACAATTGTCACGCACTCTAAATTCTAAAGCCTCTACCTTGTCATCCACGAGCTTGATCAAAGATTCAACGTTTGATCCAACCGTATTCTGCATAGCACGAACATACTGCACAATTTGGTTTGCGGTAATAAACTTAGGCGTAATTGAATTTTCAAGACCCAACTTTTCCAACAAGAAACCTAAAGAAACACGATTTACCTTAGGAAGCAC
>ERZ827156.881-NODE-881-length-39778-cov-55.969136_pt1 | contig 39778 bp, 46 predicted proteins | sample MGYA00519919_ERZ827156 | MGnify/ENA primary metagenome ERZ827156 (study PRJEB31778, sample SAMEA3449269) | human gut metagenome | biome: human gut; feature: human-associated habitat; material: faeces | place: United Kingdom | collected 2010/2012 ...
GATTGCTCTTTCATTGGTTCTTTCTTTTGCTCTTTCATTGGTTCTTTCTTTTGCTCTTTCATTGGTTCTTTCTTTTGCTTTTCAAAATCCTAATGCGAACATCAGGCTAAAGTAGATCAGTAGTCCAAAAATAATTATAATCGCATCGATAATTATTTTTTGAATTTTATTTTTTATATTCTTCATATTTCTTTATGAGTTTTTTTAGATGTTCGGTTCTAGCGTTCTTTATTAGATAGTTCTGCAAAAACAATCTAATATTTATTAAATCGGCTTTATATAGATTTTGTTCTTCAACTGAATATTTATAAATATGATAACAAAAATCTAAAATGGATTTTATAGCAACAGAATCAACAGTACCTTTTCCGCGCCTAAATTCTACCGTTTTATTGTTTGTGAAATTTAGTTCAAGGTATCTTGAGTCGCAATAAGGTTGAAATATTTTTTCCAACCCTAATTCTGATGCCGCACTTGGATGGACGCCATACTCCATTAGTCTTCGTATTTGCGGATCTGCTATGCAGTACCCTCCATTTTCCCTTCCAAAAAGTTCAGTAATAAAATCATACGGAAAACAGTAAAATGCCTTTTTTAGCAAAATACAAACTTTTTTATTAAAATTAATTTTAGACAAATGTATGTGAAATCCTGTTTCTGTAGCCTTTTGCGAATAACAAGAAAAGCGAGGCATGAAATCTTTTGTTAATATGTCAATTCCTCCTCCTTCTTTAATGAGTTCGTCGAAAGTCATTGGAATTGTCGTTATTTCTGCACCGCCTTTCTCATCAGAAAGGCTTCCGTCATGCTGAATGTAAAAGAAATTTGATGTATTATTAAAAATGTATTTATTTCGTGCATATATTTCTAGCTCCAATCCAACAAGCGGTTCTTTTAGAACATCATTGTTAGGCTTGGACCATTCACTAGGAAAATAGTGATAATTTCTCATCTGCGTCGATATAAAAACATTTGGAATGTCTGGATGTTCAAAAACATCTTTGTCAAAATTCAAGGTAGGGATGACATATTCTGTGAGATATTCGATGTTGTGCTCATTTAGTCTTTCCCATAAAATATTTTCTACGAAAAAACTTAGGACTTTCACATATTCCTTGGAATATGTTTTATATAAAAATAAATCAGGCGTTAGATTTATTTTATTTTTCAACAGTTTATTTAGTTTAATCATATCAGAATTTTTGATTAGTCTAATGTTTTTTTTCCCGTAAACACACCCTCTAAAATTTCTCTCTCCGATATATTTCAAGAAAGCTGTTGTTTTTCTTCTAGCCTTTGCCAAGAATGCCGCATCGATATTTTTGTACGATGCGTTAGAATATTCTTTATTGAGAATTTCTTTGTAATTTTTTCTAACAAAAGCGAATAATAGTTCCAAAGATTTTTTTTCTTTTGCGTTCATTGTTTTAAAAAATAATACGGTTGTTGTTGTTTTTGTTGTTTATTCTAGAATAAACTTCCCACAATTCTTCCACATGTTGTCGTGAATCGTGAAGTTTTAGGAAAAGTTCTTGTGACAAATTTATGAGTATTCCTTGTTTATTAAGATTTGTTGCACAATGTCGATAATATTTTAGCGCTAACTCCTTGTTAGAGGTGAAGCAACGTGTGTGTGGATAGCAAGATTTTAAACTAGTTCTTCCGTATTCTGGAAAATGTCCTAGAACTTGCTTTGTTTTGTATTCATACCAGTTGACAGGCTTAACTCCGACAAATAGGAAGCCTACATTGGGTCCGCCTCCAGTTTTACGCATTACAGGGATATATCCCAGCGTGTTATCTTTTATTGTGTTAGGTGTTATATATTTTTCTATAATTTCGCCTGTTCTAGTATTTTCTAGTTCTAGAAAATATTTAATACTGATTGATTTTTTTAAAAATTCAATCATCTTTTCGTTGTTTTCACTTTCTAACATAGTAGATACTAAAGGTGTTTTATTTCTACAAGTTAGATACATTTTAATTATATACATTGTATTCATTTTTTTTGTTTTTCTTATCCATTAAATAAAAAGTTTTATAGTTCTTTAAAAAGTAGTTGCGTATGTAGAATGTCCATTTTTTGTTTTTCTTCTCCTGTTTCGAGAAAAATCTTTAAATCAAGTTCAATGTTGTTTTTTAATAAACTAATATTTAGTTTATTGTCAACAGAATCAAGACCTAATGCAAAAGCGTCATGTTTATTATAAATTTCTTTTTTAAGTTCTGGGTAGGTGTAAATTACGAGTTCTTTTTTTATTAGTTTTGATAATGATCCGTAAATTAGCAATCCTTTAAAATTCAATCCTTCAAACTCATCACGGAAAGTAAATCGATTCCCATGTCTTACAAAAATCAACGAATCTGGTTTTTGTAATTGTAGCCTCATTGCGGCTTTAATAAATCCGAAAGAATAACCCTTTTTACAAACGCAGTATAAAAAGTTTTCCCCTTTTATTATTTTTGATACTTTGCCAAGAAAAAAGTCAATATCTCTTTTCATTTAGTTCTAATGTTTTAAAATTAAACCTATATTCTTTATTTTCCATTAGCGGGCATTTCCGAAAATCGCTAATCAAATCGCCTTCCGGACGGCTTTCTATCCTGAAAATCAATCTCCTAGGGTGCTTGTTTGCGATAAAAACTTCGACGATTGAACCTATCCTCCAATCACTCTTTATTGCGGAAAAAAAGCACCTTAACCCATGATTGAAATTTAGATACAATACAGGAAAGATCCGCCTTTCTTCATGCGGGTTTTCGAACTCAAATTGATAAACTTTCATTTCTTAAAAAGAAGAATAATTGATAAGTACTTCTTGCGGTAAAATGACTTTAGATTGGAATGATATTCCAATAATCGGCAATATTGTTTTTACCTCTTTATCAACTCTAAAAGCTTTTTTCTTCATGAGGCAAATATAGGAAAACTCTTCAAATCCAGCATCAATTAGCATGCATTTAAGCATTTCTCTTTCAAAAAAACCACACATTGGCTTTTTAAGCTCATAAATAATTTCATCTTCCTTTGTTTCTCCTAGTTTTCTTTTTATATTTATTTTTGTTTTTTGGCGCAAAAAACAACTTAAACAACCGTATGTATCAATTATTTTTTTCATTTTGAGAAAATATAAGTTTCGGATTTGTGGTAAGTGTGTGAATATCGTACCGTTTCCGCATATCTATTTCTATACGTAAAAATATCACTCACTGGTTTTTTTTTTCTTTTTAAGTCTTCAATATGTTTAAATTCAGGCAAAGTGAATATATTAAAAATTCCTTTCAAAATATCTTTTTTTTCACGTTTTTTGAAAATTCCTATAAAAAATGTTTGTTTGTTTTTCAGTGTGGCAATGAGGCAAAACTCATCATTTTTGATGTGGTTCCAAATCTCGACTGTATATTCCGTTTTCATTGCATGTTATAATTGATATAATAAAAAAGTTCACTAGGAGTTAATCGATCAAGGAGAAGACGAGTTGAGCACGCTCTCCCTTTTTGAAAAAAACACGTCCGGGAATATGTAAAAATACTCCGAATCTGTATTCATAAAAATAACAAGTTGCCTTTTCTAGCATTTTTGCCATTTCTTCACTGCATCCTGTTTGTGCGTAATCGCTCAAACCCCCTAGCATGCGTTTCCGCACGTTTTTCAGTGTGGGATTCCTTGTTTCCTCTTTGTTGTATCTCATTGTTTTTTTGTTTTGTTAAATAATAAGTTTTCCTTTAATGCTAAAAGCCGTTGTATAGTTCCCTCTTTCGTTTATCTCTCTTATTGCCTTTCGCTTCAACGGCAATACCTCGAAAAACGGATATCTTTCTTTCTCTTTTCCTTGTGTTCCTTTCATGCCTTTATAATATCTTTTTTCTCTCATTTGTCAATAGCTTTTTATTATTTTTTTCTCTCATGAACGTCTTTTTTTTCTCTCCCTCCCTCTCTCTTCCTCTCTTCCCTTTTGTCTTCCTTTTTCCTTCGGGGGGGGCCTTTGGGGGGGGGTTACGCTCCCTCTTCCTCCCTGTTTCTTCTCCCTCTTTCTCGCGGCGGGGGTTTTGTTGGGTGTAATGGATAATCACGTCGAACGGGACTAACCAGCTTGCCCTCCCTCCTCCTAAATCCTCCTCCCTCCTGGCGATCAAATGAGTTCATCATTGGATTTTTCGAAAAAAAGGCCATTTCCTGGCATTTTGGCGTAAGTCGTTGATAAAGTGTGCGCTTAGCTAGGACGGGAAAACCCCTAATGCTTGTTGACAGATTTTCAATTTTGTGCATTCCCGGTTGCCGCATTGTCAAGCTTGCCTCTAAAAAAGCGGGCAAGGGCGGCAACCCTCAAGTACCAAGTTGCGGTTACTATTCCGCTTGACGAGGGCGATTTTTGCACCGTTATCGGTAAAACGCAACAGTTTTTTTTAGTGGAGCGTGCGCTTCCTGCGTGTAATCTTCATAACTCATTGATACTCTATCATACTTCGCATAACACACATAATGCCAAATCGAGGGCCATAGAGGTCGACCTTGAATAACGCACTGCAAGCCACCTAGCACGCGCCGCATTTCCCGGACGATATGTGTATCGGCTCACCTCTCAAAAGGCCCGTACAAGCCAACCTCGCAAGCCGTTTTTCGGGCAAATCGTAGTAATTAGAATAATTATTGAGGTTTTGCCCACTTTAGGCCATGTTGCGGCGTTGCTTCGGAGCCACCTAGCCATGAGGGACTGCAAGCCCGTCAGCACCGCACCACCCCTAGGTGCTTGGTGTGCTGCCATGCCATACAGGGGGCGCCGGGGAAAAGTCGCGGGTGTTTTGCGCTGGACAAAGAAGGTATCACGCAGTGTAATAGGAAAAAAAGAAAAAGAGAAAGGAGAAAACGTAGTTTGTTAGAGAAAAAGGAAAAAATAGTATGTATAAAGAGAAAAGGAAGTTGATATGAGAGAAGAAGAGGGAAGAGGAAGAAAGAAAGAATAAAAAAGAAAGAAAGAAGGAGAAAGGAGAAGAAGAGAGAGATGACGGGAAAAGAGCAGATGGAAGAGTTGTGTAAGGAGTTGAGAGAAGAGCTTAGGAGTGGAGTGATAAGGGGATTGGGAGAGGGATTAGCGAGGCGAGGGATGAGTCAGGCGATATTCAAGCGGATGGGAGGGCCGGAGGTATGGGCGAGGGTGAGCAAAGGAAGAGAGAGAAGAGAAGGAGGAGAGGGGAAAAAGGAGGAAGAGGGAGAGTTGAAGAAGGGAGAGCTGTGTGAGTTTTTAAGCAGGGTGATAAGAGGTGGGGAGCTAGGGATGAGTGGGAAGGAGAAGATGAGTGCTGTGGGGTTGTACATGAGGTTGAAGGGGTGGGACAAGGTGAAGGAGAAGGAGGAAGAGATGGTAGGGGAAGAGTTGGTAGAGCTGTTAGGAGGGAGAAAGGGAGTCGGAGAGAAGAATGATACGGAGGAAGGTTGACAGAGGGAATAAGGATGAAATAAAGTAAAGACGGAATGAGAAAGAACAGCGAAGGCGAGCTAAGAGTGAGGAGAGCGGAGGCGGAGCGAGGATTTCTGGCAGGGGTGAAGGAGATGGTGAAGATGAGAGCAGAGATGGGAGTGATGCCGTGGGGGAAGCATGTATTTTATCCAAGGATGTTGCACAAGGCGAGGCCGCAGAAGGTGAGTGATTTTTTAGTAGATGATGAGAGGTGGTATTTGAGTGTGAGGGAGGAGGATATGGAGAAATGGTGTAGTAAGCATCATTTGAACCGGAGTGCTAGTGGGAAGTATTATTTGGGTTTATTGTTTAAGAGTACAAAATCGAGGAGTGTGAGGAGGAAGATAAGCCTTGGGACGAAAGACGAGGAGGTAGCGAAAGAGCGGAGGGAGTTGTTTTATGAGGAGTGGGAAGGGAAGCATCTGACATGGGCGCAATGTGAGGGAGCGAAGTGGAACATGAAGGTGTCTGGGTGTGCGGCGATAGGGAGCAAGAGTGCGTTGGAGAGGAAGGCGAGGGAGAAGCAGGAGAAGGCGAACCGGGAACAGGCTAAGGCAATATGCAAGGAGTTGGCATTAAAGCGAAAGGCGCAGGTAAAACTGGAAGGATTTAAAAAGAAGACGGAAGAGTTAAAGAGGAGGAGGGTGTTGATGGTAGGAGGTGTAGAGAAAATAGGAGACGCCGTAGTAAGGAGGACGAAGAGAAAAGGAGTGGAAAGGTAAAAGCTATGAAAGAAAAAGAAGTAGGAATAATGGTAAAAGAGAAGAAGGAAGGAGGGTTGGAACTGCATTTGTTTCCGAGCAAGGAGGCAATGGCAAGGTGGCGAGGGGAGGACAGCGAGCATGACGTAGAGGGGCGGTATCAGGAGTGGGTATTGCCAGTAGAGGTATTGGAAGACCTTTGGGCGGCGGCGCAAGGGGAAGAGTAAAGTTTTTTTAAAACGTCCGGTGCAAGTGGCATCCTCAAATAACAAACAAACAATAGAAGTTGGGTGGAGGCGAGGAGGCGTGGTGCGCGAACCGCTACGTCCCGGACGGCCTATGCCCAGCAAAGGGAAAGTATGAAAATAATCGTAGATATAGGGCATGCCCGGAAGACGGGAGCGGAAGGGAATGGATTGGAAGAGCATGAGGTATCATGCGTAGTAGCGGGCTATCTGGTGGAAGAGTTGGGAAAACTTGGCCATGAGGTATTGGAGTTGGACTTTCCGAGGATGAGCAATGCGGCAGACTTGAACGAAACGATAAAGGCGGCGAATGCGTCTGGGTACGAGGCAGGAGTATCGTTGCATTGCGACAGCGCCAGTAAAATTGTAGGAGGCAAGGAGGTATTGAATCCGGAGCCTCATGGGGCGCATGTATGCTTTTATCCGAGTAGCGTAAAAGGGGCACGGCTGGCGAGTGCGATAGCAGGAGAGCTGTGTGTATTGTTGCCGGGGAGGGCAAACAAAGTGCAGGGGCGAGCGAACCTTGCGATATTGAGGAAAACGAAGATGCCGTTTGTATTGTGTGAGTGTGGATTTATAAGCAACCCGGAGGACGCAGAGGTGATGAGGAGGCGGCCAAAGGAAATAGCGGAAGCAATAGCGAAAGGAGTGGACGCCTATGCGAGAGGAAAGTGAGGAGGCAATGGACAAAGAGGCAGTAGGAGAGTTTGTTGACAGCATCGTAATGGCCCCCGAAAGGGGAGGTGTTGACGAGAAGGCAGAGGGATTTGTGTGGGTATTGAGGAGCAAGAACAAGTTTTTGGTAAGGGAGGGGAAGAAGGACAGGAGTGGGCAAAGGTGGAAGCGGAAGCCTGAATACGCTTACATGTACTACCGAGGGATGATGGCAGGAGGGGTGCAGAAGGAAGCATCGTGCCTGTTATCGGAGGCGAAGGTGTTTGACCTGCCGTTGCCTAGGAGGAAGTATAACACGGAGGTTTGGGATGTTGTGAGGTGCAGGCTTATTGAGGAGGCAGTAGAGGAACCGATATATAGCGAAGCGGAAGCGTTGATAAAGTTTAACCGTTAGTTATGGAAGTAAGCGAGATAGCCAAGTTGTTGAAAGACCCGATGTGGAGGATATCGCATTTGTATGAGATAAAACTCACGGACGGGAACATCATACCATACAAGCCGAGGAAGTTTCAGGAGGAGTTGCATCGTGCGTGTTACTGTGAGGGGAAGCGTCGTTTTTTGATACCAAAGAGTAGGCGTCAGGGGTGTTCTACGGCGATAGGGGTGATGATGGCAGACATGGCGGCTTTTGAGGAGGGGTGGAAACTGGCGTTGGTGGACAGGACGCTGGGAGACGCAAAGGAAAAGCTGACGGACATTGTGAAGGTAGCCTTGGACAGTTTGAAGCGGAAATTACCGGGGTTGTTTGAGATAAGCTATTTCCAGTCCCGCATCATAGTGAAGATGACAGGGAGGAGGGCCAGCGAGATAGTTGGCGGTAAATATTTCCGAGGTAGTGGACTTGGTTTTGCCCACATATCAGAGCTTGGTACCATAGCGACGAGCGAACCGAAGCGAGCGGCAGAAATAGTAAACGGCACATTCCCTGCGGCCAAGGACGGCTTTATATTCGTAGAGACGACGGTACGAGGGGGGAAGCGAGGGGTATTCTACGAAAACGTAATGAATGCGTTGAGCGTGCCGGAGGAGGAGCGTGGGGATAAAGATTTCCATGTGGTATTTTTGCCGTGGTGGAGTGACGAGAATAATATATCGGAGGGGGTGGAGGAGATAACGCCAGCTACGGAGAGCTACTTTGAGACGCTTAGGAGCAAGAGCGGGATTGTCGTGACGGAGGCGCAAAAGCGTTGGTGGCAACAGGCCAAGAGGCAACACGGGGTGTCAATGAATGAGGAATACCCTTCGACCTTGGAAGAGGCTTTTGAGGTTCCGATGGAGGGGGCCATATTGGAGGCGGTGTTGGACAAGGCAGTACAGGAGGGTGCTTTTCGGAAGTTGGCCTATGACGCAACAAAGCCATGCTATTGCACATGGGACTTGGGAGCGCCGCTGAACACGATTAACCTTGTATTCCAGCTGGACGGCCCCTTTATTAACGTCCTTGAGCTGGACAGTGGTTTGCATGCGAGCGAGCGCGTAGCAGAGCGTGTAACGAGGCTTAAAAGCAAATATCCGACCTTACAGGCGAACTTCCTTCCGCATGACGGCGGGTATATGACGGACACAGGGATGACACAGGCGCAAATGTGGCAGGAGGCAGGGTTGCCGGGCATCCAGTTGTTGCCCAAATCGAAAGACAAATGGATTGGCATCAATTACCTTTTAGGGATGTTCAACATGTTTCGGTTTGACACCAACGGTACGAGCAAAGCGTACAGTTACTGGTTGTCCTACAGGTGCAAGCCGGAGGTGGGAGAGGGAGGCGTGTTTAAGAATGAGATTGTACATGACAACGCATCCCATTGGGCAGACCCGTTGAGGTATGTAGCGGAGGCGAAAATGAACAATTTGCTTGTGCAAGGTCCAACAACCCAAGACTATAAGGCAGGAATAACATGTACATTTGGGAAATATCATCGTGAGCGAAACATTGGACATAACTGGCGAGGACGGTTTGAGCGTACTTTCCGAATCTGACAGGGTGTTAAGGAGGGACGCAGGTATGGGATTGAGTGAGGCATGGAAGCTTCACGAGGGAGGCGTGCGCCTCTATACCGGAAACGGTCTTGTGCTGGGCCACTATTATCGCATCGAACCGGACAATGTACGGGTATGGGGCGAGGCGTCGGAGTTCTTGAGGACAAGGCATATAGAGGAGGCGTCGGTGAGCTATGAGGAGGCCAATGGCTTCTTTTTCTTTTTAGGGGTTGGAGACTATGTTGGTTTTTTAAGGCACTTGCAATTAAGCCCGTACATGCAATTTGGTAGTGGACATAGGAGAGGAAAGTTGTATGTTTACTCACGTAAGGAGTTAGACTTATATATTAAACTTAAATTAAGGAGGAGTAAATGTCAGGCGTTGGACAGGCAGTAGGAGCAGTTGTCGGGACGGTAATCGCCCCCGGTGTAGGAACAATTATCGGCTCATCTATTGGTGGGCTGGCAGACGGAGCAATCAACAAGAATAAAGACAAGGGGTCATCCGCCCCGGAAGCTCCAAAGCCCGTAGAGCAATACGAAACTCAACAGGAAGCAGTTCGTAGCAAAAATGAGGCGAACAGGCGTCGGAGTTCTTTTTCAAATACCTTTGTTGCCTCTAGAGGGATGGGAACAGGCGGCATTGGTAAAAGCTTTTTAGGCCAGTAATATGTTGTACAACAACCAGAGTCCAAAGCAGAAGAGGGAGCAACTCTATTCGTACAGACAGAGATATGTGTCTAACTGGCAACGAGTTGCGGAGTTTGTAGAGCCAGACAGGCGGTTTAACCTGAATGGAGCTGTACAGGAATCCACACCTAATAATGAGGGATATATTGACACGACTCTTGAGCGTGCGTTGAGGCTGAACGCAACAGGCCAGCATGAGCTTGTGATGCCCAAGGCTAGTGAGTGGTTCACCTTTACGCCCTTGGCGAAAGCGGCAGACAGGGAGCTGGTGACAAGCACTGTTGACAACGAATATGCCGAGACGGCTAGGGTTGTGTCCATGTTCATGAGGAACAGCAACCTGCACACGGCAAGCGAGCTTTTCTTCTGGGACAGGGCGGCTTATGGCATTGGCGCTTTTTGGGCAGAGTGGGACACAAGGAAGCGAGGTTTTAGCTTTTATTCAATTCCCGTTGGGACATTCATGGTGGACAAAGATAAATTTGGCCGGATGAATATGTTCTGTTGGGACGACTGGATGCGAAACCAAGACATTGTGGCTACGTTTCCTGAGGGCAACTTGCCGCAAACTGTTAAGGATAAGTATATTGCAAACTCCAACAGTCCGGACAACTACCTTGTGTTCCACTTGTTGGAGCGAGTGGAGCGCACAGGAGATGAAGGACTTGTGAGGCGAGCCAAAGGAAAAGAGTGGGTGCTTCGTTCGGTGTATGACGCTACAGGAGACGTATTGCTTGAGCAATTCTTTGAGCAATGCCCCGTTATCTGTTGCAACTGTTTTGATTTGCCTAACTCCCCGTATGGATATGGGTTTGGGAAGGTTTCATTGGCAGACCAGATTGAATTGGTTAATTGCCTTAAGGCTTTGGCAGAGGCGGCCCAACAGAAGATTTTCCCGCCGATGCTTGTTCCGGAAGGATTTCAGGGCAATATCGGATATGGAGCGGGCGAGGTAACGACCTTTAACCCGTTGAACATTCAGGCAAGGCCGTCGCCCCTGTTCCAGCAGTCAGCCCAAACTTCCGATACCCAATGGCAAATTGAGCGTTTTGAGCGTGTCATCAATGAGGCGTGCGACGTTAATTTGTTCATGCCGCTGTTGCAGGTGAAGGACCCGCAATACATGAAGGCCACAGTAGCGCAGATGATTGAGTCTTATTCGGCACGCATCAGCTCTACGGCTTATACGAGGTTGATTGAGCAATTCCTGCAACCCTTGGTGGACTTTTGCTACAACACGCTGGTGCAACATGGTTATGTCCGTCCTTTGAGGGATTACCATATCCAGTTCTGCACGCCGTTCCAGATTCTTTTGGACAGGCATCAGCCGACGTTGTTCACAGAGTTCCTACAAACGGTAGTCATTCCTCTTTCACAAATCGACCCGACCGTTCTGGACTCTGTGGATGCTGACTATATTTTCCGAAGGAGCATGCTTGATATTGGCCTGTCGCCCAAGTATTCTAGGCCGGAGGCGAAGGTGCAACAGATGAGGAGAGAACGCCAAGCGGCTCAAGACGAGGCAAACCAGATGGCTAATGCCAAGACATTCTCGGAAGTGCAGAAGAATCTTGGAGCGGCCAGTAAAGACATGAATCTGATTTAATCATGGAAGCAGACAAAAACACGGACGCAGTAGAAATCACCAGCCTTCTTGGGGACACGGTAAGGATTCCCAAGGAGGTGTATGACAAAGCCAAGGAAGTATTGGATTCCGACCCGGACAAATACATCCTGTTCGTCCTCAAGGCGATTGCCAGCGGGAGCAGATATAAGCTTCCAGCCGCATTGAAATCCCACTTCGATGGAAACAAACTCTTCTACATTGAAGGCATTAACGCACTAATTGAAGTAATAGAAGCATTGTATGAGCGAAAACAATAACCCCTCTACGGGAGACACTACGCAGACACAGCAACCTCCGGCCCAAGAGCAGACGAAGATGCCGGGAACCATGTCATTGAGCGACCCTGCCTTAACTCAAAAACCGCAGGAACAGTTCACTATTGACAAGATTGTTAATAATGACGGGACGTTTAAGGAGGGCTGGAATTCCTCTGTCGAAGGCGGCGAGAGCTTGTCTAAGTACAACAATATCAATGACTTAATCAAAGGCTTCGTTAATGCAAACAAGCTTATTGGAAAGAAGCAGGAACAGATTTCCCGCCCCGGAGCAGACGCTACGGACGAGCAAAGGAAAGCATGGCGTGAACACTTGGGCGTTCCGGAGAAAGCCGACGACTACCAAGTCCCTGACGAATACAAAGAGACGGTGGACGCAGAGTCGTTTAAAGAGTTTGCCCATTTTGCCCATGAGCATAACATCCCTGCCGACACGATGCAGGAGTTGCTTCGTTTTCAGGAACGGTATGCGGCCAAGCTGAATGAGGCTAATACCAAGCGAATCGAAGAACAGGCAAAAGAGGCTAAGAAATACTTCCAAGCGGAGTGGGGAGGCTTGTATGAGCGCAACTTCAACTTGCTCAAGGACGGGCTTGTGAGGGCAGGGATTGACATTGAGTCCCCTGACATGGCGGGCGCTCTGAACAATCCCTTCATCCTTTCTGCGTTGTTTGACAAGGTTTCCAGTATGCAGGACGGAACGATGCCCGTCCCCGGCTTCATGAAGGCTTCTGCGGCTGACGCTAAGGAGCAAATTATGGGGTTGATTAACAAGTATGGCTCGGTAAACCAAATGCCTCATGACGCACGAGATTTGTACCACAGGCTCCTTGCGAACAAAAATATCAAATGGTGAAGCAAGTTATGCTTGCATGCGCCATGCCGTAAGGGTTTAATAGTCCCTGTGATGGTGTGAGTTTTTTTTCTCCGTATTTTGTCTCACACCAAAAACAAAATGCTAATGCCCGTTGGAGGTTTCTTATGTTGTGTTCTTTCCTCCAACGGGCATTTTTTTATTGCAATCTCTCGTCGTGTGTTGCATACTGCGCTTGCTGTTGTGAAACAGCAGTGTGATTGCATGATTCAATAAGAGCGAAAAGGCGATAACATAGGGATAAATGAGGAGGGGGTACGTTTGTGCATAGCGTACCCCCTCTGTTTTTGTTTGCTTTTTCATAAAGTTTGTGCATTTGTTTTCTTAAAGGCAACCCGTTTGGACACTTGCTTTAACACTCATAGTATAAGAGGACAGCCGTCTTCCTCATCAAACAGCCCTACTTTAAGGACACCTGTCGAACCCATTTTGACGGTAAGAATTAAAAGTATAATTAAATTATGGCAAATTACGGAAACTTCCAGACGCTTGCTGTAAACGAGTACACGCCCATGATTTATGCGGCTGTTCAGCAGATGCGTTCCCGCACGGAGCGTTTCATGAGGGTTTACGGCATGAATTCCAGACAGCGCAGGTTCCAAATCATTGACCCTGTGAACTCCACTCAAATCACCGACCTGTATGGCGCGACTAACCCGCAACAGGCCGAGTTCAGACAGCGGTGGCTCAAGACCAAAATCTTCAAGTCCACTCATGAGATTTCCCGCACGGAAATGCAACAGGCAGGGACTATTGACTCTCCGCTTCCCCGCATTGTGGACGCAGAGCGCATGGAAATGCAGCGTCGCCGTGACTTGGTGGCGGTTGAGGGCCTTATTGGTACTGCGTGGACTGGCGAGAACGGCGACATCCCCGTTGCCTTCAACGAAAAGGCCAACACGATTCCTGTTGGCTACGTGCAGAGCGGAACCTATGTGGCATCCGGTCTGACCTTTGACAAGATTGTGCGGGCCAAGACTATCTTCGGCATGCGCAACGTGCTTGGTCAGGACGTGGAACGTCAGGATTTGGGTGGCCCTGAAATGGTAATCCTTTGTACCCATGAAGAGCTTGCGGCTCTCTACGGCATCAAGGAATTCACGAACATCCTTTACTCCGACCAGCGTCCGATTGCCAGCGGCTACATTGACAACGTGCTTGGCGTGCGTTTCATTGCGCTGACTGCGGACATGCTTCCGTTCGGTTCCCGTCCGCTTGGCTCTGCGACCGACCCGACCGGTGGTTCATCCACGGCGAATGTGCGAACCCTCATTGCCTTCACGATGAACTCCGTTGCGTTTGGCGTGCTGGAAGAGCTGTTCGTTCGGATTGAAGAACTTCCGACCAACCAGTATGTATGGCAGACGTACTCTGAAATCGCAATGGGTGCGACCCGAATCGAAGACAAGGGCGTGCTCAAGATTGACGTGGCGGGTTCTTCCGGCAACTTCTAATCCAACATAGAAAGGCAAAAAAGTTATGGCAGAATATCCTTCTGTAGCAAAAGCGCAGGTTGAAGCCGGGATGCCTCCGTATTTGAGTGCACAGCTTCAACGAGGACAGGTCTTGAAAAAGACGATTGTGTACAAGGCAGGGGCTACTGCAACCCCTGCGTCTTCGACGATTGTTGACCTTCCCCTTCCTCCGGGAGTGGTGATTGACGTTTCCTCAATCGCTCTGACGCATGACGGGGTGGGTGCGGGTACTTACTCGCTCAACATCCAAGTTCTAGACAAGGCGGGTAATGCCAAATATTCCGGAACCGGAATATTGTCTTTGACGGCAACTGCAACCGCAGGAGAAATTGTGAGAGTTCCCTCTACTTCCAATCTATCCCCCGCCGGTGCAATGATTTTTGACCCAGCGCAATATCTTGTCGATAATGGTATCATGATTGACGGGGAAGGCATTACCTACGAACGCCTGAAAGAGAAGTACAATATTGCTTGTATCGTCTCTAATACTGCGGCGATCGCGGCCAATAAATCTCTCACCATTGTCATGGACTTAGTTATCCCCTAATCTGAAAAAACAATGACTGACCTAGATATTGCTAATTATGCCTTGGGGTTGTTAGGCCAATACAAAATCCAAAGCTACCCGGAAACGGGGAAAAAGTCAGTAGAAGGTCAGGCATTAGAGGCATATCTTCCATTCGCTATTCAAGATGTCATGATTGATGGCGAATGGAACTTCGCCCGGAAAAGGGTAATCATTGAGCCGTCACCCACAGAGGTGGCGGCCTTTGGTTATCACAATGCTTTCCCGAAGCCTGACGACTTGGTGACAATCATATCCGTGAATGGAGAGCCTTGGAACATTCAGGCGCAGTTTGTGCAGATAGAGGGAGAGTTTATCTTGGCAAACGTTGACCAGTTGAGGCTGGTTTACATTGCCGCCCCCACAGACGGGACAACGCTTCAAGGCATACCTGACCAGCTAAAACCGCTCATAGGAATCAGGTGGGCCTATCTTACGTGTGTACGCATCACGAACAACATTGAACTCTATAACATGATAGCGGACATGTACCAGAGGGAGTTGCACAGGATGCGGGACAACGACTTCATCAACAACACGGGAGGCAGGTTCAACTACCGCAACAAGCTTATGAGCCAGTCCACGTGGGGCCGCTATCCGTTTGGGACGACAGCACCCTACCAAGGCTCTTATACCTACATTCCCGATTAAACTAAAAACCTTCCAGACATATGGCCTCAAATACCCGGCAATTTCAAATGCAACTCAACTTCAACGGGGGGCAGGTTTCCGAGAACTTCACCCCACGAGTTGACATGCAGAAATACCAGACAAGTTGCTCTGTGATAAGAAACTTCATTCCCAGACAGTTCGGCATGTTAAAGAGGCGTCCGGGATTTGGTTTTGTTGACAGCTTTAAAAATCCTTTTCGGATATTAAAATTCCCTTGTACCAACAACGAGGAATATATTGTCTGCGTACACTCTGACAACAAATATGAGAGCGGAGGATGCAAGCCATTTGCGACCATTTATCAATGCGGATATTTTGGAGACCAGACTAGAAGGTGGGAAGTAAATCTTGATATAGACCCCGTATTCATGCCGGGGGTTAATGGCTGGACTGCGGACAGTTCTTCTGAAAGGCATGGTAGGTTTTGGGATACGGACTTAGCTAAAATCAAATATGTATCTCAAAACGACAAGATGTGGATAGTGCATCCTGATTTCTTCCCTCTGGAATTAACAAGGACGGCGAAGCCAGTACAACTTCAGCAGACGTCGATGGCAGAGGACAAGTATGTTGTTGAGTTCGACACCTCCTCAAACACGAATCTTTCCACAAAAAACTCTTTGTGTTTTGGTTTGTATGGCGTTAATAGGCTAAATGCAAAAACACAACCTTTCTTTACCTTAAACTTTAAGGACAACAAATCTATTGCTTTTGGTTTTAGCGGTAGTGGCGCCGATACGAAGTGGGCTATAACTACTTCGGATGGAGTTGTACATCAACTGGAAAACATTGGCGTTAGCTCTGACCAGACTGTAGATTTTAGCGATTTTAATAAAAACACACCTATCAACATTTATTGCTTCCTGACGTGGCGAGGAAACAAGCTTTACGCAAGCATAGGGTGTAATAACAGTTATGGAACGTTAGGCCTCTATAAGTATTCCTCCTCCGAAGTCGAGGTTGATTCTTCTTTGGGCAACTTGTTAAGTTTTGTTATTGGGGGAACTCCGGGGAGTTCGACCGATGCTCAATCTTATGTTTCTTTCAAAGAAACCTTTAGTGCTGGTTCAGATTTTAGCGGCATTGGGATTAAAGTGAATTTTGGACAAGGAGATGTGCCTGATAAAAGCTTTAATAACAACGACCACAGGACGTCGCTAATAATGGCTCAAATGTTTGGAGACACTTCGAGTGTGTTCAAGCTTAATGATTATCAAATCCAGCAATACAATAATTCCGTTTTCCCCATTAAGCGGATATACGAGAGCGGCACAAATATTTACACGGAAGAAACTGTCATTGAGTTCAAGTTGACGACGATGGACTTTCTGAATTATCCGAAGAGCGACGACTACTATATAAGGGATAAAAGCCAAGGAACTAATCCTGATAGTCCCATGTTTTGTAGGAACCATGAGACATGCCCGGATATTCCCTATTACGTTTATGAGGACACCAGCTTCCCCTTAAACACTATCAACGCTGTTTTTGGGGACAGGTATTTCCTTTCTGATGGTTCCGTCCCGCAATTAACAGGCAACGATGGGACTCAAATTGCCGAGTGGTTAAAAGAATATACTCCGGGGGATATTGTTATCGGCTCCTGCCTGATGAACAAAACGGACGGCGTATTGAATGGGAACATATACAATTTCTCCACTGGCTCCAACGTCGGCATTCCCATTAACTTCTTTAGGATGGCAAACATCGTATGCCGCTACGTTCGAGGCGACTGGACTCTTAGAACAGACGCAGAAGTGGCGACAAACAAAGGGGTTCTTGTAAGTTATTTGGAGAATAGCAAGGTCTTTTCAGGCTATCCTTCTGGCGGCGGCTACACAGTCTTCCGAATCAACAATAACTGGTTCTCACAGCCGAGGAAGCTTAGCATGTCGGGAAGCAACACTCCGGGCGTATTTGTTGGGCTTGTTTATATTGGTGAGAACGGAACTGTATCTACTGATACTGGTGATGCTGGCCAGTCCATTGAGGTTGATAATAGTAGCGGAGCTTACCATACAGACATCCCCTTTTCTGTGTGGCCTAATCAGAAAAGGCTCACATCCACCACTACTGATGCGACGGTATTCCAGAACCTGACCATTATGCCGTTGATGTATGCTCCTGTGCTGGATGTTATATTTGAAAATTTTTCATCTAATTTCGGCAGAGGGAACTACCAGATAACCCAAACCAACATTAGTGCCACAAATTACTATTCGGCTAAATTCAATGACTTGGTGAAGTGCGCCTTTTCTGTAGAGAAAGGCTATCCTTCCTGCATATCGTTGCGCAACGGACGTTTGATTTTAGCCTCTACGAAGTCCCAGCCGCAGACAATATGGGCATCCCGTGTTGACAGGTATAATGAGTTCTCTGTGGACGATATGGCAGATTCCGGCTGGGATTTGACGATAGGTGCGAACCAGAGCCAAAAGATTCAATGGTTGTCTTCCTCTAAGGATTTGATAGTAGGAACAGACATTGGCGAATGGGTGCTGAACGACAGCGACTCAAGCAATCCTGTACCCATTATTAAAGAGCAATCCAGATGGGGTTCTTCTGTGGCGCAAGGGGAACTGATGACGGAGAGCCTGTTTTTCATCCCTAGAGACAAAAAGGGTGTTATCCAGACAATCTACTCTTTCCAGATTGATGGCTACACAGCGGAAGATGTGACGATTATGGCATCCGATTTGTTTGATTATGGGATTACTTCTCATTCGATTCAGAAAGACCCTGACCCAATCTGGTGGGGTACTACTGGCGACGGAAGGCTTTTAGGGTTGCTGTATAACCGGGTGCAGGACATCAATGGCTGGTTCCAATGCGACATTCAAGGGTGCGACATAAATCAGGTTTGCTGTTACAATAACACGGTAAAGGGAGAGGAAGGTTTGGCTGTCTCTATTCAAGGAGAGGGCGGTAGCAACTTGGTAAACGCTAATCAATATTTTCTCGCCTTCATGGAGGATAGTAATCCCTGTGTAGATTTATTCTCCACGGGGAGTACGACCGATTCAGACGCGCTTAATACAGGGGGATTTGACCCGATGAGATGGGATTTATTCTCCACGGGGAGTACGACCGATTCAGACGCGCTTAATACAATTCTAGTCAATGGGTACTTCAAAGAAACGACTAGTAGTGAACAAGTTACGATTCAGACAAAACCAGCTGACACTCAATCCTGGGCATCAAAATTTTATTTTACCTTCGATGACGCTTCTGTTTTCAATAATCCGGCGGCTAATGGTAGCTCTGTTGAGATAACAGCATTCCTTTTTGAGAATCAATATGACCCTTCTCTAAGCCAATTACCCAAGGGGCCGTTTTATTTGTTTGTGTACGATTCAGAGACACAAGCATTATTAGCTCGCTCAAACAACTCGGTAGAGCTTCCTGACGATAAGAACCAGCTTCCTATTCTTGAGTTCCTGTTTAGCGGATTAACTGTAAACGCTAACCAGAAAATAAAGGTTTTCTTCTCAAGCAATGAATCAGCCTCCTTTGAAGGGAATGAAGAAATATTACAGGTTTCCTGTTTTAGTGATTCTACCCATGAGACGGAATACGGATATTTCCCGTATATGGATGTCCGCACAACTGTATTGAATTCCAAGATTGAATATGACGAAACCAAGCCTGTTTATCTGGATGTCATATCGGCAGTTGGTGAAACGACAACAGGTTATTGCTTTGGCGGGAATGATATAAATAATAATTATTCTTATTATCGTCCATCACCAGAAGGGGAAGGCTTTTTTTCCCAAAGCAAAATTGTGTTCAATGTTACAGGAGAAATTGAATCGCAAAAAGGGGAAGTCCCAAACGCTGGATTTGTTGGTAGCCCAACTTCGTTGACCAGTGTTTTCCCTAACTTCGTTTTCGGGCTTCACATCTTTTCAGAGTTTGTGTCGATGCCGATGGGGAATGCTAACAATTACGTCATCCCGGCAACCACCACCAAGATTAGCCAACTGCGCTATCAAGTATCACGGGATGAGGGCAACGACGTAACTCCTTCATCTTCATTTCTTAGTGATGACGGTCTGGCTTATGGTGCGCCAAGGATTCAGGCCACAGTTCAGGCATTGGACTATGATGCCCCGATAGCTATGGAAAAGAGCACTTCCATGTCGGTATCAACAAACTTGTCTAACGGGAGAGACCATATTGTATTGAGTGGACAAAGCTCTACAGATACAAGACTGTACTTTTCCTTAGATGATGCTAAAAAGGTGAACGTATTAGCGGCGTATATTCTGTATGATTCCACTATCATTAGCTGACACAGGCGGCCTAACCGCAGATGGTTTGTTGCCATTGACAGGCTTCCCCTCATGGATGTGGGGAAGCGACATTCTTAATGGTCAACTCTGGGGTGGAACAGAAATAGCAGAGCCAGCTTACAACGAAATTTGGACAGACCCTACGACTGGTGTTACGAATGCGCTCCTACCTTCGTTGACTGGATTGGAGCCAATGAACGGCCTGTATGATATTGATTATCAGATAGGTTATCCTGAAATGCCCCAGCCGCCGACATATAACCCTAACACAAGTTATTTATCATCAACGGCTTCAATAGATACGTCAGCTGGGTTCGAGAAGTCTAGTCCCAACAAAATAGCATGGGATGACACGTTTGACCCGTTCGGCTTCAACTCTGCAACGCTTAAAGGATTTGGTAGTGTTCTTTCGGATGTATCGTCTTCCTTGAGCAAGAAGAGGACATATGCCAACTATGTCGCCAGTTATGAGAATCGGGCACAGGCGTTAAGGAATCAAGCCGAGTCAGCATACAGGATTGCCGGAATAAACATGTCTCGCCTTCGAGGGAATCAGGCGAAATACCTAGCCCAGCAAAGGGTGTCAGCAGTCAGGACAGGCTTCGCCCCGACTTCCGGTTCCATAGGCGCTGTACAACAGGCGACAATGAGCCAGTTCGAGCAACAAATAGCTGATGCTTGGGTGGAAGCGGAACAAAAGAGGCAGAACACAATGTATCAAGCAAGCGTTGCTGATTGGCGGGCAAGCGAAGCCCGGAAGGCTAGCAAGCGCTCATCCGGTGGATTCCTTGGCTCGCTACTTGGCTCTGGTGTGGGAGCTTATTTTGGAGGCCCCACCGGAATGGCGATAGGTTCTAAGATAGGTTCATCCATAGGAGGGTTATTTTAATCATGGCGATCATCGATACTAGAGACATAAGACTGGGTGTCAGTAGTGCGAACAAGGAGGGGTTGTTGCCTTCTCCTTCAAGCCGTTATTTGCGCTCCACTTATGATGCGGCCAGATATGTTCCTATTGGAAATGAGTTCGACAAAGAGAGCCGAGTAAAGGAGCTTGGAGACCTTGGAGAAGGACTCACAATGTGGTCGAAGGCGCAAGCGGAAGTCGAGACAACGAACGACAGTATTCAGTCACGGCGCATGCAGGCAGAGTACATGGAAGCTTCCACACAGGTTTTCAATCAGCTTCAAAAAGACCCCAGCACGATGAACAATCCTGCGGTTTGGCTGGACGCCTATACGGAGGAGATGACATCAAGGGCGGCAGAGATTAACAACAAGTATGCCAAATCGTTTTATGTTGGGCGCAATCAGATGTTGTCCAATGAAAGGCTCAACCTGTTGCTGAAAGAGGAGAAGAACAAGGTGGGCCTGATGGCGGCAGACAGAATATCAAAGATGGCCGCAGACGAAACTAATGCGGCGTTCAAGATTGCTGTGGCCAACAGGGATTTCGGGTTGGCTAGGGAGATAAATAAAAGCCCCTACCTAACACCTGCGGAAAAGATGTTGAATGAGAATGGAATTGTTCAAGCCCAGACACAAGACATCATCCAGCAGGAAACATTGAGGAATCCTTGGGGTGTGCTGGAAGAGGTGAACAGGGATGGCGCTGTACAGCGTCGTGAATTGACCTACGAGCAACAGCAGTACGCATTGAACCAAGCGCAGGGCCGGATAAGCATGATTCAAAAGCAATCGTATGACTCTCTCGTACAGAAGTTTTTGTTCAACCCGGAAGAGTTTGAGATGGATGTCGCCAAAAAGCTATTGGACACCAACCAGCTGACGACCCAGCAATATGTCAACCTCCTCAACATGAAGAAGACCATGAGCGCCAAGATTGAGCCGACTCCAATGCAGTTTGCGGCCATGTCTAATTGGGCGGTCAAGCTTTCAGAGGATTATCACAAAGAGTCGCCAGAGGGACAGGCCAATATCCTCTCCCAAGCTGAACGGCTTCTTGAGCGGATGAATTTCAGCACCAGCGACAAGAACTCATTGCTCAAGCTTGTAACACAAAAGATTTCCCCGGAAACGTTCAATCAGGCTGACAAGTTGGTAGAGAAATTTTGGGATAACGGCCAACTACCTCTGACCAAGACAGCGGATTACACCGGGACCCAAGGAGGAACTACTCCGATTTATTTGACGGAGGGAGAGTTTAATACCCAGTTCAAAGAGAGGAAGAACCAGTTTTTCTTAGACAAAAGCAGGACATACCTAGACCCGAAAACGGCAAAAGACAGGTATGCGGTAATGGAGTATGTGCCGGACTCGAACAATCTGTTCCTGCAAGAAAAGATAAAAAGCGAAGTTCGTTCCGTCCTTTCTGATAAGATTGCTGAATATAGGGCAGAACACAATGGGAAATCTCCTACCGGACAAGAGCTTTATGAGCTTGTTTTTTTCGCACAAGAAGAGGCGTTCTCCCGGAATAATATCAGCAGTATTGACCCATTATCTTCTGCCTCTGTTTATCCTTCTGGACAGCAAGACAGAGACGAAAGAAAGGCGACATTTATTCCGAACAACGTTAGAGTGTCGGCTATATCGAATAAAGCTTCTATAGATATTCCGACTAATGGTGCTTTTATTGTTTGGGCCGGAAGTAACTCTTTCATTACAAACGAGAAAGACTACTTGAGCATATATAAACGGGCCGGGGCGCCCCCTCAAGGATTTATCGTAGCAGATGAATCTTTCCTCCAAGCTCCACACAAAGATTTAATGGATGTGCAAGCTATGATTTCGGCCAAAGCGATAGCGGCGAAAGCTGGATTAGATGCACAAGGAGAGCAGGGAATTTATTGTGCATTGCTTTCCTATTGGAATAATTTATAAACAAATCATGGAAGAGCTTTCAGAACAACCCGAAGATTCTATCCTGTTGGATGAAATAAAGAAAATGAATTCGGGCCTCGCTTCTAATAAGGAGCAACCTGAAATAACAGAAGAGGATTTAGAAGCAAATCCTCAAGCTTACTCTTCTGAACAAATTGAAGGGGTTTTAAGAAACAAGAGAAGTATTCGCACAAAGCTTGACGATTATTTAAGGATGTCGTCTAGCTTGCTTCCTACTACTCCACGAGAAGCCTTAGATGCCGTAGGGACATTGCGTGAGGAACTGCAAGCAAATGGTATAGACCCGGAGTATGAGAGGTATCGTGAGAAGATAAAAAGAAACGAAGATATAGTTTATTCGGTTACTAGGTATATCAATCCAACAACAGGCTTGTTTGGGGATGTTCCTGCACAAGATGTAACAAACAATAAGCTGGAAAAAATACTTAGTGCTGAGCAAATTAGGGATTTCAATAATGCCCCGCAGTTTATGCGAGACAAATATGTTTTCAATCGCATTGTTGAAAACTTTTTCCCGGAAGGGGAGATGGATAAAGGGTATGCACTAGAACTCCTGAAAAAGCATTATCAAACCGACTCCATGCACGGAGTTGTCAGCAAATACGCTCAAGAGCTTCAAAGGAACAAGGATGAGGAGGCAGCATACAATGAAGCCTCTACCAGATTTTTCGATTCCTTTATAGAAACAGGAGGCGATTACCAGAAAGCAATCGACAGCTTGGAAGGCAATCTAAACCTGTATGCGGAAAACATTTTCAACCAAGAACCTGCGCTTAAATACATTTACCAGCGTGCGTATAACTCCGTCTCATGGATTAAAGATGAATACATAGAGAGCGGAGAGCTGGATTGGGACAAGATGGCAGACAGGTTGTTGAAGCTTGGGGAAGGAGAGACGTTCTCTCTAGCCATTCAGATGCTTCCCTACATGTTGCCCAAAGACAACCGGACATGGCTTGTACAGGCGATTGACGATACAGCTTCTGATATTAGCGGATTTACGAGGCTGATGCTTTCCGGTGGAGGAGATAATGCCAAAGCCGAGCGTCTTGCTTTGGCTATCCAGCAGGAGTATAGGATGGGACGCGACTATCCTACTTCATGGGTCGGAATGTTCTTTAAGGGTGCTGTTGAACAAGTACCCAAAATCACAGCAGTAACTGCCAGCACTATTGGGGCAACGGCGGCGTCAGGAGGCAATCCGGCCGTTGGGTATGCAACAGCTACAGCAGTAGGTTCTATGGTTTATGGTTCAACTGTAGCATTGGAGGCATATAGAACAAACTCATCTAAAGCTGGTTCTGTAGCGTATGGTTTATCGGTTGGAGCCTTAGAAGGTTTATTGGAAAACGCAGTAATAAAGATGGGCGCGTTAGCGGCCAAGGGAGCCAAATCTGTTGAAGTGGGAAGCAAGTTAGCAACCACATACAACAAATTACCCGGAACCGTAAGAGCCGCCGGGGCGGGCGCACTTTCTGAATATGTACAGGAAGTTTCCGCAGACCCTATTTATATAGGCTTGGAAAATTTGATGCGCTCCGCAGGTTTTGACCTTACACAACAAAACACCTTGAGCAACTGGTGGGAGACTTTGGATTTAACACAACCAGAGCTTTTAGGGGCCACAGTGTTGCTTGGCGGTTCATTAGGAGCCGTAGGCGGTTATCAGGCAAACCACCTTATCAATAGAGTAGGAAGAAGCGCAGAAGCTCTTACAGCCTTAGGAATCCCCCAGACGGAAGCAACAGCTATTGCTAACATGCCAGATGGGAAAGAGCGCACCAATCGTCTGACAGCGGCTCTTCGAGACAACAAGGTGAGTTCTGATGTCCAGATAACACATCAACAGGCAGGAGTGTTCCTGAACTTTTTAGCGAAGAATGCAGAAAGATTTAAGGATGTGGAGCTTATGCCTAACATCACTGATAATGGTGATGGAACCTTTAATGTTATCGAGAAAGACCCGGTAAGCGGTGCAGAAAAGACAACGACTGTTACAGATGAAATTGCTGGCACATTCATGTCTCAAGCGTTGCAGTCAAATCCGGGATTTATCAGGGCATTAAATATTTTCGCCCAAGAAGAGATAGAGTCAGGGGTGGGCAAGGAGACGAAGATAAAGAGCTATACTCCTGACGAACTCCGAGCAAAAATCCAATCCACAGAAGACAACAATGCAACTATAGCACGACTTAGGGCTTTGGCTGTAATTAACCAAGACCCAGAATTGTTGCAGAGTTTTCGTGATGGGAAAGTAAGTATTGAAGATGTAGCAAATGAGCTGGAAATTGTATCTGCATATAGAGATGGCACGATTGCTGTTGCGAGGGGTGAAGCGAATCCTCTCAATATTCTGGAAGAAATAATTCACGCCCGTGCAATATCCGATTTGGAGAGCGGCGTTATTTCTCGAAGCGTCATTGAAACACAGGTAAGGAATTACTTGGAGTTCTTGGGACGTAGTGCGGAAGAGATAGGGGATTTGAGCAATGACGTTGTGTTGCAGGAACATTTGGCGAATATGGGGAAGGCTTTGGCAACAACGCCGGAACTGTTTTCCGCAATGCCCGGCAATGTTCAAACAATCCTTGAGTGGCAGAAGGACGCTATAGCGGAAGTTGGGAATGTCTTTGCGGAAGGCGCTCTGATAAAAGAGGCCATTGAGCAGGGCATTGTCTCTCCCGATTTTGTCAAGTGGTCTAAATCTTTGGCGACTATGGCCGAACGTCGTGACGGTCAGGATATGGCAGAGCTTGTCAATGGTGCGACCGGAGAAAGCATTTTGCCAATGGGCCAGAGCCTTCCTTCCGTGAGGAGGCGTGGAACCATTGATGTAACTCCTTCTGTAAGAACCATTAATGAAGCCATATCAAACATAGTCAATGGCGCATCGGAAAGGTCTATAGGCCAGCTCCACAAATTGCAGAGGAGCATGATAAAGCTTTCGGAAAGGTTTTCTCAAGGGAAGCTGACCGAACGAGGACAACAGAAAGCGTTACTGAATTCTGTTCTCTCTATCGCTAATGCAATGGCTTCCGGTAGCCGGAAGTTTATCTCCAACCAGCTTGCCGAAAGGCTTGCGAATCCCAAGAGCAACGAAGCGTTTAATGCGGACATGAAGACTGCATTGGATGCCACAGTAGCGGCCTTGAACGAAAGAGCGGAGGCGGCGAGCCGGAAGCAGTTGGAGCGCATTATTCAGGACGAGATAAACAGGAGGGTTGAGCAAGCGGACGCTAAAGCCAAGAAGGATTTCAACAGGGAAATGAAATTCCTCCGGGGTTTAATCTCCAAGGAAATAAGGAAAGACATCAAGGAGGAAAGAGCGGAGGCGGCGGCAGAGAAGAAGCTTGCCAGTAAAAGCATACAGAGCTTGCGAAGGCTTGCCGAGAATGCTTTTAAGGACACCAAGGGGCGCTCCCGTTCTTTGGATGCACAAGCCAGAGAGGAGACTATGGATGCCCTTGAGGTTATGGCTATGTCTCCTTCCGAAGTTGCAACCCAGCTTGAAGTCTTGGATAGCACCATAGACGAGCTTCAAAACCAGCCTGCCACAGAAGAACTTACTCTGGAACTGGAAAATCTGGAAAACCAAAAGAATCTCCTTGAGGTGTTTGGTAGTGCGTTGTATCGGGAGAAGATGCCTAACGGAAGGTATAAGTATGCTCTCAATGCACAGCAACTTGCGGAAGCAGTTAAGACATTGAAGGAGCTACAGCGTGAAGGGCGACTCCGCAGGAAAAAGGTTAATGAACGTATTGAGCGCTTCTATAATGACTTTAACGCTAAAATCAATGAGCGAGTAGGAGGAGAGAAGAATCGTGATGCCCTTAGAAAAGCCGTAACGGAAAGGGACCAACGGGGGACGGGCTTTTTGGATAGAATCTTCACGCAATTCATGAGCCTTCAACAACTCCTCGAAGTGATGTCTTCCATGAAATCCTTTAAGGACATAGGGACATTCTTGCAGAACAACGTCCAATTCGCAGAGCAACAGCGAGGGGTAGAAAAAGAAAAGGCTACGTCCAATGCGATTCGCATCATGCGTGGAATGATGGAGATTGCAGGGCAGAACTCTCCAAGGTATTTTGATGAGCTTTCTACAAAAACTATTCCCTTTATGGGGCATGAGCTAACCAAGTATGGCCTTGTCAAAGTCTATCAGACATTGAGAGAGAAGGATGGATTGGATGTATTGAGAGAAAACCTTGGAGACAAGGGGATGGATTTCGGCAACTATCGTAAGTACCAACAGGAGTTGGAGGGCTTAAACAAGAGCCTTGATGATGGCGCCATTACTTCCGAAGAGTTTGAGTCCAAGTTGGAAGCCGTTGAAGAAGAATACCTTGCGAGGAAGGAAAAAGATATTGCCAAGCTATTGGAACTGCTTGGGCCGGATGGGCTTTACCTTGCTGACGAATTACAGAACCTGTATCGGGAAAAAGGCGAGAAGCTACGGGCGTTCATGGCAGAGAACTATGGCCAGACGGTTATCCTTGATGACTACTATACGCCCCGCAATATTGCCGCCTATAATACAATGCAAGAAGGGGATATGGATGCTTACAGTAAGGGACACGTCACAAGGACGGGCTTGCCCTCTTACGCAAAGCACCGGAACACTCCCTCTTCGGCGGCGCTCTCTCTGGAAATAAACCCTCTTGGGGAATATCTTCGTTATAGCTCTATCATGGAGGGGTGGATGACAGCTTCGGAACTGGTCAACTTCAACAACCGGGTATGGGCTAATCCCACAACGAATGCACAGTTGCAGAAATTATTAGGCCCAGCCAATTTCGAGGCGGCAAACAAAGCCCTGTATTACTTCATCAACGAGGGGCGTGTGTATGCCCAAAAGAGCGTGTTGGCAGAGGTAATGGGGAAAGTGTTCCAAGTATTGGCTAAGACAAGGATTGCTTTCTCCTTGGCTTCTCTGGTGCGCTCTGGGGCGGCTTTGTTCAACCCTATCGTTGGTAGCAACTTCTCCATGATGGAAATTATCAAAGGCGTGGCAGAGGTGACAAGCGGGAACTATAAAGGTTTTACCCTTGAAGAGCTTCGTGACTTGGAGGCAATGAAGGAACGTAAGTACCGTGGATGGGAAGACCGTGTGCTTGCCGATAAGGCATTAAGCATTCCCCTAAAAAAACAAGCGCAATGGGGATATTGGCAGGAAGCGGGCATGAGCGGCCTTATGGCTTTTGACTGGTGGAGCATATCTTTTGTGAATCAGCTGACCTCCCACATGCTTGCTAATCGCGGTTTGTCGCATGAACAGATAAGATGGGAGCTTAACAAAAACATCTACCAGACGGCACAGCCTTTATCTACCTCCGCTAAGGCTATCCACTTGATAGGTGGAAGCTCATTTGAGCAAGCCCAGTTCCTTTTCTTGTCTGACGTGATGAACAAGTTCGGCCTAGTGATGATGCAAGGCAAAAAGGATGTTCCTTTCTGGGAGGCTTTTCAGGGAGCCTTTCGTGTTTATACTATTGCCGCTCTTGCTAATGGTCTCTTCAACGGCTTGGCTACAGGTTTGTTTGGCGATAAAGACAAAGAGGACGACTTCATGAGCAACTTCTTATTGACTTCGGTATTGAGTCCGATTGTTTCTGTCCCTATGTTCGGCGGGTTTGCAGAGTGGTGCGCTTCCCTTATTAGCGGTGGTAAGCAATTCAGTCTGGGACGAGCCGATATGGCTGATTTGTCCAAATCAATTCAAGGCTTAGTCAGAAGTATTGTGAAGACGTATGAGACTGTATCGGAAAAATGGGACAAGGAAGGTGCTTTGACTACCAATGATTACATTGATATGGTTTCCTATGTAGGCAAAAATATTGGGAGTGTCGCATCGGCTACCACAATATTTGGTACTTCTGGGCAGAGTATGACCAAAGCTCTAGAGATGGTAGGTGCATTATCAAATGCCCTTTCACAAGCTAAGACGACCACACAGAAATTCCTTCCAGAGTCAGTAAATCCCCTCTATACCGAAAAAGAAGCTATGAAGGAGAGGGCTAGGCAGATAAGAAGGGAGAAGAAGAAGGCCAAGCAGGAAAACGGCGAAAGGTCAGCAACCTACAGAAAACTTTCACGGGAATTAAGGCAAATAAACAAACAGTTGAAGATAAGGGGCTGGGAAGACTAGCCCACACCCTCAACCTAACCAATACTAACAATGGCAACAAAAAAAAAGGTAAAAGCAGTAGAGCCGGAAGTGGTTTCCTCTGTTGAGCCAGAGGTGGCGGTCACCCCTCGCTCCAACGGACAATCGACCAACGGCTTTGCTAAGGTAGAACAGGGGAAATCCTATGTTCTATCCGTCAATGCCCCTTCTGGTTCGGGAGATGTCGAACTATTGGCGGCAGATAGTGATACACAAAACGGGCCTGACATGTTTCCTCTTCTTTACACAAAAGTGGAGAACTCTATGCAGATTCCCTTTGTGGCTGTTTCTTCTTGGGTATATGTGCAAGCGGGAAATAGTAGCATTAACTGGCTTGTAACACCGGCAAATTTTAGTCTCGCCGTTTCCGGTGTGTCGTCCGGTGGCGGCGAAAGCTTTGACCCTACAGCTGACCAGAGCATCACAGGAGCTTGGACTTTCTCCAATATCTCCGTTCCTACCCCAACAGGAAATGGGAATGCTGTCAACAAAGGTTATGTAGATTCCAATTTTGTAACAACTTCTACCTCTCAAACAATTACAGGCGGCAAGACTTTTGCTGATGGGGGGACGCTTGAAGTTCCTATTCCGACCTCACAAGGAATGGCCGCAAATAAACAATATGTTGATACGAGCGTTGTTGCTGGAATAGGCCAACTAGCTATCCGTTTTAGCTCTCTAACCAAGGCAGAATATGACGCTTTGGAAACGAAGAGCAATTCAACCATTTACTTTTTAACCGACCAGAATGTGTGGGCTATCGGTGACAAGGAGATTGTCACGTCTGATATGCCTGCGTGATAGTCCCCTCCCCCGATTTCGGGGGGGGGCATAACTTTTTTATAATCATAGCAATGTACTTATATAATACAACAATCTAATCAGCTGAATTAGCCACAGGCAGTGCTGTTACTGTGACACTCCCAGAAGATGCTCCAGAGGGCATGTATGAAATACGCTTCATTAGTGCAACACCAACAGGAACTGGTCTATCTGTGCAGCCGTCCGAGTTTCGTGTGAAAGTAACTTCCTCTAATCCTCCAGGAACGGGGCTTGCAAATACTGCGACGGCCCTCGGAAAAAGCAATCTCATTATTTATGAGGACGAAAACGGAAGTCTAAAGAAAGTTGTTCCCTCCATGGGAATGCTATATAAAATCCCTGCAAATTGTACTGTTGTGTCTGCTCAACAGTACATGTATCACGTTCAAGGAGGCTCTGATAAAGTTTCTTTTTCAATGCCTTCAATCGCAGAAGGGGTAACTCCCAATTCTGTGAATATTACATTTATTCAAATAGCCTAATATAATTTTCGTTATGATGGTGAAAATAGGTTTTGAAGATGTTGGTAAATATGATAAAGCCACCTTTGTTTGTCTTCAACACAGCGATTGTCGAGACAAGACCCCAGAAGATTTGCCGGAGGATAAGCAAGAAGTATGGGAAAAATTCAAACAGGAACTTGCCTCATTAAAAGAGGATTGGATTGTCACAGAAGCTGTGCTTTTCCCGAGCGTTGATGACCCGACAGAAACGGTAGAAATAAAAGTTTCTGCTAGACACGTCTCAATAGAACTTCCTGCGCCTCGCGTAGCTGTAAAAATTTTCACGTCACGCGAGATTCCTGCTCTAAAAAAGAAAGACAAGGATTTGATGGAGTTCTTAAAATGGATAGCAGGAACAAAGTCAGAATAAATACTCGACATGAACAACACTTCATCGTTTTGCCTTGAATCCAAAATAAGCCACTGTATATAGGTGTTTCAATGTCATAAAGACAGGGCCTCCGTTAAAAGCGGGGGTCCTGTTTTTTATGCGTGTTCGAGCAACTTGTAAGCTTTCCTTACAAGTTCGATGAACTGTAAAGAAAAACTTTACAGTTGACCAAGGGAACAGGATTTGGTCTAATGCTCTTGGAAGAATTCATTTCTTCTTTCGTTGTGCATATTCGAGCGGAGCAGCTTCGGGGTTTTTTCTCATGTTTTACCCGAAGCTGCTCTTCTTTTTTGTCTTGAAACAGGCCTGATGTAAAAAATATGTGTTGTATGACACAACTATAATTAACTAATAACCATATACTTATGTCACACAATGTTCCGTTTCGAGCGTTTTCGATGTCAAACTTTAGGCTTGATTTTTTGAGGGGTGTTTCGTTAAAATCTTGTTCAAGGAACAGGGCGGTTAAGTTGATTGTCTTCCTTTGGCCGCTCCAAGGCTCAATCTCCCTCGTGGTTAGCAACAACCAAGTGTTTAGCAAATAACTTGGTTCTCTACAAGAAAAGAGTTCGGATATGGCAAGCATATCCTTCATGATTTTTCAAAAGTTTTGATTTACGCCTATCGGCTATGGAGCCAAACAAAGTTGTGGGCTTGGTTAGAGAAACAAAGGGATTAGAAAATAAATGGTTTTAAAACAGTTCTAATTTGGAACACGTTGGTTAGATAAAGTATGTAAGAATAAACCATTTAATATTTAATTATCAGTTTTATTCCTTCGTTCGACTAACAGGTTGCATAGAGCGGCTAACAAGAGAGCCAAGTTCGAAGGTGTTAGCGAAACGATAACATAGACCACTTCGAAGTTATTAACTACCGTCTCCAACCACAAAGGACGTTACACCGTATATACGCGCGCGCGAATTTATAAGAGAGGAAAACAAAAACTTTTCTCTCTTCTGTATGACATTTTCAAAAAAAAAAAACATTGATTACTCTCTCGTTGCTTATTAGTATTGCTACATCGTTAGGAGCTACATGGTGTATTTCCTTCGATGTTTTGCCTTGAATCCAAAACAACCAATAACCAATAAATAGTATGGAACGAAAAAAAATAAACGGAGAGGAATTTCCGAAAAGCCTGTTGAGAGGACTTATTGCCATGTTTGACGATAATCCTGTTAGGAGCGCCATGTTTATGGCTGATTTTGAAGAATTGTGTAAGGAAGGTATTGATTTAAATCCTGATTGCAACGTCTGGTATAGAGTCAGTCCTGACGTTATCGACTTAGTTGACGAATTGGATATTTCCGAAGAGGATAAAACAACCATTAAGAAGAAAATCTCCAATCTTATCGGAGCGCCTGTTTTCCATGTTGGTGAAAACGCTAAGACTGATTCGCTTGTTGTGGCTGGTCTAGTCGAAGGCAAAATGATTGGCTTTGATAAAAAGTATTTCTATAAGATTAAATCCAAGCCTTACATGAAGAAGCTGAAAAAGGCGCTCTTCGTTTCCGCTTCTTGGGAAGAATTTATCAAACCTCTTATTTATACCATCAGAGGATTTGGGCTTGATAAGTGCGCTAGCTTCCCTAGTATTGAGGCGAAGCGTTCCGATGAAGAAGAAGATTAACCTTGCAGTCTTGAATAACTTTTTAACGTTCCTGAACAATGTTCATGAGCTAACCGAGCGAGGTTGGGTTCATGAGGCAACAGGGACAATGTATAAAAAGTGTTCAAAGCTTTTCGACACATTCAAAGAGTCCTATTCAGGCAATTCCCTAAGCCCAGATAAAGACATCGTTATGGAGGAGGTTTCCTTAACAGAGACGCCTAGTGATGACGAAGTTCTTGAGGTGCTTAGGGAAGAATGTGACGAGATTTGCGAATATCTTTACGAGGTAGCCGGACAAGAATCATTTTTAGTTTCACAAGTAGATGAAATTAAAACTGTTTTGAGTCAGCAACTATTTGTTGCTAGGAAGGTGTAGCAAAACCCTGCCATATGAGTTTATGAGCTAGGGTAAAAATCAATCCAAATCAAACAACTAATCATATAAAAGTAGGAAGTGTGGTATATACCGTAGGTCAACCTTCCCGGCCACCTCGTAAGACCTCCGCACTACGGGCGTAAAATGCGTTAGTAGTGCGGGGTTTTTGTTTGTATAGGAAAACAATGAATGTTATTTGTCCATGTATGAAGACAACTTACACGTTCGAAGCGCTAGTAGAGGCTGTTGCTGTTCAGGCTGGGTTAGATACTAGTGTTCCCGAAGCTCACACTAAGGCGTGTGAGCTTGCCACATGGATGCTTGACGAAGGATATCCTTCTATCGTCCTGACTCATGCGGCAGAGTTTGCAGAGGAAAAGGGTGTTCCTGCCAAATGGATTGCCCTTGTCAGTGCCATCATTGGTGCTGTTATTGCCTTTTTCTGCACTACTGGTTGTGCCAACACATCGTTTACTTTGTCTGGTGAACAGGGCGGGCAGATTAGCTATAGCGTTGACGAAAACGGGAACCTCATTATCTCCGGCAAGCCTCCTGTCGTCCAAAAACTCAAGAAGTGACGTTAATGCCGACAACAAAAATTGCTTCTCTTCTTCAAGTTGTTAAGGATTATAAGGAGATTGTAATCCTGTTCGCTCCTTTGGTATGTTGCTTCTTTCTGTATCAGGACAACGTAAAAATGCGGCAGGACATGCTAAAGTTGCAACAAGACCAAGCTCATGCGACATTGAAGATTTCAGAAGCAATGGCTCAACAGGTAGAGCTTATTCGGCGCATTGATTATACTGTTACCTCTCTTCAAAACAAATGAATGTCATTATCGCTATCGACAAGCAAGATAAAGTTCTAACTAATATCGCATCAAACCTAGTAGAACTTCTGGATAAAGAGCTTCTAAATCCGTCTCTGGACATAGTTCCTCTCACAAGGGATGTGAACCTGTTTATGTCTAACAGGTGGGACAATATGAAGGTTGATTTTATCTTGCGGTTGCGGACATCATACGTCACTTCTAATCGCAGTACCTATCAGAAAATCGTCTCTTCAAATACTCAAGGGCCTTTTGGTTTCAGGCTTCTTCATACGTCGCATTCGTTGTTGGAAAAAGAGGGGTGGGGACAATACGGATTCAACCCCTGCACAGAGTTTAAGGGCCTCCCCGGCTGGATTGATTTCATGGATATTGAGCTTGCCAATATGGGCGACCCCAAAGATATTGCCGCTATCGGCGACGGAAAGGTTTTTGCTCAAAGCGCCGCTCAATGGATGAACAAGGCCGCAAACTGGTTACGGATTGGCAGGAAGAAAAAATAACTGTCAGCCAAAAAAGAAATCATCTATTTTCTCCAACTCCATTTTAGACAAGGGAGCCTGTTTGTGGTAAGCGGAAATCCCCGCCCGTCTTGTCCTTCGGGGGTTTATCAGGTTAAGAGGAATACATCTCTTGGTTTTAAAGTCTTTTCTGTATAGCTCTGCCCGGCGTTGAAAGTGTTTGCTGGCCGCTAAACAAAAGTCCATAGCCTTGATTTTATTCCCCCTCAAAGTGTCCTTGATGAACATGTTAGGCGTATAATGGTATCTCTTGAGGAGCTTCCTTAGTCTCACTCCTTTAGCGTAACCTCCGAGAACGTTATAAAACTGTTTATCGGTAAGCTTGTTTATGTATAGCATGCCTATTATGCCAGCTGGAATTTTTTAGACGCCTCACGCTGGAACTCTGTGTAAGTTTCAGGATAGCATAAACAATGGCCTAAACGAGAGAGGACGTATGCATCCGCTTCGTTGTTGTTGGATGTATCTACATCCCAGCGTTTGTAAACATTGGTCATCACCAGCCCTTTCTCTGCAACACCTTTCCCTGTTGCGAATTTTTTCAGGGTAGTCGGAGGGTAAACCAGAATATTGGACAATCCTGCATCAAACAGGTTTTGTTTCACAACGCCGCCAAGTTCTCCTAGGTGGACGATTTTCCCAAACTGCGAGAAGGCATAATTCTCTATACACACCAGAACTTCGCTAGCGGGCCTGTAGGCCAATATTTGTTCTGCTGCGAGCTTTATATGGTTAGCGAACTCGGAGAGCCGCCTAGGCCCCTTGTGGGGGCTTGTGAGGGTATATCTGTAGCCGTCCAGCTTGATGTCTTGGTAAAGGACGGAAAGCCCTGTTGCTGTCAGGGATAAATCCAGCCCAACCCAACAACTGAAATCTCTAAAAACGTTGGCGATTACTTTGTCTTTTTCCATGATTTTTTCTCTGATAATGGGAATCTGAAATCGACAAGCTCAAATCGGGAGTCCTTTTGAGTCATCACTATCCCTCCATTGCGGCTTCTTTTCAGCACCACAACACCGAACACAGAGTTTTGTTCAAATTCTGTATCTGGATTTTTCTGAATTTCGCAAATTGCTTCCGCAGTTGTATGCAAAACCTCTGCTTCTGGCTCTTTTTTTCTAGGAGGTCGCCCCCTTTTAGTTGTCTTTTCCATATTCTAGTTCTTGTTTTGCCAACCTATACGCCTCACGCCCGTCTAGTCCGGGTGTTCTCATTTGGATTCCTACTGCTTTTTCAAGGCGGTTGAGGACAATCTTACCTTTTTTGTCTATGATAGCAAGAGGGTCTTTGTAGCCGCTAACGATAAGTATTCTCATGCAAAGGATGATAACGTCTGCACATTCAAACGCCATTTCCTTCTTGTTTTTGGCCGAAAGAAGTTCTTCTACCTCTTCCTTGAGATGTTTTTTGAGCTGTGGGACAGTCTCTTTAACCCCTAAAAATTTACTGAAAACATTACATATTTGTTTGGCGATATTGTACACTCTAACCTTCCTTTCATATTGAAACAAATCCATGCTACGCATTATCTCCTTTCGTATTGCCAACTGGAAAGCTCTTCTTGGGTGATTGTTTTCGGATGATGTGTAACCTTGTTTAAGTTTTTATGCATAACTAAGGAAGAGACAAGAATATCGGTTGCGAATCTCCTGATTCTTAAAAGAGTTTCTTCCTCCGAGAAACACGGGTCGAGTTGATAACCACACTTAGAACATTTAGAGATATATGCCTTCTTTCCAAAAGGATAGCCTTGTTTACCAAGGCCAGTAAACACGATATCCTTAACAATGAAATACTCGTTATGACATATTGGACATTTTGGATTTTTTGCGCTCATTTTTTAACTATCCTTTCTTTCTGTTTTTTTTCGACGATATAGCTTCCAAAGATTTTATTGAATTGTTCGTTCGATGCTTTTCTAGACTGCTTCCCGTTCACAATGTTTTGGTGTTTGTGAAAAGCCTCTTCCAGATTAGAGACTGAAACACTAACGGCTTCCATCATGTCCCCTAGAGGAATGACTTGCTGAACCCTAGATAACCCTTCGTTTTTAAAGCTACGAACCGTATTTCCTTCTTTTAAACCAAGGCCGTCAATCTCTTCGCCATTTTTCAGCAACTCATAACATGATTCTTCTATCTCTTTGGCCACCTTCGAGGCCAATTTAGCTGTAAAATATAGCTTAGAGCGTTCTTCTGGATTCATTTGTTTCAGCTTAGAAGAAAAAGCTGTAGCGGGGGTAGTGATTGTTTGCACCACCTCTAACGGCTTTTTGCATTCAGCAAAACCCTTGCAGTACCTGCAATAGCTGTTAGCTTGAGGTGGAAGGTCCTTTTTGGTGCGTTCGCATATCTCAATGACTTCTTTTTCTGCCTCTTTGATGTCCTCTTCGCTGTACCTCACAATAACAGGATAAGAAGTCACCAGAGGTTGAACAATGGCACAAGAGACTGATTTTATTTTGCAGTCCTGATAATTCCTTTCGATGTGTTGCTTGCAACATAGGGCCAACCCTCTAAGCTGGTGGTTTATTTGTGTTGACTCTGGCTCTAAAGGCCCTGTCTTGTAGTCGATAATCAATAAATGAAATCCCTCTTCGTCAGACTTACCTAAAACCACGTCGGGTTTCCCAGAAAAGAGTGCATTGTCCCCATCGAAAAAGAAACACCTTTCCTCCTTCATCAATTCCTCGAACTTGTCTTCTCCCGCCCAAATCGACGCAACTTCGGTCACAATTCTTTTGCATGCAAGCATGAGTTTCGTCTCTTCTTCGGTGAGTAGTATGTTTTGGTATGCAAGGTATTGATGAATCCTGTTGCCTCTTTCAGCCATTTCAGAGGTTGTCTCTACTCCTTCAACGTCATATCTCAATGAGTGCGGACATAACGCAAGACGTGCTAGGCTGGAACATGAAGGCAATCCTTGTCTTTCCGTATCTTTTGTTTTCATTATTTCTCGTGTATTTTTTTTGTTATTCATCTTCTGGCTCCCAATCTACATACGCCTCAAACTCATAATCCATACAATGTTAGACAGTAGATGTTTAAGCGTTTTCATTGTTTTCTTTCTTTTTGAATATTGGCGATTCTGGCGACTTGTCTTCTTCATTGGAGAAAGCTTCGTCTTTACTTATGGCCCCGGTTTTAATGGCGTTGAAGAGACCAATAAGCATTACGATTTCAGATTCCTTACTAGTCTCAATTTTGTGTTTAAGGTAAGCCTCAAGCATTTCTTTGGAGACTCCGATTTTGGAAAAGGCTATTACACATCCATTTATTCTTTCCGCAATGGGTGTATCTGTGGCTCTTAGCGTGTTTTGGCAAGCCTCTGCCGCCTCTTGCCTAATGAAGTCCGGCAATACCGCCCAAATGCACGCTCTGATGCGCCTAGAGGCCATATTAGCACAAAGTTCATAAATATCTCTATCGGATGTAAGAGGATATCCACCGTCTTTTGTGTCCCTGTAGTGCGGAACAGAAAAGGCTATCTCCCTTCTTATGTTGTTTTCTTTATCCCAACAGAAAGCTATACAGTCGGAGCAAACCCTTCCTTTTTCATCTACATGTTCCCCTATCTTTCTCCACCCAGCTTCTGCGTTCCCATAAGCGGTAAGGCACGCATTTGCTAAATGGATTGTCTCTCCTGAAATACTAGAGCCTCCCCTTTTGTATTCGAAGAATGCGGTGTTAGCTAAATGACGGAACGAGCAAAGCTGTCTAATTTTGGAGGAAACCTCCATCATGTTTCTCGGCATTTGCTTTGCTATATATATAGAGGCAAGCGCCTCTAGCGATTCTTTGTTGGAAAGCACGTTAGCAAGCGGATTTCCAGCAAGAGGTGCTATCATGGACAAGCCTTCTGCCGGGACTGTGGTCAATTGTTCTGGGTTGTCTGACATGCCCTCATTGTATCTTTTCTCCCACACATGGCAATCTTTTTTTATTTTTTTTCTTGTGCATGTCAAAACATGTGGTACAAAAACGACATGACGAAAGCACTACCAACAGAACAATTAGAAGCATTCTCCAAGTTCGCCAATACTAACGAAGCCCTTTGCAAGCTCATGATGCAACGTGTGGGTTTCAACATCACGCCAATGGTGTGGAATAAGGCCAAATGGATGCCTACACAACTTTCCGTAAAGAAGCTCACTAACCTTCGAGCTTTTTACCCAGAAGCATTTGGTTTAGAGGATGAACCTAATAAAGATTTTTTGAAATCTCTTTATTACCTCCACATTTCAAATAGAACCTTCTCTGGGGAAATTACGCCACTAATTGAGGACAAGGATTTTATTACCCATATGCCCTATGCTAACTTTGTTTTGCCCATTGACGATTTCACAAAAAACGCCCTTTCCAAATTCATGTAAAATAAGGATATGAATCACCATTCCCATGACTATCCTTTAGAAGAAATGGAACGTATTTCTGAGCCGAAACTGGCAAAAGACATACTGAATTTAGAAGAACTATTGAAGAGATTAGATGAAATACCGCTAACAACAGAACAGGAAACGAAAGAATGGCGGCGAAAAGAAAAAGAAAAAGAACGCATAGCATCATGGAAAAAACGGTTGAGGCAATCCGGCGTGCCTCAAGGGTTTTATGATGCTTGCGTGAATGGAAAGATCGACAAGAGCCGGATATTTCCATTCCTGAAAAACTTAAGTAGCGGGTGTTTATTTGTCTGCACGCCGGAAAAAGGTAAAACCTTTTCCGCATGCGCTTTGATATCGCAGGAATTATGGAATGGCAGGTTAGCTTTTTACATGAAAGCTCCTGAACTGGAAAGAGAAATGGCCAGTTATAAAAAGGATGCGCGCCTGATAAATAGAGCGCAATCAATCCCGCTCTTAGTGCTGGACGATTTTGAGGGAGTGCGGATGAGTGCGAATTCATCCTCCGATTTTATCGCCTTGCTAAAAAAAAGAAATGATTTTAATTTTTTAACAATTTTGAATTCAAAAAAACGAACCTTTTTCCTCGAACAGATCGAAGAGGCGGTAAGTTAGTGTTCCCTTAACCACCAGAAAATAAAAGTGTAATAAAAAACCACTGTAGCCTAAATAAAGGCTACAGTGGTTGAATTTGTGTAGTTTTATGACAAACTATTGAACTCTTTTTTCAGGTATTAGTTTGCTATTAAATGAGTAGTATTTTTTTGAGTAATTGTAGGTCTTGGAATATTTAGAATATCCGGTTTTGTTGCTCCAATAAACCTCATCACCATAAAAAGAGCAGTAACTATATTCTTTTTTTTGATAAGAGTCGTTCGAAAAATAAGCAAATTTGTTTTTATCCGGTCTTTCGAAATTGCCATAAAACAATATCTTTCCTTTTTTCCAAAAAACAAATTTGCTTTGGCCAATGATAGAGTTAACCATATCATCAATGCCCTCATTTGTTTCCTTGATACCTGTTTCGCCAAAGGCTGGCAAAAACAGGTATCGGAAGAAGGTTTCACTATCGGTTAAATCTCCTTTATTTTTTATGGAAAGAACGCCGTTGTGGCAAAAATACCAGCCGCTACCGTTCCAACCGTGAACGTTTTTTTCAGAAATAGAGCCATGAGTTTTGATTCTAGCGTGAAGAAGGACTACGTAATCATTAGGAATTTTTTCCCATGTGGCCACAACTTCCTTTTTTAGAAGAGTTCTAATTAGAAATTCCGGGTTATCGTCTTTGTGTCCTCTCTTAAAACCTAGCAGGAAAAATCCGTCTGGATTATTTGTTAGGCAATTTTGAAAACGTTGAGTGCCGATATCTTTCTTGAATCCGTAAGCAATGATACACATGTTTTTTGTTTTGTTATTGTTTTTTTTCTGCGTTTTTTGTGATGATATTTTTGATACCTTCCATTAGGGAAAAAGCTTTATTTTCTTCTTCCGGCGTCTCGTAAAAGATTTTTACGAAAGTATATTGCTGATATGGAGTGTATTTCATTTTAACTCCGTTTCTAAGCAAATAATTGATAGTTTCCAGCCTTATTTTTTGAAATAGATCTTGAGATAAAGGCCTATGGAAAACATTTGAGAATTCTAAGTTAAGGCTACCTATCAAGCTCGAAATATAGCATTCTAGGTGTGTTTGTCGTCGCAAAAAAGAGGATTGCTCTTTCATTGGTTCTTTCTTTTGCTCTTTCATTGGTTCTTTCTTTTGCT
>ERZ827156.882-NODE-882-length-39758-cov-4.317004_pt1 | contig 39758 bp, 49 predicted proteins | sample MGYA00519919_ERZ827156 | MGnify/ENA primary metagenome ERZ827156 (study PRJEB31778, sample SAMEA3449269) | human gut metagenome | biome: human gut; feature: human-associated habitat; material: faeces | place: United Kingdom | collected 2010/2012 ...
GATCGAGGTGGTAGCAGAGGCGGCAGAGGCGGAAGAGGCGGCAACAGAGGAGGAAGGTACTTTAGCAACGAGGAAAAGAAATCGGAGTGAGGTGTTTGTAACAAACAACCCAGCACACATCCTCTTCTCGCACGTTCACCACCACACACTCACGATGCAGATACTTCATACACTACTCCTCATTCCTCACACCTCCCTTTACTTTCATCCAAATCGCAGAGTTCTGAAACGTACTCTCCGAACCAATCAGAATCAGCTTCTTCTTCGCGCGCGTGAACGCCACGTTGATCCGTCTCCAGTCCTTCAACAACACTCCAATCTACTCCTCACTCTCTCTTCCTTCTCCCACGTTCTGCTCCACATTGCTTCGCACCAATGATATGATGATGCAATCCTTATCTCTGCCCTGGAAACGGTCCACCGTCGACACCTCCAGAAAGCAGCTGTCCCGTTGCCTTCCGTGGGGCTTGTGCCTACTGTCAAACCTTCATTTCTCTCCTACAGTTTGCAGTACTTCCACAGACAGGTCGACAAGCAAGCCACCTGCGCGGAATACGGCGAAATCACGCCTATATCCGCGCACTCCATTCCTCCTGCCACCATCTGTGTCACCAAATTCTCCACGATTTTCGCCTCAAATGGGTTCTGATGACTGCTCGACACAGCAGAAGGAATCTCATGGTTCTTCTCGCCCCAGCACGAATCAGTGTTCACAAACACCACATAGTGTTGTGGCAGGAGGGTTGTGGCCACCCAGTTTGGAATGGACGGCGGAAGGGAGAGAGTCAGCACCGCGGAATCCAGTTGTGTGCTGGCGGAAGACAAACAGTGGTTGTAGATAAGATGATTTGTCAGCGCCATAATGCCCTTGTTCATTCGGTACTGGATGCAAAGACGTGCCGCGCACTCCGGAAACGCCTTCTCCAGCCGGGACAGCAGCGACTCGCTCAGACCGTCGTCGATCAAGTTGTTGCTTTGCACGAGAGGCGGAAGCTGCATCGAGTCGCCCACCAACAGCGTCTTGTGGCTGAGGAGCATCACTTGCAGCGTGGATGGCTCGGTGATTTGCCCGGCTTCGTCGATGATGCACCGATCGAACACCACTCCGCGTGGAAACTGTGCGACACTGGTATAGACCGTGGCGCCGACGATGAGCGAATCGTTCATGATGGAGACATACTCGTCGAATGAGCCAGACCAGCGCTGGGAGAGGTGAAACTGTCGCACGGAGGGATGGAGACGCGAATAGTCGCCGATTCGGAGAGTGGGCAAGTCTGCGAGTGAAGGGATGACGACAACCCAACGGTAGGGCAGGAGTTTGATTAGGACGTTGTCGATGGCCGTGTGAGTGTGTGAGGAGAGGAGAACGCGCTGGTTCTTCAGGACGGAGATGAGAACGATGATGGTGATGATGGTGGTTTTGCCCGTGCCCGGAAGGCCCTGCACGATTGCCACATCCTCGCTGTTGAAGCAGTGCAGGATGGCCGCCGTCTGGTCCGCGTTGCATCGCGACACCAACGCTCTCACCGCTCTCAGCAGGGAGCTGTGCGTGTTGGGACAGTCGTTCAACAACGCCTCCATCGAGCGATAGTGACACGCCATGCGCGGCGGCTTCCCTTCGATGAGGATCTCTCTCAGGCGTTTCAGCGCCGGATAAGTCATTTGTGTGTTGTTCTGGTTCAAATCGACTCCGCGTTGTGAAAAGAAGGTATCCTGCGAAGGCGCTGTGGAGGCGGAGGCCTGGATGTGGGCCGCAAAGGCGGCAAGGTTGTTCACGGCAATCAAACTGGTGTCAATGCTCTTGTACTTATCGATTCGGAAGAATTGGTGCAAAGGCGAGTGGTGGTAAGGCAGAGTGAAGGAGGAGGAGGAAACAAACAACCACACGCGCGGGTCGGACGACACGGCGTCAGACAGCGACGGCAGCTCCGCCTGCGACTGGAACGAGGGAAGGTTGTCGCCTGTCAGCACGGCGGTGACTGTGGCATAACCGATCGCCCAGCGCCCGTCGCGTGTGGAGATAATCACCGAATCGCTCTCTGCAAAGGCGGTGAGAAGACGTGCCCGCAGCGCTGCCTGCTCCGGCGAAGGCGTGGACGGAATCAGCTCGAAGCAGCAGAACGAACCGCGGAAGCCGCAACAGGGAACGCACACATCCGAAAAGGTGTGGCGGTGGTGGGATTTGAAGCGAGAACAGTCCTCTGTGAAGAGGAGTTTCGCTTGCAGGGCCGTTTCGCCGTCGTTCTGGCGTTTCATTGAAGACATGCGCCAGAAACAGTCGTGGTTTTGGCGCGAAGCGACCGCGCGTTCGATTTGAATCAGCGAAAACTACCCATGAAAAAGGAGAAACAGAGAAACCCATCGCGTGAAGTACTGAAGAGACGACTCGGCAATTTCCTCGCTCACTCGCTGAATCACCGGATTGGACACGGGCTCGATTCCGTCTTCGGAGGCGGAGCGGGGCATTCGCGACAGCAGCGCGCAGAAGGAAAGTGTGGGACACTTCTCGCAGTAGAAGGAGTTGCTGCAGACTGCAGGCAGAATGGGCGTTTCAAACTACACGTTGAAACTCCCTTCTTTTCCCACCAAATCCTCAATCTCGCACTCTTTGCTCTCCAACTGCTGTATCTGCTTCTTCACACGTCGCTTCTCCTTCTCTGCGTAGCTCGCCAGCAGGTTGCGTCGAATCAGCATCGAGCGACAATGGTCTGTCTTCATCGGCTTCTCTCGGATCTGAAGCGCCGACGCGGTAGAGAGATGATGCGTCACCGCGTCGGCTTTCTTCTTCACCGCCAGAAGAAGCTGGGAAATGTAGGGGCCTCGCTTTCCCGCGGTTAATTCGTTCTTGATTTCTTCGTAGCACTCGTCTTCCCTTCTCTCGGGCAAAGCGAGGGAATCACTTTTCAGGTAAATCAAGCAACCACTGAACGTGCCGTTGTGAATCAGAGGAAACTCCATCTCTTCGTTAAACTGGGCAAGAATCACGGAATACAGCAGCAGCTGAACTGTATGCGAAATCGGGTCTTCGCTTCCGGTTTTGATTTCCACGGGGATCTTCCGTTTCTGCCCATTCCACTGAACATCGCACACCGTGTCCAACACGCCCTTCAGACCCCACTCCGGGCACCATAGCGTTTCCTCCGTCGCCTCGATCGCTTCGATCGACACTTCCTTCTGATCGAATCGCAATTGCACACCACTGTCGTTTTGGTGCGAAATGGATTGGAAGCACAAGTAAAACCACTGGATGATGCCTGGAATGCTGGCGTGAAGGCCCTCGTACACCTCGCGAATGTCGATGGAATTCGCGTAAAAGGGCTCGATGTTGTCCTTCAGCAAGCCAAGTATCTTCGTGTGGAGGGTCTGCACGAGACGCGCGGTGCGGGCCTGAGGAGAGGAGGTCACGATCTCCCTTTGATGGATGAGCGACGAAGCATACTACGCTAAACGCACTTCGACGCGCATACCTCGAATAGGTCGTGGCGGATCCGTCCAAACAGAGAGTACTTGGATTCTTGGTACGATCGGATGAAGTTGGAAAGGAGGGACCTCCGAAGGCAGCAGTAGGAGGACGCGATGCTCGTTGCCGTGAACAGCACGTCCGGAAACACGATCAAGTAGTTGTCGTTCTTGTTGGACACGCACGCATGATTTGGACGGGTAGAGGGAGTGAATAGCACCACGTTCACGCGATCGTCCGACTGAACCATCGTGGTTTTCCACTCATCCTGGAGAACCACTTCAAACTCCTCGTCTTCCTCTGCCTTCACCACAGCCGTGTCCAGATACGCCTTCTGACCCGGAATGAAAACGGCCAAACGAATCACGACATCATAGTCGTTCGGTTCCTCGGAATGCATTCTCTGGTTGACTTCCCTCACTTTCCCGTAAACCATTGTGGGTCTTCGGGGAAGAGTGGGAGTGAGGCAGATCCTCTTCGTCTCGCTCGTTTCCTCCATTCTATGACATCACATGATTGTATAGTATCAACGCGTCCTTCTCCATGGCATCAATGGCACTGAAGTCGATTCCGTCAAACAAATCATCCATGTTGCATCCAACGGAAGGGAGAATGCAAATGAAGCGAAGAGAGTCCGAGTGGAAGAAGAATGTGAAATGCGTCTCCAACTCCTTTCAAACAAACACACAACAACCATTCCACCTGCACTCAGTACTCCGAATCGTCGTCGTAGTACTCTACACCTTAAGTCTGATAATCTCTCCCACCGTCCGTGTATCTCCCACTCCGACCCTTCTCCTTGATGTTCGACAGGTTCATCTCGTCATCCTCGTCGTCACCCACCAAGAAATCACGGTCCATTTCCTTGTCCTTCACCGCGTGATTGCGCGTGCCTCTTCTTCTCGACTTGGCTCCGCTCTATTCCACTCACTTCGCACAGCGCATTCGTACCTTCATCGGCGGGTTCATCACGTAATTCAGCTCATTCGTCTCCTTCTCCTGGACGGACTCTGGAACCGGCGCCATATGATGAGGCGAGAAGATGATGCGCTTGTCCAGACAGCTGCGGATCTGCAACATGTCCTCTAGGAATGAGGCGATGCGAGTGGAATTACCCTCCGCCTCGGTCGACGTGTTTGTTGCCTTCTACACATAAGCAGAGAAGAGAAGAAGAACGTCGACAGAAGCAATGTATTGGGAATTCACGGTGTTGTCCTCGATCTGGAGATCGATCACGTTGTTGTCGCCAATGAGCAGCTGGTAGCTCCCATCCGACCACCGCACAATGCGCGCGTTGGACTCGCGCACGGGCTTGCCATTCGCGTCGTGCACCTACTAGTCAATCAACAGAATAACAGCGTACGATCGTGCCATCGGCGTTTCGCTTCCACCGCCAGCGAATGAGGGCTTCCGAGCGAGACACGCGCTTCTTCTCCGCCAGCTCGGCGATCTCCTCTTCTTCCGAATATTTGTTTTTGTCAAATGGCGTCGTGGCGATTCCGAACGCGGCAGGGAGTCTCAGCAGGTATGTCTACGCCATGAGGAGCAGCACCGTTGCCGCTACGTTCTTTGGCAGCTCGGCGGTATTGCTGCTCACTTTGAAATGGTTATCCTCCGTAACTTGAATGCTCTTGTGAAGATGGGCAGAAGCCAAGTTCGCAACTCCGCTCCTACGCAATTAGCACACCTCACTGAGTGGAAAAGCGCCTACACGTCCAACTCGTCGGATTCATCGCTGTCGTCAAACACCTCGTTGAGACTCAGGTTCTGATTCCCCTCCTCCTATTCGTGATCGGTGTGCAAAGCCACAACGTTGTAGAAAGACATGACTCGCGTTCAGCAGTAAAATGCGTGTCGCTTGTGTGTGTGGGAAACAGCAAAAGCAACGCCTATTCAAATGCAGCGAAGTTGGTCTTTGGATTCTTCAAAACGCTTTGGTACCCGGTGCGAACATCCTCAACGACCGAGGGAAGGACTTCAAGCAAATGCTCCTTCATCTCCAAATCCAAATTCATATCTATCCGTCACTCCCGCTTCCCGATTCCACCGTTGGTCTTATCTTCTGTCAATTGAGCGAAGCTCTCCAGCGACTCCACCTCATTCATCATCAATTCCGTGTAGCTTCGCTCCAGCCCATTGTTCCACAGCCACGCGTAGACTACGCCTCACCGTTCCCCCTCATTCCCACATTCACTGCGCATCTTCACCTTCTCCTCACTGCTGCCCTCCACGTACGCACTCTCCTCAGACCACTCACTCCACCCGTTTTCGTTGCGCGCGCGCACGCGGCAGAACACCCAGCGATGGTAACACAGCGGAATGCACAAAAACAGGTCTATTTCTCACCTCCCATTCGCTCGCCCACAATTCGTCTTGATCCCCGCGGGAAGCAAGACCGACTGGTTCAGCAGCGTGTTCGTCACCTCCACCTGATACTCCTCCACCGCAGGAATCGCCGCAAATCGCGTAGGCTTCCATCGCACGGCAAGTCGGTCTCCGCGGACGGTTGTCGAAATAGGGGTGGCCACAACGAGCGGCACGCGATACACAGAAAGCATCACGTCCATGAGAGAAGGCGCTGCGATCTGCTCCGCGAGCTGGTAGGCGGTGAGAGAACGTTTGTTGGTGAGGGTTTGGTTGATGTGGTGTGCGATGAGCGCTGCGATGGCCTCTGTGTTGTGGTAACGCACGGCGAGGTGAAGATAAGAGTCGCCCGAGGCGGTTTGGGCGTTGAGGGTGAGACCGTGAGCGAGGAAGAAAGAGAGGAAGCGATGGAAAGAGGACGTCTTATGGAGGATGATGAGGAGGTGGAGAAGCGACAAAAAGTTGCCATGCTGGTCGAGCGAGAACCCGTGGTGGAGGAGGAACTCGAGACAAGCGGGCGTGTCGGCCAGCAGCGCGAAGAAGAGAGAAGACGGCACGGAGTTGGTGGTGCCTTCCGATGCATCAAATCCGCAGCGCAGCAAATAGGACAGCAGTGCTGGCGACGGCTGCGTGCAGGCACAGTGCAGCGCGGTCACGTTCTTGAAGCCCATCTGATCATCACACACACACCCCACACCCACCGCGTCCACCGCCACGCTCGGGTCGCAATTCATCCCCAACAGCACGTCCACCAGGCGCTCCGCCTCCTCCACGCACAGCACAGCGTTCAGCATCACGTGGTGCAGAGCGGGCAGGCCGTCCGCGTCGCGCGCCGCCGCTACAGTGGCCGGTGGGATCTTGAGAAGCGTGGACACGTCAACGGCGTCGAGCGCGTCGAACACGTCCTGGTGCATCTGCATTGTGAAACCCAACACCCCCACCTACCCCAACTTTTCGAGTGGACGCGTGGGGCTGGTAGCGAGTGACCACCACGCCACCCTCCTGCAAAAACTCCTCCTCCTTCTCCTCCTTCTCCTCGTTCAGCGTGAAGAACGCAATCCCCGACTTCCACTCGCTGAGCCCGTTCTTGTTCGCGCAGCGCACCTTCAGCTTGTATTCCGCCCCGGGCGACAGGCCCTTCAGCTGGAACTCCACGGTGGGCGAGGAGGAGGCTGCCTGCGTCAGCTGCGTCGAGGAGCCCAGGAACCCGCTGCGCTTGTAGCTCAGTTCCACACGCGTCAGAGCGAAGAGCGGGTGCGTCTCGGGCAGTGTGGGCAGAGTCACGACCACCGTGGCGGAGGTGTGAGAGGGCGAGATGGTGATGATGCGAACAGATGGCGGGAGCGCGGAATAGTGTTCCAGCAGCGCAGCAATGCGGTCACACCCGCGCTGGTGAGCGAACTCGATCGCGTTCATCTCGTTCTATTGCTCACTCCATCTCTCCTTACCCACTCCGTCCTCCTCCAGCGGCGAGATGCCCAGCTGCATACAGTACTCCACCGTCTTGTCGTTCTTGCTCGCCACCGCCAGGAACAGCAGGTTCCACGCGTGTGGCGGCGGTAACTTGACGGCCGGGTCAAACCCGTTTTGGATGAGGAAGTCGGCGACGTGCAGGTGAGAGTTCTGAATCGCTAAGGCGAGTGCATTGCGCCCCTTCTTGTCGCAGGCGTGCTTCTGCTCGGGCGTGAGCACGTCGATCAGAATGGAGCAGAACTGCAGATTGCCGCGCTCCGCCGCCAGCAAAAACGGCGTAGTGCCATTCTATCCCTCACTCTTGTTCTCGAACCCAACGGCGTCGGCCAGAGTGGGGTCGGCGTTGTGCTGCAGCAAAAACACCGTCGCCTCGTACTTGTTGTTGTACACCGCGTAGTGCAGCGGCGTCGACTCGTTCTACGGCTCACGCCACGACAGCATTCCGACGTTGCTGCGGTCGTTCACATCGATCAGCATCTGCCTGACAATTTCCATGATGATCTCCATTGCGTTCGGACTGCTCGAGGCCGCCGCCGCGTGCAACAACGACATGCCGTTGCTATTCCGCAGTGCCCCAAAGTCCACCCCTTTTTCGATCATCGCGTCCAGCTCCTTCACGCCCTTGTTCAGCACGGCCATCATGATCTCGTTCGAAGACATGTTCACCACCTTCTTCTCGTTCGCCGCGTCGAACACCGTCTGGTTCACCGAGTCCCAGTTCACCGCCAACTTCTCCTTCTTCCCGCTCGCCGGCTCGGGCGTCGCCGACGTCGACGCGCGCCGCACGAACGCCTGCACCGCGTCCGCCGGGTTGAATTCCTCGCGCACTACGCCTCAGGCCGCGCGAGAAGGGCCACAGTCCCGCGGAGAGAAGGAGAACGCCTTGCTGTAGTTGCCCCAGCCGTACTTGTTGGCGCAGCGCACGCGCACTTGGTAGGAGGTGCGCGGCGACAAGCCCGTCAGCTCGAACACGTTCTGCAGACGCTTCTCCGCCTTGGACACTTCCTTCCTTCGCTCCAACTGCTCCTCCTGACTTCGCAGCAGCGTGCAGCTGCGTTCCACCTCGCTCCGCTCCATCAAATCGTCCTCCGAATCCACATCCGTCAGCTCGTTCTCCCCGTAACTCACCGTCTTGCTCACCACCGCCTCCTTCAGCGGCTGCGAGCCCACCATCACCACGCTCACCGTGCGCCACGGGTCGAACAACTTCTGCTGCTTCACCTGGATCTCCGCCGACGTCAGCGTCGCGTAGTAGTTCTTCGGGCGCGGGTCCGACCACTGCACCATACAGCCCTTGTCATCCGCTGTGAGCGTGACGGACAGCACGCGCGGATCGGGCGGCGGCGCTATGGCTCAACAGTCCCGCGGGGACGTACCGGCGACGGCTTCGAGGAGGGCGGCGCAGGCGTCGTGCTGCGCGGTTCGCGCGATTGCCGCGGGGAACTCGCCCTTTTTGTTCTTGACGTTGATGAAGGCCCCGCGATGGAGGAGCGCCTTGATGACGTGCAGATTGCCGCGGCTGCAGGCGAAGTGCAAGCAGGTGTTCCCCTCCTAGGCGTGAGCCAATCGCGATGGCATCACCGCGTCAATGCGGTTGATGTTGATGTTGGAGTATTGGTAGAGCACGTGGAACAGCTTCGTCCGGTTGTGGCGAACGCTCTCCATCAGCACGTCCCGTCCTTCCTAGAGATGATGTCGACGGCGCATCCGAACGGGAGTCAGCGTGTTGACGTTGGCTCCGTAGAGGAGCAGCGAAATGATGGTCGAGGGCTTGCACCCTCCCTCGATGCTCAGCAACAATGCGTCGTATCCGTCCTAGGCATCACTGAAAGAATCAAAATGTACCGTGTTCTTCACATTCACGTTGGAAATCAGCTTCTGACCGAGCAGGAACTCGACGGTCTCGTTGCTCCCCTGCTGACACGCCAGTTGCAGTACGTTGTTTCCCTTCTATGCCATGATGAAGGATTCATATATCCACATTGTCCCTCTCCTCCGCGCTGAGTCCTTTTGTGATGAGGAAGGCCACAATATCCACGTGATTCCGAATTGCGGCGAGTGCGAGTGCGTTTCTCCCTTTCTATGCGTGATGGAGCGATTACGCGCGCTGCTTTGTTCTTGGCGAGGATGTTTGCGCCGCTGTCCGCAAGAAGAGACGCGGCTTCGATATAACCGTAAAGGCAGGCAATCAGAAAAGCGGTTCGTCCGTCCTAGCCATGAGGGTATTGCTTGCAACGCTTACAGGGCGTTGGGCGTCCACGGGGTGATTATTCATCAAGCACCGTCGGATCCCGTCGCAATCATTCCTCTCAGCACAATTCGTGATTTCCGGATTGGACATTGCTAGTCGCTCAGAGGAGTGCGTACTCGACGTACGGGAAAAAATCACACAGTCTATCTTCTTTTGTGTTATGTCTCTGTTGTGTTATGCAGTTATGTGTTTCTGTTGCTTCCTATCCTGCGTTCCATATGAAAACAAATGGGATGGATGAAAGCGGGGTTGATGGTCAATCACACAGGAAACGCCCGTGCATATAGGAATGGATTGTACTTCCACAACACTGTTCAATGCTCTGTCCTGGGGAAGAACCATGGAAGCCGCCTCCATGCCCTTCACGAAAAGACCCCGTATCTCGAGTGAGCGGTGATAACGCATCACGGAGAAAACAACAATGACCCCGCTCCATTTATTGCTGACTTGTTCCGTTGCGTTCCAGTGGCAGCGTAAAAAATAGGGCCGTCATGCGACGGAATGAAGGCGTCAAGCCTGCCAAATGAACACTCGACCCGCTCCTAATTTGATAATCACGGATCCTAGCGAATCCTGCGGCTCATAATAATCTTGAACCACAGTATGCATATTACTGCCAAGTACTTCGACAACGTGTACGACCTGGAGGTGGAGCCCAGCGATTGGCTCCTTTCGCTCAAGAAGAAGATCTCCGTAGGGAAGAGCGCGCGGACGTTACCAATAGGCTGTGACGAACCTGGCCACCGACGAGGTGCAGATCATGATCGGCGATAAGATCCTGCATCTGGAGAAGAAGCTCTCCTACTACGGAATCGAGGAGGGAACTGAGCTGTACGTGTTCAAGAAGAAGACTGTCTAAGCATTTCATCTGTACCCTTGCGCGCGATTGTTCAACAAACAGCCGAGGACACACTAATCAACCTTCACGCTTCCGAAGAGGGCATTCACGAAAAGGAACGAGGACAGGAACCCAACACAGCCAGTGAACAGCGAAAACACAACGGACAGGATGAGGAGGTAGCCCACGCTTTCCACGATGATCAGCATGTTGTCCAGGTTAAACGCCACGACAAGATAGTAGAGGGAGAACGCGAACGCGTAAATGCCCGAGGACGCCGGGGCGATGACGCTCATCCACCACCAGTTGTAGTTCTCCGTGCACAGGAGGGAGTACGTCAGCACGATCGAGATCTCGCTCGTGGTGATGATCAGAATCAGCATCACGATGAACAGGAACCCGAAGAGGTAGTACCCGTAGCCCATCCACATCGACGACAGGAAGAAGTACAGCTCCACGAACACCACGCCGAACGGCACCAGTCCACCCACCAGAATGAGCGGCAATCTTCGCACGTACCACGGTTGAGGCGGAATCTCGCGCGGAATGGCGCTGGTGGCGACGGGCGGCTCGTAGGGCGCCTTCTTGATTCCGCGGTAGGCGCCGATGAAGACAAGCGGGAGAGAGAGGCCGAGCCAAATCCCGACGAGTTTGAGGATGGAGAAGAAGGAGACGGCGGTGGTGGAGTGGTAGTAAGCGGAGACGGCGTTCTGCACGCTGTAGATGCCGAAGACGACGCAGGGCAGGAGCGTGCCCGTGAGCAGGATGGTCTGCTTGGTGTGCTTGCCGCCCCAGCTCAGGTACAGGTGCGTGGCGACGTACCCGTTGGCGAAGGAGAAGACCACGTACAGCACCAGCAGCAGGTTGATGATCGTGCCGCGGCTCTCCGGCGAGATGTATCCGCACAGCGCCAGCACCACCGACGCCACCAGCATGAGGCCCACCTGCACGCCCGTACCCACGATCGCGCTTAGCAGCATCAGCCCGTGCTCCGGCGGCCGGAACACGTCCGCATGCACCATCTTCCACCCGCTGTCGTCCGTGTCCACCTCCTCCGCCTCGTCCGTCGGCAGCTACGCCTTAAGCGGTGGAGTCGCATCGACTCGGTTGTACCGCGCGAAGTCCTGGAAAATGGTGCGCACCACGATGAAGGCGACCATGCCCTAGATGTGATGAGTGGGGGCGAGACGCACGGAGAGGAAGATGACGACCAGAAGAGAGTTGATGATGCTGAACCAGTGGATGCGGCGGGTTTCCACGCCGAAGTTGCTGTTGCTGTAGTGGTCGAAGCGGTGCGCCCAGGCGGTGGTGGAGGGCAGCCACTGCACCGAGTAGGTGAAGACCACGTGCACCTTCTAGCCGTGAAAAAGTGAAGCGACACGAACATCATTCACCATCTTGGAGCCCTTGCCCTGGATGCTCATCGAGGGCACCTTCTGCTGGCCGCACATGCTGCGCACCTCCTCCTTCGAGTTGTAGCGCACGCTGCGCGGCGTGATCTCGAATCCCACGATGACGTAGGAGTCCTTAATCTCCTTCTCGTTGTAGAAGATCTTGAAGTCCAGGTGGTTGTTCAGCGCGTAGCCCACGACCGAGCTGTTGCCGTAGTGGACCAGCGCGCCGCCCACGGGGAAGCCGTGGCCGTAGTAGGTGTAGTTGTCGGAGGTCACCACCTTCATCACGCCGGGAAGGTTGTCCACCAGCACCTCCGCGAGATACTCGTTGGCGATGAAATCGACGAACTGCTTCACCTCCTTGGCCTCGTAGTCCATCTCGCCCACTACGTTGCCTACGCCTCATCCCGCCCCGCCATCTCCGACAGGCAGAGTTCTTGAGCACATTCACGTCAAACACCGAGTTCTCGATGTGGTTCGCCGTCAGCAATTCGCCGAGAGAAGATGCCTTGTGGATCGTCTCCTTTGGCTACGCCATAACCAAACGCCCCGAAGAGGGCCCACCTTCGGCAGAGGCAAATAGTAGTACTCGTAAGGAATACGGGTTTTCGAGGAGAACAAGCCGTTGACCTTCAGATTGATAGCGTCACCTTCCTTGAAGGCATGCTTCGTGTTGGAGAGGAAGCCGGCCGAGGCCAGGCCGCAGACCAGAGACAACACCAAAAATGCTCTCATCATTGGATTATCAGTAGTTATTGTGACGATTGTCTTTGCGGAATGCAATACCCAAAAGAGTCCCAGTTTCAACGGAGAGGCAGCCCCTCTTTTGGGGTCATTTACACATGTGTGTGGTAATTGTTGCGTGACATCCTTCCTTCTCGTTTTGCATCGTGGGAATGAAATTAGCATTGTCTTACACACTGCATGTCAGTGGGAAAAGGAGGAGGAAACCATGATGGATTGCTAACGCCGTCCAACGAGTGATGAATTCGAGTGGAGCATCACACCACAATTATGCTGAGAACACAACGGAAAAGAGAAGGATCAGTATTATTCTTCCCTTGGGCTCGGTCGTGCAAGAATGAGCGAAACAGATACTGGAGTGAGTGAGGAGATGCGGAGCAAGGCGCTGGCATCCATTGCCGAAGTGAGGGAGATCGTGTCGACGAAGCAAAAGGAGTACAAGAAGCTGTCGAAGAAGGTGCGTCCTGTGGATAGGGAGTGACTGGGTAGAAGGAGAAGCTGCTTCTTCGTGCGTGCTTCAATCACTGGAAGTCGATCGCCATGAAGGAAGACCACCTCTCCTCCATCCGTTTGAAGTACGGCTCCTACGAGCACGAGTGCGCGGCGCTGAACGAGGGACTGACAACGCTGCTGGTGAAGCTGGACGCAGTTGAGAGCAATGGAGATGTGGAAATCAAGAAGAACCGAAAGGAGGTGGTTAAGGCGATCATGGATCTGCAGGACGTTATCACGGAGCTCCACAAAGCCGCCATTGCCCTGTCCATTTTCTACCGCAGCTGTGTGTCTTCCCCTCGCTACCAGCAGGTGATTACGCAGCTCCCCGCCGAAGATGCCTCTGAGGCGGAGAAGGACATCGAGATTCCCGTCCACGTCGTGTCCAGTCAGCCGCGTCTCCGTCGCCAGGAGTCGGTGCACCGCGTGCCCGTCTTCTCGGCGGATGAGTTCGATGCGGCGCGTCGCGCGGCCTACGCGCAGGAGGATTTGCAGCGCCGTATGGAGGAGGAACGAGGCGAGTACCGCGAGCGCGACGAGGAGGCAGAGCGTGGTCTGGAGGAAGAACGGGTGGAGGAGATTCGAAAGATGATCGCGGCGGCTCAGGAGAAGAGGAAGCAGAAGGCGCTGGATCACATGCTGGACGAGACGCTGGACGAGGTGATGAGCGAGAAGGCGACCCCGGCTCACACTCCGAAGATGATGCCGATGCAATCGGCAGAAGCGGAACCAGAAGTGGAACCCGGACCAGAATGCGTCCGCTCGACGTACCAGCCCAAGTACCAGTGGCTGCGACAGGGCAACCGCATATGCGTCGTGATTCTGGATGTGGACTTCGATCAGCACTCGCTGCGCTGCGCCACCCGCACGGACCTCCCCACGCCCTCTCTCGTGATTGATGGTTATCGTGTCGTGCCTGTGAAGCGTGCCGCCCCCACCTTCCCCCCATTTTTCGAATCGCGTTCGTTGTGCCGTTATGTGCCGTTCACGACGGTGATTCCAATTCCCGACGAGTGCGTCGACCTCTCCGTCCCTCCCGAGGTGATGTACTTCGATGGCGATCGCATTCTTCAGGTGACGTATTCGATTCGCTCGCCTGCCCGTGTACGCATGCAGCAGCCGATGTACGTGCGCATGCCCTTCTTTGGGTCGCCCCACACGCATGCCGTGGATGTCGATCCCTACGACCCGTATGAGCGTGAACAGCGTGGCGGAGTTGCGTACTACGACCCGCGCGACGAGGAAGGGGAGGAGGAGGAAGAGGACTACACGAATCCCTATTACTGCAACCCGTACTCTTTTAGAAGACAGCAGCACTTCTGTCGTGACAACTATTCTCCGTTCTTTGGCGGAAACATCTGGTGACTTGTTTGTTCACAGATTCCTTCTCCGTTAAGCCGTTTTTTCGTCACATTCACAATGAGTATATCCGAGTTCCGCGGAAACCTGTCTCTGTGGCTGAACAAGGAAGAGCGGGTGATGACATGCATCGAATTCTACTCGCTGCAGTACCTGTTGGAATGGATTCTCATGCGATAGCTCGGAGGAGTGCAAAGAAATCGCGCAGCCTTTCAGCATTTTGGCACGCAAGTACTCGAAGGGACTGTATATGCGCATCAATGGAGAGCGCTATGTAGAAGAAGTGAAGGCGTGTAATGTGACGACCTTTCCGACCTTCATCTTCTACTTTTGTGGAGAAGAGCGGGAACGCCTTGAAAAGGCGGACGCTTATTTGCTGGAAGCCAAGATTCAGCAGTATACACAGCTATTTCTCCCCGAGAATGAGGATGATCTCCGAAGTGACGATTCCAGCGAGGAATCGCGCGAAATGTCTACGGAGGAGGATGACTACATGGACCACTATCCCTTTGAGCGTATGAGGAGTCGTGTTGTCAAATCGCTTTCAGTGTGTAGACGACTACTTTGGCAAAGCGTACGTCCTCGGAGGAGACAAGCAGCAGGACAAGGAAATCAAACCCATGGAGGTGGAGGAGAAGCCGTCGGATCCCATTCCCGAACCTCGCTCGAACAAGGACCGGCTGCTGGCGATGGGCTTCTCTCCCATTGTCGTTAGCATGGCCGTGGACGAGAATCCTAACACCCCTTTCGATGATCTGATTCAAATCGCACTCGCTCTGTCCACAGAGGGAAGGGTGGAAGAGTTGAGTGCGTGGGATGCGGCAGTGGGAAAGAGTGCGTGGAGTTATGAGTAGGAGAAGCGATTGCTGCAGGAAAAGACGCGAGTGGTTGATGTTGTGAGGGAGAAGACAAGGGCGGATATTGCACGGGAGATTCGAATCCAAGAGGCGGAGAAGAAGAAGGCGGAGAGAAAGAAGGCGGAGAAGGAGAAGGCGATGCTGATGGCGCAATTCAACTCGGATCACCACTTCACTCCGAAGACGACGTAATTGCAGAAGGTTTCGTGAATGGTAGTGTGGTGAAGGAAACGAGTCGCGTGGAGAAGATTGTGCTGCTGGTGGACTCAATCTACGCGCAATCGCAGTACAACATCGGCAGGAACGCGCTGGTGGTGATCCAGAAGATTCTAAAGAACACGGCGATTGTACACACCGTATTGTAAACTGAGGCGTAGAACGATCCGAAATACCGTCGTTTGCGACGAGACAGCCGCGTGCTGCAGGAGAAGGTGGCGACGGCGACGGGTGGAATGGCGCTGCTGAGCCTGTCGGGATTCGAGCCGGTGGGCGATTACTTGGTGATGGAGACGCGCGACGACGAGTTGGTGGAGGGGATTATCAACACCATCGAGAAGAGAGTGAACGTGCGGTCGTTCCTGCGATCCTCTGTTTGTGGCACACAATTGAAAGAAACACGGGAATGGCAAGATTCTTGGTCACTTTCGTAAAAATCGTCCTTCGTCTGCTCCGCATCGCTCTCCAACGTGGCCACAGACTGCACATCCTCGTCGTCCGAGTCGACGATCAGGTCTGGGTAAATGAACTCGTTGGACGGACAGAACTGGTCCCGCGTGAATGCATAGGGCATCACGTGGGTCTTCAAAAACCGCTCCATGATGGGGCGGAGAGCCTCCGGGTAGCGCTTCGGGAAATCGCGGTACAGGTCGTTGCTCACCACAATCGCGCGATTCTCAATGGCGTACTGCAGAATGTACGCGTCCTCGTAATCCGGACAGGTGCAAATCACTCGCTGCCGCACCAGCTCCTTCAGGTACGGAATGTCGTCCGGCGTCTACGCGTTCAGTGGTCCTTGATAGTCATACCATGCGCGTGTAGTAATCGGGATTGATCTTCCGGATGCCTAACTCTCACGCTTTCCACGCGTTCTCACCGTCGATGAACTTGCGATGCATAAACCCGATCACTTTGTGGCCCAGCGAGGTGAAGTACTCGATCGCCAGCTGAATGCCGCGGCAGACGTAGTGCTGCTGTCCGTAGTTCACGGCGATGTTCGATATGTCCAACACGATCAAAAACTACGGCTCACTCCCACACTCCGCAGCAACGTTCGGATTGATGTTCGTCCGGTTCACCGTCTGCAGCAGACGAAACTCCTCCTTCGTCGGCGGCTGAATCTTGCGCAAATTCTCCGCGCGCCACTCCGGACGATGAATCGCCTTCCGCAGCCGCCGCTGCTCCTTCGACTCGCGCCGCGCCTTGTACTTGTTGCCGTTCAGTCGCGGGTTGGAATTGCGCCGAGCCAGCTCCTCCGCGTCCATGAACACGTCATCCGCCATCGACGACAGGAACTCGTCGAGGGAGTCCTCGCTCTCCAGCTGCTTTTCTTCCACGGAGACCTCGCCCTCGAAATCGGGGGATCCCACGACGAGCGGGAAATCCTTCACCAGCGCGGCGACGATGGAGCGAGTGTCCGAGAAGGAGGAGACGCACGACCGAATCGCCTCCAAGCACGCGATGCCCTCCAAGTGCGTTAGCAAGCACGGAATGCTCTCATTGCCGTAAAAGCCCTGTTTCTTGACCTCCGGCCACTCCTTCTCCACCACGTCCGCAGCGAACCGTTGGACAGCGGCTTGCAGCGCCTCCCGCGAAATGGGGTAATTCGCGTTGACGGTCCAGGAGAAGGCAAGCAGGTCCTCGTGCTGTTTGAGATAAGCGATGCCGACGGCAATGGGAAGAACGAAGCGATGTTGGATGGCGGGATGATCGTAGTAGGTTTGGATGAACAGAAGGAGGATGTGGAACAGCGTGTGGAGACTGCTCATCTGAACCTCCTTCTCTAGCGCTCACTCCCACACCACAGCGATCACTCAGGTTGATTAGCACCGCACCTTGCTCCGCCTCCTCCGCAGCCGCGAACGCAGCGGCGAACGGGAAGAAGGAGTTGTGCGCGCAGAGGACGGAAATGAGCACAAAGTACATCAGCGCGTTCTCCGACACCAGCTTGCAGTCCTCCTCCGCCAGCGCCTTCTGGAAATGGTCCTCGAAATGCATCAGCACATAATCCACCTCTCTCACGCCGATCTTCATCACACAAATCTCCACCAGGTACAGGAACGAGTAGAACGCCAGCCGCGTCTCCAGTAGGCAGTGCTGCGATCCGCACGATTCCGTGCGCATATCCGATTCCGTGCGGAGACGGATGTATTGCGATCGGTAGTACAGGAGTGTCGTGCACAGCTCCTCCGTGGACAGTGCCGTCGCTGGTGCGCCTGTGTTCTGCGAGGCGAGCAAGTTGAAGGCGCTGGCGAGGGGGTTGCGAAGAAAGCGGAATGCGCGGCCGAGGAAGAGGCGGATGTTGCTGTTGCCGGGGTTGAAGTGCAGCGCCTGGCGGGCGAAGGTGACGTGGAAGCAGCTGCCGACGGCGCCTTCTAGAGATGATTCGATGGATGATCGCGGACCCTCCACGTAGGTCCTCTCGAGATCGTAGCACTCCATCAGGATCAGCATGTCGGACATGAAATGGAGGACGGTGGTTTGCTCCGGAGTGATCGACGGTGTGTGGTAGCCGTCAAAGAGGGTAAGGTCCAGCTGGTAGTGCAGCAGCACGTCCCCGATCAGCTGGCTCAGACGGGAGAGGCGGCTCTTCACGAAGGACAGGTAGATGCTCAGGTCGCCGTTTCGCTTCTCGTAGTACTGGATCGTGTGGTGAAGGCCTCTCAGCTACACATAAACCACACGAAAAGGCAGTACAGCCAAAACACACGAGGAGAAGTAGGATACGTGAAACTGCTCGTCCACCAGTCGTTTCAGATCCTCCAGAATCATTCGCTTGTAAAAGCCGTAGAGGACACTGCGCAGATGGGCATATTTGCGGCTGTCCTTCGGAGAGTCCTTGTCTTCCATGATCTTTCTCGAGATTGCATTGTACTCCAGGATAGTGGAGTTAAACAGAGAAGAAATAGTGTCAATGGACTACACATTACCTAAGGGCAGTAGCATGACCTGTTTGTACGGGTCCACGTGCATAATGTTGAGATGTGACTCGGTATGCGAGGAGGGCTCGACATTGCCAATGCTGGCTAGAAGCAGTGTCAGCACCCTGTCAATGTCCTCTCGCTTCTTTATTGAAGAATGGATGTTTGTATCCATATCTACACACTCAAGAAAGGCATCACTGTCCCACAACCATACAGCGGAACTATGTATCGGGAAAACAAAAATGTGTAAATGGGGAATCAGCACTCGCGAAGCAGGCAAACCGGTGAGAATATTCCCAGAAAACACTTCCAGTCAGTTTGCAACAAACAGCTGTGACAATAGTACAAGCGTGCTCACTCCTCCTTAGGCTTCTACACGTGACCCATTCGATCGGCGCCGACCTCTTCTCCCGCATCATCCATAAGCTCATTGAGACTATCGATCTGGGCCCAAACTACGACATCAGACATGCACCACACACAAACTAGGCTTCGACGAAATGAGATTGGCTCTCATCTGCTTCGAGTAGCTCACCTTCAAAACCTTCCCGAACAACTCGGCGTCTACACATTCACCTCACACAATTATGGCAGTACTGTTCATGTTCTCCCTCGCCTCGGCCGCATCGTCCGCCTCCTCGAATTCCACAAAGCCGAACCCTCTCTTCTTTCCAGTTCCCGCGTCAATTGGTATGGAGACCTCCTTCACCACTCCAAAGGGGATAAACGCGGCAAGAAGAATCTTGTCGTCCACCTGCTCGTCCAGGCCCGCTATTCCATCACCCCAATTGCCTCCGCGCACGTACCCACATACAGCGTCTTCCGATTCGACATCAAGGGAAAAATGAGCTGGAGTGCACAAAACAAACACAGCAACTACTATGCAGCTGGTAATCTTTGTTTAAGCGTCCGAGCCGACTGCGCCGACACAACCCTCCCAAACGGCTGATGAACCCGAATGTCTACAGCGATCACACTCCCGGCCGATCATTACCGATAAAATGCCTCCGCAGAGCACGATCACACTCAGATAGTCGCCACCGTTCTGCTGTTTCGCAATCCCGCTGTAGTCGAACACCATCTGCACTCCCGATACTTCCTCGTCCCCCAGCACACGAATCGGAATCACGGACCTCCGACACTTCGCCCTAATCGTCCATCGCCGCCTCTGCCTCTACTCATAGTGTCTGTTGGCTCCCAATCCCTTGGGAATGAGGGAAATCGCATAGTCCTGGATCGCCATCGAGGCAGAAGGCTGAGGCGATGGAATCGCACTGTGAAGCGAGCCCTGGTTCACAGACAAGCCGCTGATGAAAATGGCTTTGCTAAGAAGCGTCTCGGCACTTCCGTCCTCAAAATCCCCACTGGACACGAATTGCGAGAATCGACTCGCATCCGCCGTCACCATGAAGCGAATCTACCATTTACCATAACTTCGTTGCAACGCACGCCCGGTGAGCGCACAGGGATCGTCACGTCGCAGGATGCCGAATCGGAAGCGAACTCCCGAACTGTGTAGTGGGAACACTACGTCAAAGAGAAGAAGTAGAGTAAACGAGAGACAAGCCGAGAATCAGCTTGGAGGTCTTGTATCCGAGGGAGGCGTAGAAGCGCAGGTAGTCGCTGCAGGAGGAGCACGCCATGGCACTCTTGGTTCCGTTCGGGTAGATACAGGACGGATCCACCGCATTCGATACAAAGCCGTTGAGGACTCGCTAAGAGTGAGTGGAAGAAGCGGAGAGTACGACGGCCTCAGAAGATAGTGGTGTGAGAGAAGGGATGTATTCTCTTCGATAAAAGCCTGATTGGAGGGTAATGGGTCCATCGGGTTCCACGGCATTCCCGTAATAGTCCTGCATCGATACGGACACGAACTCGCAGGGTATTCTGACGCTAAGTCCGACAGCAAGCAACATACGAGTCGAAGTGCACTTTCGCCTGGATAGCATCATTTTTGTCGATCACACTGTCGAGCATGTAATGTTCCGTGGAGCTCTAGTCGTCAGCCGCACCAGGAGAGAAAACAAAGCCATAGGCAAAGTAGTACGCATTCACCAACACACACAGAATAAACGCCGTGATGGAGACTACAGATCAACTCTAGAATCAGGGAATACGCGTAATGCTCATCAGAGAGTGGCGCAGGAAGTATGGCTCCACTTGTGGGGTGATATCGAAGTGCTTCCACAGTGAAACCATGGTGAGTGCAACAAACAACGCGATTATGACGAGGTCAGGGAAGCGAGCTGGTTCTTCACGTCCTCGATGTCCTTCTTTGAGTAGTGCGAGTGGAAGTACCCGTATTCCTCTTTGTACGGCGTCTCGGCATCTACCGAATGAAGGAGTCTCCGCTCTTCGTCAAGGATATGTGCGCACGACTCGCAGCACGTGAACACCACCAGCGACCCGAAATCGATCTCCGGGTACTTCGTCTTCGCCGCCTCGGGATCCGTGCCCAGCAGGTAAATCAGCTGCGGCATGATCTGGAATTCAAACTTGCGCTCCTTCCCGCAGTACGGACACGGCGGAATCGCGGCGAGATCCGCCTTCGTGTCCTTGTTCGCCCAGAGGATGGCGTCGTTGTTCCAACGGTTGACGCGGAGTACCTGGAGGTTGGCACGCTCGATGACTTTGTTGAAGTGGAGACGCACGGGATCATCTTCGAGTCGGCCGCCGAGCGCGTCGCGGATATCCTGGTCCGTCAGTTCTACGGTCAATCGCTGCACAAACACCTACGGACGGGCTCATCGCCCAGATTCATCGCGCGAATGCGTTCGAGCTGAGACTGCTCCGAGGCCACTTCCTCCTTCGTCGGCTCCGGCTCCGGCACCATGTCCACTTCCCACAGGGGGAACTGGACGTCCGGGCAAAACGCATCATCTCTGTAGAGCGTCGCAAGGTCCTGCGCTCCATTCCCGCACGACTCCTTGTGTCCGTTTCTCCACGCGGCCACCTGGTGGTCTCTGCAGCAGTAATATGTGTTGCACTTGGCGCATTTCGAGGACGCCTTGACTCCGCACACGCAGCACAGGTGGTTTCCATAGTGGAAGGGGCTGGCGGGACTTTGCGCGTTGAAGTAATCGCTTCCAACGAAGGAATCCAAATCCTCGGGGTAGTACTTGTTCTTTCTGGGAAGTTGGCACCGCAACACCTTTATGCTACAAACTCAGCAACGGGGAGCGTGTTTACCTTCCCTTCTCCAGACAGTCCTGGTTTTGACAAACGAATACGTAAATGCAGCGGTGGTACGCGTCGGGATTCTCCTCGCATGGGTTGTAGAGCTGCAGCATGAAGCACAATGGCTTCTGGCAGTAGGGACACGTCAAATCGCTGCACTCGGGAATGGCGTCGGGAATCAGCCAAAAGGGCTTGCCTCCGAACTTGGCGCAATCCCAGATGCGCCAGCCCTCTTCGCTAGACACCAGAAATCCAAGCTCCGTGCGAGACATGTTGCGGGGAATGCTCAGAAGGGAAAACGGATGGAGAATAATGCTCCTTTTGCCCAAAAGAGTGGAAATGGAGGTTCTCTGTTTTTGGCACATATAATCATCTCTTGACGGAAATGATGCTTTCAAAGGTTTCAGCACGCGTCGTCCGTGGCCTGCCCACGGCGGCGTACCTGGTGCATGCACCATCGGCTGTGCGAGGTAGGTGCGTATTCTCCCGCCGTGATGTGCTAGTTGCCCTTCCTGCCATGGGAATAAACACTTCAAATATATATATTCAAGTGAGGAGCTCGGGGAGTTGTTCATCGGCGTAGCAGCGTAATTTCGGCAAGTTCTCCGACTTCACGAAGGCGTTCAAGGAGAACTACGCCGCCGCAAAGATCGATTTGGAGAAGGCCAGAGAAGAGAAGGTGACCAAGGCGGCCGAAAAGGAGGAGGCTGAAAAGGTGGCCACGGAGAAGCCGGTGGAGACGGGAGCTACGGAGACGACCGCGGAGAATGCGGAGGCAACAGCCAAGAGCGGAGAGCAGACGGCCTCCAGCGCGTCCGGAAGCGAAACGGCGGAGAAGGCAAAGGGCAAGGTGAACGAGTCGGCGGAGAAGCTGAAGGCGAAGATGGGCGAGTCGACCCAGAAGCTGAAGGACAGCATGAACGAATCCACGCAGAAGATGAAGGAGAGCATGAACGAGTCGACACAGAAGCTGAAGGAGAGCATGGGCGATGTGACGAAAGGTGCGAAGGAGGAGATGAAGAAGCAGAAGGAGAAGCTCTCCTCCTTCTGGAGCGACTTCAGCAAGGAGATGAAGAAGCAGATGAACGTCGGCACCTCCAAGCCTAAACCGGCGAAGGCCGCCAAGGCAAAGAAGGCTGCCAAGCCCGCGAAGCCTGCTGTGAAGGAAGCAGTGAAGGAAGCGGCAGTGGCGGGCGAGGCCCCGAAGGAAGAGAAGGAGGAGAACAAGACAGTGCCGTCGGTGGAGGAGCTGGAGGGCGCGGCGGAGGAGGAGGAGCCGGTGGACCCGCTGAGCGACGAGGCGCTGGGGATCACAGCGGAGATGAGCGAGGAGGAGGCGGACGCGCTGCGACGCGAGGCGAAGAAGAAGGTGATCAAGGCGGAGAACTACCAGAAGAAGAAGGACCGCCTGCGCGAGACGCTGAGCAAGACGAAGGAGCGCGCGAAGGTGAAGATTCACGGACTGACGTGGGAGAAGGTGAAGTTCTTCCTGCGCGACGGGTGGAACGATCTGAAGGGCAGCAGCGCGAAGCCGCACCGTGTGATGCTGGACGAGGAGGAGGTGGAAGCACAGCGCCGCGAGATTCTGCAGGCGCGCGAGGAGGCGGACAAGCTGAAGGAGGAGCACGAGAAGGAGGGCAAGCCACTGAAGACGGAGCTTATGAATGTGGACAACTCGAACAACTTGTGGGCGCAGGTGGCGGACCTGCTGAAGGACGCGCCGCTGATCGAGTCGCTGCTGGAGATGAGCAAGAAGGTGAAGGAGAGCAAGGTGGGCGAGACTGTCTCCTACGCGACGGAGGACCTGCGTGAGAAGTGGGAGACGAGCCAGCACCCGTTGGTGTACAAGTTGTCGGCGGTGTATGACGAGCTGTTCAGTGAGAGCGATACGGCCAAGGCCATTCGCGAGGTGCGTCGCACTGACCCCACCTTCCTGGAGGCGGCGCTGCGTGACGAGATGAAGGAGTCGATCGTGCCGGCAATGCTGAAGGCATGGGTGAACGCCGACACGAAGACGCTGAAGCTGATCATGAACGACCACGCGTACGCGCAGGTGTACTCGGTGATCAAGATGCAGCAGGCGGAGGGTCTGCAGATGGACAAGCACATTCTCGACATTAAGGAGGTTCAGCTGCAGGTGAGCGCGGAGGGGTGTGGTGAGGTGTAGAGCGCGCATATCATCGAGAAGCAGAACCCCGCGTTCCTGTATCTCGTGACGGTGCAGATGGTGAATTGCATCCGCGATCGCGAGGGCCGCGTGGTGCAGGGCAAGGAGGACGAGGTGAAGCAGATGTACTACTACATCGCGCTGCAGCAGGAGCACGACGACGAGCTGAACATCATGAAGTGGAAGATCGCGGAGATGCAGCTGGTGGCGGAGATGGACACTTGGTAAGTGTGTTTCGCATGGGTTCGGCTGTTTGTTCCGCACCTCCGCTGCTTTGCCGTGAAACAAACAGAGCACTAAAGCGGCAAATGCCACTGGGAAACGTAATGCGCAACAGCCTCCTTGAACGCGGGCATCTTCACGAACACATCGTAATCGCAGTACCGATTCCACCACTTCCGCCGAACGCTGTACGGAATCGGCTTGGAGATGACTGTCGACCGGAACACCGTGTGCTGGACTTGGCACCGCTCGCTCAGCTCCGGGTAGAAATCAGCGTAGAAATACGGGTTCACGATCTCGATCACAGCACTGCCCTTGTGGAGGAACAGGATATTGCTCAGTTGGTTGCCATGCATGCTAATCAGCAAATCGGTCTTGAACATCAGCGATGCCTGGTCCTGGTAGGTGGCATTTGAAAAGGCGGTGGAAACAACAACAACCGGAATGGTTCTCAAATACTCCATCACTTCTTCTTCGTTGTCAATGTGCCGCTTCGTGTCCTTCCTTGACAGGTACGTGATTTGCCGCGGGGACGTCTTCTCCTCCGGCTCGCTCAACTGCTTGTAGATGCTGCGGCGAATCCACGAGGCCTCCTCCACGCTCCAGAACAAGTGCAGGGGAGTCTCAACGTCGTACAGAATCTTCGCCTCATTCCCTTTTCAAGTTCGTACCACGCGTTTGAACACCACCACGCCCTTCATCTTCTCCAGCGCTCTTCGCTCCAGAATCAGCGGCCGCTCTCCCGCAGGAAGGCTGTCCAGCAAGGCGTCGAGATACCCGCGGTACCACCCGGAGAAGGAGCCCTTCTCCAAGTCGTGGGAAAGGTACAGGTACTGAATCTGGAGGTGAGTATAGGGAAAAGGAACCACGGGAATGCGGGGGTGGTAGAAGAAGAGGTTGTGGAGGAGCACGTTGCTGCCCTCCATGAAGTGGAACAGGTTGTACATCGCGCGGTAGGAAACGACGCCGACGCGGTCGAATTCAACATCGGGAGAGGGGGCGGCGTCCGTGCGCGTGAACACTCTCGCGTTGGTGTCGGCCGCGCGGTCGTCATACTTCCGCTCGAACTTCGCTACTCGGGGGTAGTAGAAAAGGGTGTTGGAGGAGGCACTTACCACTATGTCTTCTCCGTAGCGAAAGCGATAGCCAGGAACATGCAGTTCCTTGATAGGATTAAAGGAAAGAAGAGCGAAGCGTTTCATTTGCTCCAAATGGGCACTACGGGTAATGAGGGAAGGAAGACTGGACTGATAGGCTTCAGATAGTTCGTTCCATTGTTCTCGTGTATGGGGTGTATTCAGGAATGCATTCGGAAAGGAATTGGTCAGGTCCAAGGCAAACTCGCGATTCGTATGTTGAAATGGGAGCGAAGCAGTTTCACGGACGCTACACTGCTGTTTTCCCCTCAGCACAATGCTAGCCATGACAATTCCATCCAATTGCCCACCGAAGCACGTCAGACACAAACAATACTATAAGAAAAGGATAGAGAAGAAGAAATCGAATCATACCGCACTTCGTACTGCAGAAATTGAAAGGAAGGGATCCCATGCATTCCACTTCACGGACGAAACGCCTTTGTGGTTTTCATTTCTTACCATTTCGATTCAAATCGAGGTTGTTGAGTCCTGTATTTTCGATGCCTTGTATCGTGATCTCATTCGAGTGTGGATCGAGGGTCCACATCGGTCGGTAGAGTAGGTTTGAGTCTGTGGAGTATGGCGTTCATCTCTCCCCCTCACCATGATCAATTCGGTGTTGTTATTGTACTGGGTGAGTATAATCACTCAGTACGAGTGGTAGTTCGGTTATCGTTCTGAATGAGCTGAATACGCAAATGGTGATACGTATTCTCCGAATTGTTGGATGTTCCTCTTATGTATGCTTCCTATTGGGGTTGGGACCTCTTTTCATGGATCCCAAGAAACGAATCGGCCCAGTATTATATCGAATGATAAAGAGAAAGAAGACATCCATTCTCCACATGGGAGGTGGATTAAACGTTGATTGTTCAAAAATGGAAGAACGCGCACAATGCTAACTATTGTATGTCTTCCTTCCTTCATTCTTCAATCTCTCCGTTTTTCGGGTATAAGTATCGGCCATCTTCTCGCTCTTCCAGCGACACAGACTCTTCATCTGCTGATCACTGGCGCCGTTTTCGGCCATATTTGTGGCTGCAGAACCGCGGAAACAGTGGCCGGTGTAGGCGGGCGCGTTTTCCAGTCCCAGCCTCTGTGCAATCCTCGATGCCATCTTGGTCATGGAGTTTACACCCACTCGGGATAGCATAAAGCCACCCTGAGCGGTGATTGCCGTAAAGAGAGGCTGGCTGCTTGCATCGAGACGATGCTGGAGAATGAAGAAGTCTAGCGACTTCAAATACTCTCGCACTATAGAGACGATGGAAATGTCTCCGATAGAAAAGGGGATGGCTGCCGAGAAGCCACACCCCGCCTAATCAGTTTTTGAGCGGCATTCTGAGTGCTCGCTGTTCTTGTTCTTGGCATTGTTTAAGTTCTAATACCCAGAATTGATTTGTTTGTAAAAAGAAACAGCGTTTGTCAAGGAGAGTGTTTATTCCCAAAAGAGCCACGAAGATTTTACTGAAATAGAGTATTTTTTGTGTTGCTAGACACACCAAGTGACATACCAATCGAAAAAGAAAAGCCACTATTACAAAGCCCGCACCTCCTCAAAGACACGCTCGTAGCACTTCACCAACTCCTCCTTCTTCATCACCACTCGCCCACTCGAGCTGGGACACACGAACACCTTCGACGCTACTCTTCATCCTCCCCTCACTCCACCACCCCTGCCAAACGGCCAGTCGCTCGGGAGACTGCTCTGCAGTCCGGTTGAGGCGGTCGACTTTCCAGTGAGCACGCAAAACTACATCAGACACGCCACACAAACACACCTGCTTCTTCCCTGCGAAGAGAACGATGTGAGGCGCGTGGCAGGACAGGGAGCACTACGTCAGACGACACCACCTCCGCGTACCTTCGGGTCGTTGTGTTCTTCACGACATACGCGTTTGAGATGGTTGCGAAGACGCCGGATGAAATCAATGCGCCACTTCTGTAGCTCCTCCTTCGAGAACGAATCAGACTGATTCCCCGGAACGATGCCCACATCGCAGAAACCGATTCCGTACTCCTTTGGAAGCGAATTCTGATCGTTGATGGAAAGCGTGCTTTTGATGATTCCCTATGCGTCATCGAACTGTCGCGTGTGCACCTTCGATTCCGGTGAGGGCAATAGAGTACCGGTGAGGATCTTCCACATTCGATTGGTGGGGTTGCTGTACATGTTGCCGCTCTTCCACGCATGCTCCGACGGATTCAATCCGACAATCAGCAGCTTCAGCCGTCTTTCCCCGTTGTGGGGACAAACACGACTATGCAGTGAGAACCATCACGTGGCAATGCACCACTGTGTGAAACAATCGTTGCAAGGCGTGGAAAACTTGTCTCGGTAGCGATTGGGATAGGGTGCCACGAACGGACTGATAGCTGTGACTTCCTCTTTGACTTCACTATTCACGGTTTTTGAAGGCATTTCCGCGTCTATCGGATCATGAAACGCAATCACTCCAACGATACATGAACTGTTGCAGAAACGAGCGGTCATCACTTAGGTATTTGCGTTTCTCTCCATCGGAAGGAGATTCGCGCTTCATGACTCAAACAATGCGACTGAAGGGTCTATCTGAAATCAGAAGAACAGGTCAACAGAACCATGAAAGAACACACAACAGTCATCATTATTCTCAAGAAGAACGATGAGTGGCATTTCTTCTCAGGACAAGGGAGAGCACGCGAAGGGCGAGTACAATCCGGAAGAGATGGAGAGCAAGGTGGAGATTCTGAACGCGGACACGATTCGGACGGTTCTGACGGAAGACCTCGCTTCTTACACGGGGTCGAAGCTGGTCAATCTGTCGAAGCTGGGAATAACGAAGCTGGAATCGCTTTCTGGTTTGGACCATGCCAATCGCATTGATTTATCGTACAACAAATTGAAATCGATCCGCGTTGGGATTGCGCTGTGTATTTCACGAATAGGCGTTGGAACCACTGAAGGAGCTCACGTTCCTGAATTTGAGCTACAACATGCTGTCGGGAAAGGGAATTCGCGGCATTCTTCTGCTTGACCGGCTGGTCTTTCTCAACCTGGGCAACAACCGCATTGGCGTGATTCCCGACTTTGCATTTGTGAAGATGGTGAACCTGAAGTGCCTTCTGTTGAACAACAACAAACTGGAGTCGATCGAGTTCGTGAGCAGTCTTCATCAGCTGAACACTCTTGTTCTGTCGGGCAATGCCATCTCTTCCATTTCGAAGGAATGCTTCTCGTCTCTGACATCGCTGCGGAAGCTCTCTCTGTGATTGACTGTTTTTGGAGGTGATGATTAGAGGACATAACGAGCTGCGAGAATTCCCTCCCGTGTTCCACATCACCTCGCTGAAGGAGTTGAATCTCAACAGCAACAAGATCAGCTCCATTCCTGATGCGATCACGAAGTTGGTCCACTTAACGCAGTTGGACCTGGGAAACAACTTGTTGGAGAATGTGAAGGTGCTTTCTGTGTTTGCGAGAATGACAGTTTGTGCATTCCGTGATGATGATGGAATAGACGCTGACGAAGTTGAACGTTGCTCAGAATCTGTTCTACACGGCAAAGGGAACAGACGAAGCAAGTTTGGAGAAGGTGACGTCGGTGATCAAGTCGATGCTTCCGCATCTGGTGACTCTTAACAACCATCAGTTGCAGCTGGGAAAGGAGAATCGGGAGTGCCGCAAGAGGCATTATGAGGAGAGAAGCGCTCTGTCGAAGGAGAAGGAGGAGAAGAAGGAGAATCGGATGATGAGAGAGAAGAAGGAGGTGGTGAAGAAGAATCCGAAGAAGATGGGAGAGGTGAAGAAGAAGGAGGTGAAGAAGAATCCGAAGAAGGTGAACGAAGAAAAGACGCGTGAGGAAAAGAAGGAGGTAAAGAAGGAGATCGTTAAGAAGATGGTGAACGAAGAGAAGAAGGAAACACAGAAGGAAATGAAGGAAGAGAAGAAGGAGGTGAAGAAGGAGATCGATAAGAAGGAAGTGAAAGAAGAGAAGAAGGAGGACGTGGAGAAATCAGAGGCAGCCGCTGAAGAAATGGAAGTGGAGAAGGGAGCATTCCAATCGGGTGTCGTGGAGGTGGAGAAGAAGGATGTGAACGTGGATGCGGACGCCGTTGCATCCTTCCTGAAAGGAGAGGGAGGCGAGGTAGAGCTGGATGGTTGGGATTAGAGATTTCATTTGTTCCTTTATCTTTCTGTTGGTTCCACACGTACTGACCATGTCGAACAAGGCTATTGAAAACCTGTGAGCGAAAGGACCGTCCTTCCCCCGTAGGCTCATTGCGCCTGGAAACGCGTTCGTGCTCAACAAACTCGTTAAATTCTCCTGCCTCATGGTGGCCGTGCCCTTGTCGGTCCTCTTCCTCTTTATGTGGATCCTTCTTCCTCGTTGTTCCTTCTCCTTCTGCTAATGCGTAGTCATTGGAGTGAAGAATCCGAACACAATCAACACCGTCTCGTTTGTGCGTCACTCTTCAATGACTGTGTAGTGGCATTGCGGCTGTCATTGCGACGAACGTTGTGATCTTTGTGTATGTCTATGGCGCCTTCCACGAGGAACTCGAGTGTGATAAGCAGAAGGAGGAGTAACCTTTCCCATGAGCGTAGTTTGCAGTGCTTTGTTGAACACCAAATCCGCAACGCCATTCCAAGACGCCTCGCTGAGAACGGGGACTCCCCCCACTTAAGTGAATAACCGTTATTACCGCCTCCCTTCCTTTCACATTGATTCTGCAGAATGTACCGTTTCGCATCGCTGGCAAATCGATTCGCACTGCGCCCAACATGCACAACCCTTCCGAACCAGGTATCGCCCGTTCTGAAGTGCTTCTTTTCCAAACAACGGAAAGAGGATTCTAAAAGCCCGTTCATTGAGGTCCCAGAGCAGAAAGTGAATATTAATATAAATCGATACAAAGCTGTAGGAGGTAGGGGATTTCGACGAGGGCCTCACCGCTGTAGGTAACGCATCTCCCACTGATATAACCTCCCGGGTTTCTGTCTCGTTCAACGTGGATGAGGCAGACTGGATGCCTCCGTGAGTTCTATTCATACAAATAACGTGTAGAAAGGTGAAGGACGTGTTCAAACAGCAGCAAGCCCTCCACATCGATGAGAAAGGGAACTTTTCGCTCATTTCTTCCCTCCATCGATCCATCGTGGCGAACCGTGTGGAGGTGATGCGCAAACTGCAAAAGAAGGTGAACCAAGCCTGCGTGTCCACGCTGGACAAACACACAATCGGCATGGTGGTGGATCCTCTTGAGAACGAGAAGCGGCTGAAGGAGAAGCACCACCGGAGCGAGCTGAGTCGCAAGCGACGACGACAGGACAAGGACTACGACATTGAGGAGTTTTTCTAGGTTTTCGCTTGTTTGATGCCCATACCACGAGGCGGACCTCTCGTTTTGGTACTCACAAAACGGCATGAGCAGGTCTACTAGTGTTTCTTGTTGAGGGGAAACACACCAAACACCCAGAATCACTGCAGGAGTGAGCTGAAGAGGGTTAGGGTACCAAGCCATCATCATGGCTTTCGCTGTCCGAAGACTGTAGACGACTGAAACTGCCCGAGAGGGAGGTGGGGGAAGGATTCGCCGATGATTGATTATGGGTTTCTTCCCCAATTGGCAATGGTTTTTAAGGGGAAGACATGTTCGACACGCGCACACCACACCCCGAAACAATGGAGGACGGATAGAGCGAACGAATGCAATAGGAGGACATAATGACGGAAAGGTACCTATTCTGGAAGCGGGATTGATAACGGCGGACCACTGCACGCTTCGATCGCCTCCATTCTTGGCTGGTAGAGAAACAAAATCGCTGCTAGAGATCACACGAAATGGTAGGTTGCGCTGCTTTTCGAGGTCACAACAATTTGGAACCGGTCGCGAAGACGCGGAGGTTGTGGCTGTGGCGTTGTTGTTGATGCGTGTGCTTGGGGTCGACGGGGTGTTAATCGTTTATAGACCAAGGGTACTTCCTCGTTCGGTAAGAGACACGACAAGACTCACACCATCTGCAGAAGATGCGGTCGCCGTGCTTATCACATCCAGAAGAGCAGATGCGGTTCTTGCGGTTACCCTGATGCCAAGATGAGACACTGTAAGCGGGTGTTGTTGGGACGAAAACGGAATGGACGTAACGCTGTGTAGACAACTGGGCGCTGAAGAGCTCTCGCCGCCGAGGTCAGGGCACGGGTCGCATGAGCTACCTCAAGACGATGACCCGTCGTTTCAAGAATGGCTTCCAGGAGGGTTCTGAAGCTCCTGCTCGCAAGCATTAAATGTGTATCGGGAATAGGCAGCTTTTTGTGCGTTGTTTGTTCGGAACGCGAGAAATGGATGGGTGCACCCATGAGGAAGGAAAAAGCGAATTGGGGACGAGGAAAGGACGGGAATGCGGGAGAAAGGAAAGGTTGGAAGAAACGGCTGGTGGTGTGTGTTTTCAAATTTGGATTCATAAAACCAGGGATGAGCGAACCTACCGCGGCTGTTCAGTCCCAGGGAATGCAGCAGAGTGTAGCAGACATCTGTATCTGTCGCCATCAGGGCGATGGGCTGGTACTTACCTGCCAAGGCCCGAATTGCCCGTATCACAACAAAATTCACCCGAAGTGCTTTGGAATGACGGACGATGACATTCAAAAGGCGCTTTCGAGCCCATAGTAGGATGCACGCCGTATTATTTGTAACGCATTAGCTTCCTCTGTCCGACGTGCAGGGACAAGGACAGACGACCTGAGTATGTTCCCGTAAGTCTTGTGTTTGGCCAATTACGCCACAGAGTGCGGCGAAGAGACAGAGAGTGCACAAGGAGGATAGCGACGAGGACTTCGACATCAAGGAGGACGACATGGAGGATATGCCCTCCGAGTGGGTCCTTTGCCCCTCAGTTATTCGTAGCGAGGACAACTACAACGAGGACTCGGACGACAACGCAGGCGAGGTGGATTCGACGAAGAGACGTCGCACACGTGCGTCGTACTCCTTCCGAGGCCATCCGTGGAGCGACGACTCGTCGGACGACGGCGACAAGTCCTCCAAGCACGCGAAGGCGCGCTCCGTTGTTGCCGTGAAGGAGGAGGGCGATCGCGAGACCACGCGGCGATCCACCCGCATGTACCGGCCGCTCTACCCCTTGACCGTAGTCGCCGCCACGCCTTCATGCCGCAGAGCTTCATTTCTCAGGAGAGCGACGATTCCGACGACAATGCCGATCGTGCCTCCTCCTACAGCGGCCACGCCTCCTCCGACTCGGGCAGCAAGATCGAGCGCATCCTGGGCCGCCGCGTGCTGGCGAACACGCCGGAGGCCGCGGAAGTATCACGTCGCTCGCGTCTTGCCATTGTTGTATTCTGTGATGTCTGTCATGCACAGGGAATCAGTGAGAGTGGTGAGACAGCGCCAGCAGCGCCGATGGAGGGCGACCTGGACAACAAGGCGTTCGAGTACCTGGTGAAGTGGAAGCACCAGTCGTACCTGCACCTGTCGTGGCTGAGCTACGACCAGATGGTGGCGGACAACCCGCCTCACGGCAAGTCGCGGCTGTACCGCTTCGTGAAGATGCTGCCGCGCGACGACAACGGGTACATCGTGGAGAACGCACCGAACACGCCCGAGGAGGCCTTCTTCAACCCGAACTTCTGCGAGGTGGAGCGCGTGGTGGCGTGCAGTAAGGACATGGCGCTCAGCACGCACGGCGTGTGGCAGAGAGGGTGCCGCGAGATCCTGACGGCGCTGTGCGAGGTGGCGGTGGAGGGCTATGTGTACATCGACCCGTTCATGGAGAGGGTGGACGAGGTGCGAGACGGCGCGCCGGGGTACTACGAGGTGGTGAAGCACCCGATGTGGGTGGCGAAGATCATGGCGAAGCTGAGCGCGGCGGAGCGTGAGCTGATGCGTGAAGACGGGGTGTTGTTCGAGGGGTGGTGGAGGAGGCGGGGTGTAAGGCGTAGTGAAGGCGGAGGCGTGGAGGAGGCGTACAAGAGCGATCAGGAGTTCTTCGCGGATTTGGAGCTGCTGTTCTCGAACTGTCATCTGTGGGCGAGGAAATGAAAAGTGAGACGAAGGTACAACCAGAACCCGAACTGCGGCGTGGTGATCATGTGTAACGCGTTGGAGGAGGTGTACCACGAGAAGCGGAGCCTGTACGAGGCGAAGCTGAACGAGCTGAACGAGCTGGTGGCGCTGACGCAGAGCGAGGATGGCGAGCCGAAGTGAGCGAGAAGAGAGAGAGTGATGGGAAGATACCTGGTGAAGTGGGTGGACCTGAGCTACAAGGACTGCACGTGGGAGAAGAAGGAGGTGATCGCGGACAAGGAGATGATCGCCGCGTACGAGCGCCGGCAACACATCCCGGAGTGGAAGCTGGCGCCGCTGAAGTCGAAGGCGGAGCGCGTGGCACTGGGCGAGAAGTCGATGCTGAAGTTCAAGGAAGGGAAGGTGAGTGCGAGCGAGGGTGCTGAAGCGAAGACGCTGCGACCGTACCAGTGGGAGGGCTTCCGGTGGCTGAAGAACAACTACAACGAGGGCAAGAACAGCATTCTGGCGGACGAGATGGGCCTGGGCAAGACGATCCAGGTGATCAGTCTGATGGAGCACGTGGTGCACAAGTGGGCGTGGGCGCGGCGGGTGAGGCGTAGCATGCAGACGCAGCAGCCCATTCTGGTGATCGCGCCGCTGTCGACGCTGGGCTTCTGGCGGCGCGAGATCGAGAGCTGGACGTCGCTGAACGTGATCATGTACCACGACAACGAGGGCGGCAAGGAAGTGCGGCGGCTGATCGAGAAGTACGAGTGGTACTACGGCAACGGCCAGGTGCCGAAGAGCGTGGACCACGAGGTCTTCAAGTTCGACGTGCTTCTCACCACCTATGAGATCACGATCGCCGACGTCGACGCTCTGATGCCCGTAGCGCCGGGTCTGATGGGTGAGGCGTAGATTCGCTGGTCGCTGGTGGTGGTGGACGAGGCGCAGCGCATGAAGAACAAGTCGGGCAAGCTGCAGCAGACGCTCCACACCTTCCGCTGGCAGCAGTGTGTGCTGCTGACGGGCACGCCGCTCCAGAACAACATGACGGAGCTGTGGACGCTGCTGAACTTCGTGGCCCCCCAGACGTTCCCGTCGCTGCCGGAGTTTTTGCAGCAGTACGGCGACCTACGCAACCAGCAGCAGGTGAAGACGCTGCAGCAGTCGCTGTCTCAGTTCGTGCTGCGGCGGCTGAAGGAGGACGTGGAGGATTCGATCCCGCCGAAGGAGGAGACGGTCATCGACGTGGAGCTGACCACCAAGCAGAAGACGTACTACCGCGCGATCTACGACCACAATCGGGACTTCTTCGTGCATGGGTACGTCAAGTCGGGGCTGGGCATCACGAAGGTGACGAGCGCGAACAAGGCCCCGCGTCTGATCAACATGGAGATCCAATTCCGCAAGTGCTGCAACCATCCGTACCTGCTGGAGGGCGTGGAGGAGATGGAGGAGGGCGCGGGCGTGGCGCCGGTGAAGGACGTGAGCGAGCACCCGCTGGTGACGAGCAGCGGGAAGATGGTGTTGCTGCACAAGCTGCTGACAAAGCTGAAGGCGGAGGGCCACCGCGTGCTGATCTTCAGTCAGTTCACGATGATGCTGGACCTGCTGGAAAAGTACATGAAGCTCGCCGGGTTCGTGTACACGCGCATCGACGGGTCGATTCGCGGCAACCTGCGCGACGAGGCGATCGCGCGGTTCAACGACGAGAAGGGCGACGTGTTCTGCTTCCTGCTCAGCACGCGCGCGGGCGGCGTGGGCATCACGCTGACGAGCGCCGACACGGTGATCATCTTCGACTCCGACTGGAACCCGCAGGTGGGGCGTGGTGTGTGCGTGCGAGCGTAGAACGACGTACAGGCGCAGGCGCGCGCGCACCGCATCGGGCAGACGAAGGCGGTGCGTGTGTACCGGCTGATCACGCGCGGGACGTACGAGGCGGCGATGTTCCAACGTGCGAGCATGAAGCTGGGCCTGGAGCAGGCGGTGATGAACAATGGCCGTAAGAACATGTCGGCAGACGTGGTGGAAGCGCTGCTGAAGGAGGGGGCGTACTCGGCGCTGCTGGAGGACAAGGAGGGCGAGGAGGAATCGCGCGTGTTCTGCGAGGCGGACATCAACGATCTGTTGGAGAAGCGAAGCCGCGTGGTGACGTACGACCGCGGGAAGAACGTGTCTCTGTTCAACAAGACGAGCTTCATCTCTCAGCAGAGCGACTCGAAGCTGGACATCAACGACCCGTTGTTCTGGAAGAAGGTGTTCGGCGAGGACACGCGCGAGACAGTGCTGGAGCGGCTGGAGGACGGGCGCGCGCTGAAGGACGCGGAGACGAAGAAGGCGTACTTCGAGGAGGTAATGAACATGAGTAAGGAGGTGATCGAGCAAATGCTGGGCGGCGAGAGCCTGCCCGAGTGGTACGAGCTGCTGAAGACGGCGCTGAAGCAGGTGTCGCTGATGGAGACCCAGTTCGACGAGGCGCAGCGCAAGGAGGCGGCGCATATGCTGAGCGAGGTGGAGAAGCCGAGTCGGCGTCGCAAGCAGATCACGAACAACGTGGTGGAGGACGAGTACTCGCTGAACGACCCCGACTTCACGACCAGCACCAAGGGCGAGTTGGCGGACGAGGTGTGCTGCAAGTGCTATCGTGATTACTGCTTGATTCGCTGCACGGGCCCGTGTCGCCGGTGCTTCCACCCCGAGTGCGTGGAGAGTGAAAATGGGGGGTGTGGGTGATGCATAGACCCGCCGGTGCGGAAGCAGAAGGACACGTGGAAGTGTGCCGATTGCATCAACCACCGCTACGAATGCCTGATTTGCCATAAGATGGGCTACGACGCGGCCTTCTACGAGCAGATGATCGAGCAGGGGCTGATCGAGGGCAAGGAGGGCGACGAGACGCTGAAGAAGAAGCTCCGCTTCCGCCGCAAGCCGAAGCGCCGCCTGAACGACGATGACTACGAGGCGTCGAGCCACGTGCCGAAGAAGAAGGCGGGCGTGAAGCAGAACCCGCTGATCCACAACCCGGACGTGGTGTTCAAGTGCCTGGTGAAGAACTGCGGACGCTTCTACCACGTGGAGTGCATCCAGAACTGCGATTACGGGTCCAAGGAGCGGTTCAGCGACCTGTCGAAGTTCCGCTGCCCGTCGCACTTCTGCTGCACGTGTCACGAGACGGGCAACACGAAGCACCTGGTGCAGTGCATGCTGTGCAGCCACGCGACGCACGTGGGCTGTCTCAACGAGAAGACGGGCCATCGCATCAGCAAGCTGTACTACATCTGCAGCGATCATCCCGTGCCGAAGGGCACGCCCACCTGGGACCCCAACAAGAAGAAGATGATCAGCGACGACGGCGCGTACGGCGCGTGGGACCGCAAGCGCGACGAGCGGAGAAGTCGGGCGCCGCGCGCACCGGCGGAGAAGCCGACGTACGCGCCGGTGCACTACGACGTGCCGATCGAGAAGTACACGGGGAACTGGTGCCGGTACTGCGGCGCGCGGCGGAGCAGGTGGGGGTGAAATGGGATGATAAAGCGTAGCGGGTTTATGAAGGGTCCGTGGGGTCCGAAGACGCTGTGTGTGGTGCATTACGTGTCGTGGTTCCGGACGAAGAAGCTGGACCTGTCTGCCTATGTGGGAGAGAGGGGAAGAGGTGATGCGTAGCCGGAGATCCCCAAGACGCCGATCAACCCCGAAGCGAACTCCGAGCCGAAGTACATGTACTATTTGCAGACAAAGAAGCAGCGAGAGACGCAGGAGTGAGGGGTTTGCCTGTACATACGGCGTGTTTGTTGCACAGGTGAGTAGTGTTGTTAGGGATTTATGCTGCTATGTGAAGGGAAATGGCTTTGATGGAGTTTATCATCCAGTTATGGGATATTGGAAAGGAAATGAGTGATATGCACATTTTCTAGTGCAACACCACTTCAATACTGGCAATCCAGATGATCATCACCCCATTCATCACTTGATCGTTTCATGGGCAGAGGTGGAAGGGCAATCAGTACTAAGTCTATTCACACATTCTAGGAAACAGTTTGAATGGAACCAAAAACCGTTCAACTTAAGGAGTTTGGAGAATCGGTGGGAATTTTGGCACCCCATCATCCTTAGAAAACCCATGGAATTTGCGCACGATGCTTTCCGAAGATGAAATTCATTCCATCCTGTCGCTAATCAAGGAAGGTAGCGAACGGAAGTGTGGTTGATGAAGCAGGTTTACGGGAGCAAGTCATTCGTTTTTCCAAGCTGGGGAGGAGCGAAAAGAGACAACGCATTGTGCTAAAGTCCGATTCCTTTGTAGGTATCTGTTTTCCTCCTCATTCCCAGGATTCCTCCATCGCGAAGCTGGAGGACCACGGAAACCATTTCGGATTCAATGAAAATCAAATCGAAGAAGTTCCGTTGTTCTTTCATCATCATCCGTAGATCGTTGAGATCATCACTCTTCCCTACATCGATCCCAGTATTGTAAAACGGTTATTGACGTGCCTAAATCCAAATGCAGTGCGTTTTGTGGTCGAATCATGAGCAGTAGACCATCAGTGCAAACACCATCGTTTCTCTAATCAGCATGCTATCGATTGCAGTACTTGACGTTCGCAAGCTGATCCTGAAGTGGTTCTGCCTGACCTACTCCTACACAAGCGATGAAGCCAAGGTTCCAGCACGATCACAGTATAATGAGTAGATGGTGTTTGTGAAGCTGTACGGCTGCGTCTTCTTCCTCCTCGATGACGAAGATTGCCTCCCCTACACCTGCCACCTTCTCTATATCACCACTGTGCGGAGAACAGTCAAACAGTACCGTTCACGCCACCTCCTGTCCCTTTTCCAACACAGTCTGAAAACCGGTCAAATGATCAAACCACTGTACGTGCTGTTACAACTGTACGCGCAGTACGACCCGTCCATTCTCCTGCCCCGACGGCCCAAGATGAACAGCGGCTACGGGCAGTTTCAGCGCATCGACGAAGAGTGGGCGGAGCGGATCCGCGCGATGCGTCAGAATCGGGACAGTCCGGACACAAACCTGACCCAACTCGAGGAGAGCACGTTGGTGGACTTTCGCATGCAGAAGCAAGTGGAGTTGGAGCAAAACGCCTTCTTGGAGAAAGAGGACCGATTTCTGGTACCCGTGTCCGACGACCGTGAAATGTAGTGGCCCCAACCCCATGCGCTGTACACCACGCCTGCCAACAAGGAGGAGAAGAAGAAGAGAGAGGTGGTGACGCTGGACCAGGTGAACTCGATCCGCGAACTGGTGATGACGCTGCGCGACAAGCGAATCCGCCTGGCGCGGCCCGACCAGTACTTTTCCCTCCATCTCTCATCACCAGATCGCTCGCCTATCTCGCCGCCTCCTCGCGCTTCGTGCCCTTCGTGCTGCTCTGGGCGCCCTTCGCCGACACGGCGCAAGAACACCTGTGGAACAAAATTCCATTCACCATCACACACATTTCCCTCCAACAGAAGCAGACGCTGTTGCACCGCATCCTGCGGCTCACACGGTTTGGTGGCGATTGGGGCGAGCGTTTCATTTCCTTTGAGAACACGGTTGTGCGGGATATTGGGTTTCCAGAAAGAGAGGTGTTTTTGTTTTTGTCGCTGCTGCCGGAGGAGTGCGTCCAGGACCGAGTCCTTCAGGTGAAGATGGAGTTCCGGAAATCGCCGCTTTCTCGGCAACTGCTTATCTTGGAGGGAATTGCGAATGCATGTTTGTCTCTTCGTCCGCTGCTCAGTTCGCTGGACCACGAGCTGATTGAGAGCAAATTACACCTCTTCGAATCCTTGTTGGAGAGCTGCTTCCTCATTGCGTACGTGGACGGCTTTTCCGCGGGAATCAGCGTTCTCTTCGCGGAGTATCTGGGCCTGCAGCTGCGCGTGGCAACGAACAACCGGCACTTTTATATTCCCGAGGACCCCGTGTTTTCGCTGCTGCTCCAGACGGAGAATGCAATCGTGCTGAACACGTGTGCCTGGTTCGTGAAGGAGTTGTTGAGCTGGGTGCTGGTAATGGTGTAGACTGCGGAGATTCGCGGATATCCTTCAGGACGAGAGGATGCTGTCCAGATGCTCGGAGATGGAGAGACAGCTGATGCTGCACGTGGAGCGAGTGACGATCCATCAGTCTGTCGTAGGAAACGAAGGATCTGTGTGAGCGATAGGCGTTCGGCTACTTCTACTTCCACATGAAGGAGAAGGAGAAGACGAGGAGCGAGAGCCTGGATGAAGACATGACTCGGTTCGTGAAGTGTCTCCATCGCTACCAACTCCGCTCTCTCGATCGCCTGTTACAATAGCCTTTTCCCGTTTCTTTGTTGCGATCAAACTCCCGTTTCCTCTCTCCGACCGTTGATGGGGAAAACCGTCGTTTGTTCATGCACATGACGTTGCCATTCTCTCTCTTATGCTCTGAAGGGATCTGTTTGAAGAATTATAGCTGCTATCGGAATGATACCCTGGGCGAAGAGAAGCGCACAGCTTGGTTAAATTCCCGCGGTTCGGCAATCAACTCTCCCTTTCTTCATTATCCTATTCCTTGCGTTTTTCTAGTATCCTCTATTCTAGGTAGGCTGTGTTTCGCGCTTGGGGAGTGTGTCGTCTCACCGCGTGTAGGAATAGCAAATGACCGTGTCAGCCATATATATTCTGGGTCCCACTGGTAA